>Ga0233425_10000484_pt1 | contig 103602 bp, 87 predicted proteins | sample Watercolumn_Towu_2_FD_181712 | JGI IMG/M metagenome (GOLD analysis project Ga0233425, IMG submission 181712) | Freshwater microbial communities from Lake Towuti, South Sulawesi, Indonesia - Watercolumn_Towuti2014_140_MG | ecosystem: Environmental > Aquatic > Freshwater > Lake | place...
CTGAGCATCACACTCTTCGAGAAAACCCCCATTTCACAGGCTCTTGCTCAACATCCACCGGAACTCGATGAGCCGAACTTCACAAATCAACTGTGTTTTCAGGGCTTTTAAACCAGACAGCACTGATTCAAAATGAAGATCAAGATACTGACACAGTGGTTCGTGATTGTTTTGGCCGCAACTGCTTTGGCTGCCGATCAACCCGCCAAGAAGAAAGCCACCAAGCCGGCGGCGCCGGCGAACCCGACTCCGACGATGGCCAACGTCGCTTACGGCACGCACCCGAAACAGGTGCTCGATTTCTGGAAGGCGGACTCGGCCAAACCAACACCGCTGTTGTTCTACATTCACGGCGGCGGCTGGCAGGGCGGCAGCAAGGACCGCGTGGCCGGCGTCGCCGATTACCTCAAAGCCGGCATCTCGGTCGTGTCGGTCGAGTACCGGTTCATCAAGGAAGCAACTGCCGACAACGTCGTGCCGCCGGTGAAGGCACCGTTGCACGACGCGGCGCGCGCGCTGCAATTCGTCCGGAGCAAAGCCAAAGAATGGAACCTTGACAAGGCGCGCATCGGCGCCAGCGGCGGCTCGGCGGGGGCGTGTTCGAGTTTGTGGCTGGCGTTCCATCCCGATCTCGCCGACAAGAAAAACAGCGATCCCATCGCCCGCGAGTCCACGCGACTCTGGTGCGCCGCGGTGCTGGGCGCGCAGACGACGCTCGACCCGAAACAGATGAAGGAATGGACGCCAAACAGCCGTTACGGCGGCCACGCGTTCGGTTTCGCCAACTTCCAGGAGTTCCTTGCCGGCCGCGAGAAAATCCTGGCGTGGATCGCCGAGTATTCGCCCTACGCGCTCGTCACCGCCGATGATCCGCCCATCTACATGAGTTTCAACGCGCCGCCGGCGCTTGGCGAGGACCAGAAAGATCCGACGCACACGTCGAACTTCGGCGTGAAATTGCAGGAGCACTGCAAGAGCGTCGGCGTCCCATGCGAACTCGTCTATCCCGGCGCGCCCGACGTGAAGCACGCGACCGCGCAAGACTATCTCATCGAGAAACTCAAAGCCGCCAAGGCCCGGTGAACCTGCTGTTCCTCGCAGTCCTGGCTGTCTCGGGGCCGATTGACATCGCCAAAGTCTGGTCGGCGCATCCGGTCGGGTTCTCGCTGTTGACGCACGGCAAGACCCAGTATGTCGCCTTCTACGACAAGGAGCGCCGGATGACCGTGGCGTGGCGGACACTCGACGAACCGTCGTTCCGCCTCCACCGTCTCGCCGATCCCGGCAAGGTCACGCCCGGCAAATGGAGTCCGACGCAACTCGTCTGGGACAGCCACAACAGCGTGACGATGGCGGTTGATTCCGCCGGACATCTTCACGTCACCGGCAACATGCACTGTCATCCGCTCGTTTATTTCCGCACCACGCGAGCGGGCGACCCGACGAGCCTCGCGTGGATCGGCAAAATGATCGGCGACCATGAAGACCGATGCACGTACCCGCGGTTCCTGCGCGGCCCCGCCGGTGACCTGATCTTCGCGTATCGTCACGGTCGCAGTGGCAACGGCGTGGATTACTACAACCGCTACGATCCTACGACACAATCGTGGCGACGGCTCATGGACAAGCCGTTGCTGGACGGCGAGAACCGTTGCAACGCCTACAGCCACGGTCCCGTCAAAGGCCCCGACGGTTTCTATCATCTGTGCTGGGTCTGGCGTGATACGCCGGATTGCTCCACCAACCACGACCTCGGCTACGCGCGCAGCCGCGACCTCGTTCATTGGGAGACCAGCGACGGTAAACCGCTCGTGCTCCCCATCACGCAGTCCACCGCGGAGGTAGTTGATCCCGTGCCCGTCAAGGGTGGAATCATCAACGGCAATAACAAGATCGGTTTCGATTCCGCCGGCCGCCTGATCGTCAGCTACCACAAACACGACGCCAATGGAAACACCCAACTCTACAACGCCCGCCGCGACGCCCGCGGCTGGACGATTGTGCAGGCCAGCCAATGGAACTGGCGCTGGGATTTTTTCGGTGGCGGCAGCATCATCCGGGGCATCAGCATTTCACCGGTCGCGCTCACGCCGGACGGCAAACTGACGCAGACGTGGCATCATCGCGAGTATGGCGCCGGCGGATGGTATCTCGACGAGGCAACACTCAAACCAACGAAGCCCTATCGTTCGCCGTCGCGACCGCTGGGCCGGCTCGAATCGAGGTTTCCCGGCATGCACGTGCGTACCGCCGAGGACATCGGCCAGCCTGTCGACAACGCGAACTACGTGTTGCGCTGGGAAACCCTCGACGCCAACCGCGACAAACCGCGCGAAGGCGAGTTGCCGCCTCCGGCGATGTTGCGTCTCCACAGGGTTGCCGCCGCGCGGTGATCGGGTTTCAAACGTTGCCCCCAACACACGGCCTGCCTTTCGTCGCTAACAGTGCAAGGCTCCAGACTTCATCGAAGCTATGTTCACACTTTGCAAAGTGTGAACAAAGGGATTTGCAGTGCCATCCACTAGGATTCAGCGAACTTGCGGCCGTCAACTATTTTGAGACGATCGTCTCAAAATAGTTGACGCTTCGTGGGGCAACGAGTTCTGCCAATGGTCGGGCGTCACCGGAGCGAAATGGGAACTTCACGCGGGTGTTGGACTCTGGTATAAGACCGCCATGCGACTACCATTGGCCATTCTGCTCGCGTTTCTTGGCAGCCAAATCCACGCCGCCGACCGGCCCAACATTCTCTTCATCATGACCGACCAGCAGTGCGCCGACGCGATGAGTTGCCGGATGGGACACCAGTATCTTCACACACCGGCGATGGACAGCCTGGCAAAACGCGGGATGCTTTTCACGCGCGCTTACAGTTCCAACCCGCTTTGCATGCCATGGCGCAACTCGGTGTTCTCAGGACGCTATCCTCACGAAACCGGCGTCACCATCAACGCCGCTCCGAAGGACGGCTTTGACCCAAAGAAGTTCGTCTGCATGGGCACCCACTTCCGCAACGCCGGCTACGACGCGGCCTACAGCGGCAAATGGCATCTCTGTTACAACGCGAAGGACATCAACGCGCACGGCTTTGAGATTCTGTCCGGGAAGTCCAAGGACAATTACGACGCCCACGTCGCCGATGTCGCCACGGAGTTTCTGGCGCGTCCGCACGACAAGCCGTTTCTGCTCGTCGTGAGTCTCCTGAACCCGCACAACATCTGCGAGTGGGCGCGCCGGCTCGCGGGCCGGGAACAGAAATTGAACTGCGGCGAGATCGGCGTCCCGCCGCCGCTCGACCAGCTTCCGCCCCCGCCCGCCAACTTCGCTCCGCCCGTGGACGAACCCGACGGCATGACGTTGATGCGGCGCGCCTATCAGGTGGACGACGGTCCGTTTCCCGTCGCCAAGTTCACGACCGAAGACTGGCGCAAACACCGTTGGGGCTACTACCGCATGACCGAGTTGGTGGACAAACAGATTGGCCGCGTGTTGGAGTCCCTGCGACGCGCGGGGCTGGAGAAGAACACGCTGATTGTGTTGACGGCCGACCATGGCGAATGCGCCGGCGCGCACGGGTTCAACCAGAAAACCGTTTTCTACGAGGAATCCGTCCGCGTGCCACTGATCGTCGCCTGCCAGGGCGCAACCGCCGGCGGCACGAGCGACAAACTCGTGAACACCGGCATTGATCTGCTGCCCACAATGCTGGATTTTGCCGGGCTGACGATTCCGAAGATTCTTCCCGGCCGCAGTCTTGTGCCGTTGGTGCTTGGCAAGCCGGTCGCCGACTGGCGGGACCACGTGGTGGTCGAGAACAACATGTATCAAGCCGGTGAAGTTGACGGTCTCAAACCGCAGATGGAAGGCCGGATGGTCCGCACCGAGCGGTACAAGTATTGCGTTCACGACCACGGCCAGCGCCGCGAATCGCTTACGGACCTCAAAGCCGACCCCGGTGAAACCAAGAATCTCGCCCGTGATCCAAAGTATCAAAAGGTTCTCCTCGAACACCGCGCGTTGCTCGCCAAGTTCGCGAAGGAACACAACGACCCGTTGATTCCCGCTCTGTTGGCCGACAACGTGAAACCAATTCCGTTCACCACAACAAAATGAGGTTGCCATGAAACTCCAATCCATACTCACCGTCGCGCTGGCGGGGCTGCTCTCTGTTTGCTCCGCTGCCGAGCGCAAGCCCGCCACGGCGGGCAAGCCAAACATCGTCCTCATGATCGCCGACGATCTCGGCTACGGCGATCTCGGCTGTTACGGCCAAACGAAGATCCGCACCCCAAACCTCGACCGCATGGCCGCCGAGGGGATGCGGTTCACGCAAGGCTACTCCGGCAACGCCGTCTGCGCGCCGTCGCGGTGCGTGCTCATGACCGGCCTCCATCCCGGCCACGCTTACATCCGCAACAACAAGAGCGTCCAACCAGAAGGCCAGGAGCCGATTCCCGCCGAGACGGTCACGCTGCCGAAACTGTTGAAGGCGCAAGGCTACGCCACCGGCGCGTTCGGCAAATGGGGCCTCGGCCCGTTCGGCAGCACCGGCGACCCGCTCAAGCAGGGTTTCGGCCGGTTCTACGGCTACAACTGCCAGGGCAAGGCGCACAACTTTTACCCGACCGTTCTCTGGGACAACGACAAGCAAATCACGCTCGACAATCCGGAGATTGACGCGCACGCGAACAAACTCCCCGCCGGCGCCGACCCGAACAATCCGGCGAGTTACAAACAGTTCATCGGCAAACAATACTCCGCCGACCTCATCGCCGAGCAGGCGCGCCGGTTCATCCGCGACAACAAAGATCGCCCGTTCTTCCTGTTCTTCCCGACGACCGTGCCGCACCTCGCGCTCCAAGTCCCCGACGACTCGCTTGCCGAGTATCTCGGCAAATGGCCCGACCCGCCTTACCCCGGCGGCAAGGGTTACTTGCCGCACTTCGCGCCGCGCGCCGCTTACGCCGCCATGGTGACCCGCATGGATCGCGAGATTGGCCGGATGATGGACCTCGTGAAGGAACTCGGCCTCGATAACAACACGATCTTCCTGTTCAGTTCCGACAACGGCCCGCTCAACGGCACGCACGCCGGGCTGGCGGGAACCGACGCCACCTTTTTCAACTCCGCCGCCGGACTGCGCGACGGCAAGGGCACGCTCTACGAAGGCGGCATTCGCGAGCCGTTCATCGTGCGCTGGCGCGGTCACATCGCCGCCGGCAAAACCTGCGACCGCGTCGTCGGCTTCGAGGACATCTTACCGACGTTTGTCGAGTTGGCCGGCGCGAAGAACACGATACCGAAGAACGTGGACGGCATCAGCTTCGTGCCGACGTTGCTTGGCAAGAAGCAGCCGCCGCGACCGTTCTTCTACCGTGAGTTTCCCGGTTACGGCGGCCAAGCAAGCCTTCGCCTCGGCGACTGGAAACTCGTCCGCCAAAACCTCATAGGAAGGCCCAAGGCCAAGGGCAAGAAAGTCGAGCCGATGACCTTGGAGCTTTACAACCTGAAAGACGACATTGCCGAAACCAAGAACGTTGCCGCGCAACATCCCGACATCATCGCGAAGATGCAGAAGATCATGCGCGAGCAACACACGCCATCAACGGAGTTTCCCTTCCCGGCGCTCGACAAGGACACGACAAAATGAAAACCCTGTGTTTGCTTACTCTCGTCGCGTTGGCATCTGTCCACGCTGCTGAACAGAAGGTCACGAAGTTCGCTCGCTTCCAACTCGACAAGACCGCCGCCTATGGCGTGGTTGAGGGCGAAGTCGTCCACGAAATCGCCGGTAACCTGTTCGGCGACTGGAAACGCACCGGCAAAACGCATCCGTTGTCGGGCGTGAAGCTGTTGCCGCCGACGCGACCGAGCAAGATACTCGCAATGGCCGGCAACTACCGCAGTCATCATTCCAGCCAGACGATTGACCCGAAGTTTGATGTGCCGCAGTTGTTCTTCAAACCGCCATCGTGCCTTATCCCGCACGGCGCGAACGTCATCATCCCGAAGGGCACCACGAACGTGCATCACGAAGCTGAGTTGGTCGTGGTCATCGGCAAACGGGCGCGGAACGTGTCGAAAGAGAAGGCGCTCGATTATGTCTTCGGCGTGACCTGCGGCAACGACATCAGCGCGCGCGACTGGCAGAAGGGCGACGTCCAGTGGTGGCGCGCCAAAGGCAGCGACACATTCGGCCCGTGCGGCCCGTTTGTCGTGTCGGGGCTGAACTTTGGCGACCTCGATTTGCAGATGCGCGTCAACGGCGAAGTCCGCCAACACCAGCGCACGCGCGACCTGATCCACAACGTCGCCGCCATTGTCAGCTTCGCCAGCCGGCACGCGACGCTGGAGCCGGGCGATCTCATCTACACCGGCACCCCCGGCACAACCACGCAGATCAAGCCGGGCGACGTCTGCGAAGTGGAAATCGAAGGCATCGGCGTGCTGCGAAACAAGGTGACCGCCGCGCCGTAGTCGTGGAACAACAGAAGCGACCTGATGAATCGCAAGGCGCCTGACAAAACCGCTTGTTGTAGCCACGCCGCTCCGCCGGCGTGCGGGGAAACGCGGCGATGCTTCGCGGCTCAGCACAGGCTCCGCGCCGCGGCTACAGTTCAATGGTCGCGACGGCGGTTCGTGGCTGCAATGATGGGGTTGCCGTGTGTCGTCCGGGCCGCGACGCCAAGCAATCGTGTGGTCATCGGCGCGATAGGCGTCGGGAACAAAGGCTCGTGGGATTTGCGTGAGTTTCTCGGACGGCGCGACGTGCAGGTGCGCGCCGTGTGCGATGTGGACGCCCGCGCGCGCAACGCCGCCAAGGCTTTCGTGGACGCGCATTACGGCGACACCAGTTGCATGGCGACAGCGGATTTCCGCGACATCATCACGCGTGAGGACATTGACGCCGTTCTCGTCGCCACGCCGGATCATTGGCATTCGATCCCGGTGATCGAAGCGGCGCGGATGGGCAAACACGTGTTTTGTCAAAAACCGCTCTCCTACAGCGTGGCCGAGGGACGGGCGATGGTCGAGGCGGTGCGTCGCCACGGTGTGGTGTTTCAACACGGCACGCAACGGCGCGGCATGCGCGTGTACACGTTTGCCTGCGGGCTGGCTCGCAATGGCTATCTCGGCAAACTCAAACGCATCTACGCCGCCGCGCCAGCCGGGCAGGGACGCGGTGATCCGACGCACGAGCCCGTGCCCGAATGGCTCGACTACGACCGCTGGCTCGGCCCGTCGCCGTTCGTGCCCTACACCAGAAATCGCACACATCGCTTCAGTTGGTATTTCATCACGGATTACTCCGTCGGATTTATTTCCGGGAACGACGTTCACATGACCGACATCGCACAATGGGGCCACGGCAACGAACTGACCGGGCCGGTCGAGGTCAGTGGCGTGGGAGATTTTCCGCCCGACCCGGTCTTCGACACGGCCGCGCATTGGAAGGTGGATTACACGTTTGCCGATGGCGTGGTGTTGACGCTTGCTGACGGGCCGGTGGAAGTTCGCTTTGAAGGGAGCGAAGGCTGGGTGCGCGTGTTGAACGATTCCCTGATCGAAGCCGAACCAGAATCGTTGCTTGACGTGCATTTCCATCAGACCCCGTCGGTGCCAATCACAGCCGACTTCATCGAGTGTATCCGCACGCGGCGCAAAACCGTTGCGCCGGTGGAAGTGGCGCATCGCGCGACGACCATCGGCCTCATCGGCGACATCGCCATGCGACTGCGGCAGACGTTGAAGTGGGACCCGCAGGCAGAACGGTTCGTCGGGAATGACGCAGCCAACCGGATGCTCTCGCGCGCGATGCGCGAACCGTGGAGTGTTAGCTAGCCATGAACAAATACTTGATCGCATGTCTGGCACTAGCGACATCGCTGGTTGCCGGAGAACGTTCCCCCAATATCATCTTCATCCTGCTCGACAATTGCGGCCAGGAATGGTGGGGCTGTTACGGCAGCGAGGAGAACTGCACGCCGAACCTCGACCGGCTGGCGCGTGAAGGTCTGCGCGTCGAGAACTGCTACTCACCGCCGGTGTGCGGGCCGGCTCGGATCACGGCGTTGACGGGACGCTATCTGTTCCGGTCCGGCATGGTGTTGCACCACGACGCGGCACTCTACAGCGGTGGCGGTTTGGATCCGCGGCGCGAGATCACGTTCGCCCGTCTCTTCCGCGACGCGGGCTACCGCACGGCCATCTCCGGCAAGTGGCAGATCAACAATCTCTACGACGAACCGGACGCGCTGAAGCGGCACGGCTTCGATGAATCGCTGGTCTGGCCAGGCAGCATTGACCGGGACAAGGTCAGCGCGGCGGAGCTTGAACAGTTTGCAAAAGCTGTCCGCGACGCCGACGCGAGGTTTCTCGGTCGCTTCAACAACAACATCGAGAGCCGCTACTGGGATCCCGTGTTGATGCGCAATGGCCGGCGCGAGACGCATCCCGGCAAGTTCGGCCCGGATTTGTTGCAAACGTTCGCGTTCGATTTCCTGAAACGTCACCGCGACCGGCCATTCCTGCTCTACTACCCGATGGTCTTGACCCACGGCCAGTCGGTCAACCTGCCCGCGGTGCCGACCCCGCTTGACCGCGACCCGAACCGTTCGCACAAGGAACTTTACGCCGGTATGTTGCGCTACGCCGATAAGCTCATCGGCGAACTGGTCGCCGAACTCGGACGGCTCGGCCTGCGCGAGAACACCGTCGTGTTCGTCGCCTGCGACAACGGCTCGGAAAAGAAACTCACGGCCCGCTGCAATGGCCGCGAAGTGCGTGGCGACATCTATCAACTCACCGAGACCGGCAGCAACATTCCCCTGATCATCAACGCGCCGGCGCTCGTGCCGGGCGGGCGCACGATGAAGCTGGCGGACTTCTCCGACCTGTTGCCGACGTTCTGCGAACTGGCCGGCGTCAAGATTCCGTCGAAGCTGGCGATGGATGGACGTTCGTTCGCCGGTTTCCTGCGCGGCACGGCGCGCGAACCGCGCCAGTGGATCTTCAACATGTATGGCGACGAGCGCGTCGTCCGCGATGGACGTTACAAGCTCTACAACGATGGCCGGTTCTTCGATCTCGCGCGCGACCGCGACGAACGCGAGAACCTGACGCAAGGCGCTAACGCCGAGCGGAAACGATTGCAGGCCGTCCTCGATGCGATGCCGCCGAACACGCCGCCGCCGTTTGAGTTGCGCAGCCTGTCCGCGTTCAGCCGGCGACAGAAATCGAAATGAGCATGGAACCGAAGAAAGAACGGTTGCTGGCGCTGGACGTGTTGCGCGGTCTCACGTTGACGTGCATGGTCTTGGTGAACAGCCCCGGCGACCCGAAGCACACTTACACGGTGTTGAAACATGTGTCGTGGCACGGCTGGGCGTTGGCGGACCTCGTTTTCCCGTTCTTCCTGTTCATCGTCGGCGTGGCGATTCCGTTCTCCATCGAGAGCCGGCTCTCGAAGGGTGACAGCCACAAGCGCATCGTGCTCGACGCGCTCCGCCGCGCCATCCTGCTGTTTGCCATCGGCCTCGCGATGAACTGGTATGCGAAGATTGATTTCGCGAAATGGAGCACCGCGCTGGACTTCGCCCACCTCCGCTTCTTCAACGTCCTCCAACGAATCGGCATCTGTTACTTCTTCGGGACGCTGATGTATCTCTGGTGCCGGCCGCGGACGCATCTCGTTCTCGGAGTCTCGCTGTTGGTCTTCTACTTTGTGCTGATGAAATTCGTGCCGGTGCCCGGCTACGGGGCCGGCGTGCTGGAGCGTGTTGGCAACTGGGCGCAATACATTGATCACCACGTCATGGGCACGCACTGCGGCTCGACCTACAAAGGCTTCCATCTCGAAGGCAAGGGACTGCTGACCACGCTTCCCGCCTTCGTCACGGCGTTGCTGGGCATCTGGACGGGCCGGCAGTTGCGAGAACCCGGAGCCGCGACGGACAAATTGGTGAAACTGTATTTCTTCGGCACGCTGGGGATGTTGCTCGGCGCGTGTTGGGAGCCGTTCTTCCCCATCAATCAAAATCTCTGGACGAGTTCGCTGGTGTTGTTCATGGGCGGAATGGCCATGGTGGCGCTCGCGTCGTGCTATTACGTCGCCGATGTCCGGAAGATCACATGGTGGACGCCGTGGTTCATTGTTTTCGGCGTGAACTCGATTGCCGTCTGGGTCGGAAGCGTCGTCTTCAAACAAACATTGGAGAAACTAAAGCTCAAGACGTGGATGTTCAACGGGCTGGCAGACTGGTTCGGGTCGTATAACGGCTCGCTGGCATTCGCCATCCTGTATGTCCTATTCTGGTGGGTCATCATGAGTATCCTCTACCGCAGGAGAGTCTTCTTCAAGGTCTGACCTCATGAAATCATTCGCGCTCGTATTGATGATGTTCGCTCTCCGCGCCGGCGCGTTCGGCGAATTCGCCACCGGCATCGGCAACACCGACGCCGGCTTCGTCTTTGGCACCGGCAAGTTGCTCCTCAAGGTCCCGGAGACGATGCGTTTTTGGTTCGACGGACAACTTTCCCACGTCGTCATGGGCAAGGACATCATTCTTCATCTCATCGGCGAAATCGGTTTTGACGGCGCGACCTACCGCGCCATGCAATTCGACGGCCCCGGCGCGCACTCGTTGAATATGGATGACCGCATGACCATCGCCAACATGGCCATCGAAGCCGGCGGCAAGAACGGCATCTTCGAACCCGATGACACGACCTTCGCCTACGTCAAAGCCCGCACGAAGACTTCTTACGATCCGATCTTTTGCGACAAAGACCAGAAATTCGTTTACGAGAAAGCGTTCGACCTCAGCAAACTCGAACCGACCGTCGCCTGCCATCCAAACCCCGGCAACCGCAAGCTCGCCAAGGAATGCGGCGACGTCGTGCTCGACCGCGCCTACATCGGTTCCTGCACCGGCGGCAAGACCAGCGACTTCGTTGCCTTCGCCGAGATCGTCAAAGGCCGCAAAGTGAAGATCCCGACGTTCGGCGTCCCCGCGACACCCCAAGTCATCCACGAGTTGCGCGCCACCGGCGTCTGGCAAACCCTCGTCTCCGCCGGCGTTGACATGACTGAAAACCCCGGCTGCGCCGCCTGCCTCGGCGGGCCTGCCGACACCTTCGGACGGATGAACAAGCCGCAGAAGTGCATCAGCGCCACCAACCGCAACTTCCCCGGCCGCATGGGACACCCTGAATCACAGGTGTTCCTCGCCTCGCCGATGACCGTCGCCGCCAGCGCGTTGACCGGCAAGATCACCGACCCGCGCGAGTTCTTGTAACGATATGTACAGAGCTTTCGGTTTCTCGTTCACCAAGCTCTGGGGATTGGTCCTGTTTCTTGTCCTGCTGGTTGCGTTTGTGCTCGTGTATCACCGACTCATTGAGAGTTCCATTCGCAACCATCCGGAGTCAACCTTGCACGCCGTCCAGAATCATTGCCGCTACGTGCTGGGAAAACAACTCGACAAGATGCCGAAAGATGAATTCTCCGCCCAATTTCGACTCTGCAATGACATCCGCATCAAGTCAGTCGAAGCAGCGGGAGGCGTATTTGATCCGGTCATTGTCAAGATCACCATCGAGGATCAACGCGTGTTCATCTTCAAATCGGCCGACATCGGTCCCCGTAGCTTCAATTTCCTGTCCAGCCTCAGCAGCCTGATGAGCGGTCACTGGGCATTCAACTTCTACACCACCTACAGCGAAACGACATTTCACGGCAGTTTCTGATTTCGTTGTATAGATTTGCTTGCGCCGGGCGAAGGGATGGCTAAGAATCATCGGTGTGAAACTCTACCTCATCCGGCACGCCACAGCTTCCGACATCGCGCCCAGCGATGCCGAGCGCGAACTGACGAAGGAAGGCCGCGAGGAATCCCGCATCCTCGGCGTCGCGCTCCTGAAAGCCGGAACAAAACCGGAACAAATCCTCAGCAGCCCGCTCGCTCGCGCCCGGCAAACCGCTGAGATCATCGCCCGCGAACTGAACTTCCAAAACGAAGTCGCCATCTTTGACGAGCTTTGCAACGGATGCTCCCTCGCCAACTTGTTACGCGCCGTCAAGACATTCGAGCCTGTCAGGGAGGTCATCCTTGTCGGGCACAACCCGAGTCTCACGGAACATCTTGCCGAGCTAATCGGCTCCGACAATCCCGTCGCGCTCTCGATGGGCAAAGGCAGTGTCGCTTGCGTGGAACTCGCCGCGTTGCGTCCCGGCCAAGGCGAACTCCGCTGGTTCCTCCGCCAGAAACAACTCCGCCTCCTCGTCTAGCCGCTGCCACATCAGTGTAACAGCTGTTACACTGATGTGGCAGAGTTGCCGGGGGCTTCTTTCGTCTTGTCTCTGGCAGAGATATTGCGCATCTTCCCCGCCATGCCCGAACGATTCGTCACCCAGACCTTGCACGACAAGACGCTCGATGTGTCGTTGCGCCCGAGCGCGTTCGCCGATTTCGCCGGACAGGCGAAGGTCAAGGAACGGCTCGAACTTGCCGTCGAGGCCGCCAAGCTTCGCAAGGAATCGCTCGACCATATTCTGCTCAGCGGCCCGCCCGGCCTTGGCAAGACAACGCTCGCGCACATCCTCGCCAAGGCGATGGGCGTCAACATCATCGTCACCAGCGGCCCCGTCATCGAGAAAGCCGGCGACCTCGCCGGTTTGCTCACGAAGCTCGAAGCCGGCGACGTACTGTTCATTGACGAGATCCACCGTCTCCAGAAAACCGTCGAGGAGTATCTCTATCCGGCGATGGAGGATTTCCGGCTCGACATCGTGATTGACCAGGGGCCAAACGCGCGCAGCGTGAAATTGCAGTTGCCACGGTTCACGCTCGTCGGTGCGACGACGCGGAGCGGTTTGCTCACGTCGCCGATGCGTTCGCGCTTTGGACTGACCGAGCGGCTCGATTACTACGCCGCCGAGGACCTCGCGCGCATCATCACACGCGCCGCCGGGATTCTGAACGTCGAGATTGATTCGGCTGGCGCGTGCGAAATCGCCGGGCGCGCCCGCGGCACGCCGCGCATCGCCAACAATCTTCTCAAACGATGCCGCGACTACGCTCAAGTGAAAACGAAGTCGGCGACGATCACTGCCGCGATTGCCGACAAGGCTTTGGCAATGCTGGAGATTGACGAGCACGGGCTCGATGAAATGGACAAGCGCATCCTGGAGACGCTCGTCCACAAGTTCGGGGGCAAACCTGTCGGAGTGAACTCGCTGGCGGTCGCGGTTGGCGAGGAGCCTGACACCATCGAGGAAGTCTATGAGCCTTTCCTTATCATGGAAGGTTATCTCAAGCGCACACCGCAGGGCCGTGTTCCCACCGAGTTGAGCTACAAGAAACTCGGCATTGCCACCCCGCGTTCCGGTGAACTGCTCTAACGACATGAAGAAGCCACAACGACGAATCACGCGCCGACGGTTTGTGGGCGCCATGGCGGCAACCGCCGGCGGAATGATCTTGCCCCGAATGACAGGGTTTGGCGCTGAGTGCGCGTCCACGGATCATTTCTGGTATCGGCTCGCGCCGCCGGGGGTTTACATTGACTCGCAACGCGACAACAAGGCGTTCGGTTATGCGGACGGGAAGATTTTCCTGTCGAAAGACAACGGACACACATGGCCGCACAGCATCGCGTTTCCCGAGGCCGGGAATATTTCGTTCAGTCACATCCTGAAGAACGGGAACGTTATGTTCACCACGGGGTCGAAGCTCTACCTCAGCAGTGACAGCCTAAAGTCGTACCGTCAAATTATCGTGAAGAACTTGGACGGTTCGGATTATGTTCCCCACACGCCGCAGAAAGCGGAGAATCCCGGCTGGTACTTCCACACGCTCGCGGGCGTTGTATCGTGGGACGTGAAGGGCGCGGAGATGATGGTGTGGGGAAACTACTGCAACGTCATTGGCGGCGCGACGCCGGTTAACATCTACTACTCGACGGACAGTGGACGCACCGTGAAGATCGCGTATGCCTTCGGGCAGAATCCCTGTTTCCGCGACAACGGTTCGGGGGGTGGCGGCAAGACCGGCGCGTTGTTGGGCAATCCGGACAATCCGGTCCTCGCCCGTCATGTGCATCAGGTGTCTTACAATCCGAGAGAGGATGCGTTCTACGCTTGCACCGGCGACTTGGATCGCGGGTTCGGTCACGAATGTCACTGGCTGCGCGGCACGTATGACGCGAAGAAGGACAAGTGGAGTTGGAAGGTTCTTGTCTCAACGCAATCGAACACGCGCTACAAATGCGGCGGCATCAATTTCGTTGACGGCAAAGTCTATTGGATCAGCGACGCGAACGGCCCGAAGCCGCACGACCGCGGGATCTTCTGCTGCGACCCCCGCGACATCACGAAGCCGGAGAAGCACACGATGCTGTTCAATCCCGAAGTCGAGTCCGGGAACATGATCATTCAAGACGGTGTAATCTTGGCGTCACATTGTGCGCCAGCTTCGCCGCTGAATACGGGATTCATCGTTTCGACGGACATGGGCAAGACGTGGGCGCAATATGATTTGAAAGAGTTTGGCAAACGGTCGCCGACACGGTTTCACGAGAAGAACGGTGAAGGTTGGTTCCGCGTGGACTTGCGATCGGGCTGGATCAAACAGGAAGAAGTCCTGTTCATCAAACCGAAATGACTTACGGTGTCTTCCGCCACGGCGGCGGAACGATAGAGGCTTCGTCGTCGCCAACCTGACAAGCTTGCAGGCCACTCGCTTGCGCGATGTAGAACAGGCGTCCGTTGGATACGATACCGCCAATACACTCGCGCGGCTCCAGCGGCGGGCCGGTGGAGACCAATTTGTTGCCGTCGGTCAGATCAATCAGGTCCATGTTCGATCCCAATGCAAACGGGCCGGAGACCGTGAACCGGGTGCAGGCATAACCGTAGTTGAATCGGTTGACGATTTTGCCGGTGGCTTTGTCGAGGACGTGACCGTCGCGACCGGAGGCGTTGGTGAAGATGAATTTGTCGGTGACGGTGATGACGTTGACCGCCGAGGCGACCGGCTCGGATTGCCAGACCAACGAGCCGTCGCGCGCATCGAGGCACCAGACGTGGCGGTCCTTGGTCTGGCCGTGCGGCGCGTTGTAGCCGCCGAGATACAATCGCCCGTCTTTACCCGATAACGAACAGCCGGCGGTGACGTAGTGGTTGGTGGTCTGCCAGAGGATCTTCCCGGTGAGCGGGTCGAGTGCCGCCGTCAGGCCACGAGCGCCTTGTGCCGCGTAGCCGAAGAAGGTCGAGTAATAGACCTTGTCGCCGAGCAGACAAACGCCGCAATCATTGCCGCCGGTGCCGAGCGCGGAGAAATCTTTCGTCCAGAGTTCCTTGCCGGTCTCAAGGTCCCAAGCGCGCAACAACGGACGATTGTCTTTCGGGTAATACGGATTGTCGTGCGTGTAAATCCAACTCATCACTTCCGCGCCATCCGCCGACGGCACCGGCTTGCCGCTGAAGATGAACGGCTTGGCTGTTCCTTGGGCGGCATAGCGGCCGGTGCCAAATCCGTAGATGACCGCGTTCTTGTAAACCACCGGCGGTCCTTGCCGGCTCCAACTCGGCGAGCCGGTGAACGGCGCTTCCCAGAGCAGTTTGCCCGTGGCCGCGTCGAAGCAGCGCAAGAGCGATTGTTTCATCCCGGCTTGTGGCAATAAGAGCCGCTCGTTCTGATACAGCGGCGATGTGAACGACAGATAAACGTGCGGAAACCATTTCCGCCACAACAGACGACCGGTTTCCTGTTCAACAGCCATGATTTGTCCCTCGGCGGTGTGCGTGTAGAGCCGGCCGCCGCCGCAGACCGGTATGTGTTTGAACGTGCCCTCGTAGCGGCGCACCCATTTCATGTGCAACGGCGTCTTGAGTCGCTGGTTGTTGGCGTTGCTGTTGGCGAAATCGCCGTAGTTGGTGAACCAATCGTGCTCACGGCCAGCCAGCTTGCCCGTCAACGGACTCCGGATCCTGTGCAGTCCCAGTTCCTTCGTCGGCAGCGGCGCTTTCTCGCCGGGACCGAGCACGTAGAGATAACCGTCCTCGGCGCCGAAATAAACGCGTCCGTCCGCCACCGCCACCGGCGCGCTGATCGCGTGTCCGAATGCCGTCGCGAACGACCACGCCTTGCCCTTGCCATCGAGCGGGACGACGTGCAGTTTCCCGTCAAGTCCGCCATAGATCGCCCTGTCCCGTAACAACACCGGCGGCGCAATGGCCCCATCCGCGCCGAGCATTTCAGGCTTCTCCTCGCCCGGTTTGTGCCGGCAGAAACCGACTCCTTGTTCGGGCCGGCAGCGGAACACGTCCGTGCCGCGCAGGCTCACCGAACTGAAACTCAACAGTCCATGGAGGGAAATGGTCGTCTCGGTGCCGTGAACGTAATTTGTCTGCGGTTTGCCGTCCTTCAGCGAAATGATTTCCACGCGCCCCGAGTTGTCGCGGCGATGCCATTGCACATACGCCGCGCCGTCTTCGCTCAACGTCAAACCGAACGCGCCAGGATATTCTTTTCCGGCGTAATTCGGAATCACGGCGAGACATTCCATCGTCGCGTGATCGCCGGCGTCCTGCAGCCACAACAATCGCCCGCCCGTCATCGCCACGATGCGTTTCCCGTCGGCGGCAATGTCAATCGGACAACAGAACTGGTCATCATACTTGATGCGTCCCTTCTTGTATGCCAACCAGTCCTTGCTGCTCCAGCGGTCGCCGGGGAACTTCAACACCTCGTTGACGAAATCCCATTTCCAGCATTGTTTGCCGTCCGGCTCCAGCGCGTAGAACTGCGAGCCGAGCGTCGCGAAATAGACCCGCCCGCCGCTGACGACCGGCGCGCTGAAGATCGGCTCGCCGCAGAACATCTCGCGCACCAACTTACCCGTCGCTGCATCGAGCACGTAATACCAACCCGCCATCGTGCCGAAGTGGAGCCGCCCGTTCACCAGCACCGGGGAAGAAACGTTATTGCAGTTGGCCGCGCCACCGCGCGTGGCAAAGCGCCAGACAACCTTGAACGTGCCGGCATCAATGCAGAATGCCGTCCCCGAAGCGTCCACGACATAGACGCGTCCCCCGGCCACCACAGGCGATGTCAGCACCGCGTCTTCGAGCGGCACCGCACCGAGCAAGCCGAGCGGAGTTGAGATCGAGCGTCCCGGAACATTACCGGAACGGCGGGCGTCGAATTTGGGTTGCAGCCAGTCCTCGCCCGCCGCGGCGGTCAACAGACTGAACGCTATGAGAATGCTGCGCACGATGACACGTCGTTACGCCATCGCCGCGCCGCTGTCAAGCGCGCTCACTTCACGGGGTGCAGTTCGAACCTTTGGGCAGACGTGGAATCATTCTGTTCCGGTAGCGTAGGCGTCCCTGCCTGCGCCGTCTTGCATCGCTACAGGCACGGAGGCCTATGCTACCTGCCCACAACTTTGAATTGCACCCCACTTCACGTGGTTAGCTTGTCCACTTTGGCGGTCATGAAGTCTTTGTTCTTGTCGCCGACCCAGTAGCGCGCGCCGGCGATGCACCAAATGAAATCGAGTTCCTGCTCTTGGCTGAATACGGGATGATAGTTCAATACCGGAATCGTGACGGCGTCGCCCTCGTTCACCGTGCGCACGAAACTCTTGGTCTCCTCGTCGGCATAGACTTCCATCGAGCCTCGGCCCCGGACAAAGATGTAGATTTCCTCCTGGTCGGTGTGGTTGTGCGGCGGCCACGAACGCTGGTGTGGTTGGAACAATGTGAACCCGGCCATGAGTTTGTCGGCGGCTTCGCTCACGTCGAACATCAGAAACACGTCCTTGCCCTTGAGGTGGCGGATGCGACGCTCGTCGCGCGAGAACTTCTTCCATTCGGCGTGAAACACCGGGTGCGTGTTGTCGGCGGGAGCGCGGCAGGTGATGACTTTGTTCGCGCCGGTGTCCTGCGCGAGTTGGTAGGTCGCGCCGCGTGGGATGTAGAGGACGTCGTAATGCTCCAGCGCGTATCGCTCGCCGTTCAGCAACGCCGTGACTTGGCCTTGCCAGCCGAACAACAGCGCTTCCTCGCCGGGATGCGCCAGCGCGCCGGAGCAGACGCGGCCGGTCAGTTCATAGACGCCGTAGGTCAGGAACTGGAGGTTCGAGGTTTGCGGGCTGGACTTCTCGACGTAGCGGAACGCGCTGGTGTCCGCCGGAACATACGTGGCGTTCATCGCAGCGTTTCCATCTCGCGGTCGCGGGCGGCGACGCCCTTTGGGGAAATCTCCTCACAGGCTTCCTTCCAGAAGTTCCGGATTTGTTCCGGAACCGCCGGCGCATCGAGGAACTTCGTTTCCACAAAAGTCTGCACGATCCGGCACGCGACATCTGGCGCGACAAGGCTCTCGCCCATGCAAACGACGTTGGCACCGTTCACGCGCCGGCCAAATTCGGCGGCGAGCGGGGTTTCCGCCGCGATGGCGCACACACCGGCGAACTTGCTCGCCGCGAGCGACATTCCAGTGCCGCTTCCACAACAGAGCACGCCGAGGTCGGCCTCGCCTTTCTGCAACACGCGTGCGGCGCGCTCGGCTATCGAGGGGAACTTCACGAACACGGAAGTATCGGGGCAGCCAACGTCAATGACCGTGTGACCGTTCTTCTCCAACCACGGCTTGATCGCGCTTTTGAGCGCGAATCCTCTGACAACGGAACCGATGACGATTCTCATTTCCGCCTCCTCGCCGCGATGTCGCGGCACGCTTGCTTGATATGTGCGACGCCGAAACCGTGTTTCTCAAACAGGTACGCTTCGGTGGCGACTTCGCCGAATTGATCGGGCACACCGAGCCGTTTCACCGGCACAGGACATTGTTCGCTCAGGATCTCGCAGACCGCTCCGCCGAGACCGCCGAGGATGTTCTGGTTCTCGACCGTCACGACTCCGCCGGTGCGGCTCGCCGACGCCACCAACGCTTCGGCATCGAAAGGCTTTACTGACGGGCAGTGCAGCAGGTCAACGGCGATGCCGTCCTTCGCGAGTTCGTCAGCGGCTTGCATGGCAAACGGCGTCATGTAGCCGGTTGAGACGAGCGTGATATCGTTGCCGCGACGCATATGGACTGCTTTGCAGGGAGTGAAGCGATAGGTATCGTCGAAGACTTGCGGTTGTTTCATCCGGATGAGTTGCATGTAGACCGGGCCACGGTGCGCCGCCATCCAATGCAGACAGGCGCGCAGCTCGTAGCAGTCGCACGGCGAGAGCACCGTCATGTTCGGCATGGCGCGCATGATGGCAAGGTCCTGAAAACACATGTGCGTGCCGCCGTTCGGCCCGGCGGTGACGCCGGGCGCGGTGCCGACGATTTTCACGTTCATGTTGGCGTACGCCACGCTGATGGTGATCTGGTCATAGACGCGCCGCGAAGCGAAACAGGTGAAACTCGCGCAGAACGGAATCTTACCTTCCGACGCAAGCCCGGCGCCGATGCTGATCATGTTCGCTTCGGCGACACCGATGTTCAGGAAGTTCGCCGGGTGTTTGCTCGACACGGTCGGATTGGTGCCGGAAGCTTTGCTCAGGTCGGCTTCGAGGCACATCACGTTCGGGTTCTGCTCGATCAGTTCGTTGAGCGTCTCGCCATAGAGGAAACGCATTTCCTTGGTGTGAAGTTCGGTTGCCATTGGTCGTTCCTCAGTAGGGCAGCGTCGCCTTGGTGGTCAGGGAGTTCAGGAATTTGTCGTAGGTTGCCTGGTCAGGGACCTTGATGTTGTGGCTCTCGGGTTTGTTCTCGATAAGGCAACAACCTTTTGCCTTGATGGTGTGCGCGATGATCATCGCCGGTTTGCCGCGAACGGCGATGGCGGCGTTGATCGTGTTGTAAATCGAGTCCCAATCGTGACCGTCCATCTCGAAAACTTCCCAGCCGAACGCGCGCCATTTGTCGCAGATCGGTTCGAGTGAGAGGAGCTTCTCGGTGAAATCATCAATCTGGAGTTTGTTGTAGTCGGTGATGGCGACGAGGTTGTCGAGCTTGTGGTGCCCGGCGAACATCGCGGCTTCCCAATTCTGGCCTTCGTTCGACTCGCCGTCGCCGATGATGCAGAAGACGCGATGTTTCTTACCGTCGAGACGCGCGGCGTAGGCGGCGCCGCAAGCGCAGGAGAGTCCTTGGCCGAGCGAGCCGGTGGTCATGTCAACGCCCGGCACATAACGCGCATCGGCGTGGCTCGGCAACTTCGTGCCGTCGGCGTTGAGCGTCTTCAGCCATGACGTCGGAAAGAAGCCTTGGTACGCGAGCGCCAAGTAAAGCACCGGCGCGGCGTGGCCTTTCGAGAGGATGAGACGGTCGCGTTCGTCCCAGTGCGGCTTGGCCGGGTCGGTACGCATGATCCGGTAGTAGAGCGTCATGACGATTTCGACGAGGCTGAACGCCCCGCCGAGATGGCCGGAGCCAGCGCGGCAGATCATGTCGGTCATGATGTAGCGCCACTCCGCGGCCATCTGGTTGAATTGCTCGCGGTAAAATTTGTCTGTCATTGTGTCTCCTCACGCTAACGTTTTGGTTTCCACTGGTGCAGCGCCAACGCCGCTGCGCCCAGCGCGCCGTTGTAACGGCCGAGCGTCGAACTGGTGATTTCGACATCTGTTTCCGTGACTGACTTGCGAACCGGCTCCAGAAATGCCTCGCCAAGCTCCGCCAACGGCCCGGCGAAAATGATTTTTTGGGGGTCGAATAACACGCTCAATTCGCTGACTACCCGGCCATGCACGCGGGCCGCACCTTCGATCAGCGACAGCGCAAACGCATCGCCCGCTCGCATCGCATCCGCAATATCTTCGATGGTCAACTCACCTTTCATTGCCGCCAACGAAGTCTTCTGGCCGCGGTCAATCGCGCGTTGCGCCGACTCAATCATCGCCGAGAGCGATGCCACGTGTTCGAGCCGCGCGTCCCCACACTGCCAATGACCGATTTCGCCTGCCCGGTTGTGAGTGCCGCGCAACAGGTGACCGTTCGCAATCACGCCGGCCGCGATGCCGGAGCGCACGCCGATGCACACAAAATCCTGAAGCCTACGACCAGCGCCGAACCAGAGTTCCGCCAGCGCCATGCAACGGATATTGCCTTCCAGGAACACCGGCACACTGAACTTCTTGGCCAATCGCGCGCCGAGCGGAATGTTGTGCCAGCCTTTGATGAACTCGTAGTGGAGTGCCACGCCGCTGTGCGGATCAATCGCCCCCGGCACGCCGACACCGATCCCCAGCACCGGGCGCGGATCGCCGGCCATCACCTCGGCAATCGTGCGCTCGATCTTCTCCAAAATCTGCTCGACGGAATCCGCCGCCCGAATCGTCTTGTGAACGTGGCACAGCGACCGCTCGGAAAAATCCACCGCTGTCGCCATCAGGTTGCGCGCCTCGAAATCCACTCCCACGAACCGTCCGCCCGCCGAATTCAACTCCAATAGCTTTGGAGGACGGCCGGAGCGTTGTTCCCTTTGCGCCGACTCCACGAGAAACCCGTCGCGAATCAGCCGGTCCACGTAGATGCCGGCCGTGGACGGCACGATGTTGAGCTTGCGCGACAACTCCACGCGCGAAATCCGTCCATGCACACGCACGCGCTTGAGCAGTTCGGCCTCAACCGCGGCGATGGTGTGATGTTTTTTCTTGATGCGTGACATCAGAACTTGATGACTTTGCCGGTGTCCACCGACTCCTGCGCCTTCAGACACAACGCCACCGACCAGCGTCCGTCCTCGCCCGTCGCGCAACGCAACTCGCCGCCGCGCGCCGCCGCCGTCAGGTTCGCCAGTTCCTCCTCCAGCTCATAGACTTCGCCGGTGGTCTTGGTCAGCGCGACCTCCTGCGTCTTCTCACCATCGAAATACTTCAGCGAATACGTCGGATGGAACGTCCGGTCCATCGCGCCGCTCCAACTGGCCCACAACGCGCCGCGCGTGCCGGTCAGCTTGACGATTTGATGATGTTCGTAGGCAGCGAGCGTTTGTGAGATGACCGCGTAACCGCTGTTCGGGAAGTTGATCATCGCGCTGAAGTTGTCCTGCAACTCCGGGTGATCGTCGCGTTTGTGACTGGCAAACGCCACCACGGAAACCGGCTCGCCGACCTTCCCGAAATACCAGCGCGCCAGATCGAAGAAGTGAATCGGTTCCTCCAGAATCCAGTTACCGACCTGTTTGATATTGTAGCGCCAGCCGCCGGTGCCAAGCCGGTACGGGTTGCGCCACAACTCGATCAGACAATACCGCGGGTCGCCGATGGCGCCTTTGTCTACCATCTCCTTCACCTTTCCCCACAACGACGACAACCGGAACTCGTGGCCGATGGCCAGTTGAAGTTTCTTCTTGCGCGCCAGCGCGATTAGTTCGTCACATTGATCGAGTTGGAGGCACATCGGTTTTTCCAAGAGCAGGTGGCAGCCTGCTTCCAGCGACGCCTTCGCGGCCTCGTAATGCACGTGCGCCGGCAGCACGATGTCCACGGCGTCGAGTTTCTCGCGCTGCAACATCTCGTGGAAGTCGGAATAGACCTTGGCAGTTGGGTGGTTGGTTTGCGCGGTGGCGCGGTTCTCGTCCGAACGCTCGGCGATGGCGGCCAGTTGCGCGCCGTTGGTTTTGGCGATGACGCGGGCATGATGACTGCCCCAAGCGCCGCAGCCGATCAGTCCGAACCGGAGGGGGGATTGTTCTGGTTTCATGGCGTTATTTTGATTTCAAACAAAATTGCAAATTGTGCCGTCTTCGTCAATAACTATGTTCATGAAACGCATCGCTTGCTTGGTGATCGTCCTTTTGATCACGGGGGGTGTTCTCGCAGAAGAAGTCTTGATCCTGCACCACAGCCATCTCGATGTCGGTTACACGTATCCGCAGACAATGGGCTGGGAGCTTCAGAAGGATTTCCTCAGCGCCGCGCTCGACATGCTCGACCGCGCGGAGACAGCGCGCTGGACCGCCGAGGTGACGGAGCCGCTGCTGCGATGGTTGCAGACGGCCAAACCAGCAGACGTTGGCCGGCTCAAGAAACATGTTCGGTCGGGGCGATTTGGGATCTCCGGGTTCCAGTACAACACCACGCCGCTTTGTTCGGCGGAGGGATTGGCGCGCCAGCTTTACCCGATCCGCATATTGCGCGAAACGCTCGGCGCGGACATTCGCACTGCCCTCCAACACGATGTCACCGGCATTCCGTGGGGCGCGGTGGATTTGTTGCTCGACAGTCGTATCGAACTGCTCATCATGGGTATCAACCTTCACCTTGGCGGCACGCCGATGCCGCGTCCTGCGATCTATCGTTGGCGCGGGCCGAGTGGCCGGGAACTGCTCGTGATGAACGGCGAGCATTACACGATGTTCGATCAATGGTGCAACACCAATTCCCGCAACCTCGACACGATCCAAGCTGGCATCAACAAATACCTGAGCCACGTCAAAAGCATGAATTACCCGTACGACTTCGTTTATCTGAGCGCCACGCACGCGCCGTTGATGTACGACAATTCGCCGCCCAACCAGGACCTGCCCGACATCGTCCGCAAATGGAATGAAGCTGGCCGCCAGCCGCGCCTGCGTTTGGTAACACCGAACGAATTGCTCGCTCGCATCAAGCAAATCCCGCGCGACAAAATCCCGGTCGTCGCCGGCGACTGGACTGACTACTGGAATTTCGGCGCCGGCAGTTCGGCTGCCGAGACACGACTCTCCCGCGAGACCGCCGCCAACATGGCTGTCGTTGACTTGCTGCGTACCGGAACGAAACCGGAACACCGGATCGAGGTCGAGACCGCGCGAGTTTGGGGCGACATCCACCTTTACAACGAACACACGTGGGGCGCAGCCAAGACACTTGACGCCGACGCCCCGAACACTGTCACACAGTGGCTTCTGAAGGCGGCCCCTGTTTACGATGGGAAACCGGTGTCTGATTTTCTTCTCCGCAAGTTACTTCACGAATTCGCCGGCAATCCGTGGCAATCATGGAAGACGCCGGGTGTACTCATCGTCAACTCGACCGGCTTGCGACAAACTTATTACGTCCCCAGCGCGTGGAAGCGCATCGGCAAACAGATTGAGACCAAGTATATGCTCACCGCCCGCGAAGCGACCGCCCGTGCGCTCGACAAACTTCTCGGCCCAATCGAACTCGAACCGTTCAGTTGGCAAGTCGTCCCGTGGTCGCAACTGGCGCCTGCTCCCGAGGCCGACATCGCGGTTGGCGCTGATTTCATTGAGATGCCCCATCACCGACTCACGTTCGACTCCGTCACCGGCAAAGTGACCGGCTTGCTCGACAAGAAGTTGAACCGACAGGTTCTCGACACTGCTTCGTCATGGGGGTTCTTCCAGCTTGTTCACGAGCATCCGAGCAACAACGACCGTCAATCCTTCCACGTTCGCGACGCGGTGGCCGAACGCACCGGCCACACCGGCTGGAAACCTGACTGGCAGGCGACGCGCACGCCCGCTACAACCACCTGCAAAGTGGAGAAACACAGTCGTTCGGTGACGCTGCTCATCCAAGGCCACGCCGACGGCCTCACCAACCTCGAACAGCGCATCACGCTGCATGCGGACTCGCCATTGATTGATTTGAGGGCAAAGTTCCTGAAACAGGATGTTCGCACGCCGGAAGCGATTTACTTCGCGTTCCCGCTCAAGATGTCTGCCGGTTGGAAGGCGCACTTCGACACCGCCGGCGTGCCGACCGAATTGGACGCGGAGCAGATTCCCGGCACTTGTCGGGACTGGGTCACGGTGGACACATATGCCAGCGTTCATCAGGCTGACTTTGGGGTCACGCTGTACTGTCCCGATGCGCCGCTGGCGCAGATTGGGAATTTCAACTGGGCGAAAAAGCAGGATGCGATCCCGCGCCAGTCAAACCCGGTGTTGCTGGCATGGCCAATGAACAATTACTGGGAAACGAATTTCCGCGCCAGCCAGCCCGGCATCGTCGAGTTCCGGTACACGTTTGCGAGCCACGGCAAGTTTGATCCGATGCGCGCTGCGCGCGAAGGACAACAAGCCTACAACCCACCCGTTACTCATCCTGTTTTCGATGACGCGACGCCTCGACAAGGAAGATTTGTTGATGTGCGCGGCGACAATGTCGTTGTCACCTGCGTCAAACCGGCGGAGGATCGTGATGGCGTCATTGTCCGACTTGTCAATGTCGGTGATAAGGCGACCACCGCTCAGGTCGCCGGGGCGCGTCAAGCCTGGCTCTGCGGCACGCTGGAGGAAAATCGTGCGCGGCTTTCCGCTGGTACAATCGAACTTCCGCCGCGCGGACTAAGAACTGTCCGGATTACTTCTTCGCGCACAACTGCTCGCGAGTGATCTCCTTGGAACAGGCGCTGCACCGGGCCTTTTTCTCGTTGGTCCACATCTCGACTTCGGCCCCGCAGTGGGGACATTTCACTTCTTCCGGTTGCGGTTTTGATTGACGGTCCGGTCCGGGACATTCGTGCTTCACTTTCGATCCTCCGATGGTTGGTTGTGTGCCAACATACACACCAATGGCAGGTGGTCAAGAAGTTGGACGCAGCGAGAGATTTCAGGTAGAATGGTATTGATGAAAACAATTTTGTTGGCAATGTGCGTGATGTTGGCAGTCGGCTGCGCGGCGAACAAAGCGGCACAACCCCAGCCATCCCCTGAGGCGACAGCGGGGCATCCAGATGAGGCGATCGGCAGGGCGGTGCGGTACCGTCTTGAGACGCAATGTCCCGGCGATGCCCCGGCCATCAAGATCGTGGTCAGTGATGGCATGGTGACGTTGCAGGGAGTGGCGTCGTCGCAGGCCGTGGCGTGGCGCGCGCAAGCAGCAGCGGCGGCGGTGCCGGGTGTGAAAAGCGTTCGCAGTGAATTGCTGGTACGGCGGTAGGCGGCTTAGTTGCCGAGGGCTTTTTTCAATGTTGTTTCGAGCGAGGGCTGGAGTTTGACGGCCTGCTGGGCATAGGCATCCACAAGACGATCCAGTGCGTATTGTTTGCAGAAGACGGCAATGCGCAGATACCAAAGCGCTTGTTGTTCTTCTTTTTCGGCGCGGGCGTAGAACGTGGCGATGTTCACGATGGTGGCCGGTTGTAGTTCGCGCCATTCACGCGGTGAATCGCCAAAATCCAGGACAAAAATGAGTTGCGTATCAGTCGCGCGAGACAGTTTACCGATGAAGGCGACACCGCCGGGTTGTTTGATCTCCTCACCGTTGTAGGGTTGGCGCTGGAAGGCGGCGGTAAGTTCGCGTTTGAGCTCTGCCAGGGCATTGACGCGCGTCAGGCGGTCGTCGAGTTGGGTGCGGACAACGGCCGTGCGGAGTTTGGGCCGGATTGCCTGATACTTCTCCAGAAGCTTGGTGAAATTGTAGGCGGCCAGCAGTTCCGCTGTGTCAGTTTCAGCATCAGCGAGCAGTTTCTCGTCGGCGGCCCTTTGTTTTCGCTGTTGTTCGAGTTGTTGCTTCTTTTGTTCTTCCCGTACGCGGGCTTCGGCGGCGAGGCGTTCCGCTTCCTTTTGTTTGAGCAGGTCTGTTTCGTGCTGGCGCAACTTGGTGGCGGCAAGCTCGAGCTGTGCGACGAGGAGCGGGCTTTTCATCTTTGTCTGCGTCGCCTTGAGGTTCTTGAGGGCCTGCGGCAGGTCGCCGCGTTTGTACATGTTCTCCGCCCTGGCGATGGCTTGCGGGACATTGGTGCACGCTCCGGCCAATTCCACGGCCAAGGGTTGCAGGGCATACATCCACTTGTGTTCGTTGGCGGCTGTGGCATTCGCAAAACGGTTGAAGCGCGTGTTGGCGTTGGGGTAGCGGCTGGCGCGCAGTTCAAGAAGACCGGCGTTGAAGTCGTTCAGGTCGGCAGCCCACTGTGGCATGGTGGCAGCAGATTTGTCCATGATGGTCTGCGGAAGTTTCTGGAGCAACACGCTTGCCAGCGGGCTGACGAAATTGATGGTGGTGATGTGGGGCGGTAGTTTTGTCTGGAGCAGCGGATCTTGCGCTTTCGTGAAGGCATTAACTGACGTCCCCAGTTGATTGTTCAGGAGCAAACCGACGCCCTCGGCATAGAAAAGCCAACGCAGATGATTGGGTTGTGACTGGAATTTCTTCTGAAGGATTTCATAGAGGAAGAGAGCGGAAGTCACTTTTCCGTCGGTGAGTTGTTGGGCCGCGTCGTGCCAGTTTTGATTGTCATTGAAATTGACTTCTTCGACCTTGATGTTGGTTTGCACGACTTGCTGCGTCACAATCTGCTGCGGGCGTGGCGGTGGTTCTGCCGGGAAGAACTTATCGCGGTTCAGCCACAAGAACACAGCGGCGGCGACAACGACCAGCAACCCGACGACCGTGAAGACCAGCGAGGAGATGCTGATCTGTTCGCCGGTGCTCGTGACGATCAGGGGTTTGTTCTCCAGTTCTGCGAGCGCTGCCTTCGCCTTTTGCAGGTCGGCGATCAACTCGTCATAACTGTCGTAGCGTTCGGACGGGATCTTGGCGAGCATCCGTCCGATGACTTGCGCCGTGGTGTCCTGCACCGTGGGCAGATAGGTCCTCAACGAGTAGGCCGGGGTGGTCGCGTGTTTGACGGCCACATCCACTGCGGTGGCCGCGTCAAACGGTGGCCGGCCCGTCATCGCGTGAAACAGCGTGGCGCCGAGCGAATAGATGTCGCTGCGGAAATCCTCGGTATGCGAGGTCAATTTTTCGGGGGCGATGTAGTACGGCGTGCCCCAAACCGGTTCGGCACTGTTGGCAGATTGGTGGTCGGCGTCCTTGGGGCGGGCGAGGCCGAAGTCCACGATTTTCGGGACGCCTTGTTCGTTGAAGAGGATGTTGCCGGGTTTGACGTCGCGGTGCAAGAGCCCGGTGTCCAGCGCGGCGTTCAGGCCGGCGGCGATCTGGATGCCAACGTCGAGCACTTCTTTTTCGGGGACCTTGCCGATTTTGGTGAGGCGGTCGTCGAGGCTGCCGCGTTCGAGCAGTTCCATGACGAGGTAGCATTGGCCCTGATATTCGCCGAAGGAGAAAACGCGGCACACATTATGATGGGTGACGGCAGCGGCGGCCTGCGCTTCGCGACGGAAGTTCTCCATGAACTCGGAATTGGCGGCGAGTTTGCGTCGGAGAATCTTGATGGCCAACGTCCGGTTCAGGGCCAAGTCCACTGCCTTGTAAACCGTGCCCATCCCGCCGAATCCGATCGCCTGCAGCAACAGGAACCCACAGAATTCCAGCGGCACCACCGTGGGCGCGCCGCAATGCGGACAATCCACATACGTCAAACCTTCTCGTCCCGCCAAGGTGATGATTCCCTTGCAGGACGGGCAGAGTGTTGACTGGGGAACTGTGCCGGGGACTTCCATGCGGTTGCCGTTCTTATTCCGCACCTTACACGCGAGCGCGGACAGCATCAATACCAAATCGCAGTGTGGCTTGAATTGACATTTCTCCCGTGTTCAGCATAATCTCCGTTCCAAGGCTGTGAGCGTGAAACAGACAATCGAGACGGCGTTTGACCGCGCAGGGTACCCGGGTGACGTGAACATCATTCATTGTTCCTGTCCGATCTGCCGTCACATCACGGAACATTTCCGCGGCACGAAATGGAAGGATCATTCGCTGGAAGGACTGCGCAAACATCAGCTTGCCCTGAGTCTCTTCACCCCGGAAGCGTTTCAATACTATCTACCGGCTTTTATGAGTCAAACGGTGGACGCATGGTCGGAGACCTGTTTGATTCCGTTTCTGATCACAAAACAATTTCTTCCCTTGCGCGCTGATGAAAATCAGGCGCGACAAGAATACCACGCCAAACACATCGCGTCTTTCACGCCGGCCCAACGCAATGCGATCATTGCCTATCTGCGCGAGTACGCCAAGTCCGGCACCGCCTTGGTGGGCGACGACATCGGCCAGGCCATTGCCAATCTCGAAACAACCGCGCAACCAGCGGCGGCCGCCAAACGCCAGTCCGTCACCGGAACTTGATACTGCAGCCCATCGCCTTCGTCTCGGTGACCTTGATCTCTTCACCGTGGCGCATCGCGTTGAGCGCTTCGCGCAGATAACGTTGCGTGACTTTCTTCTCGTCCTTGTGGTTGTCGTCCAGCGCGCCGTGATACACGAGCACCCCTTTGTTGTTGAAGAGGAAACATTCCGGCGTCTTCGTCGCGCCGAACGCCTTCGTCAACTTCTGCGTCGTGTCCTGCACGTACGGGAACTTGAAGAACTCCTTCTTCGAGCGCTCCACGATCTTGTCCAGTGTGTCGGACGGCGACTGGTTGGGATCGTTCGGATTGATGGCAACGACCGCGAGGTTCTTCTCTTTCTGCACCCAATCGTTGCCGATGTCCACGATGCGCCGTTCCCATGCCACCGCGTAGGGGCACTTGTTGCACGTGATGACCACCAGCGTTCCCCGCTTGCCCTTTGCCAACTCCGCCAGCGTCATCTCCTTGCCGCCCTCGCCCTTGAGTTTCACGTCCGTCGCCGGCATCTTGTCGCCGACCTTCAACGCCTGCGCGGACACCGCGAAGGCGACCAACAATGCGATCAACAACTTCTGTTTCATGGTTTCTCCTCCAGTATGGGTTTGAGTTTGTCTTCGAATGTTTTGTAGTCCTTCATTCCGACCCAGAAATCCCGCTGCTTGCCCGCGCCGTCGTAGAGCAACGTCGCCGGCAACGAGCCGTCCCAGCGTGAATCGAGGCCGTTGATGAACTCCATGTCCTTCTGCGCCTTCAAGAAGGTCGGATAGGTCACGCCTTGCTTTGCCAAGAACTGTTTCACGGCTGGCATATTGTCCTCGTCATCTGCTGAGACAAATATCATACGCAACCCTTTGACGCGATAATTTTGTTCCAGCTTCACCAAATCTGGAAACTCCTCCTTGCACGGCCCGCACCACGTCGCATAGACGTTCACCAACACCGCCCGCGCCCCCGGTGCGCGGACCGCGTCCAGCAGTTGCGCCGCCGTCACCGGCTTCACCATCTTGTCGGCCGGTTCCCGCGCGCAACCAGCCAACAGGCACAACAGAGAAAGCACCCATTTCACGACTTCATCCTATCGTATCGCCCCCCTTGGCGCAACCCGGTCATTTGCCTTGTCTGATCGCAACACGAAGATATAATGCCGGCGAAGGCTGGAGAAGATGAACACCATCATCAGAACCATCATCGTCGCGGCTGCGGCAGTCGCCGCTTGTTGTTGCGGCGAGAACAACACGACCAACATCTTCAGCGCCATCACCACCAATGTCGCGACAGATTGGTACGTCGGGCAATACGGCACGAACAACTACCTCGAAGTCAACGGCGGCGGCCGCTTGGGGGACCAAAACGGCATCCTCGGCTACACGTACACGGCGCGGTTCAATTCGGCCTTGATCACTGGTTCCGGTTCCATCTGGAGCAACTCGGCATGGCTGATTGTCGGCTGGGAAGGTGGCGGAAACAAATTGACGATCAGCAACGGTGCGAGCGTGCGAAACACCACGTTCGGCATCATCGGCAACGCCACCAACAGCAGCAACAACGCCGTGCTGGTCACCGGCGCCAACTCGATCTGGAACAACAACAACGGCACCCTCTGCGTCGGCAACGAAGGCATGGGCAACCGGCTGACCATCACCAACGGTGCGCTCGTGTTAAGCGCCTTCGGTTTGTTGGGCAATCATGTCAACAGCAGCAACAACACCGTGTTGGTCGCCGGCGCCGTGTGGAGTAATTCCGCCAACTTGTCCATCGGCCGGTTCGGATGCAGCAACCTGTTGACGATCGCCGGCGGCGGCTGGGTGCACAGCACCACCGGCCGGGTCGGTTGGGCTGACACGGCGGGCGCCATGAACAGCAACAACGCGGTGCTGGTCACCGGCCCCGGCTCGGTCTGGACCAATTCCGACCGGCTGTACATCGGCGATCTGAGCGCCGGCAACCGCTTGACCATCAGCAACGGCGGAGTCGTGGTGGATTCCTACGGCTACGTCGGAGCGACCACCAACTTCAGCGCCCGCAACATTGTGCTGGTCACCGGCAGTAACTCCGTCTGGCGCAATTCCAACGCCCTCTACATCGGCGTGTACGGCGACACCAATCAACTGACGATCAGCGACGGCGCAGTGGTGCAGAACAGCTTCGGTTACATCGGCCGGTTCCGCAGCAGCAGCAACAACACGGCGCTGGTCACCGGTCCCGGCTCGACATGGAGCAATTCGTCCAGCCTGTACATCGGCGATAATGGATCGGGAAACCAGTTGACGATCAGCAACGGGGCGGCCGTGACGGATTCCGCCGGTTACATCGGGGAGATTAGCAATAGCTTCTACAACGCGGTGCTGGTTACCGGTTCCAACTCGGTTTGGAATCATTCCGGGGGTCTCCTGGTCGGCAATAATGGCTCGGGAAACCGGTTGACAGTGAGCAATGGCGCGGTGGTGCGAAATACGATCGGCAATATCGGCAACAACATTGGCAGCAGCAACAACACGGTGCTGGTCACCGGCTCCAACTCGGTCTGGAGCATGTCCGCCGGGTTGAATGTCGGGAATAGCGGGGCTAGCAACCTGTTGATGATCACCGACGGCGGACGCGTGGATGCTTCGATCGGCACCATCGGACGGAACACCAACATCAGCGCCAGAAACGTCGCGCTGGTCACCGGCTCCGGCTCGGTCTGGATCAACTCATCCATGCTGTATGTCGGCTACCTCGGGACCAACAACCAGATGACCATCAGCAACGGCGCGCTCGTGCAGAACGATGACGGCTACATTGGCTGGGAACCCACCAACAGCAGAAAGAACTCCGTGCTCGTCACCGGCTCCAGTTCGATCTGGAGCAACACAGGCGACCTGTACATCCGCGGCCCCGCCGGCAGCCTCGTCATCTCCAACGGCGGCGCCGTGTTTGCCGCCTCCGCCTCGGTCTCCAACTCGCAGAGCGTCATCGCGCTGTCACAGGGAACGCTGGCAGCGGGATCGCTCACCGTGCATGCCAGCGTGTCCGGAGCCGGCACCATCACCGGTCGCCTCTTCAACTACGGCACCATCGAGGCCAACGTCAACGGCGGAACACTCTACCTGTTGGCCGACGTGATGAATCGCGGAATCCTCCGGGCCACCAACGGGGGCATCATCCAGTTCCGGGGAATCACCGTAGATTTTGGCGGCGCGGATTTCTCCGGCGGCACCGCCATCTTCAGCAACATGTTCCTCAGCGCCCAGAATCCAACCAACATCTGGATAGATCCCGACAACGGCTTCTGGGTTGACAACGCATCTTGGTCCTTGGGTGTGTCACCGACGAACACCCACTCGTACGCGTTTATCACCAATGCCAACACCAAGATCGTCTATGCAAACACCGCCAGCATTCCGGATGGGAACAGGACAAACTTCGGACTCGTGGTTTCCGCGCCTGCCGGTTCCACCAACACACTGCGCGTCTCGGGAATGACCGGCGACAGGTTTGTGGTGGTTGACGTGACCGTCGGCCCAAGAGGACGTCTGATCGTAACCAATGAGACGATGATAGTCGGGCTGATGGACGGCAATCTCGTCGTGCAAGGAGAGATCCTGCTGAACCGCGGAACCCTGAATGCCAGCGTGGCCCGGACGACCTTCGGTGGCACTGCCGCCGGCACCATCACCCTGAACACCGGCACCCTCACCGTCAACAACCAACTGTTCATCGAGACCAACGCCACCCTCGCCGGCAGTGGCCGGATCAACGGCAGCATCACCAACAACGGCAACGTGACACCGGGCAGTTTGACGGTCACCGGCAACTTCATCGTGGGCAGTTCCGGCGGAGCGTTGAACATCGCTCTGACCGGCCCCAACACCTGCGGCCAACTCAACGTGGACGGCGCAGCCGAACTCGGCGGCACCCTGAACGTCTTTCGCGACGGCTATACGCCGCGTTCAGGTGAGGTATTCTTCCTGCTGAATGCCCCCCTCGGCTTCAGCGGCGCGTTCTGGGCAATCAATTATCCGCCGCTCTGGCCGGGGTTGGGTTGGTGGTATCAAGACAACGCCGTCGCCGGCATCGTCATCCTCTCCGTTACCGGCCGCGCCCAATTGCTCACCTACAATCTCTACGCCGACTACTACAGCCTCGGCGCCAACAGCGAACTCGGCGACGCAAACAACAACGGCATCCCGAACTTGATGGAATACGGCCTTGCCCGCGACCCGACTGCCAACGTTTATCGCGCCGCGACGACACAGAGCCGCAGCAATGGTTGGTCCCAGCTTAATTTCACCCGCAACACCGACGCCTCCAACATCGCCTATCGCGTCGAAACCGCCACATTTCTGAACGATGGCGGCAATTGGTCCTGCATCCTCTCCAACATGAACAATACCGGCTGGCTCGGCTCCGCGCCATACTCCGAATCGCCTGTCACCGACGGAGTCGTTCAGGTCATCGTCACCGATACCACGACGATTGCGACCAATCGCTTTCTGAGACTTCGCGTCACTCGTCCCTGAGTGTGACAATTCAGTTGTGCGTTTCGCTTGGGACGATTATCATATGAACGTCTTATGGCGCGTCGTCTTTTGAAGCATGTCCTTGGGGTAATCCTCTGTCTGATTGTGGCGAGGATGGCGTTTAGCGCTCCGTTTGAAGAGCGGTTTACGTTTACACAGCCGGATGGAACCAAGATCGAGCTTTGGGGAAAAGGCGACGAGTTCCACGCGGTCTTCGAGACGCTGGATGGCTTCAGCGTCGTGTTCAATCCAGCCGACAAAGCATACCACTACGCCAAGCCGTCGCCTGATGGCAGTGAATTGAAACCGGTCGGCCCGCCGGTGGGGAAGGGGGACCCGGTGAAGTTGGGGCTGGACAAGCATCATCGCATCAGCAAAGCCGCGCGCGAGAAGCAGGTCAATGAACGCTTCCAGCGTTGGGACTTGGGCATGCAAATCACTGACCGATGGACGAAGCACAAAGAGGCGCTCCGCCTTGCGGAAGCCGGCGTCGCACAGCCGCAGATCAACGGACCAGAACCATCCCCGCCGTCGTCCACCACCACCGGAACAAAAGTCGGATTGACACTGCTGATTGATTTCGACGACGACCCGGCCACGATCCCGCAGGCCAGCATCGTGGATTACTGCAACGGGGACAGCTACACCGGTTACGGCAACAATGGTTCGATCAAGAAGTACTTCCTCGACAACTCCAACAACCTGCTCACCTACACGAACGTGGTGACGGTGTACATTCGCATTCCAAATTCGCTGCACCCGAAAAGCTGGTATAACGACACCACCAAGGACTGCGGCGACCAGGGCAACCTGTTGATCGAGGACGCCATCACCATCATGAAGGCGTTGCCCAATTACAACACGGAGATCCTGCCGATGTTCAGTGATTTGACCGTGGACGGCAGTAATCGAGTGATCGCCTTCAACGTTTTCTACGCCGGCGGCAACGGCGACGTCTGGTCCATGGGGCTTTGGCCGCATTCGTGGTCGCTCTACAACGTCGGCGCGCAGGCGCTCGGCAACGGCAAGAGCGTGTTCAAATACCAGATCACCAACATCGGCTCGTCGCTGCAAATCAGGACATTTTGCCACGAAAACGGTCACATGCTCTGCGGCTACCCGGACCTCTACGACTATGGCTCCGATTCCACCGGTGGCGCCGGGAATTTCTGTTTGATGGGTTATGGCGCCAACAACAACAATCCCGCCCAAGTCTGCGCTTACCTCAAACGCGCCGCCGGCTGGGCCACCACCATCGAACTGACCAGCGCCTCCAACTTCGTCGCTTCCGTCAGCGCCGCGGGACCGGACTTCAACAGGTTCTTCCGCTACAAAAAACCAAGCGTCAACACGGAGTATTACCTCGTGGAGAACCGCCAGAAGTTCGGCCGCGATGCCAACATCCCCGCCTCCGGCGTCGCCATCTGGCACATTGACGAACTCGGCAATCGCGACAACCAGAGCACCAATTACAATTCTTCCCACCTCAACTACGAAGTCTCGCTGATGCAGGCCGACAACCTCTGGCATTTCCAAAACAACGTCAACAGAGGCGACTCCAAAGACCTCTACTACCTCGGCAACACCGCCGCCAGTTACAGCAACGTCTTCAGCGACACCTCCGCGCCGTGCGCCCGCTGGTGGGACGGCACGCCCTCCGGCATCAGCTTCAGCGGATTCTCCGCAAGCGCCACGACGATGACGTTTCAAGTCGGCATCTACTCGCTGTTTGTCACGCTTCCAACCGAGGCCACCGAGGGTGACGGCGTGCTCGTGGGACAGGGACAGGTCTCCGTCACGCCAACGATGACCAACAACCTGACGGTCACGTTGGCGAGCAGCGACACCAGCGAAGTCACTGTCCCCGCTTCCGTCGTGATTCCCGGCAACCAGAGCAACGTCGTCTTCAACCTGACCATCGTGAACGACGCCATTCTCGATGGCGACCAGTCCGCCACCGTCACAGCCACCGCGTCGGCCTGCGCTCCCGGCGCAGCCAGCATGATCGTCCACGACAACGAAACCGCCACGCTCACGGTTGCCATCCCGTCCGACGCCATCGAAGGCGAAGGCACGGTGAGCGGCACGGTCTATGTCAGCGCCCCCGTCGCCACCAACGTGAGCGTGACGTTAAGCTCCAGCGACCCCACCGAAGCCACGGTGCCGACCAACGTGGTCGTCGCCACGGGAACCACCAACGCCACATTCAACATCACAATCATTGACGACGCTGTCCTTGACGGCCCACAGACAGCCATAATCACGGCGCACGTCCCGAACTGGACTGACGGCGTAGCGTCGTTGACAGTGTTGGACAACGACGGCTCGGATTTGATCGTCACGCCATCGAGTTATGATTTTGGGATGGTGACAACCGGCGCCGTTGCGCAGACGGCATTCACTGTCAGCAATGCCGCCGTAAGCGTCTTGCACGGCCACGCCAGCATTGCCAGCAGTGTGTTCAGCATCGTTGCCGGTGATTCCTTCACTGTGCCGGGCTACGGCTCGACCAATGTCACTGTCCGGTTCGCGCCGACGAATCTCAGCAACTACACCGGTGGTGTCGTCTTCAATAGCGACGGCGGCCACTGCGTCAACACCGTCACCGGCGCCGGCATCGCTCCGCCAACGGCCGGTTTCTCTCTGACTCCCACCAACGGCGCGGTGCCGCTCACCGTCGGCTTCACCGACACGACCGCTGGCACGGTCAGCAACCGTTTCTGGGATTTCGGCAACGGCAGCACCACAAACCTCGGCGCCGGCATCACGAGTTTCTTCTACAGCTACGTTGCCACCGGCACCAACACCGTCACGCTCATCGCCACCGGGCCGCTCGGCGTCAGCACCAACATCAAACCCAACGCCGTGATCGTCACCGCCGCCACCGGCAGCACGAATAACTGGGTCACAGCCGGCAACGACAATTGGACGAACGCGGTCAACTGGACGCTCGGACGACCTTCGACCAACGGACAAACGCTTGTCCAGATTACCACCGCCACGAGCAAGACCATCACGCTCGATGCCTCCGCCACCAACACGCCCGCCGCGCTCAGCGTCAGCAATCTGTTGATCAGTGCGCCGCTTGGCCACGCCAACACGCTCTTCGTCAGCGGATTGCCCAGCAATCAGCCGTTGCGCGTCGTCGGCGATTTGACCTTGTTGAGCGGCGCGATCTTGTCTGCCACGAACAGCGCCATCTGGATTGATAACGCTTCCGGCGCAGACACCAACTGTCTTGATGGCGTGATTGCGTTGACCAACAGCCAATTCATCGCCACCAATTCCGTCGCCATCATCGGCTCCAATGGCGCCGCCACTGTCAGCATCAGAGGCGGCGCCGTCACGCTGCTCAATCCCACGATCGGCGGCGGCGCCTCTGCTGCCGTGATCATCAACGGCGGCACGTTGACAGCCGGTACCAATTCCGCCAGCCCCACCTATCTCTATATTGGCAGCGCCCGCGCCCCAAGCCAGTTGGTTGTCACCAATGGCGGACGCCTTATGAGTCGCTACAGCTACCTCGGCAACGCAGCCTCCGGCTCCAGCAATATCGTTCTCCTCACCGGCTCCAGCAGCCTTTGGAGCAACTACTACGTCTATTGCGGTTACAACGGCAGCGCCAACCAAGTGCTCATCAGTGGCGGCGCGCGCCTTGTGGACAGCTACGCCTACATGGGATACTCGGCTTCCGCCACCGGCAACGTCGTCACCATCACCGGCACCGGCTCAGTCTGGAGCAACATCACGGCCCTCTACGTTGGACGCTATGGAGTCGGGGAACAAGTGATCGTCAACAACACCGGCCGCCTCTGGTCCGCCAGCAGTTACATGGGCTACTACGCCGGCAGCAGCAGCAACGTGGTCTGGATCGCCGGCTCCGGTTCGGTGTGGACAAACACCTCCGGCCTGTACGTGGGCTACTATGGCTCCAGCAACGTTCTCTATATCGTCAATGGCGCCGCCACGTTCGCCAGTGGCGCGTTCGTCGGGTTCATGGACGGCGCGGTGGACAACGCAATCTGGCTCTCCAACGGCACGCTCGCCGTCTCCGCGTTGATGATCACCAACGGCAACGCGGTGACCGGCTTCGGCACGATCACCGGCGCCGTTGAGAACCGCGGCACGTTGAGCGCCAATGGCGGGACATTGAGCTTGTTGAGCGGCGTCATCAACTACGGCGCGCTCCGCGCGACCAACGGCGGCGTGGCCGAGTTTTTCGGCGCGGTCTTCAACCTGGGCGCCACGAACTTTTCCGGCGGCAGCGCCATCTTTCGCGCTTCGTACCAAAACGTGACCAGCTCGACCAACGCGTGGATTGATACCGGCAACGGCCTCTGGCGGGAATCAGCGCGGTGGTCGTTGGGCGCGGCTCCGACCAACACGCACTCCTATCTCATCATCACCAACGCCAACACCAAGACCGTGACAGTGGACGCATTGGCGCCGTGGAGTTTGACGAACTGGTTCACGACGGTCTCCGCGCCGGCTGGCTCGACCAACACGTTGTCGGTCGAAACGCCGGCGTGGGCCATGGCCAACGTCCTGATCGGTCCGCGCGGACGACTCAGCGTCAGCAACGCCACGTTGACCGCCGGCGTCAGCGGCGTTGGCAGGATGGAGGTGAACGGCGAACTGGCGCTCAACACCGGCACCCTTGACGCGACGGCAGTCCCCCTGATGCTCGCCGACGACGGGACGGCCACGGTGCGTTTTGCGAATGGCGTGTTGCTGACCAAGAATTACCAGATCGGCGATGCGACAACCGGCGGCGTGACGGTCATCGCTTCGGGCAACGGATTCTGGCAGCAGCAAGGAAACTTCTTCGCCGGCTCCAACGCGCCGCAGAACAGCCTCTTGATTACCGACGGAGCGCAACTGGGCGACTCCATCGGCTACATTGGCTACGCCACCACCAGCAGCAACAACACCGTGTTGGTCACCGGCGCCGGCTCGATCTGGAGCAACTCGTCCACCCTGTATGTCGGCAATTCCGGCGCGGGCAATCGGTTGACCGTCAGCAACGCCGCATTCGTGCGGAACTCCAGCGGCTACATCGGCAACAACTCCAGCAGCAGCAACAACACCGTGCTGGTCACCGGCGCCGGCTCGCTCTGGACCAACACGTCCAACCTGTATGTCGGCAACTCCGGCCCCAGCAACCAACTGCGCATTGCCGCCGGCGGCACAGTTGCCGCCAGCAGCGTGTGGATTGGTTCCAACGCCAGCAGCTCGAACAATGTCATCGCAGTCCTCGGAGGAAACCTGACCGCAGCCAATTCAAGCGGCACGGGCGTGTTGGAAGTCCGTCGCGGCAGCTTGATGCTCAGCAACGGAACCATTCTCGCCGACAACCTCGTCGCGACGAATGACATTCAGAGTGTCGTGAACCTCCAAAGCGGCACCCTCAGCATCAGCAACAGCGTCATCAACAACTCGCAACCGCTCACGCTCGGCGCTGCGACACTTCAGTTGCGCGGCGGCACTAATTCCCTCGCTGACGGATTGCTTATCGCAACCAACGCCACGCTCACCGGCTTCGGTCGGATCATCGGCAACGTCACCAACAACGGATCAGTTGTGCCGTTGAACACCCTGACGGTCACCGGCGATTTCAGCGCCGGGGCTTCCGGCAGTCTGCGCATCAGAATCTCCGGCTCGAACGTCTGCGACAAACTCAACATCAGCGCCGCCGCCAACCTCGCGGGCAACCTGACGGTTCTCCTCAACGGCTACACACCGCAATCCGGTGACGTCTTCATTCCGCTGACCGCCGGCAGCGTCGTCAACGTTTTCTCGACCACCAATCTCCCGTCGCTCTGGCCCGGCTTGGTTTGGCTGACGCAGTATTCTCCGTCCGCGGTCACTCTCTCCGTCACTGGCCGCATCCAACTGGTCACCTATGACTACTACGCGAGCTACTACAGCCTCGGCGCCGGTAGCGAAATGAATGACGCAAACAACAATGGTATCCCGAACTTGATGGAGTACGGGCTTGGACGCAATCCAACCAGCCGCCTCTCGCGAGCCGCCACAACTCAGGGCCAGAGCAACGGATGGTTCCAGATCAACTTCACGCGCAACAGCGACGCGACCAACCTTGCCTATCGTGTCGAAGCCGCCACGCTTCTCACGGGCGGCGGCAACTGGTCCTGTATTCTCTCCAACATCAACAACACCGGTTGGTTCGGCCCCGCGTCGTACTCAGAGTCTCCCGTCACCGACGGCGTCGTCCAAGTCATCGTCACCGACACTGCGACAGGAGCGACGAACCGGTTTTTGAGGCTGCGTATCACAAGGCCTTAAATCCGAAATCCGAAACAAGCTCGAAATTCGAATTTTCAAGTTTTGGTCATTCGGATTTGTTTCGGATTTCGGATTTCGTGCTTCGGATTTATTTCCACACCGAGAGAATACTTGCGTAGTCGTCCGTCCAGAGCCGCAGGTTCCGGCCCGGTTCCGGCTTCCTCCACCGCAGATCATTCAACAACAAACCAAGGTACGCTTCCTCGCGACACATCACCGCCCAGCTCGACGCGAACACGCCGCGCGCCCGGTTCTCGATGCTGATGGTCTCCCGCTCCTGCACCCGACAAGCCAGCCCGGCGTCGCGCGCCAGCGCCGCCAGCACCGGCTCCAGTTTCAAATGACGATTGCTGAAGTGGAAAATCAACCAGCCGTCGCGCTCCAGCCGTTGCAAATACAACTGCATCGCCTCGCGCGTTAACAAGTGCGTCGGAATCGCATCCGAACTGTACGCATCCAACACCAGCGCGTCGAATTTCTCCGTCGTCCGCTCCAGCGAAAGCCGCGCGTCGCCCAGCGTCACCTTCACTGCGCCGCGGCTGTCGGCGAGATATGTGAACAAGCGCGGCTCGCGCGCGATTCGTTCCACCACCGGGTCAATCTCGAAGAACGTCCACGTCTCGCCCGACTCCGCATACGCCGCCACTGCGCCGGTGCCGAGGCCAACGGCGCCGACGTTCCGCAATGGTTTGTTCATGCGGCGTCGCGCGGCGAACAACTGGCCGACCGGGCCGACGCGTGAATAGTAACCGAGCGGCTCGCCGCGTCGTTCCGGTTCAAAACTCTGAATGCCGTGCATCGTTGTGCCGTGTTCGAGCCGGTGAAACTTATCGCCCACGCTCGTCCGAACCCGGTGCACGCCAAAGAAACTCCGCTCGACTGTCAGCACGCGCGCGTGTTCGCCCGGCAGCCACGTCGCCGCCGCAAACAATGCCGCCACCGCCAACCCAAACGTAAGCGATCGTTTCCGCAACAACAACGCCGCCGCTGCCGGTGTCGCCAGCTTGAATAACACTGCGTAGCCTGCCAGTTCCGCCGGCCATTGCCGGACCCATTCGCCCAGCGCCCAGCCGCCGACGCCGATCAACACCGGCCAGACAAAGTCCGTCACCCGTGGCCGTTCGATTCGCGATGCCAGCAGGCAGACCAACGCAACTGACAACGGATATTCCACGACCCACCGGAACAAAACCGGAGCAAGAAGCGCATTGAACACGCCGCCAAGCATGCCGCCGACGGACATCCACCAGTAAAACTCCGTCAACCGCTCCGCAGACGGACGTTCGGCGGCGAGTTGTCCGTGGCAGACCATTGCGCCGACGAACAGCATCAGCAAGTTCCAACCGCCCGCCAGTGCGACCTTGTCGCTGGCGCGCATTCCGTAGATCACGGTCAGCGGCAGGACCACCCACGGCAGGGCGGCGGTCATCCAGTGCGGTTTGATCCACTGGCGTTGCGCGAACACGAGGATGAAGGTTATGAGATAAATCGCCAGCGGCACCACCCACAACAACGGCATCGCCGCCACTTCGGTCGAGAGATGCGATGTCACGCTCAACATCAAGCTCGATGGGGCGAGCGCCAGCAGCATCCAGCGAATCCGCTGCGGTGTAGTGGCCGCCGTCCCGGCGGCCTCGGTGTGTATCGCGTCACCGCGCCGCCACAACGTCAGTGCGCACACCGCCACCAACGCCACGAGTGCGACGTAGCCAGCGCTCCACCACCACGATTGAGATCGGAGGCCGGAGAGCGGCTCAATCAACACCGGGTAAGCAAGCAAGCCAATCAAACTCCCGGCGTTGCTCGCGGCGTAAAGCCAGTACGGGTTCCGTGCGCCGCACGCCGCGAACCAGCGTTGCAACAGCGGCGAGAGCGTCGAGAGCGCGAGGAACGGCAGGCCGACGGTTGCCGTCATCATCACCAGCATCCACGGGATCGGGTTGTGTCCCGCCGGCGGCGTCCAACCGGCGCCGATGCCGAGCGGCAAGAATGCCAGCGGCGCGGCGATCAACAAAGTTTGTGTGATTGCCTGTCGTCGCGGACTGAGCCGCGTGGTGACAATGTGGGCGAGTCCATAGCCGGCGAGGAGCGTGGCTTGGTAGAAAACCATTGCCGTGTTCCAGACCGCTGGCGCGCCGCCGAGCAACGGCAACGCCATTCGGGCGAACATTGGCTCGACGACGAACAACAACGCAGCCGCGAAAAACACCGTGATGGCAAACAGCAGTTGCATGGCGACGGAGTGTAACGTAAACCGTCGTTCCGCGCGAGCCAGCAATGCCGGCTGGGTGCAGATCGAACTTTTGGGCAGGAATGTGGGGCAGGTTTGTAACCTGCCTGGTTTTAATTGAAGAGCAGGTTGCAAACCTGCTCCACATTGAGCGGTTGCCCAAAACTTCAAACTGCACTCATGCCGGCTCGCCAAATGTGAATTTCTTTCGTAGAATGACCCGCAACACAAAAGGAAACATCATGAACCGTCGTCAGTTTCTCAAGACCACCGCTGTCGCCGGCGCCGCGTTGGCCGCGTGGCCGATTCTCCGGGCGGAACCGTCCACGAAGAAATATCGCACGGCGCTAATCGGGTGCGGTTGGTGGGGCAACAACATCCTCGGCGAAGCGCTGGCAAGCGGCTCGTGCCCGGTCGCCGCGCTCTGCGACGTTGACCAGCGTCACCTCGACCGCACCGCCGAACGCGTCAAGCAACTCACCGGCAATCAACCGAAACTTTACCGCGACTACCGCGAACTCCTCGACAAAGAGAAACCCAACATCGTCATCGTGGGCACACCCGACCATTGGCACGCGCTGCCGACCATCGCCGCCGTCAAGGCGGGCGCGCACGTTTATGTCGAGAAACCAATCAGCCACACCGTTGCCGAGGGACGCGCGATGGTGAACGCGGCGCGCGCCGCCGGACGGATCGTGCAGGTTGGCACGCACCGGCGCATCTCGCCGCACAACGTCAGCGGACGCGAGTTCCTCCGCTCCGGCAAGGCCGGCAAGATCGGCATGGTGCGTTGCTTCGTGCTCTATGGTGGTGGCCCCGAAACGCCGCAGAAAAATTCCGAGCCGCCGAAGGAACTCGATTGGGATTTCTGGTGCGGCCCGGCGCCGTTGCGTCCGTTCAACCCGCGCATCCACCCGAAAGGTTTTCGCAGTTTCCTCGACTACGCCAACGGCACGCTCGGCGACTGGGGCATCCACTGGCTCGATCAAGTCCTCTGGGTCACCGGCGAGAAATGGCCGCGCAAAGTTTTCTCGCACGGCGGACGTCCGATCAAAGGCGCGCCCGTGTTCACGAAAGAGGAACAGACCAGCGACGCGCCAGATCACCAAGTGGCGACATGGGAGTTCGAGTCGTTCACGATGCAATGGGAACACCGCCAGTTCGCCGGCAACGGCGCGGAGAAGGGCGAGAGCGTCGGCTGTTATTTCTACGGCACCAAAGGCACGTTCCACATGGGTTGGCAGCAAGGCTGGACGTTCTATCCTGCCGGCAAGAAGGAAGAGATTGTCCACGAAGACCCGAAGTTGGGACAACCCGACAGCCAAAATATCAAGGAACTCTGGACCGATTTCCTCGACGCCATCGCGACGAACCGCAAACCCGTCAGCGACATCGAAGAGATTCAGCGTTCCACCAATTGCGCCTTGCTCGGCATGCTCTCGTACAAGCTTGGCCGCAGCATCGTCTGGGATGGCGCGAAAGAAACCATCGTTGGCGACGACGACGCCAACAAACTACTCCGCCGCGACTACCGCGGCCCTTGGAAATACCCCGCATGAAAACCATCGCACTGCTCATTGCACTCGCCACCATTGCCCACGCCGACGAATCGCTCTTCGACGGGAAATCATTCAAGGGCTGGCGTCCTTACAACAAACCCGTCGGCACACCGATCGGCGACGGTTGGAAGGTCGAGGACGGCATGCTCAAGAAACTTGCCGGCGTCCGCGGCGGCGACATCATCACCGAGAAGACCTACGACAACTTCGATTTGACGTGGGAATGGCGCCTCGCGCCCGGCGGCAACAACGGCGTGAAATATTTCGTCACCGAAAAACGTCCGCAGGCGCCCGGCCACGAGTACCAGATGCTGGACGACAACTCCGAGAAATGGGGAAAGATTCCTGACAAGTCCAAGACCGCTTCCTTCTACGAGGTGCTGGCGCCCGCCGCCGACAAACCGCTGAAACCTCCGGGCCAGTGGAACACCTCGCGGATCGTCGTCAAGGGCAAGAATGTCGAGCACTGGCTGAACGGGAAGAAAGTCCTCGAATACGAACTTGGCAGTGAAGCCGTGAAAACAGGAATCGCGAACAGCAAGTTCAAGAAGTACCCGGACTTCGGCGAGAAAATCCGTGGCCATTTCATGCTGACCGACCACCAGGACGAAGCATGCTTCCGTAACATCAAGATTCGCGAGTTGCCATGAATCGCCGCGCCTTTCTCGGCAGCGTGCTGACCGGCGCAGCGCTCGGTCGAGTGCCGGCGCAGGCTTCTTTCCAGGAACCCGTTCGCGACTTGCCGGTGCGGCCCGGCGCGGACGTTGTCGTCTGCGGTGCTGGCCCGGCGGGCGTGGCGGCGGCGATTAGCGCGGCGCGCGCGGGCGCAAAAACGCTATTGCTCGAATTGCACGGTTGTCTTGGCGGCATCTGGACGACCGGGCTGCTGAGCTGGATTCTCGACCACGCCAACAAGACCGGCTTGATGCAGGAGATTTTCGAGCGGCTCACCAAACACGGTGGCCGGGCGCTCACCAACAAGAACGGTTACGATCCCGAAGTGATGAAGCTCGCGTTGGAAGAACTCTGCGCCGAAGCAGGCGTCGAGATTCAATTGTTCACGCGCGTCTGTGCCGCTCAACGCAAGGGCAATCGCCTCTCGCACGTCATCACCGAATCGAAGTCCGGCCGCGAGGCTGTGCCCGGCAAAGTCTTTATTGATTGCACCGGCGACGGTGACCTCGGCGCGGCGGCAGGCTGCGGGTTCGATTTCGGGCATCCGGAAACTGGTCTGACCCAGCCGATGTCGTTGATGGCGCTGGTTACCGGCATCGTGCCGGACGAGGTCAAGGGGTTTTACCGCGAAGATAAGAGTTGGGACACATCAAAAGACCGGTTGCGCGCCGAGATGGAGAGAGGCGGCCATTCGCCGTCGTATGCGAAGCCGACGATGTTTCAGTTGCGCGATGATCTATTCGCGTTGATGGCCAACCACGAATACAAGATCCGCGGCACCGACGCTCGTGACCTCACCGCGGCGACATTGCGTGCCCGGAAGGAACTGCACCAACTCATCAACGGCCTGCGTTCACTCGGCGCGCCGTGGAAGAACCTTCACATCGTCGCCACCGCCGCGCAGATCGGCGTGCGCGAAGGCCGTCGGATTCACGGACGGTACACCGTGACCACCGACGACCTGCGCGAGGGACGCAAACACGAGGACGCGGTCTGCAAGGTGACGTTCAACATTGACGTTCACTCGACCGACCCGACAAAGGAAAAGGGGATCGCCAAGGCCAGCTTCCGCGCCAAACCGTACGACATTCCGTTGCGCGCGCTGATTGCGAAAGACGTGGACGGCCTGTTGATGGCAGGACGTTGCATCAGCGGCGATTTCATCGCGCACTCCAGCTATCGTGTTACAGGCAATTCCGTCGCGATGGGCGAAGCCGCCGGCAAGGTCGCAGCGAAAGCGTCCAAAACAGGACGTTTGCCATGAAACACATTCTGCTGGTGCTGTTGGCGTCCGCTGCGCTTGCAGCGGACAAGCCCAACATTGTCTATATCCTCTGCGACGATCTGGGTTACGGCGACGTGCATTCGCTGAACCCGCAACGCTGCAAGATTGCGACGCCGAACATGGACCGCCTCGTGTCGCAAGGCATGGCGTTCACCGACGCGCATTCGAGTTCGTCGGTCTGCACGCCGACCCGCTATGGCGTTCTCACGGGTCGCTACAACTGGCGGACGCGGCTCCAAGCGAGCGTGTTCAGCGGGTTCAGTCTCCCGCTGATCGCCGAGGACCGGCTCACGGTGCCGAAATTATTGAAGCAACACGGCTACGCGACCGCCTGTGTCGGTAAATGGCACCTCGGCATGACCATGCCGGCGAAACCGGGCGTGGCATTCGCCGACAAGATCGAGGATGCCACCAAGGATCAGTTCGACGTGAACGGTCGAATCGCCGACGGACCCACGACGCGCGGGTTCGATTATTATTTTGGCATTAGCGCGTCGCTGGACATGACGCCGTTTGTGTTCATCGAGAACGACCGCTTCACCGAGGCGCCGACCGCCACGAAGAAATGGATTCGCGAAGGCCCCGCCGCGCCAAGCTTCGAGGCGGTGGACGCGCTGCCGACGTTCACGCGCAAGGCGGTCGAGTACATCGGCAAAACCAAATCGCCGTTCTTCCTCTACCTGCCGTTGAACTCGCCGCACACGCCGATCGTGCCGAGCAAGGAATGGCAGGGCAAAAGCGGCCTCAGTGATTACGGCGATTTTGTGATGCAGACCGACGCGACGCTCGGCGAAGTGATGAAGGCGCTCGACAAAGCCGGCGTCGCCGACAACACGCTGCTGATTTTCACCAGCGACAACGGCTGCTCGCCCGCCGCCGGCACGAAGTTTCTCGAAGAACAAGGTCATTTCGCCAGCGAGAACCGACGCGGCTACAAGGCCGACATTTTCGACGGCGGCCATCGCATCCCGTTCATCGTCCGCTGGCCCGCAAAAGTGAAAGCTGGCACAAAAAGCGACCAGCTCGTTTGCCTCACCGACTTGATGGCAACTTGCGCCGACATTCTCGGCGCGAAGTTGCCCGACAACGCCGGTGAAGACAGCGTCAGCATTCTGCCGGCGTTGCAAGGCAAGACGTGGCCACGCGCCGTTGTCCACCACTCGATCAACGGTTCGTTCGCGACCCGCGAGGGCAACTGGAAACTTGAACTCTGCGCCGACTCCGGCGGCTGGAGCGCGCCGCGCCCCGGCAGCAAAGAGTCGCAGGGATTGCCACCGACGCAACTCTACGACATGCGCAAGGACATCGGCGAGCGCGCCAACGAGTTTGCGAAGTATCCGGAGATTGTCGGGCGCCTCACGAAGCTGCTGGAGAAATATGTTGCCGACGGCCGGAGCACTTACGGAACACGGCAATCGAACGATGTGCCGGTGGAGATTCGCAAGAAAGCAGCAGTAAAGGGGAAGCGAAAGTAATCAGTCGCGTGCGCCCTTTTTGCGGAGCAGCGGGATAATCTCGGTTTGTTTCGTGTCTATCGCCACGCGCAACGGTGTCGCGCCCTTGATGCCGCGGGCGTTGACGTTGGCGCCCTTGGCGAGAAACAACTCGACGAGCGCCTTGTGTCCTCCGGCGACCGCGACGTGAAGCGGTGTCTGGCCGGCGGTGTCGGGGCTGTTGACGTCGGCGCCCTTGGCCAACAGCAGTTCGGCCATGTTGGGTTTGCCAAGCTGCGTGACGAAGTGCAAGGGCGGTGCAAGTTGTTTGTCTTGATGCCGCAGCAGGACCGGTTTGCGCAGGAGGATTTTCGTGACGATGTCGGTCGCGTCATTTCTCAAGGCCCAATAGAACACGGAGATGTCCGCATCTGGCGGCATGTGTGGAATAAGGAGCTTGCCCACCTCTGCCGAGGCCAAGTCGAGTGGCGTCTGGCCCTGTTTGTTCTTCTGCGACGCGTCCGCTTTCTTCGAGAGGAGGAACTGGACGGTTTCCTTGCTTCCGCTGCCCACGGCATAATGGAGCGGTGTGATGCCTGGGATATTCTTGTCGTTGACTGCGGCTCCCTTTGCGACAAGCAATTGAACGGCGCCAAACTGACCGGCTAAGGCAGCGTAGCACAAAGCTGTTGATCCGCCGATATCGCGTTGATGGAGCCGTGCCCCCTTGCTGAGGAACAGCTCGATCAGGGAAGTCTTGCCGGTCAGGGCCGCCAGTTGCAACGGGGTGAGCTTGACATCGTCGGACATCTCCAGAAGCTGCGGGTACGCTTCCAACAACGTCACCGCCGCTTCCACGGTTCCAAATTCCACCGCGTGATGCAACACTGTCCGGCCTCCCGTGGCGCGGGCTTTCAAGTTGGCGCCATGGTTCAGCAACAGGCCCAGCGTCTCGGTGTTGCCGCGCGCCGCGGCCCAGTGCAACGGCGTCGCGCCGGCGGGGCCGACGGCCTTCAGCACCGAATTGCTCGTTTGAATCAGGTCGGTCACAAGGCCGACGTCGCCACGCGCCACCGCGCTGAAAATATCCGGGATGGCGCCCTGTTTCATCAGCAGGCGATAGGCATTGGTAAAACTGTTCCACGCGGCCAACTGCAGCGGCGTCAACTCCGCCGAACCCGTCAGGGCAAGATTGGCGCTGGCTTCGATGAGGAGACGGGTGACCGCATTGGTGTCGCTAGTTAACGAAAAGATCAATGCGGAATCGCCGGCCTTGTTGACGGCGTTCAGCTCGGCCCAGCCGTCGAGAAGTAACTTGGCGATTTCCGCGTTGCCGGAAATGGCGACGTAGTGCAACGGCGTGGCATCGGCGGCGTCGCGGGCGCGGGCGAGGCTGGGGCTTTGCTTCAACAGCGTGCGTACCTGTTCCACGTCGTTCTTTTGCACGGCGTCGTGGATTGGGTCCGCCAGCGTCGTCGCGCAGGCGAAAATGAAAACGATGAATCTCACGGGCGACACCATACCGGTTCAAAACACACAAGGCAACAAGATCGCCGGTCTCAACCGGCGCAGATACTCGCGGCGCGGAATCTCCATCGTCCCGAACTGCGCGAGGTGCGGCGTCTGCCACTGCGTATCCAGCAACGCAAAACTGCGGTCGCGCAACCGCTCGACCAGCGCCACCAGCGCCACTTTCGAGGCGTCCGTCGCCCGGTGAAACATGCTCTCGCCGAAAAACGCGCCGCCGATGTGCACGCCGTACAAACCACCGACGAGTTTGTCGTCGAGCCGGGTTTCGACACTGTGCGCAAAGCCGAGTCGGTGAAGGTCGCAATAACTCTCGACGATCTCCTCCGAGATCCATGTCCCTTCCCGCCGGCTGGCGCACTGGCGCATCACCGCCTCGAACTCGCGGTCGAACGTGATTGCGAACGGGTTCTTCTTCAGCGTCCGCCGCAGCCCGTGCGGAATGTGGAACCGGTCGTCAAGCGGGATCACCGCGCGCGGGTCCGGCGAGAACCAGCCGATTTCACTCTGCTCGTTTATTGCCATTGGGAAAATCCCCCGGCTGTAGGCGGCGAGCAGGATTTCGGGCGTCAGCATGGTTTGATTCTAGCACACGTTTCGCCTAGGATGCGCGGCCATTGTGACGGAACGACAAAAAGGAATCATCGCGCTCAGCGTCGTGCTCGTGGTCTGGAGCCTGTCGAGCGTGTTCGTGAAGTATCTGATCCGCGCGGGCTACGACGCGCACACGCAGAACTTCTACCGTTACGCCGCCGGCACGCTGGTGATGGCGCCGTTTCTGGTCCGTCACGCCCGGCGACCGACCGGCAAGGCCAGCCGGCGCGTGCTGCTGTTGTTGCTGGCGGCGACGATTCCCAACCTCTGCCACCAGATTTCATGGACGGTGGCGCTGAACTGGATCAACCCCGGCCTCGCGTCGTTCCTGAACAAGTCCAGCGTGTTTTTTGCCGCGCTGCTCGCTTTCACGCTCTACGCCGAGGAACGCTGGCTCCTGCGGTCCGGGCGCTTCCTCACCGGGCTGGCGTTGACGCTGCTCGGCACCGTCGGGCTGGCGTTGTTGCGCGGCGACCTTGACCAAATGGAATCGAACCTCGGCGTGGGGCTGGCGCTGTTTGCCGGGATGTCGTGGGCCGCCTACACCGTTGTCGTCAAACGACCGACCGCCGAGCTTGGCTCGATGGTTGCCTTCGGCATCGTCGGCATTTACACGACCGCAGTGCTGCTGCTAATGGCATTGTGCTGGGGCAACCTCGGGCAATGGAACCGCGTGCCGTGGCACATCAACGTCATCCTGATTGTCTCCGGCATGCTCTGCATTGGCATCGGCCACTCGTTTTACTACTACGCGATGCAACGGCTGACGATCTCGGTGTGCGCGACAGTGTTGTTGACGACGCCGCTGGGGACGCTGCTGATCTCGCGCTGGCTGTTTCGCGAAACCATGACGACCAGCCAAATCGTCTCCGGCCTCGCCCTGATCGCCGGCGGCATGTTGACCTTGCTGGCCAAGGAGAAGACCGTATCGCCAGTTCTCGCACAAGCCACTGAAGCCGCCGACGCCTGACGTGTTCACTCATTTTCCAACGCAATCGCAATTACACGCACTATTGTAACAATTGTTACAATAATTCGTGTAATTCTGCTTGTCATTGCGATAAGAAGTCTGGCATCCTGCGCTGCGTGAAAGCTGAGTATGAGTTGCTACTGGAGTTCCTCTTGTACGGGGCTGAATTGTTGACGCGACGGGATGCCGGGTTGATCCTGCTTGGCGAACGCGAGACGGCGAGCGGACGACGGTTGGATGCGCTCTTGGAACGGCTGCGGCACGAACGACTACTGGATCGGCACGGACTGGGTCGCCGCGCTACCTTCACCATCACCGCAGACGGACGTCAGCGCTTGCAACCATCCAACCCCTCCGAACAATGGGACCGGCCGTGGGACGAGAAGTGGCGGGTGTTCAGTTTCGACATGCCATCGCAACGCAAGAAGGACCGGATGCTGTTGTGGCGGGCATTGCGCAACCACCGGTTTGGCCTGCTTCAACGCAGTGTTTGGATCTGGCCGCATGAAACAGAACCGATCCTGCGCGGAATCGTCGAAGCCAACAACGTACCGGAATGTTTCTGCGGATTCGAAGCCAGCCGGGTGTTCCTTTGCGACGATGCCGAGATCGTGGTGTCGGCGTGGGACTTCGAGGAAATCAGTCGCCGGCACCAGATGTACTTGGGGCATGCGGTGGCCACACCGGCCAATCTGAAACGCGCCCGTGATTTCGGCGAACTGGCCCGTCTCGCGCGCATCGAACGCGACGCCTTTGCGTATGCATTCTCGCTTGACCCGCTGTTACCGCGCCGCTTGTGGCCGAGAACGTACCAAGGCCCGGCGATCATCGAGCGACGGCGCGAACTTCGGGCTGTGCTCCATTCCCGCCTGCAGAAACTCGCCGAAACATGAATTACACGAAATAATGTAACAATTGTTACACCAACGCGTGTAATTCTGGTTGTCGCATAGCGAAGGGTGAATTAGAACGCGACACTGCGGGCGCGAGAACGGTGAAGACACAACCTTTGCTCAGAGAGCAGCATCGCCGTGTTCACCCGTACGGATGCGAATTGCCTCCTCGACAGGGAACACGAAAATCTTGCCGTCGCCGATGCGGCCGGTCTTGGCAACGCTGATGATGGCATGAATCACATCCTCAACGCGCCCGTCGGCAACAGCAACCTCCAGTTTGATCTTCGGCAGGAAATCCACCGTGTACTCGCTGCCGCGGTAGATTTCCTTGTGCCCTTTCTGCCGGCCAAACCCTTTGACTTCGCTGACAGTCATGCCCTGAATGCCGATTTCGGAAAGGGCTTCCTTTACTTCGTCGAGCTTGAACGGCTTAATGATCGCTTCGATTTTCTTCATGACGAAATCGCTCCTATTCGAGGATGTAACCTTCTTCGCCGTGGTCCACAACGTCGAGACCTTGCGTCTCTTCCTCTGCGGTGGGGCGCAGGCCGATGGTGAACTTCACAATGTAGGCAATCACCACCGTGCCGATCAACGCCATCGCCAGCGTAATGCCCATCGCGGCGAGCTGGTGCAGCCAGAGCGTGTGGCCGACGATGTCCTTCAGGTTCGTCGCCAAATTCGCGTTGGCCGAGTGCGTGGCGAGAAAACCGGTCAACAGCGCGCCGAGCGTTCCGCCGACCGCGTGGACGCCGAACGTGTCGAGCGCGTCGTCGTAGCCGAGCATCGCCTTCAGTTTCACGCAGGCCAGGAACGGGATGAATCCCGCGAGCACGCCGATGATGACCGCGCCGGAAGCGTTGATGAAACCACAGGCGGGCGTGACCACGACCAAGCCCGCGACGACGCCGGAGCAGAAACCGAGCACGCTCGGTTTGCCGCGGAACAACCATTCGGCGACCGCCCACGTCATCGAGGCGACGGCGGCGGCGAGCGTCGTCGTCATGAACGCGTTCGACGCGATGCCGTCAGCCGCAACAGCGCTGCCCGCATTGAATCCATACCAGCCGACCCACAACATGCCGGTGCCGACCATGCAGAGCACCATCGAATGCGGTGCCATGATGGTTTTGCCGAAGCCGAGTCGTTTGCCAAGGATCAAGCAGAGGACCAACGCCGACCAGCCGCTCGACATGTGAACGACCGTGCCGCCGGCGAAATCAATCGCTTTGATTTTGGCGGCGGCGTTCCAGACGCCGTTCATCAGGCCGTCAATGCCCCACACCATGTGGGCGAGCGGGAAATAGATCAGGAACATCCAGAGCTTCACGAACGCAAGGATCGCCGAGAACTTCATCCGTTCGGCGATCGCGCCGACGATCAACGCCGGCGTGATGATGGCGAACATCATCTGATACATCGAGAAGACATTGTGCGAGACCCACCCGGCATAATCGCCGTTCGGGTTGCCGTCCACGCCGCGCAGGAAGGCGAACTTCAGTCCGCCCAGAATCGAGTTGCCCGGCGCGAACACAAGGCTGTAACCGACCGCCCACCACAGAATCGTCACGAGGCCCGCGATGCCGAGACATTGCGCGAGCACCGAGAGCACGTTCTTGCGCCGCACGAGGCCGCCGTAAAACAGCGCGAGACCCGGCAACGTCATGAACAGCACCAGCGCGGACGATGTCATCATCCAGCCGTTGTGGCCGGGGCCGGGGCCGCCGATTTTGCTGGCGACGTTGGCGGTGCGGGCGCCGTTGTTGACGTAGGCTTCGAGGTCGGCGAGCCGTTGCTCGACCGTCGGCTCGGCGGCAATCGCTGCGCCGGCGAAGGCGATGAGCAGTGCGCTCAGAAGAATCAGTGACAAACGTTTCATGGTCATGTTCCTTTCGTGATGGTTAGAAGATGTAGGCGACGCCGACGCCGAGGAGGACCTGATCGCTCTTGGTGTTGCCCTTGTCGGTGAATGGTTCTTTGTTGGAGTGATCCCAACGGATTTCGGGGCGGATCTGCAAATTCGGAATCGGTGTCAGGTTCAACGTCGCTGTCAGGCTGGCGACGTTCGGCGAACTGCCCGCCGGACCGTAGGCGGTGCGGGTGGCGCCGTCGTCCACGAGGTAATCGCCGCGCAACGCGAGGCCGACCTTGTCGGTGAACTGATAGATCGCCCACAATCCGGCCGCGTACCACTCGGCGTTGGCGACGCTGCCGACGTTGTCCTCTTGGCCGTAGTCGAGCTGACCGTAGAGCGTCAGTTTGGAGCCGCACTTCTGGGTGAGAACGATCTCGGCGCCTTTGCGCCAGTTGGATTCGTTGCTCATTTGTTCGGGGCCGTCGTAGCCGATAAGGGCGACGCTGGTCTTGTCGCTGAGCGTCAGGTTGATCTTGCCCATGTACGAGAGGCTGTTATTGTTGTCGGTGACCTTGTCCCAGCCGTTGTGGACGCCGGCGATGACTTCGATCTTGTCGTTGAACTTGTAGGCGAGGTGCAAACCGAGGTGGCTGGTGTTCTCGACGAACAGGAACTGATTGCCGAGCGTCCAGTTCGGGTTGACGGTCTCCTCGACGACCTCGACGCCCATCATCGTGACTTGTTTGCCGAGGGTGAGCTTCAGGCCGTTGCCGATGGGGACGTTGATGATGACGAACACCTGTTCGAGGTGGAGCGGGTTGTTGGCGTCGCCGAGGCCGGAGGTGAAACTGTTGAGGAACTTCCCGTCCTCGCCGACGATCACGTCGGCGCGGAACCCGACGTCCCATTTGTCGGGGTTGTAGTCCACAGGTTTTTCCAGCGCCAGCTTCAGTTTGTTGATGGCGAACTGGTCGCTCTTGTTGACGTAGCCGGCACCCGTCGGGACGCCGTCGTTGAAGTTGTGGAAGTACGACGCGGAGACGTAACCGCTGAAGGTCGTCTTGCCGAGGAAGGCCAGCGTCTGCGACGGGAACGTGTTGGTCGTCAGCGCCGAGCCTTCGAGTTGCGCGACGCGTTGTTCGAGCGCCTTGATCTTGTCCAGCAACTCCTGTTCGCTCGCGTAGGCCGTGGCGCACACTACAACTGCAATCCATCGCAAGGTTCTTTTCATGCCGCGCGACATTGCAGCAGCCATGCCAACAGCAGTGTGAAACGGTACAACTCACAGGTGCAGTGCGAGATAACGCAGCCGGAACAAAACCGGAACATCGGTGGTGGTTGTCGCGGCATACGCACGCTGCGCAATTCGCGACAGCGTTAGATGGCTTCGATGGCGATGACTTGGACGGAAGTATTGTCGGCAGTGTCGCGTTGCTTGGCGAGCGTGACCAGCTGGCGGCAGGCGGTCTTGGGATCGAGTTGGTGGACAATCCGCGCGATTTCCAAATCGGAGATGTACCCGTGCAGGCCATCGCTGCAAAGCACCACACGGTCACCGGCAAACACCGGCGCCTCATCCATGTCCACGCGCACCTGTGGATCCACGCCGAGACCGCGGGTGATCACGTGGCGGTGGGCGCTGGTGCGCGATTCGGCTTCGGTAATATGGCCGAACCGGCGTTGCATCCCGACCAGCGAATGATCCACGCTGAGCTGCTTGATCATGCCGCGGTGCACAAGATAAACACGTGTATCGCCGACGTTGCCGACGACGACCTCGCGCCCGCCGAACGCGGCCGCCGCCAGCGTCGTCGCGATGTGGCCGGGGCCGTCCGGCTCGAATCCCTTATTATACACGGCCTCGTTGCCTTTGTTGAACAGTTCCAGCAGCCGTTGGCGCAACGTCTCGCCCGGCCGCGCCTCGCGGAACATGCGCAAGCCTGTCTTGACGGCGAGTTGGCTGGCAATGTCGCCAGAACCGAGGCTGCCGACACCGTCGGCCAGCAGCGCGATGGCAACGTTGTCGTCCTGCCAGAAACCGACGCTGTCCTGGTTGGACGCGCACGGCCCGGCGATGGAAAGTTCCGCGTAACTCAGTTTCACCGTGTCCCTATTCTAACAACAACTCCCGCCGGGTCAATGCGCGGCGTGAGTATTGCGTTTGGGGCGGCGGTTCGGGTATTCTGGCGCCGATGCCGAACATCGTTTACTTCGATCTCGAAACCCAGAAAAGCGCCGCGGAAGTCGGCGGTTGGAACCGCAAAGCCGATATGAAGATGTCGGTCGGCGTGACGTTCAGCACGGGGTCAGGCGAGTACAAGATCTACGACGAAGCGCACGTGCAGGATCTCATCAGGCAGTTGATGCGCGCCGATCTCGTGGTCGGGTTTAACATCTTGAACTTCGACTACACGGTGCTCAGCGGCTACTCGCCATTGGACATCGCACAGACGCCGACGCTGGATTTGATGGCGGACCTCGAAGCGAAACTCGGCCACCGTCTCTCGCTGGACGCGGTGGCGAAGGCGACTCTCAACGCGCCGAAGATCGCCGACGGAATGCAGGCGTTGCGGTGGTGGAAGGAAGGCAAACTGCTGGAGATCGCGGAGTACTGTTGTTTCGACGTGAAGATCACCAAGGACGTCCACGAGTTCGGCAAGGCCAAGGGTGAGGTCTTCTACATTGATCGCCTCGGCCAAAAGAAGTCCGTCAAGGTCAAGTGGTAACTCCCCTCGATGCCGATGCGGAGTTGATGTTGCGCGCGCGGCGCGGCGACCGTCAGGCGTTCCGCGAATTGGTCGAACGGCACCAACGCGGCGTCATCCAAACGATCTACCGCGCCATCGGCGATTCGTGGGAAGCCGAGGATTTGGCGCAGCGCGTGTTCGTGCAGGTTTGGCGGTCGGCGTCGCGCTACCAGCCGACGGCAAAATTCACGACTTGGCTGTTCACCATCGTCCACAACGTTATCCTCAACGAACACCGTCGTCGTTCCCGCCGCGGTGCGGAGTCGCTGGAGGCGCTCTCGCAACCCGACGAGGACACCGAGTCATTCGGCACACAGTTTGCCGACGCGACCTCGCCCGACCCGGCGCGCGCCGCATCCGAGCGCGAGTTGCAGGCGCGCATCGGCGTGGCGATCCGCCAGTTGCCCGACAACCAGCGCACCGCCGTGGTGCTCTGCCGGTTCGAGGGCCTGTCTTACGAGGAGATTGCCAAGGTGCTGCGCTGCTCGGTGCCGGCGGTGAAATCGCTGTTGCATCGGGCACGCGAAACCCTCAAGGAACAATTGAAAGGTTGTTATTGACGAAACTTTTTTCCGGGCGCGGTGTTGGATGAAAGCGAGACCAGAAATGAACTGCCAGCAAACCAAGACGAACTTCGATGAGCGGCTCGACAACCGGCTCGATGCGGCGCAAGGCGCAGCATTCGACGCACATGTCGCCAGTTGCTCTGCCTGCGCCACCGAATGGCGCGCCTACGCTGGCATGTGGGCCACCGTTGCGAAGCAAGTCGTGCCCGAACCGTCAGTTGGTTTTGCCGAGCGCACATTGCGGCGGCTGGACGAGAATCTAACCGAGCACCCACGGCTCTGGCTGGCGCCGCTCTGGCGTTGGGCGTTGGCGGGCATGTTGGTCGTCTCGCTGTCTGCGGGCGGCTGGTTTGGCTGGCGGACCCAACACGAGCGTAAAGCCGATGCCCAGGCTGAGGTTTACGTGATAGCCCAACAGGACCGGCTCGAAGACTTTGATGTCATCGCCACGCTTCATCTGTTGACCAGTGACAATCCATGAGGCTTCTCACGACCATCGTCCTGTTTGTGGCGCTCCTGCTGACTGTCGGCAGCGCGATGGCAGCGTCCAACGAAACCCAGTTGGACAAGCAATGGAACAATCTTTCGCCACGCGACAAAACGACCGTGATGCGTCTGCATCAGGCATTGCGCCAGATGCCGGCTGAGGAACGCAAGTTCATCAACGAGCGCATCGAGCGTTTCATCCAGATGTCGCCCGACGAACGCCGCAAGCTGAAGGAAAACAACGAGCGATGGCAGAAGATGCCACCCGAGGAACGCGAGAAGTCGCGGCAGAAATATGAGCAGCGCCGCAAGGAATTTGAGGAGAAATGGCGCAAGGAACACCCCGGCCAGGAACCGCCGCCCTTCGCATTTCACAACCCTCGCAAACGCAATTTGGCTGCGTCCACGAACAACGTTTCGGAAGGCGCAGAACCAAAAAAACAAAAACCAACCCAAAAGGAGCCTAAATCATGAAGTTCCGTATGCTCGTTACCACTATCGCGCTGGCGTTGATTGCCAGCATCGCCGCCGTTGCCGCCCCGAAGGAAGGCAAAGGCAAAGGCGGCGGCGGCCTGTTGCCACCGCCCATCGTCGAGAAACTCTCGGATGAACAGAAGGCCAAGTACAAAGACATCCTTGCGGAGGCCAAGGAAGCCCACGGCGACAAGGAGAAAATGAAGGCAATCAGCAAGAAGCTTCAGGATATCCTCAATGCTGACCAGAAAGCCGAACTGAAGAAGTGGCGCGAAGAGCACGCCGGCAAAGGCAAGAAGAAATAGTAACCCTATAGTCGTCTAAACCGCGTGACAAACGAAGCATCCTGACCGTCGCGTGGTGGAAACGTAGAGCGCGTCGCGTCGAGCGTAAACTCCGGGTGAGAATCCCGGAACCGCTCCGCGACGCGTTCGTTTTCCTCCGCCTCCAAGCTGCACGTGCTATAGATCAGCACCCCGCCGTGCCGTGTCAACCGCGCTCCTGCTGCCAGCAACTTCTCCTGCAACGCCGCCAGCCGCCCGATCTCCGCCTCCTTCAACCGCCACCGCAAATCCGGCCGACGTCGCATCACCCCCGTGTTCGAACACGGTGCATCCACCAGCACGCGGTCGAACAACTCGCCACGCAAACAATGCTCCGGTTTTGTTCCGGAACACGCCAGCGTCGCCACAATCGTCACACCGAGGCGCCGACAATTCTCGCCGACGCGCCCCAGCCGCGACGCCGACACATCCATCGCCACAATCCGTCCCTGATCCTGCATTTTCTGCGCGATATAAGTCGTCTTTCCGCCGGGGGCCGCGCACAAATCCAGCACCGACTCCCCCGGTTGCGGATCAAGCAAGTCCACCGCCAGCAAGGTGGATGGATCTTGAACATAGTATTTGCCGGGATTCGCAAAGAACTCCGGCGCATTGATCACCCGGTGGCAAAGCGGATGAAATGATGTCGGTTCGAGCACACCGGGCCACGGCTCGACTCCGCGCGCATAAACCGGCGGCGGCGTGTTGTTCCACTCGCACAACTTCTCCGTCGTTTCTTGTCCCCAACGCGCCGACCATCGTTCCCACAACCATCGTGGATGCGACCAAAACACCCACGCCGCCGTTTCCCGCTCTGACCGTAATAATGCTACATATGTAGCATTATTACGGTCAGCCGTGCGGAGCACTGCGTTGACGAATTTTGCCTCCGATGGACTGGCGTGCCGCTTCGCCAGCGCCACCGTCTCGTTCACCGCCGCGTGCGGCGGCGTCTTCAAAAAGAAAAGCTGGTACAGACCAAGCTTGAGAAGATTGCCCACGACGGCATGCGGCGCTCTCGCAACCAACTTCGACACCAAAAACTCCAGCGCCAGTTTTTGCCGGAGACAGCCGTAAAACAGTTCCGTCGCCAATGCGCGATCCGGCCCTGACAAGGCCGCCTTCGCAAGCTGCTCATCGAGCAACTCATCCGCCAGCCGGCGCGAGTGCGGCCACTGATTCAACAAATCCAGTGCTGCTTCACGCGCATTCACGACGCCGTACCAGTGGTATGGATGCGCCGGAAGCGCTTCACGAAAAGCAGGAGGCCGAGCGCGCCACCGTTCAAGTCCACGAAGAAATCGAACAGCTCATCAGAACTGAGTGGAACATGTTCCGCTATCATTTGGATTGTCTCCTGTAATGCCGCTACGACAGCCACGGCAAACAGCACGATGGCAACGAGGCGCCCCGGCGAACGGATGGATTGACAAAACAACCAAGCAAAAAGACACGCGAGCACAGCATACAGGAAGGTGTGCATCAGAACATGCGACGCCTCGGTATGAAACACCCAGTCAAATGCCGCGCGGTATGATGGCGAAAAACGCCGAAACGAAGCGAGCGGCAGCAAGATGCCAAACATCCAGCCGAGCAGGAGAAAGACACGCAATGTTGCACCCAATGGCTTCATTTTGTCCACCATATCATCCAGCTAAACTCAATAGCGAACACAATCCGCTTGCGTTTGACCAGCGACGACCTAACATTCCTGCCTGCGAATCCTTATGTTATCCACGTCCAACATCCTGGCAATCGTCGGCCGTCCCAACGTCGGGAAGAGCGCGCTCTTCAACCGCATCGTCGGGCGCCGCATCTCCATTGTCCACGAACAAGCCGGCGTCACCCGCGATCGCGTCAGCGCCGCTGCCCGCTGGCACGACAAAACGTTCGAGGTCATTGACACCGGCGGCATCGCTTTCATGGACGACGAGAAAACCGGCGACATTCTCGCCGCCGCCACGCGTCGCCAAGCCGAGGTCGCCATCGAAATGGCCGGGGCGCTCATTCTCGTTGTGGACGTCACTGCCGGCGTCACGCCGCTCGACCGCGAGATCGCCCGCAAACTCCGCGCGAGCGGCAAACCGGTTTTTCTCGCCGTCAACAAAGTGGACAATGACTCCCGCACCCGCGGCGTGGACGAGTTCACCGAACTCGGTTTCGATCCACTCTTTCCCATCGCCGCCATCCACGGTCTCGGCGTCGAGTCGCTCGTAACGGTGGCGACGAACGATTTCGTTTCCGCCGGCGAAGCGGAGGCGGCAAAGCCGACGCGCCTTGCCATCGTTGGCCGGCCCAACGTCGGCAAATCTTCGCTTATCAACTCGATCCTCCAAAGCGAGCGCACCATCGTCAGCGAATTTCCCGGCACGACGCGCGATTCGGTGGACGTGCCGTTCGCGCTCGCCGACAAACCGTACGTTCTTGTGGACACTGCCGGGCTGCGACACAAACGCAAGATCGCATCGTCGGTGGATCAGTTCGGCTTGATGCGCGCCGAGCGCAGCATCCGTGAGTGCGACGTCGCCGTGCTTGTGCTCGACGCGATGGACGGCGTCACAAAACAGGACAAGAAAATCGCCGGGCAGATTTTCGAGGCGAACCGCGCTTGTGTCATCCTTGTGAACAAGTGGGATATTGCGATTGCCGGAAAGAACTTCCGCGATGAGTATTTGGCCGCGCTCCGCAAGGAATTGTTTTTTTTGGATTGGGCACCGGTGATGTTTGCGTCAGCGAAGACCGGGAAAAATGTTCCGGATTTGTTCCGTCAGGTCGCGCTGATCGAAAAGGAAATGGGCCGGCGCGTGGAGACGCCGGAACTAAATCGTCTGTTGTCGCGCGCGACGCAGTCCTATTCGCCGCCGATTGTGGGCGGGCGACGATTCAAAATTTACTACGCATTCCAGAAACCAGGGACGCCGCCGTTGTTCACGTTGTTTGTGAACGACGAGCGATGCCTGACGCCGCACTATCAGCGTTTTCTGGTGGACAAGATTCGTGCCACATGCGGTTTTCACGGCTGTCCTGTGCGATTTCAACTGCGCCAGCGCGAGCGCCGGCGGTTCGTGCCGGGGGCCGGAGAAAAAAAGTTGCGTTCCAGAGAAGATTTTTCTTGAAACCACAACTAATGGTGTTGTACGTTGCGCGCCGTCGCAATTACGTGGGGTGGGGAACCTCGTCGTTTGCCATCTCTATTGATTTTATTTTAACCGGAGCGCCATGTGCGCGAGGAGGGGGAAATGATTACATTGAAGCAGAATACGGGGAGCCTTTCCGTGAATAAGGCAAAACAGGGTCGCAAGGAGGTCGTTGGAGACGTTGCTGCTGTCAACGGCAGCGGCAACGGAAAGAAGAACAAACGCATCGTTCAGGCCGCAGCGCCAAGGAAAACCGGCTTGATGGTGCCTCGTGTATTCAGCCGGCCTGACGTTCACCCCTTCGATGAACTCGAATGGGAACGCCGCACCGCCGAGATCACCGACGACGCCGGCAAGACGATCTTCCGCCAGGAGAACGTCGAGGTACCGAAGAGTTGGTCGGTGCTCGCCACGAAAGTGGTCGTCTCGAAATATTTCTACGGCGAGAACGGCACCGCCGAGCGCGAGCAGAGCGTCAAACAATTGGTCCACCGCGTGACGCGAACCATCGCCGACTGGGGCAAAGCCGACGGCGTTTTCGCCAGCGAGAAGGACGCGGAGTCGTTCTACAACGAACTGACTTGGTTGTGCGTGAACCAGTACGGCTCGTTCAATTCGCCGGTCTGGTTCAATTGCGGATTGCATCACATCTACGGCATTGGTAAGAACAGCGGCGCCGGTAATTTGCACTGGGACATGGCGACGAAAACGATCCAGCGCGCGCCGACGCAGTATGAGTTTCCACAGTGCTCCGCCTGTTTCATCCAATCGGTCGGCGACACGATGGAAGACATCATGGAACTCGCGCGCAGCGAAGCGATGCTCTTCAAGTACGGCAGCGGCACCGGCACCGATCTCTCAACATTGCGCAGCAAGCGCGAAAAACTTTCCGGCGGCGGCCGTCCGAGCGGGCCAATGTCTTTCCTGAAAGTGTACGACTCGATTGCCAGCGTCGTGAAGTCCGGTGGCAAGACCCGCCGGGCAGCGAAGATGAACACGTTGAAGGTCTGGCACCCGGACATCAAGGAGTTCATCGAGGCGAAGTTGAAAGAGGAACGCAAGGCGTGGGCGCTCATCGAGCAGGGTTACAGCGGCGACTTCAACAGCGACGCGTACGGCTCGGTTGCGTTCCAGAACGAGAACCTCACTGTCCGCGTGAGTGACGATTTCATGCGCGCGGTGCTCGACGACAAAGATTGGACGACGCATTGGGTCACCAACGCCAGCAAGTCCGGCCCGACGTACAAGGCGCGCGAGTTGATGCTCGGCATCGCCGAGGGCACGTGGACCTGCGGTGATCCTGGCTGTCAGTACGAAGACACGATTCAGCGTTGGCACACCTGCAAGAGCACGGCGCCGATCAATTCCTCGAACCCGTGCAGCGAGTACATGTTCCTCGACAACTCGGCCTGCAACCTCGCGTCGCTGAACCTGATGAAGTTCCTCCGCGACGACGGCAGTTTCGATGTCGAGCGGTACAAAGCGGCGGTGGAGATTTTCATCACCGCGCAGGAAATTCTCGTGGACCACTCCAGCTACCCGACTGAGAAGATCGCGATGAACAGCCACCTGTTCCGCCCGCTCGGCCTCGGCTACGCCAACCTCGGCTGCCTGCTCATGGCGCTCGGTTTGCCGTACGACAGCGACGAAGGCCGCGCCATCGCGGGCGCGCTCACGGCGATCCTGCATCTGCACGCTTACGCGCAATCGGCGCGTCTCGCCGAGAACGTCGGCGCGTTCGAGAACTTTGCCGCCAACCGCGAGCCGATGCTCCAAGTCGTCGAGATGCACCGCGACAGCGTCAAGCGCATCCACGGCCATTGCCCCGACTACCTCCGCGCTGCGGCGCAACGTTGTGGTGACGAAGCTGTCGAGCTGGGCCGGCGTTACGGCTACCGCAACGCGCAGGTCACCGTGCTCGCCCCGACTGGTACGATCGCGTTCATGATGGATTGCGATACGACCGGCGTCGAGCCGGACATCGCGCTGGTGAAATACAAACTGCTCGCCGGCGGCGGCGTGCTCAAGATCGTCAACCGCACCGTGCCGATGGCGTTGCGCAAGCTCGGTTACAGCGATGCGGAGATTGAAGCGATTGACAAGTTCATCGAGGACAACGACACCATCGAAGGCGCCCCCGGCTTGAAGGACGAACACCTGCCGGTGTTCGATTGCGCGTTCAAGCCCGCCAAAGGGAAGCGTTCCATCCACTACTTGGCGCACCTGCGGATGATGTCGGCGGTGCAGCCATTCATCAGCGGCGCGATTTCCAAGACGGTGAACATGCCGCAGGAATCCACCATCGAAGACATCATGCAGACGTACATCGAGGGGTGGAAACTGGGCCTGAAAGCCGTGGCGATTTACCGCGACGGTTCGAAACGCAGCCAGCCGTTGAACACCTCCAAAACCAACGGCGCCGCGGCCAAGGCCGAAGCGGAAGCGGCCAAGCACGAGATGGAGACGCTCAACGCGCGCATCCTCGAACTGGAAAAGGAAATCCAGGAACTGCGCCAGCGCGCGGCGTCGCCGACGCGTCATCGGCTGCCCGACACGCGCCGCGCGATCACGCACAAGTTCGACATCGCCGGCCACGAAGGTTACATCACTGTCGGCCTCTACGAGGATGGCTCGCCGGGCGAACTCTTCATCACGATGGCCAAGGAAGGTTCGACGATTGGCGGCTTGATGGACACCATCGGCACGCTGGTCAGCATGGCGTTCCAATACGGCGTGCCGCTGGAAACGCTCGCGAACAAGTTCGCCTATCAACGGTTCGAGCCGAGCGGCTTCACGCCCAACCCGGACATTCGTCACGCCAAGTCCATCATTGATTACCTGTTCCGTTGGCTCGGCTGCCAATTCATTCACGGTTATCGCGAAGCCAATTCGCCCGCGTCGCAACCGGAACTGCCGTTGAAAGGCCTTGTCGAACAGGAGAAGAAGGCCATCAATAAACCTGTCCCGGAACTGGAACGGACCGCTGATGCTGCAGCGGTTGCTGTGACCGAGCCGCAAGGTCGCCGGCAGCTGGGCATCAGCCCCGTCAAACAACTCAACCAGAGCGTCCAGCATTTCATGCAGGACGCGCCTCCCTGCGACAACTGCGGCGCGATCACCGTGCGCAACGGTGCCTGCTACAAATGCCTGAACTGCGGCGCTTCGATGGGGTGTTCCTGACAGCTACTGCCGTTTCCGCGAACTGAAATCATCCGTTGTCGGCAACGCTATTTGAACTTGTACAGGCGGAAATCGTCGAAGTCCGCCAGCACGGTTCCTCCGTCCGTCGTGGCGATCCAGATTTCGCCTTTGACGGCGCGTATGGGCGCCTTGGAGGTCACGGCGAATTCCTTCCACTGCTTCGTGTCGCCGGGAACCTCGACAAAGCTTCCGAGGGATACCCCCTCGGCGTTTGAGAATTGCAAGGACACCACCGCGCCCTTGCCGGATACGACACGCGCCCAGAACCGGCATTCATAATTGTCGCCCCGCGTGAACATGAAGGGACAGGTCACCACGGTCTCGCTCTCGGTCGAATCGTCGGCCACCCGCAGGCCGCGGTCGCCTGAATGCGCCGCCTCGGTCATCACGCGGACCATCCCGGCCGTCTGCAAGATATTCCAACCTTCCAACATTTTCTGGAATCCCGGATTCGACAAGGCAACTTCGACGACTTCCGTCGCCGGTCGTGCTGGTTGGGCTGGGGAAGAGGCCGTGTCCGGCCTCCATGTTTTGGGTTCTTCGGGTGGCGGCGGACGGTTGACCCACCACCACACCGAGCCGATACCCGCCACGATGACCACGAACCAAACCGCCATTTCCATGATCGAGCCGGATGGTTTTGGTGGTTCCTCCATCGGCACCGTCTTGTGCGACACGTGCAGGTTGGCATGCGAGGGAAGATGGTGGATTTCGCCTGTGCCATGCTGCGCGGGCGCGCCCGGTGCGATGGCGCGTTTCTGCTGTGGGGCGTCAAACTTCATCGTGACACCGCAATGCGGACAATCCGCCACACCGATTCTCGCGTCGTAAACGACGTTGAACGGTTTGGCGCAACTTGGACAAGTGACCTCGATTTCCATGTCGTCTCACACTGCCACGACGGACAAAATCCTACCCGACCACCGTCAATTCCGCAACGATTGAATCGGCGCGGGAATCCGCCCGCCAAACCGCACGAACGCCGCGCTCGCGCCGGCGTTGCGAATGTCCATCACGGTCGCCGATCCGAACAGGCCGCCAAACTCAACAAAGTCTCCGGGTTTCGCGCCGGGCACGGGAATGAGGCGGACGCCGGTGGTCTTGTTGTTCATGACGCCGATGGCCATTTCGTCGGCGATGATGGCGGCGATGGTTTCCGCCGGTGTGTCGCCGGGAATCGCGATCATGTCGAGGCCGACGGAACAGACGCTGGTCATCGCTTCGAGTTTTTCGAGCGTCAGATGACCTTTCGCCGCGGCGTCGGCCAACGCAGCGTCTTCGCTCACCGGAATGAACGCGCCGCTCATGCCGCCGACGGAACTGGAGGCGAACGCACCGCCTTTCTTCACTGCGTCTGTCAACATCGCCACCGCGGCGGTCGAACCGGGCGCGCCGATTTTCTCGATGCCGAGCGTGCGGAGGATTTCGCCGACGCTGTCGCCGACTTCCGGCGTCGGCGCAAGCGAGAGATCAACGATGCCAAACGGGATGCCGAGTTCGGCGGCGACTTCGCGCCCGATGAGTTCGCCGACGCGCGTGACGCGGAAGCTGGTAATTTTGATTTCCTCGGCGAGATCGCCCAAGGTCAACGGCCCGCCGAGCTGAAGCCGCCGGTGCAACGCGCTGCCGACCACGCCGGGGCCGGAGACGCCGATGTTGATGGTCGCCTCGGCCTCGCCCTCCCCGTGGTAGGCGCCGGCCATGAACGGATTGTCCTCGGGAATGTTCGAGAAAATGACGAGCTTGGCGCAACCGAACCCGCGCTGCGCCGACGTCGCTGCGGCAATCTTCAGGAGGATGTCGCCCATCTGGCGGACGGCGTCCATATTGATGCCGGCGCGGTGGCTGGCGACGTTGACGGAGGCGCAGACGCGCTGGGTGGAGGACAATACTTGCGGCAGGCTTTCCATGACGACGGCGTCGCCGCCACTGATGCCTTTGTGGACGAGCGCGGTGAATCCGCCGACGAGATTGATGCTGCATTCCTTCGCGGCTTCGTCGAGAGCGCGCGCGACCTGCAACGCCGCGCCGAGTCCGTGTCCCGCCAGCAGGTGCGCCGCGGGCGAGATGGCGAGGCGTTTGTTGGTGACCGGAATGCCGTACTTCGCGCCGACACGGTCGCAGGTGCGAACAAGGTTGGCGGCCCGGCGGATGATTTTCTCGCGGAGCTTCCGGCAAACGTTGTCCACGCTGGAGGCGGCGCAGTCGTTGACGTTGAGGCCAAGCGTGACGGTGCGCACGTCGAGATGCTCGGCGTGCAACATCTGGATGGTCGAAAGGATTTCGTCGGTGCGAAGCATCAGCGGTGTCCTCCCGTGAGTCGAAGTTGGTTGGTGGCGACGAAAATGTTCTCGTGTTGGACACGGACGTTGAAGCCTTCCTCGCGTCCCATCTCATCGAGGTCAGCCTGCAACATGCCGATTTCCCAGCGTTTCGGAATCTCGACCTGCGCCGTCAACACGAAATCCTCGCCCGCGCCATCCCAGTAGAGGTCCACCACGTTGATGTCTTTGCCGGCGAGGTATTGACTGAACCGGTGAATGATGCCCGGTTTGTCCTTGCCGAGCGCCGTGATGACGAATTTCTCCGTTGCCCCGCAACTGACTGGCGTCGCCGGCGCAACGTACGGACGCGCCGCGACCTGCAACGCCCCGCCGGGAGGCGCGGCCTTTTGCACGCGCGCCGTCAATTCCTCCGGCGCGACGGTCTGCGGAAAACTGACGACGAGAATTTGCGTAAAATAGCCGCCGAGGACGGTCTGCGAGCAGGCGTCAATGTTGCCGCCGAGGGCGACGATGACGCCGCTGACCGCCGCGACAATACCGGGCCGGTCATCGGCCATCACGTTCAGGACGTAAGCATGTTCAAAACGAGTGTTCATGGAAGACGGGCCATATCCTACCGCAAGACGGGTTGAAAGGGAAGCGCAGCAGTCATGCTGCTGCGCATCAGTTGGGCGCCGGCACATCGGCGCGCACCGCTTCGATTTCGGCGAGCCTGACGACGTGTTCGTGCTCGGCGCTGGCGAGAATCCCGCTTGGCGAGAAAACCCACGCCAGCCATGCCGCCGCCAACGGCATACTCTACCTGCGCACCTACTCACACCCGTTCGCCATCAGCGGCGAGGAACGGAAGAAGTAGTTGGTAGCCATATGCCGTATGCTCTGTGAAGCGCGCCTCGACGGAGGCGAGACACGCTCCGAGACTCGCAGCATCAAGACGTTCTGTCTTTGCTTTTGCTATCAGGCAATCCCGACACTTTACCCAACTGTTTGTCCAGTTCTTGGTACTCACGATGTTGAATGCCCGTTCATGTGGAGTGTTCGCGAATGCATTCCAGAGGACCCGTCGCATGAACGAATCACTGATTGTCCATGCGCTGAGATCGATTTGGCGCACATCAACCTGCTCGAACAATCGCCCAACGTCCGCATTGGCTGCAATTTGTGGCGCAACAAGCCTGAGATCGCCTTTGTGGACATAACCGATAGGGAGAAACCGAAAGACACAAAGAATGCCGGTCAGAAGGCTGAGGCTTGTCAGCAAAACCACCACTCGCTTTCGCTTCTGCATCATCCGGCAATATTTTAATGGGACAAAGTATCCGGCAAAAGACAAACTCGGAAACCCTGTCCGGTTGTTTTGAAGGCTAACGATGAATCACCGGTAAGTCACCCCCCCTTGGCAACGTGAGCCTAGCGGTAAGTTGCCGGTTTTACGGCGTCAGGCAGGGAATGACTTGGCGGCTGTGGCGGCGGTAGATGCGGAAATCGGAATCGGTCGTCAGCACCACGGGATCAGCCAGCGTTTCGCTCATGCGCACCAAACACGCATCTGCCAGACTCATGGGCACGTCAGCATACTTGTCCATCAGGTCGAGAACGGCTTCGAGTTCATCGCCCAAATCGAAGTTCAACGTGATGGCCCGCCGTCGCAACATCTCTTTCAACACCGGCACGCCGTCTTTGCCGGCGAGGTAAAACGCCTCGGCCAAGGCTGCCTCACAAGTGATCCACGTCCGTGGCAGCATGGGTAGTTGTCCCACCATCCACGCGTGGTGCTGGTCGGCGCGACTCACCAGGGCCACCAGCGCGCTACTGTCGGCGATGTAATTTCTGGGCACGCATCAACCCCGGTAGGTATTTCTTCTTGTTGCTGGACAAATCCGCAGGCAGGCCTTTCACCGATCCGACCAAATCTTCGATCAAGTCCATCATGGAGGCGGCCTTCACGGGCTTCTTCGCCGCATACGGCGTCTGCAACCGCTCCCGCACCACGTCGGACTTCGAGACGTTGCGAGCGTGCGATTCCGCCTCGATTTCCCCGACCAACCTTTCCGGCAAACGTACCGTCAGCGTTTTCATGTCCAGCAGTGTATTACACGATCGGCAGACGCGCAAGACAAGAGTTTATTGTTGTGCGACATCCGTGCGGACGGCTTCGATCTCGGCGAGGCAGGCAGCGTGTTTGCCGAAGGTGCGCGTCTTGCGAAGCTTCGTGGCCTCGACTTTGATGTAGCGAACGGGGCGGGCGTTGAACTTGAATTGCTCGGGGCCGGTCACGTCGGCGGGTTTGAGGTCGGAGGTTGCGGGACCAACGGCGGGTTTACGGAAGTTCACGCGTCTTTCGACTTCGTCCCATTTCTTGCCGTCGGCGGAGACGAGGATTTGGAAGTCGAGAGGGAAACCGTCGTAGGACTGGTCAATCTCGTCGGAGCGGACAAATGGCTCTTTGCAATGCGTGTGTTGCCATGCGTCGCCGTGATCGAGCGGCCAGAGATTCACCGCGTTGATGGGCACGGCGGCACCGAGATCAATCTGCACCCACTCGGTCGCGTCGGGCAAATCGTGAAGCGCGCTCGACCAGCCGCGGTGACCGGCCTTGGTGTTGATGCGCGTGCCGTCGGTGAGTTTGGCGGCGTCCCAGTTTTCTTTTTCGTTTGGCGGCTGGTGATTGCTGGAGGCGGTGACGGGTGTGTAGAGCGCGGCGTTCCAGTGCGGCAGCGACGCGGGCAGCGGTTCTTTCGGCGCGATGGAGTTAGTCTGGCCGGGTTCGGTCGGGAACAGGCAGACTTGGCCAAACGGTTTGTTGTCAACGGCAAGCTCGATGCCGTTGACGGTCAGCGTCCTGCCGGGCCACGGATTGAGCACGCCGCACGGACCGCCTTTCTCGCTGATGATAGTGAATGGCTGGCAGACGCCGTTCTTTTTTTCGGCACTGACGAGGAACGCGCCGGTGGCGCGGATGTTGACGAACTTGGCGTCGGACCGGTCCCAGCAAGGGAACAAGCGCAGGAAACCCTCGTGGCTCTGGAGTAACATGCTGTTGACGGACTCGGCGATACCGCAGCCTTCGGTGTTGCCGCCGCCGCTCTTGAAGTTGTTGACGCCAAGATCGCGGAAGTACCACTTGAATCGTTCGAGGATTTCCGGCGGATGATGCGCGAGCCGGGCGGCGATGGAGAAAATCTGCGGCGGATTGTTCAGCCACTCGACGTAGTACTGCGGTTTGATGATGAGCGTGTTGCGGGCAATGCGGAGCAGCGCAGGATCGGAACTGAGCGTGACCTGTTCGCAGGGAAAGACCGGATAGAGAATCCAATCCTGCTCGGTCAACAACGGGTTGAGCGATTGCTCGCTCCACGCGAACACTTTTCGCCCGTAGGCGTAGCTCAACGGATAGTCGCTGAGTTTGTCGAGATACTCCTGCCAGCGCGCGAGGTCGGCGCCGCCGCAACCGGTCTCAACGCCGTTGGCGTGGAGCGTGAGCGTGATGTCAATCATCGCGCGGTAGAACCGCCGCAGGAAGGCGAGGCCCGTGATGCCGTTGAAACGGTCGTTGCTTGCGCCTTCCATCGGCGCGCTGTCTCTGATGACGTAGCGGAATGCGCCGCCGGGCAATTTCTCCTCGTGTTGTTGGAGGTCCCAATCCCAGTAGGCGGCGACGTCCTTGAGGAACGCGAAGTTCTTCTTCATCCACCCGACATCGAACGTGTAATACCAGTGGTTGATCTGCACGAGCGCGGCCTCGACGGCGTGCGTCTTCTGGTTAATCGTCAGTTCCTCGTTCACATGTCCCGGCGCGGTCGCGATGTAGAACAAGGTGCCGGGCATTTTCTTCGACGCGGCGTGGCGTTTGCCGAATTCGTTCGCCTCGTTCACGGTGCGGTCGTACGGCTCGCTCAACTCGGCCCGGTTCGCGGAGAAGACACCGTAGAACGTCGCTTGGTTATTGTAGTTCCAGTGGTAGTCGCCGCCCCACGGAACGCTGTCGTCCACGGGCCAGCCGTTGCAGCCGGCGGGATACTGCCCGACCCTCGCGGCGCAACCGAGCACGTAGAGCGCGCCGAAATAAACGCGCTCGACCAACGGCTCTGCATCAAGCCTCACCCAAGACTTGCGCCAGTAACCGTCCCACCATGCGCGATGTCCGGTGAGAAACGCTTCCACTTGATCCGGCGTCAACGTCTTCAGCGCGTTCAACGCCGGCGGCAACGGGTCTGCCGGTTCCAGTGAGACGGGTAGGCCGGTGCTGTGGACTTTCGTCACGATGCGCGCGATCTGGCCGGGCGCGAGCGTGAACGTCTGCTTCGTGTTCTCGACAGTGGCGACAGGGCCGATGACACGCGTGGCGAGCGCGGCCCACATCCGGAATCCAGTTTCTTCCGGCTTCGGCGTTTTGCGTGTCGCCCACGCAATGTCACCGTCGCGGCCCGCGCCGAGGTCGAAGGCGATTTCCGATTTGCGGTGCGGGTGCGAGGCGGTCTCGATTTCAACCGGAACAGTTCCGGAACTTGTGTTGACGATGTCGTTGATGACGAAGTTGTCGGACTCGTGCGGCGTGACGGTTCGGACCTCGACACCGCCAAAGCTGGTGCGCGTCTCGGCCAACCGCATGTCCTGCGCCTGCTTGAACGCCGCGCCGGCAAGCGACGGGAACCGGAGGACGAGTGTGCCGGGGAGGACGTTGGCGCTTTGCCATTCGGTCTTGTTGAGCTTGTCCATCCAGAAGTCGGTCTTGCCGAGATAGAGTGTCAACGAGTTCGACGTGCTGCCGATGGTGACCATGAGACAGCCGTTGCCCTGCACCGGTGAGTTGTCCATCGTCGTGTAGCCGCCAACAGCGGCGCGAGGCTGCGTGACGGTGACTGCGCAACGGTCGAGCAACATCTTGACTTCGTCGTCGGCGCGAAGCGGCAGCGCGCACAATAACGTCAGCGCAAAAACGCCAAGTTTCATGGAGCGCAGCTTAGCGTGGGCACTTGATAATAGCCAGAAGTCTGGCGGGCAACGCTCCGGCGATAGATTGGGTCTTGCAGCAGACACGGGCGACGGTCGGTCGCAGGAATCGCCGTCGAGTAAATGCGCAACTCGCCGTCAACGCTGGTGATGATTTCCTCGCGCCAATCGCCGAGGATGTCGGCCACGGCGATGAATCGCCCTTCGATCTTGGCAAGGTCCGGACCATTATACTTCGTGACGCGGTTCTTGAAGATGAGTTCGCGCTGGCGGTCGGCGTCCCAATAAACCGTGTATGGACCGAAATCCCACTTCAGCGAGTCAGACAACAGCTTGCCGCGACAGTCCCAGAGCCACGACGCGACGAACTTGTGATTGGCGGAATCGGCACCGTAACATTCCCAGCCGGGCTGTGCCGGGTCAATGTCGCTGCACAGACCGTGGCTGTGGACGTGCTTGGTCGGTTTGTCGTAGCCCCAGAGGATCTTGCCGGTCGCGGCCTCGACCATGCACATGGCGTTGCTTTTTCCCGCGGTCTCGATGTTGTAGTAAATCTGGAGGCCGGGGCGCGACGGGTCGAGTTTGCCAATGTAGTTGCTGTCGGGATGACCGAGACCGGTGGTCCAGAGTTCCTTGCCGGTGTGACTGAGCACGCAGGAGCCGACGATGACTTCGTCGTGGCCGTCGCCGTTGATGTCGGCGGCCTGCAACATATGTGAGCCTTGGCCTTGATAGTTCTTCGGCAGGTCTTTGTTGTCCCAGCGCCATTGCCGCTGCAACTTCCGTCCGCGATACTGCCACGCTTCGATGACAATTCGTTTGTAGGTGCCGCGGTCAACGATGATGCTCGCCGTCTTGCCGTCGAGGTAGGCGACACAAAGATGATTGCGGCTGGCGCGGTTGTAGCCCTCCTCGCTGAACAACTCGCGCTCCGGCCAGTTCGCCCGGCAAATCAACCGGCCCGTGCGACCGTCGAGCACGGCCAAATACTCCGGGCCGCTTTGCACCCGGCCATCTTTGTCGCGCGGATCGCCTTCGCCGATCTTGACCGCCACCTCGGCTTTGCCGTCGCCGTCGAGGTCGTACACGATGAACGGCGCGTACCAGACGCCCTGCTCGATGGCCCAGCCGAGGTCGTATTGCCAGAGCGGCGCGCCGTCGTGACGGTAGGCTTCGAGTTTGAACGTGCCCTCGCTCTTGTGCCAGTATTTCTCCCACGGATCAATGTTACCGCTCGGCTGCTTGATGACGTAGTCGAGCTTGCCGTCGCCATCGAGGTCGGCAATCGCGACACTCTGCGCCGAATACTTGCCGCGAAACGGAATCTTGACGAACGGAACCGGCACAACGAAGTCTGTGTCCACGGAATACTCCGCCCCCGACGGCGCTGATTCGTCGGTGAAGTCGGTGGTCTTCGTGATCGGCTGCGCATTGAGCTTGACCGGCTTGCCGCCGCCGGTACGGCGATAGACGTTGAAGGCTGCGTTCGGCGCGTCCGATTGCAACAGCCGCCAGCCGATGTGCACCTTGCCCGGCCCAGCCGGCACCGCAACGACAGCGCGGTCCAGTTTCTCTGCACCCGACGCTGAGAGCGCGACCAGCAGGCTAAGGGCAATGAAGCGCATGATCTATTTCAATTCCGTAATGAAGATGTTGCGGAACCGGTACTGGCCGCCGTTGGGAACTTCAGCTTGCAACGAGATGAAACCTTCCTTCGGGCCTTCGAGGCCATCGGCTTTCCACGCCGGTTTGCCGTTGACCTCCATCTCGACCTGCGTGCCGCGCACCGTCATTTTGAGGCGATTCCATTCGCCGGGCTTTGTCAGGCCTTCGCTCTTGGCGCCTTTGAGGCCCCCGACGTTGCACTCGTCGCCTTGGCGCAGGTTCGCCTGATAACGCGCCGGCCACGGACGCTTTGGCGGCACCGTGTCGTAACGGAAATAAATGCCGCTGTCCCATTTCTCCGACTTCAGCGCCTTCCACTCCAGTTCGAGGACGAAGTCGCCATATTTGCGCGCGGTCTGGACGAGGCCGTTGCCGTCTTTGAGGAGGATTTCGCCGTTGTCAACGACCGCCTCGCAGGTGAGCACCGTCCAGCCTTTGAGCGTTTTGCCGTCGAAGAGCGACACGCGTTCGGCGGCGAAGGTTAGAGTTGCCGCGGCACCGATTAGCGCCGCACAGGAGAGAAGTTTTGCGGTTTTCATGCCCCACTTCGTAGCGCGCTCTTCTCCGACAAGCAAGCGTGAAGAACACAGGCATGAGTGATGCGTTGACATCATTTGAGATGATGTTATGATGCCTGCGTGAGAACAACAATGAACCTCGATGATGATCTGTTGCGCCAACTCAAACGTGAAGCGCATCAGTCGCACGTCCCGCTGCGCCGACTCGTCAACACAGCCCTTCGCAAAGGCCTGGCCGAATCGCGGCCAACGCGCGCCAAGACTTCGTACGTCTGCCCTGTGTTTTCGATGGGTGAGCCGAAGCTTGATCTCGACAAGGCATTGTCACTGGCTGCCAGCTTGGAAGACGCCGAAGTGTTGCGCGAACTGGAACTGCGGAAGTAAGCCCGGTGAAGCTCCTCGATCTCAACCTGCTGCTCTATGCGATCAACACTGACGCTGCACATCACCAATCAGCCAAGCGTTGGCTGGAAGCCGCGCTCAACGACGACGAACCGGTCGCGCTCCCGTGGTCGGTGCTGCTTGGTTTTTTGCGGATTGCCACCAACCACCGCATCCTGTCGCGTCCGCTGAAAGTGACAGAAGCGATGAAGGTCATTGATGGCTGGCTGGCGCAGCCGGTCGTGCGGATTCTCGAACCGAGCGAGGAGCATTGGCGCATCCTGAAATCACTGCTCGCTGAAACCGGCACCGCCGGCAATCTCACCAGCGATGCCCATCTTGCCACGCTGGCCATCGAGAACGGCGCCACGCTTTACTCCACCGACACCGACTTCCAACGCTTCCCACGCCTGCGTTGGACTAACCCGCTGAAAGACTGAACGCGGCTACAGGCCGTGCACTTGCCATCCTTTCCGGTAGCGACGGCGCAGGAGTTTGTTTGCGTCCGGCGAGTTGGTGATGCGCAGGTGATGCGAATCCCAGCGCAGTACAGTATCAGGCACGCGAATCGCCACGGTCCCGAGCAGGATTGCCTCGGCCATCGGCCCGGTTTGCTGGAAGTGCGACTCGGTCATCGGGCCGCCCAGGCAGGCGTCCGCGAAATGATGGTAGTGATTGCGCGGCGGCACATCGGGCTTCGGGTGCCCCTTGAACTGCGCGCTCGGCAACAAGCGCGGCCCTGATTGGTGCCCCAACAGCAACGCTCCCTTGGTGCCGATGACCATCGCCGACTCTTCCGGGTACTTTGCCATCTCCGACATTCTCCGCACGTCATCCGGCGGGAACATCTCGCCGTCGAACCATTCCAGCGTCAGTTCGTCGCCATGAATTTTGTCACTGCCAGGGAATTTCCACGTGATGTGGTCGCACTGCGGCCAAGTGTCGGCCCGGCGTTCAGGCGAGTTCTTCCACGATTCCTGCACCTCGGCAACAACCGAGAGCGGCGCAGTCAGGCCGAGTCCTTTCCACACAGCGTCGAAAATATGACAGCCGATGTCGCCGGACCAGCCCGTGCCGAAATCCTGCCACGCGCGCCATTTCATCGTGTGATAAATGCCCGGCGCGAACGGTCTCACCGGCGCGGTGCCGAGCCAGAGGTCCCACGCGAGATTGGACGGCGGCGGTTCGCCCTGTGCGGGACGCGGCCCCACGAGCCGGTAGTTCTCGACGGCGCCGGTGCGGTTCGAGCAAGTGATGACGCGTGTGACCTTGCCGATGACACCTTCGCGCAGTCATTGCACGGCCATCCGGTCGCCGATGCCGGAGGCGAATTGTGTACCAAGCTGAGTGACGACATCGGCGGCCTGTGCGGCTCGTGCAACAGCGCGGCACTCCGCCACGTCGTGGCAGAGCGGTTTCTGGCAATAGACGTGACGGCGGCAGTGCAACGCCGTCACCGTGATCGGCGCGTGCATGTGGTCGGGCACGGCGATGTTGACCGAATCAATCCGCGGGCCTTCCTTCGCGAACAACTCGCGCCAGTCGGTGTACTGTCGCGCGCCGGGCACCAGTGCTGCGGCCTTGGCGAGGAGGTTCTTGTCAACATCGCAGATCGCGACGATCTGAACCTTCGTGTGGTCTTTGAACTGTTTCAGGTCGTTGAATCCCATGCCGCCAACGCCGATGCAGGCGTGGTTGAGTTTTGAGTTGGCGGCGAATCCGGCACGACCAATCGCAAACGTCGCCAGCCCGGCGGCGGAGGCCTTCAGAAACACGCGGCGTGAAACAGTCAGATTCATATTGGCTCCTTATTTCTTTTGTTTCGACAGTCCACGACAGCGGCGATGAGAATAGCGGATGCCGGAATCGAGGGCAACACATACCGGCCTTGCCCTTCAAACACAAAAACCGCCAGCAACGAAATCAGGAACAGCAGCGCCGAGCCGATCAGGACAGGATCACGCTGTCGCGCGACGACCACAATGCCGGCGAGCGACAGCCAGAAGATGATGATAGCGAACCAATCAGTGAGATCATTCAGCCTCGGTGTGGCTTGGTTGTTGCCGTTGAAAGCCCAGTACAACGCGCATGTGCCGCCGGTGAAATACGTGTTCCAAATCCGGCGGAAACCCATCTCGATGAAACGCAGCGGCTCTTTCTTGATGTTGTCCACCGCCATCCGGAACACCTTCTTGTCGAGCGCCGGCGTCCAGACCACGCCTTTCCAATCCTCGTCGCCTTCCTCCAGCAAGTACTCCGCCTTCATCTCGCGGAACACCTCGCGCTGCTCTTTCGTCAACTCGATCTTCGAGAGCGGCATCCAGACGCCGACGCGATTCGCCGGGTTGTTGTTGACCAATAGAACATAGCCGCTGTGTCCCGTCGTCGGGATGAAGGCGTGGAAGACCAGCCAGTTCCGCACGATCCACGGCGTCATCGCCAGCGCAAACCCGGCCAGTAACAAAGCGTACGCTTGTTTGCTGTACCATTTCCACAGCCAGCCAATCCCCACGAGGCAAAACGGCAGCAGAATGAACTGCGGCCGTGTCACCGCCAACAGCCCGCAACATAATCCCAACAGGAACCCGCCGCGTTTCACCAGCAACAGAATCAGCACCACGAAAACCAGCGCCAACAACTCCTGCGCGAGCACCGACACGAACGAGATCATCGGCGGAAAGAAAGCGACGACCGCCAACGCGAGGACCTGCGCCCACCGCGAGAAACCTTGCCGCTCGATCACTTTCCAAAAAATTGCCATCACCAGCAACGCGAGAACCGCGTTGGCCAGTTTCCCAACCAGTACACTTGGTGAGAACACTTTGAAGAGCACGCCAAGAAACAGCGGATACCCCGGCGACTGGAACACGAACGGATGCCCCTGACAAGCGAGGTTGCCGGTGCGCGCAAACTCGGCGGCGATGTCGAAGTAGCGTTTGAAATCCGAGAACGGCATCGAGTTCGAGTACAGCGCCCACCAAATGCGCAGCGCCATCGCCGCGACCACGAGGCACAGGCACGCACCGCGCCAACTCCATGCCGGCTTGTTGTTCATCGGGGCGGCAGAATACCCTGCCGCCGGTCACATTGGCGAGTTCTACTTCTCTCCTGCAATAGCCAACAGATCAGTCACGACTTGGCTGTGCAAACGAAATCCTTTGACTGCCAACTCGTCAAGAACCGGACGCAGCATCGGAATGCGGCCAGCTTGTTTGCCTTTCAGCAACACCCCTGCAGTGCCTGTGACAGTAAGGTTTCGCAACCGGGCAATCCGTCGCCCCAGTTTGTCGTCTATTACCAGCAACGAGCGTCTTTCGTGCTCCAATCCAAGGGCCAACACACTGGCCTCGCCTTTGCCGAGATCGGCAATGAGATCGAGATAGGACGGAATCTTGATCGGGCTTACCTCAATCCACGGATGCTCCCGCAGATTCGGTACATCCTCGCCAACGTTTGCTCCGGCGTTCAGTTCATCAGCGACTTCCGTCGTCGTCAGCACTCGCCCGTACAACTGCCGCAACAGGGACAACTGCCCAATCTGGTGCAGATAGAACAACGGGGACGTATTGCAGATGCAAACTCGTGACGACGCATCAGGCATTGCCAAGATCCTCGGTCAGTTCCGCGCGCGACAAGTCCCAGGCACTCGCACCGTACGTGGACATCCGTCGCAGAAACTCGATGCGGGACACCCCGGCCAATTCCGCTGCCCGTCCCGAAGAAAGCCGTCCCATCTCGTAGAACTTGACCGCTGCCGACATCCGCAAATCGCTGGCGAATGCCGACTGATCTTCCTTCAACGAAATCAGGATTTCCTCCGAGCACGGCACTTGAATCATCGTCATGGCTGTTACCTCCCCCCGACTATACCAGAACGAAAAAGCCCCGCAAGCCTGCCGCGACCACGAGGCACAGACACGCCCGCGCCAACTCCATGCCGGCTTGTTGTTCATCGAGAGATTCATGGTTTCAGCCGGGACGATTCAGTTGGTTTGGTAGGGCGGGCTGTCCCCAGCCCGCCGCGTTGTGCGTTCACTCTTTCCCGCGGCGCGGTAGAGACACCGCGCCCTACCAAAGCGGTCGCAGGCTTCATGGTTCAACGCGTTGAACATCGTTAAACTGATCGAAATCCCGGTCATAGGAGCAGACCGGCCAACCGTCTTGTGCAGCTTGGGCGGCATGATACGCGTCAATCAAATCCACGTTGGACTCCGCGTAACGGCGCATGGCGTCCAGCCACAATGTCTCGTTCTCCGCCTCGAATCCGTCCGTGTTCAATACGGCGGTGATCTTGGCGGCAATATCCTTGCGGTCGAGCCGGTAGTACGATTCCAGCGTCCAAACCAACTCAGCCAAGCACACGTCGGAAAGACGAAGCGAAACCTCGCCCTTCGCCGCCCGGCGAAACAACTTGTCGCAACGGTCAGCCTTGTGCGGGTCATCGTTGGTGAGGAACCGCACCAAGACATTCGTGTCCAGCAACAGGGTTGTGGCCATGGATTACTCCTTCGCGGCAGCCTGTGCCACCTTTCGCTGCACCGAACGGCGCGCCGCGGCAAAGTCCTCGGGATGTTGGCGTGGACGCACCGAGCCGCGCAGTCCCAGCACATCGCCCTTCAACGGTCGCAACACCGCCTTGCCATCGGCCAACTCGTATAAGATGCGGTCGCGCGGATGCAGGCCCAACGCCTCACGGATCCGACGCGGCAACGTCGTTTGCCCCTTGCTCGTCAAAGTGGAAGTAAGCATGTCAACGTCCTTTCTTTTTCATCTTTGCCTTACATTACAATTCAGGAAAGGAGACTGCAAGATTCCTTTTTGTGCCACCTACGAGCGCCTAACAAAGTGCGTGCTGTAGCCACGCCGCTCTGCCGGCGTGCGGGATGCGTACCGTGAAATCGAAGCAACGCGGCGGCGGAGCGCCGCGACTACAACGGCTGTCAGCGGCTTTGTTAGGCGTTCTAATGCCGTGATGAGCCGTACCTGTACCGACTTCAGTCGGACTCACCGCGTAAACGCGGGACACCAACACGGTTGCGCCGGAGAAAACTCTGTTCGTGCAAACAAAGGGGAGCTTTGCTAGATTACGAACATGAGTACCATGGAAATTGTTGCAGAGATTCCGCGCCTGTCGCACGAAGAACGGCGGGAGATCATGCGCCGCCTGATCGAGGCCGAGGAAGACACGGCCACGTTGGCTGAGTGCGACCGGCTCGCGCTGGAACGGTTCCAGATGCTGGACGCGTTGGAAGCTGAAGATGAAAAGAACGCTGCCCGGTGAAATCTGGCGCGTGGACTTCGGCATCGCGGCCAAAGTCCGCCCCGCGCTGGTGTTGAGCGATTTTCCACACGACGACGAACTGGCGTTGGTCATCATCATTCCCCACACAACGGCACTCCGTGGCAATCGCTGGGAGTTATCCATCCCAAAACCATTCCTGAAATCCGGCGCCTTTCACTTACAGCAAGTTCAGCCTATCCCCATTGCCCGCCTCGACACCAAGATTGGCGAACTGACCTCCGAGGAGTTTCAACTGGTCAAACGCACCTTGGCTCACTTGTTGGACTTGTAGGCCATCGCCGTTACTACGAGGCACAGGCACACTCCGCGCCAACTCCATGCCGGCTTGTTGCTCATCGGGCCGGCAGAATACCCGGTCGTCGCTCAAAGTTCCACTTCCTTGTCATTCCGAGCGCAGCGAGGAATCTCAAACTTCTATCCGGAAAGAGTCCAGAGATTCCTCGCAAGGCTCGGAATGACATGAAAAACAAAGAATGCGACACAAGTTTCGGATTGAGAATCCGCCCGCCGACGCTATTCTCGCGCCATGCCCAAACATGAAACGATGACTTCGCGTCAGCGTGTGCTCGCTGCGCTCAACCACGAAATCCCCGACCGCGTGCCGATGGACCTCGGCGGCAACCAGACCGGCATCCACCGCGTCGCTTACGCCAATCTCCTGAAACACCTGAAGTTGAAGGATGAGATCGTCATCATGGACGCCGTCCAGCAACTCGCCCAGCCGTGCGAGGCCGTTCTCGAACGCTTCCACATTGACACCCGTTACATCCGCGCGGGCGCGCCGGCCAGTTGGAAAGGCGGCATCGTCCAGAATCGGCGCGGCGGCAAACTCTGGCACGATCTCACCGATGAATTCGGCATCACATGGTCCATGTGCGATGACTCGCCGCTTTACATGGACATCACGCACCACCCGCTCGCCAACGCTACCGTCGCTGACATCAAGAGCTATCCGTTCCCGAAAGGCGACGACCCGACGCGGTTCGCCGGGCTGCGCGAGCGGGCGCTCACGTTGAAAAAGGAAACGCCGTACGCCGTCGTCAGCGGCATCTCCGGCGTGGTCTATGAAATCTGCTGGTACATGCGCGGCTTGGAACAGTGGTTTTGCGACCTGCTCACCGACCAACCGTTCTGCGAGGCGATCATTGACCAGACACTGAAATTCTGGATGGACTGGTTCCGTCTGTTCCTCGACGAAGTCGGTGACGTGGTGGACGTCATCATGATCGGCGACGATCTTGCGGGGCAGGATGGCCCGCTTTTCAATCCGGAACTTTATCGGAACATCGTCAAACCTCGTCACAAGAAGCTCGTCCAGTACATCCGTTCCCGCACGAAGGCGAAAGTCTGGTATCACACCTGTGGCAACTGCACCGCCTACATCCCGGAACTGCTCGACAACGGCATCCACATCCTCAACCCTGTCCAGATCAGCGCCGCGAACATGGACCCCGCTAAACTGAAAGCGCAGTTCGGCAAACAGATCGTCTTCTGGGGCGGCGGCTGCGACTCGCAACACATTTTGCCGGTGGCGAAGCCGAAGGAAGTTGCCAAGCACGTCAAGCGCAACGTCGAGCTGTTCAAGCAGAACGCCGGCTACGTTTTCAACAACGTCCACAACATCCAGGCCGGCGTGCCGCCGGAGAACATCGTGGCGCTGTACGACGCCGCGTACGAAGCCAGTTTTTATTGAGAGCCAGTTTGGAAGATCGGTAGCATAGGCGTCCCTGCCTGTGGGTTTCAGCCGTCCTTCCTCTGTGTCACAGGCACGGAGGCCTATGCTACTAGACAAATCCGGCGGTCTGTGGCGTCATGTTGATGGAGGCATGAGCGAAAGGCTGTCACTAGCGCAGATGTACGACGAACACGCACAGGCGTTGTTCGCGTTCGTGCTGAACCTGACCCGCGACGAAACCGACACGCGTGACGTGCTTCAGGAGATCTTTCTGAAACTCGCGCGCCAGCCGTCGCTGCTCGACAAGGCACATTCGCCGCGCGCGTTTCTGCTGCGGATGGCGCACAACCTCGCCATTGACCTCATTCGCCGGCGCGCGACGCGTCAAGCGAACTACGACCGGCTCGCGGCGGAGCCGGTTACGTTGTTCGAGGCGTCGCCGGACGAGCCGGCGTTTCACGATGAACTGGCCGCGGCACTGGCGGAACTTCCGACGGACCAACGGGCGGTGGTGCATCTGAAACTTTGGGAGGAGATGACCTTCGAGCAGATCGCGGCGACGCTCGACATTCCGGCGAACACGGCGGCGAGCCGTTACCGCTACGGGATAGACAAACTCCGGGACCGGCTGCGTCCCATCTACGAGGAAATGAAGTGATGAACGACAGGTTTGAAGAGAAGTTGCGAAGCCAACAGTTCCGGCAAGTTCCGGTGGCGTGGCGGAGGGAGATTGTTGGCCGACTCTGCGAGTCGGCGATATCCCAAGACGCTGCTTCACAGAAGCGGCCTACAACTGCGTGGCGGGAGTGGCTGTGGCCGTCACCGGTGGCGTGGGGTGCGGTCGCGGCGGCGTGGGTGTTGATCGCGCTATTGCAACTGGCGACGCCCCAGCCACGCGGCAACGGCAACGGAGGTCACCTGTCGGGCGAGGCGTTCCAACAGCGTCAACTCCTCATGACGCAGATTCTGGAGGCGCGGTCATGAAGAAGTTTCTGAAGTGGACGTTGTTCGTGGTGGTTTGTCTGGTGACGTTGTACGGTCTATTTATCGCCGTCGAGAACTGGCGCGGCAAACACGCGTGGGATGTGTACCAGCGCGAGCGCGAGGCGAAAGGCGACAGCTTCGACTGGAAATCTGTTACGCCGCCACCGGTGCCGGATGCGGAGAATTTCGCGATGATGCCATTGTTTGCCGAGTTGTTTCCGAAGCCACCGCAACATCCGAAGCTCGATGCGCTGCGTTTGCCGGATTGCGCTGGTGCGGCAGGTGACTGGCACATGGGCCGCGTGGAAAACCTCGCAGCGTGGAAGAAGTGTTTCACCAATGATGATCTGCTGGCGGCGCTGAAGGTCTATGAGCCGATGATGCGCGAGATCAGCGAGGCGTTGGTGCAACGACCGAAGTGCCGGTTCCCGGTTCGATACGAGGAGCATATCGCCGCCCTGATGCCGCATCTCGGGTATTTCCGCTACGCAATGCGCGCGTACCGGCTGCGCGCCCTCGCCGAGTTGTCGGCAGGGCAAACCGACGCGGCGTTCGAGGATGTTCGGCTTGGCTTGCGGTTTGCCAACGTGATTAAAGACGAACCGATCTTGATTTCGTATCTGGTGCGCGTGTCCATGCTGGAACTGGCGTCACAACCGGTGTGGGAAGGGTTGGCGGCACATCGCTGGAACGACCGTCAATTGGCGGCGTTGCAAGCGGAGTTCGCCAACACCGACCAACTGGCCACTTTCGCCCGTGCGATGCGGGGCGAAAGGCTCTTCGGATACAACGCCTGCCGCTGGCTGATCAACAAACCAAAGGAACGGCTGAAAGCGTTGGAGATGTCTGGAATCGAGAAAAGCGGATTACAGCGAGGGTTGGAGCAATTGGTGGTGTACGCCATTCCAACCGGCTGGTGGTATCAGAACATGTTGAATGTGGACCGGTTTCACACCGAGGATTACTCGCCCATCATGGACTTGAACGTCCGACGGTTCGACCCGACAGCGTATCGTCGTGTGGAGGAGAAACTCAAGGCAAGGGCAACCATCCCGTACAATGTGCTCAGTAAACTGCTTTTGCCAGCACTCGGCAATTGCGCGAAGTCGGCGGCTGCCTCACAAACCACCGTGGACGAAGTCGTGGTCGCGTGCGCACTGGAACGTTACCGGCTCGCAAAAGGCGCGTTGCCGGAGAAACTCGATGCGCTCGTTCCGGAATTCCTCGCCAAGGTTCCAACCGACGTCATCACCGGCGAACCACTCCGGTATCGCCGCGACGGCGAGCGTTTCTCGCTCTGGTCGGTCGGCTGGAACGAGAAAGACGACGGCGGTCTCCTCGGCACCACCAACGGCAAAACGCCGCGGTGGGACAAGGACAAAGGCGATTGGGTCTTTGCGCTGTAGCCACGCCGCTCCGCCGGCGTGACGGCCCGACGCCTGGATGCTTCGCGGCTCAGCACAGGCTCCGCGAGGCAGCTACAGCGTTCCGTGTTGTCTTTACCCGTTGAGCTTCCAGCCTTCGCGGTATTGGCGACTGAGATATTGGTTCGCTGAAGGATGGTTCGTGACTTGGCCTTTGACGGGGTCGTATTGGAGCTTTTTGCCGGCGCGGTAGGCGACGAGGCCGAGTAGCATCAACTCGATCATATTGGCGCTGTACTCGAAATCGCACGCGGTCTTGAGGCTCGGATTCTTGCAGGCGTTGAGCCACTGTTCCTGGAAGTGGCCGAGCGGCGGCAACACTTTGTCCGGCGTGCGCGGCTTGTAGTAGGTGAAGTCGGCGGTGTCGCCGAACGGGACGACGACGCGGTCGTTGAAGCTGCAGATGACGTAGCCCTTGGTGCCTTTGAACATGGCGCCGTGGTCAATTTCCTTGAGGTCAATGTACTTCTTCGGCGACGGCGGCAGGACACGGCCTTGATACCAACTCACGCGGATCGGCCCACGCCAGTCGTTGGCGGGCAGGTCGAAGTGCGATTCGCATTTAATCGGAGTGATGTCAGGATTGAAGGGGTCGCCCTTTGCCTCGGCAGTGGTCGGCAACGTGGCGTCAATGGCATTCCAGCACAGGTCCATCGTGTGGCTGCCCATATCGCCGATCTGGCCGGCGCCGAAATCCCAAAACATATTCCACGACAGGCAATTCGCCCCGGGGCCGAGCGCGAAATAGCCGGGGTTGTACGGGTGCTCGTAGGAGGGGCCGAGCCAGAGGTCATAGTGCAAGCCCTTCGGCGGCTCGCCCGCGGCGGGCAGATAGCCGGCCGGCCGGTTCGGTTGATCTTTGTAGAAAAGGATACCTTTCTTTTCATCGTAGTCGGCGCCGGCGGGTTTGACTTGGCGGTTGCCCCAAGCGTAGGCGGCGGTCAATTCGCCGATGGCGCCGTCGCGGACGAGTTCGCGGACGCGGTTGAAGTTCTGCATCGCGTGGCGCTGCATGCCGACTTGCGTGGCGAGCTTGCCTTTCTTCTTCATCCAGTTGGCCCGGACGACGCGCGCTTCCTCGACGGTGATCGCGATCGGTTTCTCCATGTAACAGTGCAGGTCGCGGTTCAACGACCAGTTGGCGATGAACGCGTGCGTGTGGTCGGCAGTGCAAGCGACCACGGCGTCAAGGCCGAGCTTCTTATGGTCGTCGAGCATCTTGCGCCAATCAATGTAGGTCTTGGCGTTTGGAAACCGCTTCGCGCCAAACGCGAGATGGTCTTCGTTGATGTCGCAGAGCGCGACTAGGTTCTCGGTGCTGAGCGAATCGAAGTGCGCGGCGCCGCGGCCCCACGTGCCGATGAGGGCGATGTTGAGTTTGCTGTTCGGGCCGTTCTTGGCGGCGCGCAAGCCGCTCGGCAGAATGAACAACCCGGCTCCCGCAACGGCAGCGTTCTTGATAAATTCACGACGGTTCATTGTTTTCTCCTCTGTTGGTTGACGCCGATGAGAATGGCCAAAGCCAGCCGCAGTGTCCAGCGCGTTTTTACCGGCATCACGCTCCTAATCTGTGTCATTCTGAGCGAAGCGAAGAACCTCACAACCGACACACCGGCGATGTGCAAACCTTGCGAGGCCCTTCGCTTCGCTCAGGGTGACAGACCGGGGACAGCAGGCTCAACTCCGGAACAAATCAACCGTCTCGAACTTCTCGCCGAGGATCGCCGGCGAGTCGAGACCAAGCCATCGCTCGAAGACCGTGGCGTAAACTTGGCGGAAATCGGTGTGATGGCGCGGCGCGCCGTTGTCGAGTGAACGCAAATCGGGATGCGCGCCAATCAAGCCGGGCTTGAGCCGTCCACCGGCCATGAACACCGGTGCGGCAGCGCCGTGATCGGTCCCGCGCCGGCCATTTTCGGCGAGCGTCCGGCCAAACTCGGAAATCGTCATCAACAAAACCTGCTCGGCCAGACCATCGCAGCGCAAGTCGTCCATGAACGCGGCGACGCCGCCAGCAAACTGCCGGAGCAACGCGGCGTGATTGTCCTTTTGGCCGGCGTGATTATCGAAGCCGCCGATGTCGCCGCCGCCCAATTCGAGGTAGAGAATGCGTAGGCCGACATCAGCACGAATGAGATTGGCCGCGATGTGAAGGCCGCGTGCGAATGGCGTCTCCGGATACTTGCCGGCGCGCGACGCGGCAGCCTGAATCGCGCGGCTGTGTTCGCTGGCGACAACGGAAGTGGCGCAGACGTAATCGAGCAAGGAATTGCCCGACGCCTGGCGCGGTGCGCTGGCCGGCACCACAGCGTCCTCGATCTTGTGCACCGACGGGATGATGGCGCGTTCGGCGGTGAGGGCAACGGGATGGGTGAACGGCGTGATGAGCGCAATCGGCACAGCGGCAGAATTACGTGCGCTGAGTTGATCGGCGATTTGACCGACCCAGCCGGTCGGCCAGTTGGTGTCGCCGGGACGCGCGGTCTGCCAGTCGCGCGCCGCTTCGGGATGGCCGCGACTCGATTTCGGGTAACCGACACCTTGGACGACGCTGGCTAACCCCTGATCGTATAACCGCTTCCACTCCGTCATCGCCGGATGGAAGCCGAGTTGGTCGTTGATCTTCAACACCTCGCGCGCCGTCAGGCGGAGCGTATTGCGGTGCTTGGCGTATTCGTCGTCTGTGTACGGCACGACGCAGTTCAGGCCGTCGTTGCCGCCGGATAATTGGACGACGACGAGCACGTTGTGACCAGCGCCGGCGGCGAGCGCGGCGCGGCACAACACCGACGGCACGAACGCGGCGAATGCCGAGGCGCGGAGAAAATCGCGACGTGTCAGGTTCATGCGAGTTGAAACTCCGGTGAAGCCGGGTCGGCAGGAAACTTTTTGTTTCCGACAAGCCGCGTCGCAAGCTTGGTGCGTCCAACGATGGTGGCGTGGTTGATCCACGCGCGGCCACCGGGCCAGCCTTTGAGCGTCGGCGGCTGGTAAAGATTCTGGCCAAGTTCCGCGAGTTCAGCACCGAGTGGCAACGTCGGCACCGTCACTCCCAATGTCCGGCAGATGCCGACAGCCAACTCAACCGGACTTTTGACCCGTTGCGCCGGCGACGCGAAGAAGATTTGTGAACGCAACATCGTCGCGACGAGCTTGCCGATGTCGAGGTCGGCGGCAAAACTGCGCGCAAGCGGTTCGATCACGTCGTTGCTTGGCTCCTGTTCCTCGGAGATGAACTGCCGGTAAAGCGCGCGAACGACGCGCCGGGCGAGCGCGGGTTGCTTCGCGGCGAGGCGCGCGAAATCGGCGGGTGTCCACGTGCCGGTCTGGCCAAAGATGGTTTTCGGGCCGGCGTCGTGGTCGGTTGGAACATCGCGCCACTTGCCGCCGCGAACGTGGTAGCCGGTGAACGCGCGCGCCGTGTCGGTCACGTCACGCGGAGAAAACTGGCCGGTGCCGACGGTGTAACGCGCGAGGAGTTGACGCGCGAAATACTCGTTGGGAAGTGCCTTCGGATTGTTCGCGCCGCCGGCGGCGAGGAAGACGGCGGGGTCGTGGACAATTGCGCCGAGCAACGCGTCGAGTTTGCCGAGTGCATGTGCGCGGAGCGCGCGGATGTGATCCCGCATGAAGCCGGCGTGGTTGACGCGGTTGTGGCCGACGCCGAACCAGCCGTGCCAGAACAACGTCATCTTCTCCAGCAACGGGTGCGGCGTGAGCATCATCCGTCGCAACCACCAGCCGCGCAGTTCGGGGAGCGACAGGGTTTCACAAGCATCCATCTCGCGGTTGAACGCCGCGACATCGGCAGCCGGTTTCAACAAGCGGTAAATCGTCTTGGCCGGGCCGTCGGCGAGCGCGCGTTCCAATTCGGTCGCGTTCGCGCCGAACGCAACGCGTCGAAACAAGTGAGCGGCGTGCGTGCGGTCCCACGGCTGTTGGTGCGGCGTCCACGTCATGGTTTGAGCATTGCGGTTTGTTTGCGGGCCGGGCCGTGCAGATTGAAGGTCAGTTCGCCGGCGACTTTGCCGTCGGGCGCGCCGAGGTTGAGCGACGCGTGGCCGAGAAACCGGGCGATGTTGACGTAGTTGTTGAACCCGGCTTCGGCGGCGGCTCGGTCCTGTCCGTTCTTCAGCATGTTGCCACGGATGATCGGTTCGCGGTTGATGTCGAGGATCTCGGCGAGACGCGCGCCGTCAATTTCGAGGAGGGCGTTGACGCCGTCGAGCGGCGCCGGCGCGGGTTTGCGCAGCGCGGCGATCAAGTCCTCGGTCAGTTGCTGGGTGGAACTGAAGACGAGGTACTCGCCGACGTGTGCGATGCTGGGGCTGTAGTTGAAACGGGCGTCGAGCTTTGAGTGGTCCGGCTCGTCGTCGGGCGAGAACGCGGCGAACGTGTAGCGGATGCCGGCGTGGTCTTTACGGTCGAGGATGAGGCCCGCCTCGGCTTTCTGACCGCGCGTGACGTTGACGAGGCCGAAGGCTTTTTGCCACGCTTCTTCGCTGATGCGGGCGAACCGTTTCGGGTTCTTCATGCGAAACACAATCGCAAACGCCGGTATCTTGACGACAGGCGTGCCGATAGCCGAGTCGTACTGTTGCGCGGCGACCACGACGCGGATGTGCGGGTCCACCGCGCCCATGACTTCCTCGGTCAGGTCGCGGCCGGTGAACCAGATGCCCATCATGTTCTCGAAGAAAATGAGTTGCGACGTGCGTTCGGGGAACAACGCGTCCTTTCCGGCGTAGAAGTCGTGCAGGTTCCGGTACAAGCTCAGTGCGGCGATCTTGCGCGGCACATCCAGATTCGGCCAAGCGCCATCGTCAGATTGCGTCGGCCACGAAAACGCTGTCGTGCCTTTCGGCTTCGCGCAGTCCGCCGCAACACGCAACGACAGCGCCTGCCCTTGCAAGTCCGCGTTGAGCGCCAGCCAACCGGTGTCCGCTTTCAACGCCTCGGTGTATCCGGCAAGCAACAGTACGGCCAACGGATTTTGTTCCTTGGCGGCGTCGCCTTTTGGCTTCGCGAGGAACTGGCGCAACTCCGGCGACACCCGCAACGTCGCCACGCCGCCCGCCGCTCGTTTGGCGGCTTGGTAATCGGCGCGTTTCGCCAAACTGCCGGCGCCGGCATCGGCCTGACAGTCGAGCACCGCTTTCAATGCGTCGAGTTTGTTCGCCAACACGACGCGGTTGCCGATGATGGCGTGATACTCGGTGCCGCCGGATATTGTCCAGTACGTCACGTCACGATGCGTCGCTTCGACAACGCGGTTGGTTTCGCTCTTTTTCGCGGCGTCTTTGCGTGTGACGGTGACGAGCACGTTGTTGAGCTTCTTCAGAAACTCGGCGTCGCTTGCTTGCGCGACAGCGACGAATGAGTTGTTCGGTCCCGAGGCAACCGTCACGCCGTCCTGCACCAACCGATGCCACATCGTCGGGTAATCGCAGCCCATTTCCTTTTCGAGGTTCCGGCGGAACAACGTCCAGCCGAGCGCCGACGGTTTCCATTGCGACCAAAAGGACTTTTCGCCGGTGAACGCTGGATCGAACGCGAGTTCCACAATCTTGTCCGCCCCGCCGACCTCCAACACCGCCAGCGCCTGTTCCGGAATCCAGTCATCGAAGGGCACGGTTTTGCCGGGTGTGGAGACGAAAATCCGCGCGTGTGGGCGCCGTTGTTTCGCCAGTTTGATGACGCCGAACAGACACAACTCCACCACCGCCACCGCCAGCAAAATGACGATGAGCCGCGAACCAGACCGGATCATATGGACCTCCTGCGCATTGAACGTTGTTCCAACAGTAAATACGCGGTTCAACAGCGAAAGGTTACAAATAATGTGGGAGGGGCCTCAGCGCCCCGACCACGCCAAACGGTCGCCGCACTGAGGCGGCTCCCACTTTAGTGTTCCGATGATTTGATCTGAGCACGCGTCGGCAACTTCTCGAGATCGGATTCATTGATCGTGAGGTGCAGCGAGCGTTTCCAGCGGTGCGGCAGAAACAGATGCATTGTACCGGCATCGGGAAAGGCGTCGAGGTAGGAGCACTGGTAGTTGAACCACGCGTTCGGTTCCGTCTCGGCGAGCGCGTTGGCGAGCACGAATCGCGGCTCAGTCCACGTCTCGCCACTGTCGCGCGAGAGACTGACCCAAAGTTCGCTGCGGTCTTTCATGCCTTCCATCTTCGCGCTGAGGCCGGCGTATTGCGTCTGCGCGTGGCGGTTGTGATGGAACGCGGCGAGCGTTTTGCCGTCGCTGAGATGGAACAACATCGGCGGCGCGTCGGGATGAATCAACGGCGTCGGTTTCGATTCCGTCCACGTCTTGCCGTCGTCGTTGCTGCGCGCGGCCCAGAGATGACCTTCCGGCGTGCGGAACATCATCAGCACCTTGCCGCTGCCGAGATTGATGGGACGCCCTTCGTCCATGCGATTGAAGCCGGGCGCGAACCAGCCATTCGGTCGCTTGTCCGGCAACAGCGTCCACGTCTTGCCGCGGTCTTCCGAGCGCAACAGAAACTGTCGCGTCAGCAGCGGCTTGACCGACCAATCGCCCAGATGCGAGCCGATGAGCCACGCGCCGCTGTCGGTCTCGCACATTCGCATCACCGACATCCCGCGGAAACCCGGGTCGTTGACGGGACGGATGAGTTGCACGTCCGACCAAGTGTGGCCGTCATCGTCGCTGTAGCGGAAACCGATCGGCGCATTCTCCTGCTGGCCTTTCTTCGTCGAGAACTCGCTCCAAACCGGCTGCGTCCCGAACGCGTAGATGCGTTTCGAGCCGCGCGGGATCAACGGCACGAAGCCGTGCTGGTTGTAGTCAATCTGGAACGCCGGCTTCGGCGCGCTCCACGTCCGGCCTTTGTCGGAGGAGCGCATCGCCAACAGGTCGTTGACCTTGTTGGTGCTGCCGCCGTAGTGCTTGCCTTCGGGAAACATTAAGAGGTAATCGCCACCCGGCGTGATGGTGGCTTTGTTCTCGAAGATGTGCGTCTTGCTTTCGTGGACAAGTTGCCCATCCACCTGCGGCGCGGTGACGAGGCCAAGCGTCTTGCGGAAAACGAGGCCGCCCGGTGGATCCGTCGGGTCGAACTTCATACCGCCGACGCTGATCTCATCTGCTGGGCCGTCCACGAGCTTGCCCGTCGCGGCAAACTCATAAACTCGCATCGTCGCCCGCCACGGTCGCAGACCGAACACGCCGACTGCGCCCGTCTTGAACGGCAGCGTGGCGACATCTTTGCCGGCGAGCCGCAGCGTGAGGTTCGTGCCGGCGCGAATCACTTCCGCGATGACCGGTTTGCCGGGCGCGATGAGTCCTTCACTGGAACCAATCATGCGCGCCCGGCCAAAGTCCGTCCCTTCGACGAACAGCTTGTTTCCACGCCCGTCGAGGCCAAAATGATTTCCGCCAAAGACCAGCGACGCCGCTGTGCCGTTGAGTTCCGCGAGGCTGAACTGTGCGGAGATGGTGAAATCGCCCTCACCAAGCTGTTTCGCCGCATTGAGGAAGTTGCCCGTGCCCGAACCTTGCAACCAAGCTTTGCCGGCCTGCCACGGCTTGCCCACGGTAACCACCGCTTTCGCCTTGCCATGCTCGACAAAACTCTGCGGCGGGTTTTGTGCGGCTGCAACAACGCCTATCAACAGCGCTGCCATTACATGATGCTTACAGGTTGGTTTCATTTGCGGTATGCTCTCCAAGTAAACGCCGTCTTTGCTCAGGGTGGATTGGAACCGGTGGAACGAACCCTGCGCTTCCGCCGCCAGGATCCGTGTCTGGGATCAACGGAATATTACCCTTGATATTAGAACCTGCGCTTCTAATATACGGTGTATGTGGAACCGGCTTCATCTCACTCGTTTCCAGGCTCTGGCCCGGCAGTTTCCGTCCGTGCTCATCATCGGCCCGCGCCAAGTGGGCAAGACAACGTTCGCCCGCACGGCGCTGCCGAAGGCGCCCTATCTCGATCTGGAACAACCGGGGCTGCGCCAGTTGTTCACCGATGACCCGCTTTTCCAGATTGAAAGCCGGCTGCCCGGCAAATCCGGCGCCCTCGTGCTCGATGAAGTCCAATGTGTGCCGGACGTGTTTCCGGCCCTGCGCGGCTTGATTGATCGCGACCGCCGCCATCACGGGCGATTCATTCTGCTGGGCTCCGCGCAACCGGCCCTGATCCGGCGGGTGTCCGAATCGCTGGCGGGCCGCGTCGGGATTCTCGAACTCGATCCGCTCACCGTCGCCGAGGTGCTTCCCGGCTCGCCGCGAAAACGTTGGACCGATGTGTGGCTGCACGGCGGATTCCCCGACGCGTTGCGGGGGGATTTCCGCGAGTGGTGGGAGTCGTATCTGCGCACCTACCTCGAACGCGACCTGCCGCATCTCGGCGTGCAGGCCGACCCGGTGTTTCTTCGTCGCCTGCTGACGATGCTCGCGCACGGGCAGGGCGGACTGCTCAACGCCTCCTCGCTCGGCGCGTCGCTCGGCGTCTCGTATCACACCGTCGGCCGGCATCTGGACATCCTCGAACAGACCTTCCTCATCCGCCGCCTGCCGCCGTATTTCCGAAACGTCGGCAAGCGGCTCGTGAAGGCGCCCAAAATCTATCTGCGCGATTCCGGCCTCCTCCATCACCTGCTGAACCTCAACACGCTCGACGACGTGCACAGCCATCCCGTGCATGGCGCGAGCTGGGAGACCTTCGTGCTGGAAGACCTCATCCGTCGCGAGAAACTCAGCCATCCACACGCGCAGTTCTTTTTCTGGCGGACCGCCGATGGTGCGGAGATTGACCTCGTCATCGAGCGCGGCTCGACGCGCCTCGCAGTGGAGATCAAGGCCGGGCGTGCCGGCAATGTTCATACCGCCCGCGTGCTGGAAAGAGCTGTCGGCGATGTGAGCGCAGCGGCCGGCTGGATTCTCGATCAAGCTGACGGAACTGACACGTTGCGCCCTGGACTCGCACGCCGCAGCTTTGCCGCCGATCCCGAGTGGCTGCCATAGCACGACTCGCCCGCATCTTCGGTGCATCGCTTTCACTTGGTTGCCAATCACGGGGAATTGCTCTTTCGAGTGCTTCCAGTCATTGGACATTCGGCACGTTTTCCAGATAGACGCCGTCTTTGCGCAATTGCGCTTGCAGCTTATGGACATCGAACTTCGCCATGTCCACGCCGGCGTTGAGGGCGAGCGCGGCGCAGGTGCCGACGCCTTGGCCCATGACCATGCAGTGCGATTGGAGACGCACCGAGGCGAGCGCTTCATGCGTCGCGGAAATACAGCGACCGACGACGGCGAGGTTCGGGATGCGATTGTTCAGACAAACGCCGAGCGGAATGTGGTAGCTGTCGCCGGCGGGCGGCATCATCTCCTTCTTCTGGTCAACCCAAGTGGTGTGGCCGGTGCCTTTGGGGTCATGGATGTCAATCATCCAGAAGCCGTGACCGATGGCGTCGGGTTGCTTGACCGCTTTTACGACCATCCGCGAGTCGAGCGTCTTGAGGCCACGAATGCGCCGCGACTCGCGGACGCCAAGGGCAAACCCCATCTGCTCGACCTCGGCCTCATCGAAGCCGGGCATGTGTTCCCGCCAGAGATTCACGTATTGATAGACCTGCTCGCGCGCCTGCGCGGAGAGCCGCGTCAGTTCCTCCTCGTCGAGCGGATTGCCGGCCACCGGACACATGTTGTACGAGACCACCGGATCGCGCGGGCTGGTCAAGTACGAGCGGGCCGCCGCTTCGAGGAACTGCGGGAACTTGCCGTCATCGCGGAGTTTCTTCATGAGTTCGAACACACGCCGGGCATCTTCGGGATGGGCTTTGATGGTGGCGGCATCCAATCCGCGCAAACGGAACATCATCGTCATGCCCTGCACGCCGCCGTCGCTGGCGCGGCCAAAATCAAACGGCAACCCGGCGTTGGCCGCGATGTCGCCGTCGCCGGTGGCGTCAATGAAGATTTTTCCGCGCACGAGTTTGCGCCCGGTCTTGGTGTCCACAAACACGGCGCGCATCCGGTCGTTTTCGACGAGCGACTCGATGGCGGTGAGGTTGCAGAAGACGCGCACGCCCGCGTCCTTGGTCATCCGGTCGAACACGACGCGCATTCCGGTCGAGTCGAACTCGTGCGTCTCCGGCTTGGTGGGGTAATGCGCCATGCGGCGCACAAACCGCCCACCGCGGTCCACCGCCTCCTGCACGAAGCCGGTGATGACCTGTTTCTTGCGGTCGCTGGTGTGCCAGATGTTGACGAGCGCGTTGGTGGCCATGCCGCCGAGGCTCGGCCAGCGTTCGAGCAGAATGACTTTTGCTCCGTGTCGCGCCGCGCAACACGCCGCCGAGACGCCCGCCGTGCCGCCGCCGCAGACAACGATGTCGGCTTCAGCGAGCACCGGCAGTTTGCGCTCAGCAGCAGCAAGCGTCTTGTTCGCCCCGGCGGCTAGAGCGCCGCCAACAGCACCGAGAAGAAAGTTTCGTCGTGTGGTTTTCATGATTGCACCAAGTACAGTTTCGTGACGCCGGGTTGGTGAGGCAGGTGGCACGTGCTGTTTTCGACGCGCACTTCGCCGCCGTCGAAAAGTTCCTCCAGCCGGAACGGTTTCCGCAGCGGGAAGGTGATTGTCGGTGCTGAGTCGGTCTGCATGTGGATGCCGAACAGGCGGTTGTTGATGTACACGGGGTCGCGACCTTCGTAGTAGATGTGGACACCGGCAGAGCGGGCGATTTCGCGGTAGAGCGCGGCGGGCAGGTTGCCGACGGCGCTGTAAACGGAGGTGTGGTGCGCCAGCTTTTTCTTGGCGAGCGCGGAGGCGCCGTTGGAGACGTAGGTGCCGAGGACTTGGGCGTCTTTGTCGGTCACCTCAAACAGCGGTGAGAGCTTCTTGCTAAAGCCGAAGCGCGAATCTCCGAACTGCACGGCGCTGTCGTCGCCCTCGCGGCGGGCCACGGCGATGCCGGTGATTTCGGAGATGCCGTCGGTGGAGAAGCCGCGGGGCTGGATGTAGTTCGGCGCGTAAATCCAGAGCAGCGTCCGCCCGCCGGTCTGGAGTTTGGCGTGGATGAACTCGCGTTTGTCGGGCGGGATGAGGAAGGAATTCAGAAAGATGACCAGCTTGTACTGGTCCAGCGGCAGTTGGTGGTGGTCGAGGTCAGAGAACGTATAAATGTCGTACGGGGCACCGAGGCGCGCCAGTTCGTCGGGCGGTCGCACGAGCAGGTCGTCGCTCAACGGCACCAGCGCCGAGGCGTGATACATCGAAGCGACGTCGCCGAAGACCGCGATCTCGGCCACCGAGCGCATCAGCACGTCCTTCAACCGCTGCTGGACGCGCACCATGTTGGCCACTTCTTTCATCAACGCCGGGTCGTAGTAATAGCCGCCGAAGAAATCGAACCACCAGAGCGCCGTTTGTTTCACGCGCGTGAGCGCAAACTCGCGCCGCAGCACCATGCGCGTCTGGAATTCGTCCTTGAGTTTCGAGTCGGAGCCGGGAATGCGGCGGCCATTCTCGACCGTTGAGGGCGCGATGTAAGTCGTGTGGTCAATCTCCTGGAACGTGAGCTTGTCGTGCAAGCCGAGCGAGTCCACCGTGTGCAGGTAGCCGCTCGCGCCCTCGAAGCTCCGCGGTTGGCCATATTTGGCCGGGGCGAAAATCATATCGAGGTCCGGACAACGCCAGACCCGCTCGTAACCTAGATGTCCTTCCTCCAACAACCGGCGTCCGCCGAGCGTGTTCAGGTAGCCATAGAACAAGCCCAGCAATTTCCGATGCTGCAAGACTTCCTGCGACTTCCGGCAGAAATACAGGATGGTGTCGCCGATGATCTCGTGATGGAACCGCCAGTAGCGCAACGCTGCCGCGTCGCCTACCGGATCACGAAACGCCCCGTGCGACGTGCGGTGCAGTTCTTCCAGCGGCGGCATCGTCGCCGTTGGATCGCCGGTGAACTTGCGAAAGCAGGCCGTCTTGATCGGATGCTCGCGGATCGCCGCTTCCGGCCGGCCGCGGCCCTGCGAGTTCGTGTACCACTCGGTCGAGGAACCACAGAACAGGCTGTAGGCGAACACGCGGTCGCCGTACTTGCCCTCGATGTAGCGCAACATGTCCTGAAGAAATCGCGCCGTCTCCTCGCGCCACGGCTCGTGTCCGGCCATCTCGACGAGGTTCCAGTAGCAGTTCGACCAATCCGGATGCGCCTTCAATGCCCAGTCGCGCGTATCGAGCTGGAGCATGATGTTGAAGTACGCCTCCGGCGCGTGCTTCAGGAACAGTTCCATTTGCCGGTCGAACGCCGCAAAGTCGTACTGGCGCGGCCCGGTCCAAATCTCGCCGAACTTCGAGTAGGGCACGTCGAGCGTACAGTTCAGCCCGGTGTGCAGAGGACTCATCAGACGGACGCCCGCGTCGTAGAACTCGCGGATGTTGCGCTCCTCCGGCCGGAACGACCGGAACGCTAGCGGCTCAAACACCTTCCCGTTGATCGCGATTTTCAACACGCCGCCAACCCGCACCACCTTCGCAACCAATCCCGCTCGTTTCCCGTCGGCACAACCCAGTGGTACCCCTGCCACTGAAGCGAGAGCGCCGCCAACGGTGCCGAGAAGGAAGTTCCGTCGTGTGGTTTTCATGGTGTAAATAACCTTTGCATCACAATGGGATCGTCTTTGCCATCGGTGTTGATCAGGACCACCGGCTCGGCGACAAGCGCGTCGGCCAACTCGGCGGTGGCAGGCGAATCCAGCTTTTTGCGCCAGACGAGGTCGAACTGGAACTCCATCACGCCGTGTTCGTCGGCGACGAAGTTGGTGTACCAGAAGTTGTTGAAGAGCATTGCCAGTACCCGCTCCGGATGCTCTGGCGGCGTCTGGCAGCGCGTCCAGATTTGCGGACTGTCGAAGCTGACAAGCGGCGCGTCGCGGCTCACCCAGAGCCAGTGACCGTCCGTCGTGGCGTAGTCGGCCCAGCCATCGAGGGCAATGTGGTCGCGGCAGGAGCCGGGAATCTGTTCCTTGAACGGCGTGAACGACACGCCGCCGTTGCTCACGCGCGGGAGCATGCCCGCGCACGGCAATGTGAAGCTTGCGTAGAGAATCTCCGGCGCTTCGGAGGAGAGGCGATTGAAGCGCAGCGTGACGCGGGCGCGCGGTTCGCGCTTCCAGAGTTCGAGCCGGCGTTGCGCCCATTCGAGGCGCGGATGCTTCAACCACTGCACATAGACCTGCGTGTGCGGCGTCTCCTCGATGGTCGCTTTGCCTTCCGCCGTAGCCGGCACTGTCTCGATGTGTTTCTTGCGAAGCTCGTTGCCGCGCGCAGAACTGCCGGCGGCGCAGATGTCTTTGAGCACCCAGCGCGGCGCGAACGCGTTCACCTTCACCGCCGAGAAGTCGCAAAGTCCCGCGACAAACAGCGGTTGCTTCATGCTGTCCCATCGCGCGGAAACCGGCCAACCTTGGTCGTCGAGTTGGACAATCGGGCTGCTCGACGCAGGCTCGGCGCTGGCTGGCTGTTTCTCCAGACGCAGCTTCACGAAACTGTCGGACGCGAGATTCTCGATCCAAAACTTCGCCGTCTGGTTCGGCACGTTATCGGGAAAAGTGGCCGCGGTGTTCTCGCGGGTGAGTTCGCCCGGATTCTTTGGCGCGGTCCAGCAGCGGATGCCGTTCTCGAACAGCAGCGCCAACCGCGCGCCGGTTGCCGGGTTGACCAACGAATGGTAGTCGTCGCGCAGGCAGGTGGACGGCATCCGTACCCAGCCGCTGAACGGTTGGCGCGACGGATTGGCCACGAACAATCCTTCGCCTTCGCGCAGCAGCCGTGAGCGGACGCGTTGTGAGAGCAGCCATTCGGCCTGGCCCATCGGACGCCATGCGAGCATCGTTTTCTCCGCGAGTTGCGCCTGCGTGTCGAGGCTCCACGGCAGCGCCACGCTCCAACTCGATCCCCAGGTGTGCTCGTCGAAAAGGCAGAGGTCTTTGTTGAGCGCGTGCGCCTTGTCTGCGCCGGCGGCGGGCATCGGCCCCCAGAGCGGCGATTGCGCGGCGGCGAGGAGCCGCTTGGCAACGCGCGTGGCGGCGACCTCGCGCGGCCCGGACACGACGCCGTTGGCCCACCAATCGGTGAATTCGCCTTCGTGCTCCGGGACGGCATCGCCGACGGCGTTCTCCATCGCCTGCATCGCCTTCGTCGCGGTGGTGAAGACCAACTCCGGTTTCAAACCGAGCTTGTTCCACGCTGCGATGAACTCGGCGATTGCCAGGAATGGCGGATCGTTGTCCATGCGCCAGTGGTTCGTCATTGAGAGTAACAGCACGTTGTGTTTGTAGCCGCCTTTCTGGATGCGCTCGATCTGGCGGAGACACTGCGCGTGCGCCGCGCGCAACGACGCCTCGTCGGTGCGAAAGAAATCCCCGGCACGCGGCGGCCGGTAGCGCGTGTCCGACGCGAACGGCACTGGCCCGCGCCGCCAGTGCGTGCTTTCGAAGAAATCGTAGCCGTGCGGATAGCTGTAGTTCAGATAGACGAACAGCCGGCGTCCGTCCGGCATCTTCCACCAGAACGCCGACGGCCGGAAAAACGGCGGACCGCCGCTGTCGCTGTTGATGCTCATGCAGAGCCGCGTAATGCCGCGGTCGAGCAACGCCATCGCCCCGGCGCGCGGGAAACCGTTCACGTCGCTTTGCAGCGCAACAGCGGGCTTGAACTGCCGCCACAGGTCTTCGGGAACCCAGTGGAGCATCGTCCGCCACTGCTCTGCGTTCTGAAAAGGCGACTGGTTACACGGCAGCGCCGCGACATCGAGTTGGCCGCTGCGCAACGCCTTCAGAAAATCCCTGCGCCGCGTCGGCGACGCCGCCTCCCACCAATCGTCCACCGTGACGAGAGATTCGCAGGTCCAGTGAAACTTTCGCTCCGCTGGTTTCGACATCGTGGCGAGCACGCCGTCGAGCGCAATGTCGAGGTAGCGCCGTTGCAATTCCCGGCACACGCCCGGCATGTCGGTGAAGCCGACATCGGTGTGCGAGAAATGAATGACGTAAATGCGTTTGATGGGGGACTCGGCTCGCGAGCTTGACGCTGCAATCGCCGCACACGTCAGCACGCCCAGGACAACACGGATGATAAATGGGTTCATGAGGGAACGTTCTCCAAGTAAACGCCGTCCTTGCGCAACTGGGCTTGCAGCTTGCGGACGTCGAACTTCGCCATGTCCATACCGGCGTTGAGCGCGAGCGCGGCGCAGGTGCCGACGCCCTGGCCCATGACCATGCAGTGCGATTGCAGACGCACCGACGCAAGACCTTCATGCGTGGTTGACGCGCAACGGCCCACGACAGCGAGATTCGGAATCTGCGCGTTGAGGCACATGCCGAGCGGAATGTGATAGCTGTCGCCGGCGGGTGGCATCAGTTCCTTTTTCTGGTCGGTCCACGTGGTGTAACCACTGCCTTTCGGGTCGTGAATGTCTATCATCCAGAAACCGTGGCCGATGGCGTCGGGTTGCTTCGCGGCTTTGACGACCATCCGGGCGTCGAGCGTCTTCAAGCCGCGAATGCGCCGCGACTCGCGGACGCCGAGGCTGTAGCCCATCTGGGTCACTTTCGCGTTCTCAAAGCCGGGCATCTCGCGACGCCAGAGGCCCACGATTTGGAACACGTGCTCGCGCGCTTCCATCGAGAGCCGCGTCAACTCTTCCTCGCTGATCGGATTGCCGGCGGCGGGAACCATGTTGAAGGGAACGTGGTTTGATCCGCTGCGCAGGACGTGTTTCGCGCCGCCTTCGTTGAACTGCGGGAACTGGCCTGCGTCGCGCAACTCCTGCATGTGTTTGAAGACGCGCTCGCGGACCTCCGGCTTCGCGGCGCGCACGGCGGTTTGGTCCACGTCGTGCAGGCAATAGATCATCGTCATGCCTTGCACGCGACCGTCGCCCTCGCGGCCAATGTCAAACGGAACGCCGGCGTTGGCCGCCACGTCGCCGTCGCCGGTGGCGTCAATGAAAATTTTCCCGCGCACCGCCTTGCGCCCGGTTTTGGTGTCCACGAACACGGCGCACATCCGTCCGTCGGTGACGACGGACTCGATGGCGGTTACGTTGCAGATCGTGCGCACGCCGCGTTCGCAAAGCATTTTCCAAAACACGACGCGCATTCCCTCGGGATCGAACCAATGCGTTTCCGGCCGTTTCGGATAATCGGCGTAGCGGTGCATAAATTCCCCGCCGCGCTCGATGGCTTCCTGAGCAAAACCGTAGATAACCTGTTTGTGGCGGTCGCTGGTGTGCCAGATGTTGACGAGCGCGTTGGTGGCCATGCCGCCGAGGCTCGGCCATCGTTCGAGCAACAACACTTTCGCGCCGTGTCGCGCTGCGCAATACGCCGTCGAGATCCCGGCGGTGCCGCCGCCGCAGACGACAACGTCGGCCTCCGCGAGCACCGGCAGTTTGCGTTCGGCAGCGATGAGCTTGTCGTTTGCTCCGGCGGCAAGAGCGCCGCCAACGGTGCCGAGAAGGAAGTTCCGTCGTGTGGTTTTCATACTCTCAATCCTATCACGGTGGCGATGACGAATGCCAGTGCGCCCATGATGGTTAGGATGATGCGTGTGTTAGTAGCGTGCTCTTAAGGTGACGGTACGGGACGCGATCGGCCGTGGCGCTGTTCCAGCCGTTGCCGATGGCCTTGGCGAGATTGCCCGTCTCCTCGCGCTCAAAGGCGTCGTGGAAAATGAGTGTGCCCTTCTCGCGAAGCCACGCGGCGTCATCACCCGCCGCGGCAGCGTTCAGCGCGGCTGACAAGGCGAACAAAATGGCAATGAGAAATACTTGTTTGTGTCGCATGGGAACCTTTCTATATCGGTATCTCCTATGACGACTGCCCCGTTCCGACATTCGATGATGATTACTTCAGCAGTTTCTCCACGACTGGTGTCGGCTTGCTGGCGAAGACTTCGTAACCGGCGGGACCGAGGTGGAGGCGTTTGTCGGAATACAGGCCACGTGACCTCACGTGGCGAATTCGTGAGGAAAACCGCCGCGTCAGGTGACGCGGCCTACAACCGAAACGCAGTTACCGGAGGTTCCCTCTCGCTATTTTCCTAGTTTCCAGACAACCGGCAAGGCGGTCGCGTCCAGTTTCGCCCGGAGTTTGGGGTAAGCGATGGCTTGGACGGCGATGCGTTCTTCAAGGGCGATGGCGGCGGCCAGCGCGGCGGCCTGGCCGAGTTGCATGAAGACCGGCTCCATGCGGATCGAGCCGTGCGCGGCGTGCGTGGCCGAGAGACAGACCGGCACGAGGAGGTTCTCGCACTCGCCCGCGCGCGGCACGATGCTGCGATACGAAACGCCGTACGGACGCGGCGGCACCTGCCAGATTACGCCATCGCGTTCGACGTGACCGGTTTCAGTGACGAAGTAGCGCACGGCATGCGAGTCCATGCCGAAACTGGCGAGCGCGACGGGATCGGGCGCGCTGCGTTTCGCTTTGCAATCGGCCTCGCTCATCACGTAATCGCTCACCATGCGACGCGCTTCGCGGATGTAAATCATCGGCGGCCAGCCGGCGTTGTTGGCGAACTCGTCCTTGCAGAGGCCGTACAGCGCGGCCTGCTTGCGGATCGGTTCGGGCACGCGCGGGTGATTGGCCAGCGTCCAGAGATGGCCGCGGATGTAGAGTTCGTGTTGCTGCTCAATCTTCCGGCGCGTGTCGTAGTCGGCTTCGGGGTAGTCCCAGTTCGCGCCGACGCAATCGGTGCCGACAGCGTGCATCGAGTTCCAGTCAACCTTCCCGCCCGGCAGCTTGTGAATCAACGCGGGCAGACGGGGGTCACCGGCTTCGAAATTGCGGAGCAGCAACTCGTGATCGGCCTCGCGATAGCCGGCCGGTTTCTCGATGGGAAGACGATTGGCAGCGTTGGTGGTCATGCAGAGACGGTAGTTGTAGGCCTGGATGCGGTGGTCGCCCTCGCCGTTCACCACGCGGTCGGCATGGATGTGCGGCAACAGGCCGCTGGTTGGGGTGCCGGGTTTGAGGTACGGGTCAACCTTGCGGATGAAATGGTCCTTGTCTTTTTGGGTGTAGTGCGTGCGCGGCTTGGTGTCGCCGCGCTGGACACCGTTGATCGTCTCGCCGTATTGCGAGTTGGCTTCGCGCCCGACAGTGTAGCTGACGCCCGCCGCCGCCATCAGGTCGCCGGTGTAACTGGCATCAACGAACATCCGCCCCCGGTAGGTCTTGCCTGACAAGGTGGTGATGGAAACGATCCGTTGTCCCTGTTTCTTCACGCCAGATTTGCGGTCGAGCTGTTCGTTCAACGCGACCTCGACCTTGGACTCGCTTACCAGCGCGTTGAGCTGCTCTTGGGCGACGTGCGGCTCGAAGTAGTCAACATACTCCTTCCCGTAATGGCGGCCGATGCGCTGGTACAATTCGCGCGAGATGCCGCCGACGGCGTCGCGATGGAAGATGTCGCTGGCGGAGAGGCCGCTACACGTCATGCCGCCGAGGAAGCCGGTGGAGTTCACCAGCACGGTGTTCAAGCCAAGTCGTTTCGCTTGCACCGCCGCGCTGACCGCCGCCGCCGAATCGCCATAGACGACCACGTCGTAAACCGGGTTCTCCGCCATCGCCATCGGCGTCAGGAGCAGGACAACAAGAACAGAGAAAATGCATTTCATTTTGTTTTCTCCGGTAACGGCGGCGCGGCGAAGGTGACACCTTTCCAATCCGCCAGTAGCTTCAGATAGAAATAGGGATCGGCCCACGACGACGATGGTTCGACGATGGTCGTCTCCGGCCATTCGTTGAAACTCGTGACCAACGCCACGTCGGCACCCGCGTCGGTGATGGCGCGCAGATAGCCGCGCAACGTCGCGCCGTCATCGCGCGGAATGATGAAATAAGGCGATTGAATGCCGCTGTTGTCGAGGCCGGGATGCGCGGGCAGAAACGCTTTCTTGCCGGCGGCGTGGGCTTGCTTCACGAGGCGGCTGTAGTGCGGTGCGAGTTCGTCGTGTTTCCAGATGCGTCGGACGCTGAACGTGCCGTAGAAACCGATCATCGGAATCTCCGGAATCTTCAGCCACGCTTCCGGAAAGATCAGGACGTCATCTTTCGCGTTGCCGATCTTGTCCATCATCCAATAGACGCCCTCGACGCCTTGAGTCAGTTCGGCAAATGTCTCCGGCGTCAGTTTCGGTGCAAACGGCACTTGGTAGAGATAAACAACCGGCTTCCCGTCCACGCGCAGATACGCGGGGTTGTCTTTCACGCGACGCAACACGTCGCTCACTTGACGCGCGAGCACCTTCACGTCGTGATGGAACTGCGCCAACTCGCAACACATCGCCACCTTGAACTTCTCCTCGGCAGCAACGGGCAGAATGGTCTGCTCAAAAGCCTTGCCGCTGATGTTCGCTCCGCCCCACCACGACACGAGAAACGCCTCGATGCCGGCAGCCTTGGCCAACCGGATGTGCCACCGCACAACATCGGGATTGTCGCTGTTGTAGTAACCGATCAACGGCTCCGCTTTCGAGCGTGACGTACCGTCCTTGTCGTTCGTCCACATGCTCAATTTGCCTCCGGTTTGGTACCACGCGTAATAGACAGCCCACAGCGCAGGCTTGCTCTCGGCGGCATGCAGCGAGGCCAGCGGCGCGAGCAGCAGGGTGGTGAGAGCCGAGCGAAGCGAGACAGCCTGCCAAGCTGACCTCAAAAAGATGCAGGCAACGGTGAGGGTGGGTTTCATGGCTTGTGCTCAGTTCGTTTCAGGCGTTTCAGGATGCCCAGCGATTCCTTCTCAATGATCTCGCCGGCGCGCGTGGTGAGATAGGAGTGCTCGCCGAACCACGTCTCATAGCTGCCGCCTGCGAATGCCTTTGCCGTGGGCACGTAGCCGTGAGCGCCGTTGGTCTGCTCCGCGACCATCGTGTGCGTAAAAGGCGATTGCTTCTTGATGCTCATCCCGATTTCGCAAAACAGTTCGTCGGGATTGGTCACGATCGCAAAGTCACCGCCGATGCGGATGCCGGTGAAGAAGAATGGATAGCTGGGCTTTGCCCTCTGCTTCATGTCGCTGAACGACTTCTTGTAATGCTCAAGCTGTCCGGGCCAGTTGCGCGCCATCTCCGCCTCCTTGAGTTCCGGATGCTCGCGTCCCGGCATTTGCCGCTTGCGGCTCTCAATCGCCAGCGTCGGCTTGGCGACGGGTTCGAGTTGACCAAGACACCGCACGATTTCTCCGCCGAGTCTTTCGCCGAAGAGTTCCCGTTTCACGCTGTAGATGGGATTCACGTCGCCGCAGGCGCCCGGCAGGAACAGCGTGGGCACTTCGTAGCCCAGATGCTTTTGAACGAACTGTTGGACATCGCCCGGATAATCCGCCGAGATGACGGGCTCCCGTGTATTGGCGGCGTGACAGGCGAAATTATAGACGACGGCCTTGTATCTGCCGTCCTTGCCGATCACCGCCAAAACATCGAACTCCGGATCGGATCCGCCTTCCGCCGGATATTTGTCTTGCTCCGCGGCAGGCAACTGCCAGCGGTTCCAGGCTTGCCCGTCCTTGATCACCCTGCGGCACTCGCTCACGCCCGCAGCCTTGCCCTTCGCGGTTCCGAGCTTGCACGGCGTGAGATCGCGCGCCGCCAAC
>Ga0233425_10000485_pt1 | contig 103598 bp, 90 predicted proteins | sample Watercolumn_Towu_2_FD_181712 | JGI IMG/M metagenome (GOLD analysis project Ga0233425, IMG submission 181712) | Freshwater microbial communities from Lake Towuti, South Sulawesi, Indonesia - Watercolumn_Towuti2014_140_MG | ecosystem: Environmental > Aquatic > Freshwater > Lake | place...
CGGCGACCTTTACGGCACCCTGTTGCCTCTGGCCGAAGCCATGGAAACCCGCGCACGTGATCTTGCGGCCACTGTCGTTTACCGGGCGTTACTCGATTCCATCCTGCGGCGGGGCCAGACCAAAACCTACCCGCATGGGGTCCGTTACCTCAAGAAACTGGACCGATTGGCAACATCCATATCAGATTGGCGCGGCCATGGGACCCATGATGTCTATCTGCAACAACTGCGGCAAAGCCATGGACGAAAGTCTAGCTTCTGGTCACAATACGGAAAGTGATGATCAATATGACCTTATTTTGAGAGAGTCGAGTGTGATTGAAAGGTTTTGGAATCCCTTTTATTGCTAACGCCTGTGGTGATTGTGGTGTTTTTCTCTTCGTGGGTAATTGATTTGGGAGATATTTACCAATTGGTTAAGCCGATGGCCTATCGATCTCTTAGCCTAAGATGTCATGAAACCAGAGATCCGATTGAGCGACTCAGGCGATTGCCGCCTGAGCACTTTGAGAATGATTCCTGATCAAAAAGGGGTATCAATGAAGGATAGTTACAGAGAAACATCGCTCGATCCAAGCGGTTAACTGTTCATCCTTTCCCAGTTTTTTTTGGCATCGTCTAATTTTTGATCTAGAAATGACGCCAAGACGGCTGCATCAACAAACCAAGGTGATTTCTGACCGCTTACCCTTATACAAGGAAATGGTAATTGTTGCTTTGCTGCCTTGCTTTTTGCTGTTTGCAAATCGATATCTAAATATTTTTGGGCTATTCTATCTAAAGGTATATGAGCTGTCCCAAATTCGGCTAATAAAGCAAAGTAGGTTGATACTTTCATAAGGTTGTCGATTTTCAACATTTACATATGCAGCACACATTCTGCTGCTGTTCACTTTCGGGAAATTAGGCGTTGGCGAGTATCATAAGCCATCGTCAGCGTTAGCCCGTTGGGATCGGTGATCAGTTCCGGCTGGCCATGGGCAGAATAACAGCTTAGACTGGTGATATGACCTAACGCATCGATCACTTGTTTCAATTGACCGCGGCAGCCAAAGTGGCCGCCAATACAGGCCGTATCTTCTGGATAATAGTCGTACGTGGTAAGGTCCGATACATCGGTACGCGGGCCATCGTCGCTTTTTGTACTAAAATACCGGCCGCTGAATACGTATACGAGGTCGTCCAGGCTCGTGTTTTGTTGGTGACTAAATCTTTAAGACTTTTCTTGATTAGCAAGAATCTTACGCCATCCGCAGCCAAGCCTCAGTTCGTGGGCCAGTGCCCACGGCAGCCACTAGCAGACGCTCAGGCAAGGTTTTCAACTCGAACCGGCGGTTGAATCGATAGGCGATCGCGGCCAAGTAACGTCCGGCATACTTGCCGAAGTCAAAAGCGTGATAAGCCCCGCTCAGGCTGGTCTTAACGTTGCCCAACACCGTGTTAACCCAGCGGAACTCCGGCAGTTCATCGGGCTTACACCCACTCACGACGGTGGCAATATGAAGGCAGCCGGCGGCGCTGACGCCGGCAAAACAGCTTAGCCCGTCCGAATGCACAGAGCAGCCGGGGCTGAGGCGACCTTTCGACCATTCGATAATCGCCTCGGTGGTGAAGCCGGGGACAGGCGTCAGCTTGACCCGGCCGGGATGCCCCTCATCGTCCACCGAGACCGCCGCCACAAACGGCACTTTGTTTTCCGAGCCGCGACCAGCCTTACCGCCGCTGCGCTCGCCGCCGAGCTAGGCGTCGTCCATCTGCACCGCACCGCTCAGCCGGTAACGCTCTTCGCGTTCGGCCATGGCCTGCATCAGCTTGTGATGAATCAGCCAGGCCGTGGGGTAGCTGACGCCCAGATGTCGCTTTAAGGCCAAAGCAGACAGCCCGGTCTTGGCTTGACTGACCAAGTAAATGGCCAGGAACCACGTCGTCAGGGGCAAATTGGAGCCTTGGAACAAGGTTCCGGCAATCACCGAGGTCTGCCGGTGGCAGGCGTTGCACTGAAAGGTCATGCGTGGCCTGCTGGGCAGCCAACAATGGCCGCCATGACCGCAAGCAGGACAGCTAAACCCCGTGGGCCAACGGAACTGCAGTAAGGCGGCTTCACACTGCGCCTCGGTGCCATAGAGTTTGGTAAATCCCGGCAGGGATAGGACGGGCTGGAATTGCACACGGTTCATGGGCATGATACACCTCCTGGGCATCGGATTCTCTCACTCTCACTATACGCCAGCCTTCGGCATTGGAAAATAGGCTAAGCGGAAGATTCTTACTAATCAAGAAACCACTTGACCAAAGGCAATTTGGTATTTTTAAGCGCTCAGACCTATCGTTAAGGAACAGCGCCACCGGTTGTTGTTGATCATGCTTGACTAATCTGTCAATCGTCATCTTTAACGACAGCCCGCTCAATCGGCAGCAGAGGCACCTGGTAGTCAGCGATAATGGCTTGAATGGTTTTCATATGGGTATTAATCAATTTATTCAGCAAGGCCTTTCGCTCCTTGTCATTGTTACGGACGCCCATCGCCATGGCATAGTCGAATTTCATTCCTGGACTTGATTTCATAGGAATTATCGTAAAGCTATTTTTCGGATTGTTTTTAATAATGTATCCGGCTAGGGGACCCCATAAAATAACCATATCGATTTTTTGGGCTTTGAGATCTTTTTCAATTTGCATCGCGACATTATTTTCGTCATCACCTGACATCGACTGATAAGGAATGCCTTGATCGAGCAAACCATTTTTTTGCATCCACACAGTTCCGGGCCCCCTGTCAAACATCGCGATTTTTAATGATTCTTGGCGTTCCAGAGGCAAATTGGCCAGCTGAGACGCATCTTTAATATCGTCCCAGCCACGATTTTTGGCGATTAATAAGACATAGGTCGATTGATAGTAGGGTACGGTAGTTAACGTCATTTCGTAACCCGCTGGAACCCCCATCACGATGTCGCATTTAAATTCCTTGCTTTCGACTTCGCTTTCATTAAGGGGAGCGGTTAAGGTATTGCGAATAAATCCAATTCGTTGAGGGAACCAGGTGTATTCAATCGATTGGCCGAGTGTTTTGGCAAACAGTTCAGCGATTTTATTTTCAAAGCCCTCTCTGTTTTTGGTTGAATAAGGAGGATTCATCGGGTCGGCGCAGATTTTAAATTTCTCCCCTGCCGAAACAGAAAGGCTTATTAATATAAAAAGTAGAGCTTGAGCGGTTTGGATGGCTGCCTTCATAGATAATCTCCTTTGATTAAGAGGACGCTCGAAATGGAATGCTGATCGGCAAAAAACAGGGTTTATTTTAATCGTTTGCAGCTTTTCCTCGTATGCTTTTATTAACGGGTTGATGGACTTAGCCGAAATTTGATTGGCGAAGGGTATGCTAGCCGTGTTAATTTATAATACAGCCATTTGTCGGGCTTTCCGTTAATTTTTCAAAAATTGTTTAGCCTGAGGAAGATGTCAGTCTCTAATCCTAATCACAGAATATTATTTGCAGGCGATCCTCATGGCGATTTTAGCTCGCTCATTTCTGCAGTTCACGATTACAGACCCGAGGCGGTGGTTTTGCTGGGCGATTACGACTTAGAAATGCCGTTAGAGATTTATTTGCAGGATATTGTAAATTTAACTGAAGTGTGGTGGATTGCGGGTAACCATGATTTTTTATCGCCGTCGCATTATAAAAATTTGTTTTTTTCCGGTTTGGCCGAAAAAGATTTGCATCTAAAAGTAACCGAAATTGCGGGCCTTAGAATTGCGGGCCTGAGCGGAATATTTTTGGGTCGTGTCTGGTATCCGCCTAGAGCGCCCATATGGAAGGACAAGCAACAATTTTTACAGGCGCATAAAAATCCTCGACAGATTAAAACGATATCGCTGAAATACCGCTCTGCAATATGGCATAACGAGTTTGAAGCTTTAAAAGCTTTGAAAGCCGATATTTTAGTGTCGCACGAAGCGCCTGGGTTTCATAAACACGGTTTTTTCGCCATCAGTGACTTGGCCGCTGCGATGGGTGTTAAGTATGTTTTTCATGGGCATCTTCATGAAAACTACGCTGGAATTATAAAAAATAACATTCAAGTTTTTGGCGTGGCTGATAAATCAGTAGCGGATTTAGTCGGGAACACGCTGAAAAATGGTAGTTTAGTGTTCTAGTTTTTTCACTTTTTACGCCAGCCAACTTCTTCGCTTTGTTTCCTAAATAGTGGCTTTGACCTGCTGTTTTCTTGCATTTTTCAGCGGAAAAAAAATTGCGTATATGCTTTGAATAATAATTGAAACTTAAGCTTAAAGCAGCCTTGAAATTTACTGGCTCGACCCCTCTAGTTTTGTTCAATGCAGCTGGCGTTTCTGTGTTCATCCATTTCTAAAACAATTGATTGGTAAGTAATTTTGGATGCATTCTATTTTAAATCTTGATCATGATTGCATGAATGCCTTGTCCGATGTGCATGCCATTTTAATGACATGGCAGAGCGACGAATCGGCGGTCTTGCAAAAAATTTGCGATAAATTGTTGTCATCACGCACCTACGATTTGGTGTGGATCGGTTTGCTGAACTCAAACGGCCAGTTTTCTATAACAGGGGCGGCAGGCGAAGATGCTGAGCAAATAAAAGGCCTGTGTAGGGATTCTCAGGATTTTTTCACCGGCTGCAAAATTAAGCAGTGCTTGGCGTCCAAGCTTCCTGTGTTGTTGCCGGAAGGACTGGCCGTTTTAAATAATCCATTGTTCGATGGCTTGCCATCCGAAATTAAGTCGTTACCCGCCAGCTTGTACCCTTTAATGGTCAAGAACACTTGCGTTGGCATCATTGCTGTTAGCGCCCGAAAACACGGGCGGCGCAAGCGCGATGACCACTGGCTGCTGCAATTAACCGCTCAGAATACCGGATTTACCCTCGGCCTTTTTCAAGCCTTAGTCGCTAAAAAGAATAGTCAGAGTCATTTGAAATTAGCGGCAGCCGTATTTGATAATTCTTTGGAAGGCATTGTTATTACTGATGTCGATGGCACCATTTTGGCTGCCAACGCTGCAGTGACCCAAATTACCGGCTATCAGCCCGAAGAGTTGATAGGAAAGAACCCGCGGATTCTCAAATCCGGTCGCCATCACGAATCTTTTTATACCGCATTATGGGATTCTGTTCGTAGAAACGGCCAATGGGAAGGCGAGGTTTGGAATAAACATAAAAATGGTGAAGTCTACCCGGAACGTATCAGCATCTCCGCGATAAAGGATGAACAAGGAGAAGTGCAGAATTACATCGGCATTTTTATCGATATCAGCAAGCAAAAAGAGGCCGAAAGCCATTTATTCTATCAATCATATCATGATACTTTGACTAGTTTGCCTAACAGGGCGTTATTTCAGATCCGGCTTGACTGGGCTATTTTGCAAGCAAAACTGGGGCAAACCGGTTGCGCGGTATTGTTCATTGATCTGGACTATTTCAAATACATTAACGACAGTTTCGGCCATACAATGGGCGATTTGTTGTTACAAAAAATAGCCGTTAGATTAAAAGCTTGTTTGCGAGAGAACGATACATTGTCACGCATGGGCGGCGATGAGTTTACAGTAATTCTTGAAGATTTCGCCAATCGAAATGATGTGGAACAGACGGCGGCAAGAATCATTGCCGCGTTAGATAATCCTTTTCTATTGGACAATCAAGAATTGTTCGTTTCTGCCAGCATAGGCATTAGTTTTTTTCCTGAAGATGGCGACGATGCGACAGTGTTGATGAAGCATGCCGACGCCGCGATGTACAAAGCGAAAAATGATGGCCGTAAACAATTGCAGTTTTTTCAATCTGGCATGGAAAGCTATTCAGCCAAGCGCATCGAAATGGAGCGTTATCTACGTTACGCACTTGAGCATAATGAATTTAGGTTATTTTACCAGCCCCAGGTTAATCTGGGCAGTGGCCATATTGTTGGCGCCGAAGCATTACTGCGCTGGCAGCGGCCCGGTGTTGGCTTGGTCCCGCCTGACCAGTTTATTCCCTTAGCTGAAGAGACCGGCATCATCGTGCCAATAGGCCAGTGGGTTCTGCAAGAAGCTTGCCGGCAATGCAAAATTTGGCAGCAAGCTGGGTGGCAGTCGTTTCGTATGGGCGTTAATTTGTCCACTTTGCAATTTAGGCAGGCTAACCTAAATCATATTGTTGAGTTGACTTTAATCGAAACGGGTTTGGCGCCACAGTATCTGGATTTGGAATTAACTGAAAGTTTGGCCATGCAACAGGTTGAAAACTCACTAAAGACCTTATTGCAGCTTAAACAGCAAGGTGTTCAGCTATCGATAGACGATTTTGGTACAGGTTACTCGTCCTTGAGTTACTTGAAACAATTTCCAATTGACCGATTGAAAATAGACCGCTCTTTCATCTCCGACATCGCCAATGACCCGAACGACGCAGCGATTGTAGAGGCTATTATAGCGATGGCTCATTGTTTGGGTTTGAAAGTGATCGCCGAGGGGGTGGAAACGGAAGAACAATTGAATTTTCTGAAAATGCGCGGTTGTGACGAAGTGCAAGGTTATCTGTTTGGGCAGCCAGTTTCGGCGGAGATGTTTTTTCATAATGAGCGCTTGGTGTACTAGCGATCGCTTTATCGGCTGGTATGCAAGAGGCGGCTGGTGCTCCGAATCAAGGATAAATTGCAAAGCCTTTTTTTTATCTTTATCTATACTTAAGCCGGCATTCAAATTATCGCTGCAGTCAAGAAGCAAATAGCAAAACTGTGTTCGATCTCTCACTTTAAGAATTAACTTTATAAAGAGAAAGCTAAATGTTCGTTATTCTTGGATATATCCTGGTATTAGGCTCGGTGCTCGGCGGCTTCATCGGCGCAGGGGGGCATGTTGGGGTTCTTATTCAGCCATTCGAAGTTATCATCATCTTTGGCGCGGCGATGGGAGCTTTCTTAAGCAGTAACTCGATGACGGTGATTAAGGCTACCTTTGCCGAAGCTACGGGTACCCTTAAAGGATCAAAATACGATAAAGCGTTTTATCTGGAGTTGCTGGTTTGTTTTTTTGCGTTGACCAACAAAACCCGCAAGGAAGGATTACTGTCGCTGGAAGAATTGATTGAAAACCCGGAAAGCAGCACTATTTTTACCCCCAAAGTGCTTGCCGATCATCACTTGCTTGACTTCATTTGCGATAATCTTCGTTTAATCGTGACCGGCGTGGATGTCAATCAGCTGGAAGAAATGATGGATCAGGCCATCGAAATTCATCACGAAGAAGGGCATTCGCCGATAAAAGCCATTCAAAGAATCGGCGATGGTATGCCGGCATTTGGTATCGTTGCGGCGGTTATGGGTGTTGTGCATACGATGGAGTCGATCAGTTTGCCGCCTGCGGAATTGGGCAAACTGATTGCTGCCGCGTTGGTTGGCACATTTCTGGGTATCTTGCTTTCTTATGGCTTTATTGGGCCGGTGGCCTCAGCGATGGAAGAGCGCCTGGAAGCGGCAGGCAATGCCTTTAAATGCGCGCAAAAAGGATTGCTCTGTTGTGCTAAGGCGGTTGCTCCGCCAATGACCGCTGAGTTCATGCGCTCACTCATTACCTCAGACAAACGTCCGGGTTTTTCCGAGTTGGAAGAGCATTTAAAGGCCAATAAATAAGGAATTGAAAACATGGCAGAACAGCCGGTCATCATCAAAAAAGTCAAAAAAAACAAGGGTCATGGGCATCATGGCGGGGCTTGGAAATTGGCCTATGCCGATTTTGTGACAGCTATGATGGCGTTTTTTTTATTGATGTGGCTGTTAGGCACGACTGATGAAAAGACCCGTAAGGGCATTTCGGAATATTTTCAGGACCCTTATAAGGCTTCTTTAATGGGTGGCGAGAACACCGGAGAAAGAACCAGTTTAATTCAAGGCGGCGGCGCGGATTTGGTGTCCAAGGACGAAGGACAGGTTGACAAAACCGAGATTGAAGAGGCTACACCGGAAGAGATCAAGAAAGAAGCCGAAAAACTCGAATTGGAAAAGCTCGAAGAATTGAAGCAAAAAATCCAAACCATGATCGATAGCAACCCCAATCTGGCTGAATTCAAGGAGCAGATTAAACTCGATAACACCCCGGAAGGCTTAAGAATACAAATCGTCGACAGTCAAAACCGCCCTACGTTCAAACTGGCCAGCGCCGAGACTGAGCCGCACACGCAATTAATTCTGCAGAAATTAGCGCCGATCATTAATGAACTGCCGAACAAAATAACGATTAACGGCCATACCGATGCGCGCCCATTCCCAGCCAATAAAACCGGCTATTCCAACTGGGAGCTTTCGAGCAATCGCGCCAATTCAGCGCGACATGAGCTTAATCAAGGAGGACTTGGTGAAGATAAGGTTTTACGGGTGATCGGCTTATCATCCAGTGCGCCTTATAATTTGAACGATCCGCTCGATCCGATGAACCGACGCATTTCCATTATCGTCATGAATAAACGGACAGAAGAGAAAATCCTGCAAGAAGTGGGTAATGAAGCGGCTCTTGAGTCCTTGCCTGAGGCGCTTAAAACGACTCATTAAACTGAGAGCGAAGTCGCGGCTCTACGGGGTTGCGATCGAATGATTGCCGAGAAGTCGCCAGAACTGCTTGGAGGCGGGGCTAAAATTGCCGAGACAATGCCAGCAAGTCGCGTTTTAATAATTCGCTGTCCCCTAGATTCAGCTCAACCAAGCGGCGTAACTCTGAAATACTGTCGATATCAATATGTTCACATTTAAACCCGACATTATCGGCGACTGCATGAGCGACAGTTAATTCCATGCTGATTTGCGAATTTTCGGATAAGTCAAGCGATAGTGTGTAAAGGCGCTCGAGATCTTCGGACCAGGGGGACTCAAAATGCAACAGGCAGCCTTTCAGCGATAAATCCACTACTTGGCAGGGCCAGGTTTGTCCGTCCGCGCTCAACTGAGCATTGGCTTTGTAGAGTATGCGATGGAAATTACGTTTGTCGGTTTGATGGAGGGCTTGCATCATTTAAGCTCTGAAAAAAGGTTGGTTTGTAGATGAAAAAGTTACTGTTTCAAAGGTTACCGCTTAAAACTAAGATCGACGCGATAATGGTCGGTGAGTCAATCGGTATTGATCGTATCTGTAGGCTTAAGTATAGATATAATTTCGCTTTATCGTAAAATTTCCGCGCTTCTGGCGTCTTCAGGCTGCTGGCAAAAGGCTCAATCGCGAAGCGTTAGCGGTGCCTTTTGCTGCGTTGAGCTAAGCTGGTTAACGTTTTTTGCCAATGTCAACATTTTCGAACCACTTGGTTTATTTCCGGGGCAGAAATTTAACGAGCTTTACCGCATGTTCATCGCTTTTGATGATTTCTAAAAGATGGTTATGTAGTTTAATGCCCGTACCCGCCTCTGGAATAGTTTCCATGAACTCGATGATCAGGCCGTTCAAGGTTTTGGGGCCTTCAGTCGGCAGCGACCATCGGGTGATCCGGTTGAGATCTCTGATTGAGATATTGGCGTCGACTATCAAACTGCCGTCACTTTGTTCCTTGGCAGTGATATCTTCAGTAATGATTTCGCCCAGGATTTCCTGAAATAAATCATCGAGCGTAACCAAACCTTGAACGTCGCCGTATTCGTCAACCACCAAACCGATACGGATTTTTTCATTTTTAAACCGTAGCATCTGTACATGAACAGGCGTGCTTTCGGGAATGAATGAAGGCTTTGAAAGCAAATGGATGATCGATTGCTTATCAAAATTTTCGCGGTGAATCTCAATTAGCACGTTTTTAAGAGGCAGGAAACCGATAATCCGGTCGATGCTTTTTTTGTACACCGCCAATTGCGTGTGAGGGCTGTTTTTAATCTGGCAGATAATTTCTTCAATGGGAGATTCCAAATCAAGACCAACGATTTCGTGGCGCGGCGTCATGATGTCTTTAACCGTGGCGGACTCAAGGTCAAGAATGCCCATGAGCATTTTTTGATAGCGATCCGGCATTAAGCTCTCGGCTTCAGCAATAATGCTTCTTAATTCTTCTTTGTTGAGCGTGCTTAAACTGTTCTTTTTGTGGTCAACGCGGGCTATTTTCAGCAAAAAACCCACGACAAAATTGACTATCCACACCAAAGGATAAAATATCTTTAATAGAGGTGTGTAAATCCACGCCGCCGGATAAGCCAATAGTTCTGGCTCGAACGCCGCTAGCGTTTTTGGAGTAGCTTCCGAGCAGATCAGCATGATCAAAGTTAAAAGGCCGGTTGCTAGCGCAATACCGGATTCTTCATCGCCATAAAGTTTGATTGCGATTACGGTGGCGATTGAAGCAGCGAAATTGTTGGCAAAATTGTTTCCCAGCAAAATTAAACTGAGCAGACGCTCGGGCCTTTGCAGTAATTTTTGAGCTTTGATTGCACCTGAGTGCTTTTGCTTGACTAAATGCCTTAAACGATAACGGTTTAAGGTCATTAGGGAGGTTTCGGAGCCAGAAAAAAATGCTGACAAGATCAGCATCAATGCGAGGATGCCGAACAGCACCCCGAGAGAAAGATCGTTCAAAGGTGTTTCACCCTAAAGTTGTAAAAACAGCACTAGTTTCTATCATGCGAATTTTTTGTCAAGTGCTTATCAACTTATGACAGCAAACCGCTCAATACAAACACGATTCTAAATAGTTGGGTTAATTATTCAACTGATCTTACGCACCATTATGCAAGGCAAGTTGATTTATTCTATTGTGTCGCTCTCGCGACGCATGATTTAATCGGGAAAATAACGTTACCTGCGTAACATGCGTTATTCAATTTATACTGGATTAGCGGGGTATTGGCGGACAAAATCGTACAGCCGTTTTTTTCATCGAAAAGTTTTGGCTAGAACTCAGGCCGGATTAGCGTGTATATTGAGCTTTTTTAGTCAACAGCGCTGTTTGATGACAGGCATCAGGAAGAACCTATGAATTTAAATCAGGAAATAATCAATGGTTACAGCGTCATTTTTATTAATGAAGAGAGAATTGACGCGCATAACTCAGGAGAACTAAAAGATTATCTGCTGCAAAGGATTGAGCAGGGCGACGTCAACATCGTGGTGCAATTGGAGCAGGTTAAGTTTATCGATAGCTCGGGCTTAGGGGCTTTGTTGTCGGGGTTTAAACACGCGGCGACAAAATCGGGAAAGCTGGTGCTGGCCTGCTGCAATCCGCGTGTTTTATCGATGTTTGAGCTCACTCGCCTCAATCGGGTTTTTGAAGTTTATAAAGATGTTTCCGAACTTTTTGACAATGAGTCTTAGCGATTTTCTGACGACCAGCGGGCTATGAATACGAATGCGCTACAAATAGAAGTTGTCATTCCAACTCAGACCCGATATCTGGATTTGATCGGCAGTATTGGCGAGCGTATCGCCAAGGAAGTCGATCATTTTTCCGGCGATCGAGAGGAACTCGCTTACCATTTGAATTTGGTGCTAACGGAGGCCGCAACCAACGCGATAAAACACGGAAATTATCTGGATCCTAAAGACACCGTTAGAGTCGCGATTCATATCCAAGCCAATCAGTTGATAGTTAGAGTGTATGATCATGGGCAGGGCTTTGATTTAGAAAATGTGCCTTTGCCGGATTTTGATGATCCTAAAGAGAGCGGCATGGGTTTGTTTTTTATTCGTGCTTTGACCGATAAAGTCACTTATACCAAACAGGGCGACTGCAATGTTTTAGAGATTACCAAGCGACTGGATTAAGCCAGTCCATGCGGGCTTCACTGAAATTTATTCGAACAGGATAAACGCTTGAACAAACAAAACCAACATTGGCTGGCTTGTTTTCAGCAAATCATTGAAAAAGCGTTAGGTAAACCCAGAGGCGCGCACTTAGCGTTAAAGTTTCGTCCTTTGCTGACCGCCGAGTACCAAGCTTTACTTTCGCCGCGTTCGGCAGTGAAAGACATTCTTCAGCTTGAGCAGTTAATCGTTGGGCAAAAACCCTCTGTTGCCTTATTGAGGCCATGCCGCTTGAGCGATTATTGCCGATTGCATTTTTATAGTTTGCAAGAGCGCTATCTCGACGAATACATGCCGGTTTTGGAAAATCTGCACTTACGGGTACTGGATCAGGTTCAATTCACCGTTCGCATTGACGATGCGGCGTTGTTTATTAAAAGCTTCACTGTGATAGCGGCATCTCGCCCAGTGGCGCCGCTTTATCTATTGAGAGTTCGTTTGTTAGCGGCCATTCAGGCCATTATGACAGCTTGCGTTGAAAATGATGCGCTGAATAAATTGCTGGTCTTGAACGGCATGGCTTGGCCAGAGATTGACGTGCTCAGAGCATACCGGAACTATTACTTGCAATTGCGCTTACCGGTCAGCCGGGCCAGTATTCACCGCGCCTTATTGAACAACCCACAGGTCGCCAGTTGTTTATTCCACTACTTTGAAGCTCGTTTTCGGCCCGATTCAGCTTGGGATGATCTGGCCATTCGGGAAGAACAATTGCTATATCCGATTCGCCTGCAGTTGCTTGATAGCATGACTGCCGTGGCTGATATTAACGATGACCGCATTTTGCGAAGCCTTTTTAATATGATTGACGCGACGATGCGCAGTAATTTTCACCGGTGTCAGCCTACCGATAACTATTTTCTGGCGTTTAAATTTGACAGCCTGGGCATTATTGAAATGCCTTTGCCTAAACCGCAGAATGAGATTTATGTGCATGCCGCCGGCATGGAAGGCATTCATTTGCGGGCGGGAAAAATCGCTCGCGGCGGTATTCGCTGGTCGGATCGGCCTGATGATTTCAGGACTGAAATATTGGGCTTGATGCAGACTCAAATCAGCAAGAACGCATTGATCATCCCAACCGGCGCAAAAGGCGGTTTTGTAGTCAAAAAAAATGGGCCTGTCGATTTTAAAGCGGCAGGGCAACAGGCCTATACCACGCTGATCAAAGCCTTACTCGATCTAACCGATTCCGAGCCGCAGGCAAGTCTTAGCAAAGCTTATGATAGAGTGGCCTACGACAATCCTGATCCTTATCTAGTGGTGGCAGCCGATAAAGGCACCGCCAAATTTTCCGATTTGGCCAATTCGATTTCCGCCGATTATCATTTTTGGCTCGGTGATGCGTTCGCCAGCGGCGGTTCTCAGGGCTATGATCATAAAGCGCTCGGCATTACGGCGCGAGGGGCCTTTGAGTGCATTAAAAGGCACTTTAGAGAATTAAACAAAGATATCCAGACTGAGGCTTTTACCGTAATGGGTATTGGCAGTATGGATGGCGACGTTTTTGGCAACGGCATGCTGTTGTCGCCGTTTATTCGTTTATTGGCCGCTTTCAGCGGACAGCATATTTTTATCGATCCTGAACCGCTCGATTGTGCAGCGGCTTTTCAAGAGCGCAAGCGATTATTTGACCTGCCGGGCTCCAGCTGGGATGACTACGATCGTCGCCTCATTTCAGAAGGTGGCGGGGTTTATTCACGAGCCGCTAAGGATATCCCGCTGTCTCAGCAACTCAAGCGCTGGTTAGGCATTCATTATAAAACGCTGGATGGCGAATCGCTGATTCGTTACTTGTTGACGGGTCCTATCGATTTACTGTGGTTAGGCGGTATTGGTACCTATGTTAAAGCGAGCACTGAAAAACATGAGGATGTGGGCGATCGCGGCAATGACGCGGTGCGTGTCAATGCCTCAGAGCTTCGCGCCAGCGTAGTCGGCGAGGGCGCAAATTTGGGCTTTACCCAAAAAGCGCGTATTGAATATAGTTTGCACGGTGGGCGGATCAATACCGATGCCGTGGATAATTCGGCGGGCGTCGATACCTCGGATCACGAGGTCAATTTAAAAATTTTGTTGATGGCTTTGCAAAAAAATAAGGTTGTTGACGACTATCGGTCTTTGTTCATGAACATGACGGACGCCGTTTGCCAGCAAGTGCTGGATGATAATTACCGGCAAAGCTTGTGCTTGTCGCTTGAGCAGATAAGATGCCGCGACCAGGCTACGCTGTTTTTGCAATTGGCGGATCAGCTTGAGCTGGCCGGTTTTCTGGATAAGGAAGTCGAGGCGTTTCCCGCTAGCAAGGAGATTTGGCAACGTTCCGGCTTAACGCTGACGCGACCCGAATTGGCGGTGCTGATGGCGGCGAGCAAGCGCTACCTTATCCGGCAATTGGAAAATCATGCCGATTTTCTTGATGATCACTGCTTAGGCCCCTATTTAGAGGCTTATTTTCCCGAGCAGATCAATCAGCCATTTCGCCGTTATTTGTCCCGTCATCCATTGGCGAGAGAAATAAAAGCCACTGTTATTGGCAATAAAATCATTAACCAAGCCGGAGGGCTTTTCTTAGTCCAGACTCAAACAGGTGAAAACTCAGGCTTGTTGGATCTGGTTTGCAGCTATTTGGCATTTGACCAAATTTTAGCGGGCGATTCAATCAGAGAGAGTGTTCATAAGCTCGATAATAAACTGGCGGCGGTTGAACAGTACAGGATGCTGTTGCAGCTTGAGCAACTTTTACTGGATTACTGCCAATGGGCTAACGAGCAATCGGTAAAAATTCGCCCGGATGAACAGACGATTAAAGTCTACCAAGCGCATTTATCCCGCTACCAAAGTTTTCTTGCGGGGCAGCCGGACTTCAATTTGCCTGTTCTTATGCAACCGTATGTGGCGTCAGGTGTAGCGGAGGCGCTCGCTGAAAAACTGGTTTTAATGGATAGATTGTGGGATTTTCCGCGCTGGGTTCTCTTGTCACGAGAAACGGGAATGGATTTTATCGAAACCTTACAGCGGTATCTTGAGATCAGCGATCTATTGGGTGTGTCGGCCATCATTGCGCAATTGGCGCAATTTATTCCGCATGATAGTTGGGAGCGGCGGCTTTTTTGGGCAACGCAACAAGACTTTAAAGATGCTGTCTGCGTAATTGTCAGAAGCGTTTTACGCGACCAAGCAGACAAGAGCAGGGATTATTTTAGGCCGCTTAAGCGAAGTCAGCAGCTATCCGTGGTAAAGAGTTGGACTCAGGAAATCCGTAGCGCTGCACCGACTTCGTTAATGCCTTATTTGGCGCTGGCTAGAGCTATCAATAAATTAGCTAGACTTTGATTTCCGAACGAGCAGGGCTGATTTATTCTGTCCGAAGCGCTTCCAGCGGTTCCAGGCGAGCCGCTTTCATCGCGGGAGCAACGCCGGAGATGGCGCCGATGATTATTGCTGCGATAAAGGCTGCGCCGATATAAGACCAGGCGAGCTGAACCGGCAACGCCGGTATTGCCGCGTCAATCGCTTTGATGGCAACGATGCCGGTCGCGACGCCGGCGATGCCGCCAGCCGTACTGAGAGCGAGCGCTTCGCTTAAAAAGAGCCAAAAAATAGTTTGGCGATTTGCGCCCAGCGCTCGCTGCAGGCCGATTTCCGAAATGCGTTCGGAAACCGCAATGGTCATGATGGTCAAGATGCCTACCGCGCCCACCAGCAATGAAATGCTGCCAAGAGCGGCGACCGCTAATGTCAAAATACTTAATATGGAATCCATTTTTTCCAGCATTTGATTTTGCGTGATGATGCTGAAATCTTCCAGGCCATGACGGGCAATTAAAGTCTTTTTAATCGCTTTGACGACACTGGCGGCGCTGTTATTGCTTTTATACAGTAGATCAATTTGCATCAGGCTTTCCCGGTCGAACAATTCCAAAGCTTTTGCAGCGGGTATATAAATCGTATCATCCATATCGAAACCCAGCATTTGGCCTTTTTTTTCCATGACGCCGATCACCCGAAATCGGTCGTTGCCGATACGGATTCGCTGCCCTAGAGGATTGGCTTGATTAAATAGCTGGGCGGCCAATTGATGGCCTAAAACTGCGAAAGCGCGCGGTGTGTTCGATTCGCCGCTGGGTAAAAAGCGGCCTTGTGCGGTTTTGATTTTCCAGACTTCCGGCACCGAAGCGCCGACGCCTAAAACGTTGGTGCGTCTTTGCTTTTGGCCGGCTTCAATGCGGGCGTTGCCCTGTACGACCGGAACGGCGGCGGCGATGCTTTCCAGTTTGCTTAAGCCGATGGCGTCGGCGATCGAGAGCGGCCTTACTGTGCTGATGGTGGCGCCAGAAAGGCCGAAGGTGGTTTTTTTGCCCGGCGTGACACTGGCCAAATGCGTGCCGAATTGTGTGAATTCCGCCAGAACAAAGCGATGCAGGCCGCGGCCGATCGACGTTAAGATAACAACAGCTGCAATGCCGATGACTAGGCCGAGCGTAGTCAATGACGAGCGCAGTTTTTGGCTGCTGACGGTGCGTAACGAAAATAGCGCTAAATCGGTAGGCCGCATAATTAACGCTTGGCTAAGGCGGCGACTGGGTTTAATCGGGCGGCTTTGCCGGCAGGCAGCCAGCCGGATAGCAAGCCGGTTAGCAGGGCGACGGCTATTGAAGAAATTAAGGCCCAAGCCGGTAAAGTCAATGGAAATGAAGGATAGAGCGCTTGCAAAGTAGCGATTGCTAATTCGCCTAATACCACGCCAACAATGGCGCCTGCGATTGATAAAAGCGCTGCTTCGGTTAAAAACAGACCATGCAGCTGCATTTTGCTGGCGCCCAGCGCTTTCAATAAGCCAATTTCGGCGGTTCGCTGACTTACGCTGACCAACATTACATTCATGACCAGAATGCCGGCTACCGCCAGGCTGATGCCGGCGATGCTGGCAACCGCTAAGGTGATAGCGGATAAAATTTTATCAAATGTATTTACAACGCTGTCCTGAGTAATCAAAGTAATATCGTCTTCACCTTCATGGCGCTGTTTGATGATATTTCGGATATCGGCGCTTGCTTGAGTCATGGCGGTTGCGGATTTGCTTTCGACCAGAATACGGAAGAGCGAGTGAGTATTGAATAAAGCTTGTGCTTGAATAACCGGAATGATGACCATTTCATCGAAATCCACACCGATCGATTCGCCTTCAGCCGCTAATACGCCGATCACCCGAAAGCGCCGGTCGTTAATGCGCAGCCATTGACCAAGCGGCGGCTGGCGGTCAAACAGTTGCTCTCGTATCTTTTGACCGATGACGCAGACGGCGCTTCCGGTGCTATCGTCGCTGGCGCTTAAAAAGTGGCCTTGCGCCATCGTTAAGTGGCGGACACGCCTTAACGCATGCGTTGCGCCAAAGATGTTGGTCTCACGCTCCAAACCGCTTGCGGAAACCGGCGCCAGGCCAATTGTCAGCGGTGCGATTGCAGCGATATGCGGGCTTCGGCTGAGCGCTTGAGCATCGTCCAGCGTCAGATCCCTTGGCGTTTCGCCAAATAACGGCGGCGGCCCGCCTGTAGTTTCGGTGCGCCCCGGCAAGACAATCACTAGATGCGTGCCCAAGGACTCAAACTCATGCACGATATAGCGGCGAGCGCTTTCGCCGAGGCTGATCAACATGTTCACAGAAGCAACGCCAATGCTCATGGCCAGAATGATCAAGCCTGTGCGCAGGCGCTGAGTATTAATCGCGGCGAAAGCCTGAGCTAAGGTATCACTAACCAACATAAAAGCATGGCTTGCGCGGTATTCAGGCGGTGGGCCGGCCTCATCGGCAGTGCGGTTAATTTTCGCTGCACAAGGTGCCGCTGAATGTTGTTGCCATTACTAGCGCGTTGCCAGTGATGGTCATATTGCCGTGACTGCCTTTGAACAACCTGCTGCCGCTTACGAAAGACAGCAGTTCATTGGTTTGGGTGGGATCTTGAGAATTAAAAACAACATCTGTGGTATATAGAGAGCCGCCGATGTTAGTCTGAATGCGTGACGCGGCGGTTAGTTGACCGACACTATTTGCGGTTAGGCCGGAAAAAGCGGTGCCCGAGAAAGCCAACGGTCCCCAGGTGCCCTGTAATTGAGCGGTAAAACAGCTATTAGCTATACCTAGACTGGCTAAGAAAGTTAAATCCGGGAAGTGGTTAGTTTGAGATTGCAAAATAATGCAATTGCCATCGAGGACCAATGGTTGAATGGTTCCGGAAATGGATCGGCAGGTGAAGCCATCGGCTAAGGTATTAACTGAAACCAAAGAAAACAGCAGAGTAGTAAGCAGCTTTGAATAGGCCATGATTATCAATTCCTGAAAAATGAATGTTATTGTTCTTTACCGTTCTAATCTCATCGGCGCTAAGACTATAACACCAATCTATTTTTGTGACTAACATGAAACCTGTTCTGCTAATAATCAGATCAGTTGGCCATCGACAATGCGTATTTTTCGTTGCGCATGGCTGCCTAAAACCGCGTCATGAGTGATCATCATTAAGGTCACGCCTTGATGATTAAGGCTTTCCAGTAATTCAATGATTTCCTGGCCGGATTTGCTGTCCAGATTGCCGGTGGGTTCATCGGCCAATAACATTTTAGGGCGCATGATCATGGCCCGGGCAATCGCGACGCGCTGCATTTGACCGCCGGAAAGCTGATCCGGCCGGTGTTTAGCGCGATCTTGCAGATTCACGCTGGCGAGTGCTTCAGCGACGCGTTGTTGCCGTTCTTTTGGGTTGATGCCTGCCAATATCATCGGCATTTCAATATTTTCCGAGGCGCTCAGCCGAGGGATCAAATGAAAAAACTGAAATACAAAGCCGATCGTTTCTCGGCGGATTTTAGCGAGTTCGTTATCGGTGCGCTGCGTGACGTCCAGATTATTGAGCAGATAACGGCCGGATGAAGGCTGATCGAGCAGCGCGATCACGTTCAGTAATGTAGATTTGCCCGAACCGGATGGGCCCATCACCGAAACATAGTCGCCTTGGCTGATGCTCAGCGAGATATCGTTTAAAGCATGAACGGTCTGTCCGCCTACCTGAAAGTAGCGATGAATGTTTTCCAGCTTAATCATGGCTTGCGCGAACATGAGCGCCCGCTTGCACACCCTCTTTGCCCACCGATAAGACGACGCGGTCCCCTTCGTTCAGGCCGGCTAATACCTCAACACGGTCCCAGTTGCCTAGACCTGGCGTGAAACGGCGCTCTTCGAGCACATTGTCAGCATTGACAAGCAGCACTTTATTATTTTCTAAAACCGCTTCAGCTGGCAGGTTAAGCGCTTGCGGCTTATGATCCAGCAAGATTTCGATATCCGCGCTATAGCCTGGCAGTAAGCCTTGAAGATCCTCGGAATCGGTTAGTTTGACTTCAACCTCGACCGTGCGCGCTTGTTTTTCTTTTTCCAGTACATAAGGCGCAATCCGGCTTACCGTACCTGAGCAGCGTTTATTGGCAAAAGCATCCAGTGACACGCAGGCCTGCATGCCGGTTCTGATTTTTGGAGCATCAACTTCATCAATGGGTGCTGAAACGTATAAACAGCTGATGTCGAGCAGGTCAATCGCGGGTAAGGTGAGAATGCCCGGAGGCGAGGGCGTGACAAACTCGCCCAACTCGACATTAATTTCTGCAACGGTGCCATCGAAAGGTGCATAGATGAATGTGCGTTTGACAGCGGAATCAGCGGCGTTGAGCTGGGCTTGGCTGACCGCAATCGCTTCTAAAGCGGCGCGGCAACCAGCACGCTGCGCGCGCGCGCCGGTTTGCTTGCTGTCGACTTGTTCTTCAGAAACAATATTATTGAATTTTTGCAGTTCAGTCATGCGCTTGGCTTCCCGCTCGGCGCCCCTGCCCAGTTGACAGACTTGTTCGGCCGAGGCTTGATGCGCGCGTATCTGCGCCTCCTGCAGTTTAACCTGAGCTTTTAAATCATCATTCCAGACTTCCAATAAGAGCTGCTGTTGCTTGACGGACTCACCTTCTTTTACATAGAGCTTGGCGACCTGGCCCCCTGTTGCTGGCGCCAGATAAGCTCGGCGGCAGGCTTTGACCGTGCCAACACGAGTATTGGAAACGGTGGCTTTGACGGGGCCTTTTTCAACTCGAACAATATCGACTTCTATCGTTTTGGGTTGCCGATGCAGGCTATAGAATACAGCAAGCGACACTACAGAAATTAATGCAAAGAATTTTATTTTACGATTAACCATTCGTTGACAAGAAAGATGGGGGCAAAGGGCGCCCAATAGGGTAAAAATTTTCGGTTAATGCTGGTAGTGGGTAGAGGCTACCACTTAAAACGGGGCAGATGATTAGCCTGCAATGATATTAGCAGTTATTGGCAATAAAAACACCCATACATAAAGTGCCTGTCGGCGACTTTGCCGGCAATCGCTTTAGTGTGGAATGGCTTCAACCGGTTTGCATGAATGTCAACGGTTACCAGCTCGACCGTGACGGAACACTGGCCTTTACCTGGAATTACGGGTTTTAACGATGCCAGATTGGTGATTGCAAAACATTGGCTAATCGGACCCGCTAGGCTCAAAGTTACAAATTCTCATGCTCGGCTTCTTCGCCTTCTTTGTGAATGGCTTGCAATGACAAACTGGATATGCGGTCATGAATCGAGTTTTCGCTGGTTTTGCCGTCTGTAGCGGCGGCGAAGCCTGAACTCAGGTTTATTTTCAGCTTTAGATTATTGGGCGAATCGGAGTGTTGCAAAGCTTCTTCCAGCGAAATGGTGCCCGCCTTATAAAGTCGCAGCAAATGGCTGTCGAACGTTTGCATGCCGATATTTTCCGACTTTTCCATCGCTTCCTTGATGGCATGAATTTCACCTTTCTGAATTAAATCGCGAACTAGTTGCGTGCCTAATAAAATTTCGATCGCGGCGGTGCGCTTGCCGTCAATGGTCGGAACCAAGCGCTGCGAAACAAAGGCTTTTAAATTAAGCGACAAGTCCAGCAATAGCTGATTTCGGCGTTCTTCCGGAAAGAAATTGATGATTCGATCCAGCGCTTGGTTGGCATTGTTGGCGTGTAAGGTTGACAAGCATAAATGACCGGTTTCGGCAAAAGCGAGCGCGTGCTCCATCGTTTCTTGCGAACGGATTTCACCGATCAATATAACGTCAGGCGCTTGCCGCAAGGTGTTTTTCAATGCGTCCTCGAAACTCAGCGTATCGACTCCCACCTCTCTTTGACTGACCAGCGACTTTTTGTGCGGATGTAGGTATTCGATCGGATCTTCAATGGTAATGATATGGCCTGAAGCATTGCTATTGCGGTGATCAATCAATGCCGCCAACGAGGTTGATTTACCGGAGCCCGTGCCGCCGACAAATAAAATCAGACCGCGTTTTTCCATAATGGTTTGCTTTAAAACCAAAGGTAGCCCCAATTTATCGGCATTGGGAATATCAACTTTGATGTTGCGAATGACCAGGGCAAAGCTGTTTCGTTGCTTGAAAATATTGATCCTAAAACGGCCAATGCCTGGTTCTGAAATAGCTAGGTTGAGCTCCGGCAGGTGTTCAAAAGCTTTTTTTTGTTCGTCATCCATTAATTCATAAGCGATTTCCTTGAGCCGCTCTTTGGTTAATTTGATGTTTTCCAGTGGTTTCAGCGCGCCCTGAAACTTGGCGGCTGGCGGGGCGTCGGTAGTCAAATAAAGGTCTGAGCCATCGTTTTGCACAAGTATTGTTAAATAGTCTTTGAATTCCATAGTTAACTCGTCATTAGGAAAAATTTCAGTTTCTAAGTGTAGGAGATGACTTTCAGAAGTGAAGCGGCGAAGACGAATTCCCGGGTATAATAGTCATTTTTTAATTGTGCGGATTATGGCTGGGCAAAAAAAGGCGATCGCTTTGATATCAGGGGGCTTAGATTCCATGCTGGCGACAAAGACCATTATGGAGCAAGGCATTCATGTCGAAGGTATTAACTTTTTTACCGGCTTTTGTGTTGAAGGCCATACCCATGCCATACGCGATAAAGAGAAGGCCAAAGCGAAACGGAATAATTCATTATGGGTGGCCGAACAACTGGGTATCAAGCTGCACATCATCGATGTCATCGATGATTATAAAAATGTGCTGATTAATCCCAAACACGGTTATGGGGCCTATATGAATCCGTGCCTGGATTGCAAAATATTTATGGTGAATAAGGCCAAACAATGGATCGCCGAAAATGGTTTTGATTTTATTATCACCGGTGAAGTGATTGGTCAACGGCCGATGTCGCAACGAAAAGCCACCCTGCCCATAGTAGCCAGAGAATCAGGCGCGGACGATTTGCTGGTCAGGCCACTGTGCGCAAAAAACCTTCCGCCTACCTTGCCGGAACGGGAAGGATGGATTGACCGGGAAAAATTGCATGCGATTACCGGACGTTCACGTAAGCCGCAAATGGAAATGGCCGAGGGTTTCGGCTTTTCTGATTATGCGCAGCCGGCCGGCGGCTGTTGTTTTTTAACGGATAAAAATTATTCGGCAAAGTTAGTTGATATGTGGCAAGCGCATGGGCATAAGGATTATCAGCTTGACGATGTGATGTTGTTGAAAGTAGGGCGACATATTCGCCCGGCTGCGCACTTTAAGCTAATTGTGGCTCGTGACGAAGGTGAAGGGCGTTTTTTGCAGGGCTACAAAAAGGACTTCATCAGCTTGTTCAGCCGGAGTCATGCGGGGCCTTTGGTGCTGCTGGATGGAAATCCGAGTGCGGAAGATTTGTATTTGGCCGCGAGCATTACCGCGCGTTATGGCCAGGGGCGGTATATGGATCAGGTCGAGATCATGATTAAGGGCAAGGAAGACTTTGAACGCATGATACTGGTTAAACCTTTTGCTGCAGAAGACCAGCTGCAGGAATGGTATATATGAGCAGGGAAACTCTCAATGCCCGGCGTTTATTATGCCCATTGCCCGTGATTAGAACGCAGGACAAGGTGAAACAGCTTATGCCGGGCGATCAATTGGAAGTGATTGGCACGGATCCGGGCCTGATGCAAGATATTCCGACTTGGTGCCGCATCAATGGGCACAAAGTGTTGGAGCTTGGCAGCGATGGTCATGACTATATCGTTGTTCTGGAAGTAGGCGCTTTGAAACAGTAGTTTGGCTGAGCTGATGTTGAAATTCAGTCAGGCCACACCTAAATTCCTTGATCAGCGATCTGAGGTTTTTTTGATCGGCATTTTATTTTTTTAGATAGCAAACGAGGCTATTTGTATGGCCGTTGGTCATTTTACATTTCCTACTATGCCGCCGGTGGCGGGTATTCAATTGGGCACGGCTTGCGCCGGCATTAAACAGCACATTAAAGACGACCTTTTGGTTATTGCCATGCCTGAGCAGGCAAGGTGCGCGGCTGTTTTTACCCGAAACGCTTTTTGCGCTGCTCCGGTTCAGGTCGCAAAGGTGAATTTAAAGCGCAGGCCTCGCTGGCTGCTGATCAATTCAGGGAACGCTAATGCCGGCACCGGAACGCAAGGCATGGCGGACGCCTTAAGATCATGCGCCGAGCTGGCCACAGTAGTCAATGGTTTGGCCGATCAGGTTTTACCTTTTTCCACCGGGGTCATTGGCCAGTCCTTGCCCGTCGATAAAATAGCTGCGGCGATACCCATTGCTCTAAGTCATTTATCAGAAAATAACTGGGGAAAAGCGTCTGAGGCCATTATGACAACCGATACCTTTGCCAAAGGCGTATCCAAGACCATCATACTTGATGGCCATTCGGTAGTCATCAATGGCATCGCTAAAGGGGCCGGCATGATTCATCCGGATATGGCGACAATGCTGGCCTTTATCGCTACCGACGCCAATGTCAATCAAGCGTTGTTGCAGCGCTGTTTAGAAACGGCCGTTGAGCAGTCATTCAATCGAGTTACTGTCGATGGCGATACGTCGACCAATGACGCCTGTGTGTTAATGGCCAGCGGCTGCTCCACAGCGCCTGAAATTATTGAAAACGGCGTGCATGGGGCGATTTTTGCTGAAGCATTGCTGAGTGTCTGTCAACAATTGGCAGAAGCGATTGTTAGGGATGGCGAAGGCGCGACCAAATTAATGCGTATTATCGTTTCGGGCGCTTTGACCGATGACGAAGCGGTTCGCGTAGGCAAAACAATAGCTCATTCGCCTTTAGTTAAAACAGCGTTTTTTGCCAGCGATCCAAATTGGGGCCGGATTTTAGCGGCTGTTGGCCGGGCAGGTATCGAGAATATGGTCTTGGACGATGTGCGGATTTATCTCGATAATGTTTGTATTGTCGAAAATGGCGGCCGCGCTGATGATTACACCGAACAAGCCGGGCAAGCGGTTATGAATCAGCCCGAAATTACTATTACGGTAAAACTGGGTCGCGGCAAAGCGGCGCAACAAGTTTTAACTTGCGATTTTTCTTACGACTATGTCCGGATTAACGCCGAATATCGGACTTAACGAAGCTGCGCTCTCCGCTCAGCGCGCATTGCAGCATGCGTCTGGCGCTGACTTTCGAGAGCCGCTGCGGGTTGCGGTGGCGGTGATAAAAAATGCCCAAGGCCAAGTGCTGATTTCTTTTCGCAGCAAAGCGCAGCATCAAGGCGGACTATGGGAATTTCCTGGCGGCAAGCTTGAGGCGGCTGAAACTCCTCTTCAGGCGCTTATCCGGGAAATTAAAGAAGAATTGGATATTGTCGTTAATGCGGCGAGTCCGTTAATAACGATCAATCATTGTTATTCCGATTTAGCCGTGCAATTGCTGGTTTATCAGGTCGACGATTTTTCAGGCGCGGCTAAAGGTTGCCAAGGCCAAGCAATTCAATGGGCGGCGCTTAGCGATTTGCCGTATTATGCCTTTCCCGAAGCAAACCGGCCTATTATCACGGCAGCGCAACTACCGCCTTTTTACGCTTTGCTCGACGATGCAGATGAAAGCCTATTATTGACGAATTTAGAAAAAATATTGCAGCAAGGCGTAAAGTTGATCCAAGCGCGGCTTAAGCGGTTGCCAGCAAATTCGGTTAAAACTTTTATTGATCGGGCAGGCGGCTTGTGCCAGCGATATGGCGCCGCATTAGTCATGAATTCTGCCGTGAAACGGCCTGATGGCCTAACCTACAACAGGGATGACATTTGGGTCGCCGAGCGCTTGGGTCTAGCCGGCATCCATTTGACCAGCGCCGATTTACTTGCCCGGACGAAGCGGCCGGAAGGCATCCGTTGGTGTTCGGCGTCTTGTCATAACTTACCGGAATTACAGCATGCCGAAAAAATCGGCGTCGATTTTGCTGTGTTAGCGCCGGTGCAGGCAACGCAAACCCATCAAGCAGCGCAAGCGATTGGATGGCATCAATTTGAGCACTGGGTCGCTTCGGTCAATATGCCGGTTTACGCGCTGGGCGGTATGTCGAAGGCTGATTTAACGACAGCGCGGCAGGCGGGCGGGCAAGGCATAGCGGCGATTAGCGCTTTTTTATAGCGCTTGGATTAAAGGTCATGGCTTGAAATTCGTTTGAGTGTTTGGTGTTTTAATCGCAAGAAAGTTTTTGTAGGTTGCGCTCAGGTTGTTTGATCTTAGCCGGGTAAGATAAAATACGCCAAAATAGCCATTAATGCCATCTGGCTCCTATCATTGCATTTTAGCATTCATGACCCAAACCCCGGATATCACAATTATTGGCGGCGGCATTATCGGCTTGCTGACCGCCCGCGAGTTGGCTTTAGCGGGTGCATCGGTGACCGTTATCGAAAAAAATCAAGTCGGTCAGGAATCGTCTTGGGCTGGCGGCGGCATATTGCTGCCGCTTTATCCCTGGCGCCAACCCGAGGCGATTGGTAATTTAGCCTTGCAAAGTTTGAAACTGTACCCGTCTCTGGCGGAGCACCTAAAAAATGAGTCTTCGATCGATCCGGAATGGAACCCATGCGGATTATTGATAACCAAAAACCCGGATTTTCAGCAAGCTGTTGATTGGTGCAAACGTTATGGCTTGGTTTATCAAGCTGCGGACGCTGATGGGTTTAAGCGCCTAAACACCCAGCCCGATCATCCGCTTTGGCTGCCCGGCATTGCTCAGGCCCGCAATCCGAGGTTGATAAAATCGTTACAACAGGCCTTGATCAAGCAAGGGGTTAGGTTGCTGGAACACTGCGAATTGACCGGCGTTAAGCTGGCTGAGCAGCGGGTCGATGCGATTAGCACGACCAGAGGCGCCTTCTCGATCAATCAGTTGATTGTTTCAGCGGGGGCTTGGACGGGACAATTATTCCGCCAGCTTATGCTGGATTCGGTTTTACAAGCGCCGAAAATAGCTCCTGTCAAAGGCCAGATGCTGTTATTTGACGCAACGCCGGAGGTTTTGCCCTATATGGTGCTGGAAAACGACCATTATTTGATTCCACGATTGGACGGAAAAATTCTGGCGGGCAGTAGTGTGGAGTTCGACGATTTCAACAAAACCACATCGCTTGAAGTAAAAGAGCGGATTAGCGCTTTTGCGCTGAATTTGCTGCCGGCGCTGCGCGATTTTCCGTTAATTGGGCATTGGGCCGGTTTGCGGCCGGGCACCCATCAGGGTATTCCTTATATTGATCGGCATCCGGCGTTTGACAATTTATATATCAATGCCGGACATTTTCGCAATGGTTTAGTGTTGGGTCCGGCATCTGCGCAATTGCTGGCGGATTTAATTTTAAACCGTCCCGCTTTGGTGTCGCCCGAGCCTTATCGCTTGACCAGCATGCATTAGCGATGACTATTTATTCGATTGTCAAGCCATTATTATTTTCGCTAGACCCGGAAAAGGCGCATGAGTTGACCCTGAAAGGGCTTAAAGTGGCGCAACAATCGGGTGTGAGTCGGCTAATTTTTCCGCAGATTGCGGCCAAGCCGGTCAAAGTCATGGGATTGACGTTCAAAAATCCAGTGGGGCTTGCGGCTGGTCTGGATAAAAACGGCGATTATATCGATGCGCTGGCGGCGTTGGGCTTTGGTTTTATCGAGATCGGCACGGTAACGCCTAAGCCCCAGCCTGGAAATCCTAAGCCGCGCCTGTTCAGACTGCCGGAACACCAGGCGATCATTAACCGGATGGGCTTTAACAACCTAGGCGTGGAGCATTTGCTGGCGCAAGTTAAGCAAAGCCGCTTTCAGGGTATTTTGGGAATCAATATTGGCAAAAATTTCTCGACCCCGATCGAACGGGCTCTGGATGACTATCTATTGGCTCTGCGCAAGGTTTATCCTTTTGCCAGTTATATTACCCTGAATATTTCTTCGCCGAACACCAAAAACCTGCGTCAATTGCAGCAGGGTGATGAAATTAAACTGCTGTTGGATGCGGTTAAAACCGAACAGCTTAGACTGAGCAATGAATTCGGAAGATATGTGCCTTTAGTGGTCAAGATTGCGCCCGACTTGAACGAAGACGAAATCAGGCATATCGCTAACTTGTTGTTGGCTTATGCGATTGATGGGGTGATTGCGACGAATACAACATTGTCTCGCGAGGCGGTAAGCGGCCATCGTTTGGCTGGCGAGAGCGGTGGCTTGAGCGGGGCGCCGGTAAAAGATCGGTCGACAGCCGTTGTTCGTCAATTATCTTTGGAATTGAATGGTCGTTGCGCGATTATTGCTGTTGGTGGCATTATCACCGCAGCCGATGCGCAAGAAAAATGGGCGGCCGGAGCCAGTTTGGTGCAGCTATACAGCGGACTGATTTATCAAGGGCCGCAATTGCTTGCCGATAGCGTTAAAGCCTACGCTCAATGACTACTCGTCCGGTGGTTTTGACTTTTTCTGGTCATGATCCTACTGGGGGCGCCGGCATGCAGGCCGATATTGAAGCGCTGTCGGCTCATGGCTGTCATGCTGTTGGGATAATTACCGCGTTAACCGAACAAGATACCGTCAATGTAAAAAAGCTGGTGCCGCAAAGCCCGCAGGCGATTATTGATCAAGCTGAAACGCTGTTGAACGATCTATCGGTGCAAGCGTTTAAGATCGGTTTGCTCGGCCATCCTAGCACGGCAAGCGCCATTCATTCGATAGTCAGGCAATATCCTGATGTGCCGGTGGTTTTTGATCCGGTTCTGGCTGCCGGCGGCGGCACCGAACTGGCGAGCGATGACTTGATCGCAGCCATACAAGATTGCTTGCTTCCTTGTACGACCGTATTAACGCCGAATAGTCTGGAAGTCCGAAAGTTGGCCGGGCTGGCGGATTTGAATGACTGCGCCGCGAAGCTTTTGGCGAAAGGCTGCGACTATGTATTGATTACCGGTACTCACGAGGCTTCTGCTGAAGTCAGTAACCGGCTCTATCATCAGAATCGCTGTATTCAGACTTTGGCCTGGCCAAGATTGCCGGGCAGTTACCACGGGTCCGGCTGTACCTTGGCGGCGGCGATTGCGGGCATGATCGCGCGCGGTCTGCAACCGGAGTCGGCCATTGCCCACGCGCAGCGCTATACCTGGCAGACACTAAAAGCCGGCTATCGGCTTGGCAAAGGTCAATTGATTCCCGATCGGTTTTTTGCCGCGCCTTTGGGCGAAAGCTTTGTTGACGGCTAAGGTTTGAGTAGAACCATGAAATTTCCTGATCGCGGGCTTTACGCTATCACACAAACCGATAATAAGCCAACTGAAGAGGTTGTTAGCGCTGTTGAGGCGGCTATTCGCGGTGGTGCGGTGGTGGTTCAGTACCGGGATAAAAATCCGGACAATGCTGAACAACTGGCGCGTGAACTAGTAAAGCTATGCCATGCTTACCAAGTTCCTCTGATTATCAACGACGATATCGAATTGGCGGGCGATGCCGGAGCAGACGGCGTTCATTTGGGCAAAACCGATGGTGATATTGAAACGGCTCGAAAGCGCTTGGGGCCGGACGCGATTATTGGAGTATCTTGTTACAATTCGCTTGACCAAGCCCTGTCAGCCCAGGTTCAGGGAGCGACCTACGCCGCCTTTGGGCGATTTTTTCCCTCGACCTCGAAACCCTTGGCGGCGCCGGCAGAGATCAAGACCTTGCAGTTTGCCAAACGGCAGCTTCATATACCCATTGTTGCGATTGGTGGAATTCTGCCGGAAAATGGTGGGCAATTAATTGCTGCCGGCGCTGATTTGCTGGCTGTGATTGGCGGTGTTTTTAACGAAAATCCCGAACAATCGGCCAGAGCCTATCAGAATTTGTTTTTGCTGCGATAGCCTCAAGCTATGACTGGCAAATCCTGGTCAAGCAATAGAGGCCGCTTTTCAGACGGTTTCTTAAATGAGTTTCAAACACGTTAGGACAGGTTTTTATGTATAGGCTGCTGGGTATGATCTCATGGGCTGCTATTACCATTGCTTGCGCCAATCTAAGCTGCGTGGGTTTAGGCTCTATTAAAGCGGGTAAAAAAATTGCCTTTGAACGTGATAAGGGCAATTGTCTAGCTTGCCATGCGATCGCTGATGGCGAATCGCCGGGCAATATAGGTCCAGCATTAACGAATTTGACAGGCCGATTTAAAACCAAACAACAATTGCGTGAGCAAATTTGGGATGCGCAACAGTTTAATCCTGAAACCAGCATGCCGCCGTTTGGGAAAAATCATATTTTAACGGAAGCTGAAATTGATCAATTGGTTGACTATTTATGGAGTCTTGATTAACGACTCTAGGTACGGGTAGGTTTTTATGCGCGGCAATAGACGAAAATTTATGCAACAAACGCTGGTTTTGACGGCTGCCTCAAGCCCTTTGTTCGGCGCTCTGCTGTTCCCGGAAGCGGCCGGCGCTGAGATAGCCGTCGCTAAACCGGTGCTTAGCTTGTTGGAAGCTGGTCTGAAAGATTTGTTTAATGGCGCAGATCTGACTGAAACCGACCAAATTGGCATCGAAATACCGATCATTGCCGAAAACGGCGCAGTGGTTCCCCTGACGATTACCAGTAGCTTAAGCCAGGTCAAGGCGATCTATATTTTGGTGGAAAAAAACCCGATACCTTTAAGCGCTAAATTTGTGTTGGCGCCCGAATTGGAGGTTTTCATTTCTGCCCGCTTGAAAATGGCGGAAACTTCCGATGTTTGGGTGATTGCAGAAAGCGACGAGGGCTTGTTTAGCGCGCGCAAAAAAGTAAAAGTTACGATTGGCGGCTGTGGAGGTTGAGATGTCGACGATTAAAATTCGCAGCAAGCGCAGCGACGGTAAAATTCAAATTCGGACTTTGATTAGCCATCCGATGGAACACGGCCGTAACCGGGACAAAGCAACGAATCAATTAATTCCCGCTCACTTTATCAAACAGTTAACAGTAATGCACAACGATAAAATTATCGTCACGGCCGATTTGAGCGCCAGCATATCGAAAGATCCTTATTTTGCCTTTGTGCTTAAAAGCGGCGAAGCGGGCGACAAAATCACGATTAGCTGGGTTGATAATCGGGGAGAGCATGATAGTGCAACGCACGAGCTTAAATAAACCGGGAACTGACAAGCGTTGGCCTAAGACAAAGCTTTTGCTAAGCGCGGTGTATTTTTTTTCTTTGGCGTCATTGGCGGATCCGGATCAGGATCGGCAAAACTTATGGCTTTATTATCAGGAAAAATTTCCTGCTCTGAAATTGCCGGATTATGCGAATGGCGTTTATGCCATCGACCCGATAGCCCGCCAGTCCTGGCAGGCTATTGAAGCGTTTCCGCCTTATGAGCCGCTAATAGAGGAAGGTGAGGCTTGGTTTTCAAGACTGTTTAAAAACGGCCGGCACACTGGCGATTGTTTTGCGGGTTTAGGTCAGGGCGTCACTAACCATTTTCCCAGATGGGATAACGAAAAGGGCGAAGTCGTGACACTCGCGATGGCGATTAATGATTGCCGAAGCCGCAATCAGGAAGAACCGTGGTCTTATCAGGATAAGCCTATGCTTTCGATGCTGGCGTATTTGGCTTTTTTATCGCGCGGCGAGCCTATTTCCGTAGTCATACCCGGGCAGCATAAAGGAGCTTTGTCGGCTTACCAGCAAGGACGGCAGTTTTATTATCAACGTCGAGGACGCTTGAATTTTGCTTGCGCCACTTGCCATGTGCAAAACGCAGGCAAGCGCATTCGTTCTGAACTGTTAAGTCCGCTCTTTGGCCAAATCAGTGGCTGGCCGACTTATCGACTGAAATGGGGTGAAATCGGTTCCTTGCACCGGCGTTTTTCGGAATGTCTGGAGCAGATTAAAGCTCAGCCCTTAACCGAGCAAAGCAAAGACTATAGAAATCTTGAATATTTTATGAGTTTTATCAGCAATGGCATTCCGATTAGCGGACCAAGCACACGCAAATGAGCCTTTATCAAGCCAGTTGCACCGATAGCTACGAAATCGGCCTGATTCCAGTGGCAGATGCGTTAACTCGCATTTTAGAGGCGCTTCCTGCGCTATCAGGCTATGAATGCGTGCCGATAGAGCAGGCTAAGGGACGCACGCTGCATCAAGCCGTCGTCGCGCCCTTTAATGTTCCTAGGCAAACCAATTCTGCGGTAGATGGTTATGCATTAAGGTCTCAAGACTTGGCTTTGAATGTGGATAAATTTGCTATAGCGGGCCAAGCCTTTGCCGGTAGAGCCTTTACTGGCGAACTTTCGCCCCGTCACTGCCTGCGCATTATGACCGGCGCGATTATGCCAGACGGTTTGGATACGGTAATTATGCAGGAACATGCCGTGGTGAAAGACGGTTATATCATCATCGATCCGGCCTTTCATAAAGCTGGACAAAATAGCCGCAAGGCGGGTGAAGACCTTCAACAAGACGCGCTTGTTTTGCCGGCAGGAAGGTTTCTGACCGCTGCCGATATTGGCTTATTGGCGTCTTTAGGCCTAGCGGAAATAGCGGTTAGACGATGCGTGCGCGTGGCCATTGCTTCTACCGGCAATGAAGTTTGCGGCATTGGCCAGCCCCTCTATCCAGGGGCTATATACGACAGCAATCGCTATTTGCTGCAGGCGATACTCGCTAGACCGGACATTGAGATGAGCGATTTGGGTATTTTGCAGGATGATCCGGAAATTTTATTGCAAAGCTTTCGTCAGGCCAGCCAGTATGCGGATATTATCGTAACGACCGGAGGCGTTTCGGTGGGGGAAGCCGATTTTACCAAAACAGTTTTGCAGTCGTCAGGTCAAATCAATTTTTGGAAAGTTGCGATCAAGCCGGGTCGCCCGCTAGCGTTTGGCAAGCTAGGCAAGACTGCGTTTTTTGGCTTGCCCGGCAATCCGGTTGCGGTCATGGTCACGTTTTATCAGTTCGTACTGCCCGCGCTTGAAAGAATGCTTGGTATTACTGATAAGCCCATTGCGCCGATATTTTGGGCAAGAGCCTTAGAAGATTTGCGCAAAAAACCAGGGCGTACAGAAATTCAACGGGGCATTATCGCAATCGATGAACAGGGGTTTTGGACCGTGAAAACCACCGGCAAACAAGGATCCGGCATTTTGCGCTCAATGAGTTTGGCTAACGCACTGATCATTCTTGATCATGATAGGGCCAATGTCAAAGCCGGAGACTGGGTCAAAGTACAGGCCTTGGCCGGCTTGTTTTAATTTTACTGAAGTATCTGAAGCCAGGCTAGGGCAAGCTGAAATTGTCTTGATCGCTGTTGTCGGTGGTGTTTTTTTGATCGAAAACAGATAGCTGTTTGCTGATGAGCAGCAGAAAAACCAGCATAATTAAAAATAATGTCGGCACGGCTATGTCATTGTTTAATCGGAAAGGCACAAAATTAACAGACAAGATGCAGTCATATAAACTGTGAATAGCCGCGGCAAAAACAAGGCTGCCGGTGTGGATGAAAATGCTGCCGAAAATGATGCTTGCAAAAGCAATTAAGACCAGGCTGCGGGGTTGACCGTAGTAAAAGGGTACATGCGACAGCCAAAAAAGCAGGCTTGCAACCAATAAAGCAATTTTATAGTTGTATTTGGTTTGCAGAAAATTTTGTAATAAGCCGCGATAAAACAATTCTTCCCGTAATCCGGCGGCAAGGCCCGATGTCGCGAAAATGATCTTCCAGCCGAGAGATTCGTTTTCGGCATTGGTATAGGCGATGGCGAAAAGTAAAAATAAGCAGAGCGCGCTTATAAATGACGGCGTGAGTATTTTTTGCGCATTAAAAATGTTTTTTTCGCTGTAAAAATAGCGCTGATAAACATAGCCAAAATAAGCGATGGCAACGACTCTGAAAATAGTTCGAATGATCTCGCCGAGTGCAGACCATTGCCCAAAAATTTGGGTGAGGATAAAGGAGAGCGTCAGGTATCCGATTTCAATGAGCGTGCACGGGATGATAATAGTTTCTTTACGCATTTTCGCAGCTGCCCAATAATTTAGATTAGAGAGTCACGTTAATTTTTGATGCCGCTTCCTCTGTGCAATAAAAATAGGGCGAATACTGTCAGCAGAACGATAAAGCCGCTGGTTATCAGAAAAGCGAGTTGAATATCCACATCGCTGACGCCGATCATACCGTAACGAAAGGCGTTGATCATATACAGTATCGGATTGCCCATTGATAGATGTTGCCATAGATCGGGCAGCATTTCTACTGAATAAAAGACTCCGCCTAAGTAGCTGAGCGGGGTCAAAACGAAGTTGGGGATGATCGAAATATCATCGAAGCTTTCCGCCAAAATAGCGTTGATGAATCCGGCTAAGGCGAACAAAGTCGCTGTCATTAGCGCAATCGAGCCGGTGATCAGCAGGCTATGAATGGTCATCGTGGTGAACAGCAGCGAAATCGCCGCGACCACAGCTCCAACCGCTATTCCCCGGACGATGCCGCCGCCGACATAGCCGCCTAAAATAACCCAGTTGGGCACTGGCGCAACCAGCAGTTCTTCGATATTGCGTTGAAATTTGGTTGAATAAAACGAAGAAACCACATTGGCGTAAGAATGGCTGATAACCGACATTAAAATTATGCCCGGCACAATATAATCCATATAACTGGCGCTGTGGATGCTGCCAATCCGGTTGCCGATCAACTTGCCGAAAATCAAAAAATACAAGGTGGTAGTGATTGCTGGCGGCAGCAGCGTTTGCGGCCAGATTCGGATAAAACGGTAGATTTCTTTGCCGACAATGGTTTTTAACGCGATCGAAAAATTCATTGCTTGGCTCCTGCGGCTTTCGCATCGATCAGATCCAGAAACAATTGCTCCAGGCGGTTACTTTTGTTTTTCATACTGATCACTTGAATATGCTGCTGCGTGAGTTGGCTAAATAATTGATTAAGCCCCACTTGCTTCGGTACCGCGACATTCAGCGATTTATCGTTGATTTTTTCGATGCTGCAGCCGGCCAAAACCGGAACTGTATTGAGTGGCTCCGCTAAGTCCAGTATGAAATGATCCACATTTAGCCGGGCCAGTAAGCTTGCCATATCAGAATGCTCAACTATCTGGCCTTGATCGATGATGGCGATATTGCGGCAAAGACTTTCAGCTTCTTCCAAGTAGTGTGTGGTTAAGATGATGGTGGTGCCTTGTTGGTTGACTTCGCGCATCATTTGCCACATGGATCGGCGAATTTCAATATCAACGCCTGCGGTCGGCTCGTCGAGAATCAATAATTTGGGTGCATGGACCATCGCGCGGGCAATCATCACCCGGCGTTTCATGCCGCCTGATAAACGTCTCGATACGGAATTGCGTTTGTCCCACAAATCCATTTGCTTAAGGCAATATTCCGTTCTGGGCAGCGCTATTTTTCGAGGTAGGCCATAATAGCCGGCTTGATTGAGCAAAATATTTTTTACCGTATCGAATTGATTGAAATTGATTTCTTGCGGCACCAAGCCGATACAACTTTTGGCTTTGGCTCGGTCGGTTTGCAAATCATGGCCGAAAATGTTGACCGAGCCAGCCGTTGCATTGACTAGCGAGCTGACAATTCCGATCGCCGTTGATTTGCCGGCGCCGTTAGGACCCAACAGCGCAAAAAAATCGCCGGCTTCAACTTCAAGGTCGATACCTTTTAAGGCTTCAAAGCCATTACGATAAGTTTTTTTTAGATTACGAATCGATAATGCGTTCATGCACAAACTAATGCTTAACGGAAAGCGGTAAATCAGTTAAATTATCCATAATATCTTTGATTAAATGCTACGGCGGGCAGAAATTGGACAATTTTATCAGATATGCCGATGGTCCCGCAGACAAAACTGGACGGCTTGGGGCTGAAAATCCGCCTGATTTTGTCGCTGCTGTTGATTTAGGCTCAAACAGTTTTCATATGATTGTCTGCAGTTTAAATGGCGGCAGTTTGCAAGTGGTCGATCGCTTAAAGGAAATGGTCAGGCTGGCTTCCGGCCTCAACAACAAAAATGTTCTTGATGAACCTACTCAACTCAGGGCATTGACCTGCCTGGAAAGATTTGGACAGCGAATTAAAAACTTTCCGCCGGCCAGCGTCCGCATTGTTGGCACCAGCGCTTTGCGCCGGGCTAAAAACTCGCAGGCCTTTCTGGCCAAGGCCGAACAGGCGCTGAATCATCCGATTCATATTATTTCTGGCATTGAAGAAGCGCGGCTGATTTATCTGGGCGTCGCTTATAGTTTGGGCAGTCATTCAGGTCGACGGTTTGTGATGGATATTGGCGGCGGCAGCACCGAATACATCATCGGCGCTGGACAGACGCCGATAGAAAAAGAAAGTGTGAATTTAGGCTGCGTTTTAATCAGCGATCTTTTTTTTAACCACGGCCGCATCAGTAAAAATGCGTTTCAGCGAGCAACCCTGTTTGCCGAGCAGGAATTAGAGCCGTTTCAAAAAAAATTTCACCGTAAAAACTGGAATGAGGCCATAGGGGCTTCCGGCAGTTTACGCTCAATTGCAAAAGTGTTGCAGGCGAAAAATTGGAGCAATAATGGAATAACTCCGGCCGGATTGGAACAACTGGTAAACCATATTTGTCAGTGCGCGCATATTAGTGAACTAGCGTTGCCAGAGCTGGATTTGGAACGTTTGCCGGTTTTTGTGGGTGGCGCGGTGATTGTTTACGCCACGTTCAAAATGTTGAAAATTGAACAGATGACCGTTGCTGACGGTGCTTTGCGCGAAGGTTTGATTCAAGATTTGCTGGGCCGGATTTTTGACCAGGATATGCGGTCAGCAACGGTTGCTGCCTTGGCCGAGCGTTATCACACGGACAAGGAGCATGCCGCACGCATTAAACAAACGCTCAAGGGGATGCTTGAACAATTAAGCCATCTTGATTTTTTGTCGGCTAGTGGCGCCGCAACGCAATTTTTGGCGTGGGCCGCCGACCTGCACGAAATTGGTATGGATATAGCCCATAGCCAATATCATAAACATAGCGCGTATATTATTGCCAATGGCGATTTGGCGGGTTTTTCCAGCCAGGATCAAAATCTGCTGGCTACGATTGTCAAATTGCATCGGCGAAAATTTTCCCGGGCGGTTTTTAAAAAATTGCCCTATCCTTGGCATGAGACAGCGCCTTATTTAACGATTATGCTTCGGCTGGCCGTTTTGTTGCGGCGCAATCGCGACGACCATGCATTGCCTGATTTTGAATTGTCTATTGTCAAATCGGCGATTCGATTGAAATTTCCCGATGCATGGTTGGCTCAGGCGCCGCTGACCCAGGCTGACTTAGTTCAGGAGGCGGATTATTTGAAGTCAGCCGGCTATAAACTGGAATTCTGTTAACCTTACGCATTTGCTTATGCGGCTAATCTTACGTGTATTGCTGATTATTTCGGGCATTGCCTTGTTAATCATCGCGATGTTGATATTCTTCGGTATTGGCGATAAACCGGAAGTGCAACTTGGCTGGTCGCTTACCCATGCCGATATTGATCGAGCCAAGAAAATTCTGCACGAAGGCTCAAAAACCAGGCCTGACGAAATCGGCACAATAGAGTTGAGTCAGGCTGATCTCAATCTGGCGGCCAATTATTTGTTGAACCGCTACAGTAAAAGCGCAGCGAAGATCGAGCTCAAGAATCATAAAGTTCGCTTTAATGTAACGATGACATTGCCGGATAATCAGTTTGGCCGTTATCTGAATATCAGTTTTCGCTTAGGCAATGAAAATACTGGAGAACTTCCCGGTATCACCAAATTTAAGGCTGGTAAGTTCTTATTGCCGGCTAAAGTGGCCGCTTTTGTTATCGATTTTGTGATTCGCCATACCTTTTTGAACGAATATTTTATTCTGGCGACAAGGCCTATTAAAGCGGTTCATATCGATAACCAAAAAATCAGTATCACTTATTTTTCGAGCACTGAAACACTAATTCAGGCGCGGAACTTTCTGACTAGTGGCAAAAGCAACGATAATCCCGCGATGGCGGTTTATCAGCAAAAATTGGCGGAAATTGTCACTCAGCATGACCCTGAATGGCGTTTGTCCTTGGCCGATTTGTTAAGGCCCTTATTCGCTTTGGCTTATCAGCGTTCTACCTTAGAGACCGCGATCGAAGAAAACCGGCTGGTGATTTTTACGGTTAATGATTACGTCAATAAACGGGAAACCCGGCGATTTTTTTCGTCGCCGCTGCTTCAGTCGGCAATCAAAATTTATCCGGCTTTTTTATATAAGCGCGTTGATCTTGCGCAGCATTTTATCGGCTCTGCAGCATTGACCGCCTCAGTGAATAGTCAGGTTGCGAAAGCGGCGGGCGAAGAAAAAGAACTCAGCGATGCTCAAGGCGGTAGTGGATTTAGTTTTGTTGATCTGGCTGCCGATAAAGCAGGCACGCGTTTAGGTGAAATGGCGACCCTCTCGGCTGAAAGTGCTCGTAAAATTCAAAAAGCGATGGCTATGATCAAGGATTATAGCGATTTCATGCCTGATCCCCGAGATTTGCCGGAAAACATGAATGCAGAAGCATTTAAAAGCCGCTATCAGTCAGTTAACAGCGAGGCTTTTCAGGCGTTGTCCAAACAGATTGACGCACGGATTTCAGCCGCACCCGTGTATGCTATGGAGTGAGCAGGGTACGCAAAGCGTACCCTGCAAGATTGCCGCATCAGGCGGGCATTAATTAAACGTGCTGCCGGGCGTGCCAGGTAAGCTTGGCATTTGCTGTTTCGGGAACTCGCCGGTTAAAGTGTTCAGGAAGGCGACAATGTCGGCAATTTCTTCTTTGGAAAGATCCTTGCCTAATTGCAGTTTGGCCATTATCTGCACCGCTTTATCCAGGGTTTTTACCGAACCGTTATGGAAATAAGGCGCTGTCAGCGCAATATTGCGCAAAGTGGGCACTTTCCATAGATGCTCGTCTTCTGCTTTTTTGGTGACTTCGGCTAGGCCTTTATCCTGCTTGAAATGATATTGCGCAGCAAAATAAGCATTATCGTTGACAGGGAAACGCTGGAAGGCGCCAGGGCCGTTGAACGCCGGACCGCTATGGCAGCCGGTGCAACCCAGTTCGACGGCTTTATTCATGCCGCGGACTTGTTGATCGGTCATTGCCGATGTTTCGCCATTCACATAACGGTCATAAGGACTGTTCGGCGTAATAAGCGTTCTTTCATACGCAGCGATCGCTTTTGTCGCATTGTCTTTGGAGATCGTGCTATCGGTGCCAAAGGCTTTAGCGAAGGCTTCTTTGTAGCCCTCGATTGAATTCAGCCGTGCTACCACCTCGTCCCAGCTTTTCATGCCCATTTCGATCGGGTTGGTAACCGGGCCGGCCGCTTGTTCTTCCAAGCTCGCCGCTCTACCATCCCAGAATTGTACTTTATTAAAAGCAGCATTCCAGACTGTCGGCGCGCTGCGGCCGCCGGTTTGGCCATTGACGCCCATAGCGTTGGGCCGGTTATCTTCACCGCCCAGCATCGTGTTATGGCAGGAAGCACATGAAACCGTGCCTGTGGACGATAAACGCGGATCGTGATACAGCATTTGACCCAGGGCAACCTTGGCTTCAGTTGTCGGATTATCAGCCGGTGCCGGGGCTGTTGTAGGCAAAGTTTCGGCAGCAGCAGCGACCGAAACAGAGCTTGCCAGAGTTAGTGCTGTAACCAGCGAACGAATTTTAAACATACCTTCCTCCAAATATTATTTAGTTATTAATGCAGGAGCGGCTTTCAGAACCCACTCGGGTAAATGTGTCAGACCAGGGTATAGCCGCCCAAACCCCATACACTCCCGAATTGTAAAATATAACAGGCCCAGGTACAACGAAATTCCCAATTAACGCGAGCCGCAATGGCGAGGTTTGTTTGATAGCGGCGATAGATGTCGGATGCCAGGTCTGTCAGCGCTGTCGCAATGCACAGAGGGCTCAAGGGTAACTTTTTAGGCATGAAATATCGGCATCGATATTATCAATGCCGATATTTGAGGGATAATCAGTATAACGAGTAAGGCATCAATGTTTGCTGGCTTTTTCGTCTTTTAGCGCCTCGGCTAACTGTTTAGCTGGCAAATAGCCGGGAAAGACATTGCCGTTCTCGGTCACAATCATCGGGGTGCCTTTGACATCAAAGTCAGCGCCCAATTGCATATGCTCGTCGACTGGGTTGTCGCAGGTTTTGGCAGGTACTTTTTGGTCTTTTTTCGCGGCTGTTAGAGCTGCGTTGCGGTCTTTTGCACACCAGACCGATACGGCTTTATTGTAAGAATCTGAGCCTTTGCCGGCGCGGGGGAAAAATAGATATTGTATGGTAATGCCTTGAGCCAGGTACTGATCGATTTCGGAGTGCAGTTTACGGCAATAGCCGCAGTCAATATCGGTAAAAACATAGACTTTGGATTGCCCCATTTTGGGTTTGAACACGATCATGTTATCGACGCCCATTTTTTCTAACGCCAGTTTTCGGGTGCCGCTCATTTTGGCCTCGGTTAAATCGGTCCGTGTTGTTAAATCAACCAGGCGGCCTTGAAACAAATATTTGCCGTCATCAGAGACGTAATAAATATTGGCGCCCATCACGACTTCATAGACGCCTTTGACTTCTGACGGTTTTACCGAATCGACTTTGACTTCAGGCATGACTTTAGCCAGCGACTGTTTAATCGTGCTTTCGTCGGCGCTGGCCATTGATCCGGCGATAACACAAAATAACAGTGTAGTAATCTTAATGGTCTTGTTCATAGAGTGCCTATTAATGTGGAGTAAATTAGAAATCGAATCGGCTGTTTGAGAGTTGGAGCGAAAACGCGTCGGCAATTATTGAAATAATTTTTCAACGTCCATAAACATGGCGAAAAGCATCAATGACATGAGTAAGGCTATGCCAATTTGCTGAAAAAATAACTGAGTTTTTTCTGAAATGGGGCTGCCTTTAATGCCTTCCAGGGCAAAAAAGAGCAAATGGCCGCCGTCCAGAACGGGTATCGGCAACAGATTCAATACGCCCAAACTGACGCTGATCAGGGCCATAAATTTCAAAAAATGCACGAACCCCATTTTCGCGGATTGGCCGGCATATTCAGCGATACTAATGGGGCCGCTCAGATTTTTTACCGAGGCTTTACCTATCAGCATTTTGCCCATCATTTTAAAAGTGGTGAAGGCGTAATAATAGGTTGTGTCAAAAGCAATCGGTATCGCAGCCAGGGGCGATAAGGAATAGTCGACGGTCAGCGATTTGACTAACGCTTCGGGTAGGTCAACGGACGCGCCGATTTTACCTTCGAATTTTTTGTCTACTTGAGTTTTTTTCGGTTTGATGTCGATCGGCAGTTCAACACCGTCGCGATCAACGAGCAAATGGATGATTTGCTCTGGGCGTGATTTGACATAGTCAACCCATTGTATCCATTCGCTGATGCTGCGGCCGTCGGCGCTTAATAATAAGTCGCCTTTTTTAAGGCCAGCGGCTAAAGCCGCACTGTCTGGCAATACTTTTCCAATGACCGGTTTTAATTTGGGCGACCAAGGCTTTAGCCCAAGCTTTTCGTAGAGCTGCTCCTGGTTTTGCGCGTCTGTTTCGGAAATGGATAAAATTCTGGTGAGTTCCTCGTTGTCGCTCGTTTTGACTTTAACATGGATTGTTTGCCCATCATCGAGCGCAGTTCCGATAATCAGGCTCAGCGCTTCAGTCCAGGTCGGCGTTAATTTATTATTGACCGAGATGATTTCATCGCCTTCAGCAAAACCTGCCGATGCTGCCAGAGTAGTGGGCTTGATAGCGCCTATTTTGGGCTTTAAACCGGTTTCGCCGATGACTAGCACACTCCAGAACAAGGCATAGGCCAGGATGAGATTGAAAATTGGCCCGGCCGCAACAATTGCGGATCGAGTCCACAGCGACTGGCGGTTAAAGGCATAGGGCAAATCTTGTTCAGCTACGGGGCCTTCGCGTTCATCGACCATTTTGACATAGCCGCCCAAGGGTATCGCTGAAATGACGTATTCGGTATGTTCAGGTTGTTTTTGGTAAGACCATAAAATCTTACCGAAGCCAACGGAGAAGCGCAGCACTTTTACGCCAGTTTTACACGCTATCCAGTAATGGCCAAACTCATGAAACGAGACTAGAACACCGATGGCGACAATAAAGTAAAACAGCGTATGTAGTAATTCCATTAATTTTTGAGATTAAGGATAAATTGTTTGGCCATTAGCCGGGTTTGCTGGTCTGCTTCCAAAACCAAAGCCAAATTTTCCGGTTTTTTTATCAGTGCGCCCTCCATGCAACGTTCAATAATGACTGGAATATCGGTAAATCGAATTTGCTTATTTAAAAACGCCTCAACCGCAATTTCATTAGCGGCATTTAATACTGTGGGCATGGTATCGCCTCGATCGATTGCTTGATAGGCTAGTCGCAGACAAGGAAAGCGTTCCAGATTGGGTTCTTCGAAGTCCATGCGTTTGACATCGAAGATATCCAAAGGTTTCGCGCCTGATTCAAAGCGATTCGGCCAAGCTAAGGCATGGGCAATCGGAATCCGCATGTCGGGATTGCCCATCTGCGCCAATACGGTGCCGTCAATATAGTCGACCATTGAGTGAATCACGCTTTGTGGATGAATGATGACCTGAATTTGTTCGGGTTTCATGTTGAACAAGAGGCAAGCTTCAATCATTTCCAGGCCTTTGTTCATCATTGTGGCCGAATCAACGGAGATTTTTTTGCCCATGTCCCAGTTGGGATGAGCGACCGCTTGTTCTGGCGTGACATCTGCCATTTGGTCAATCGGTAAGTTTCGGAAGGGTCCGCCCGAAGCGGTTAACAATATGCGCCGGGCTTCTTTGGCGGTTACGCCCGCATGATAACCCGCCGGCATGCATTGAAATATGGCGTTATGTTCGCTGTCTATTGGTAACAAGTGCGCACCCGAGCTGGCGACTGCCTGCATGAAAATAGCGCCGGACATGACTAAGGCTTCTTTGTTGGCGAGTAAAACGGTTTTGCCGGCCTTGGCGGCTGCAAGCGACGGTAGTAAGCCTGCAGCGCCGACGATAGCCGCCATCACCGAGTCAACATTGGGCAGCGTGGCTACTTGCTCCAGGGCGTTAGGGCCGGATAAGACTTTGATTTCAGTTAACTTAGCTTGATTGAGCTTGTCTTGAAAAACCTGCGCCTTATGGTCTTCAACGACGACGGCATATTGAGGCCGATGCTGGCGGCATTGCTCTAAAAGAACGTCGATATTGTTATTGGCGGTTAACGCAACCACCTGATAAAGGTCGGGATGCCTGGCGACGACATCCAGTGTGCTGGCGCCTATTGAGCCAGTTGCCCCTAGAATGCAAATGCCTTTCATGAAATCTGCCTATAGATCATGATCACGCCGGCATAAAAAAATGGCGCTGCCGCGATCACGCTGTCGATTCTATCGAGTACGCCGCCATGGCCAGGCAGTATATGGCCGCTATCTTTGACGCCGCGTTTACGTTTGGCCAGGCTGAAGAACAGATCGCCGTAAATCGAAATCAGCACGGTTAATATCGAGAGCAAGGCGAAATCGGCGGCGATCAGAAACTGAAAGCCATAAAACAGGCTGATCGCTATGCCGCAGACCAAACCGGCTAACAATGCGCCATACATGCCTTCAATGGTTTTGCCGGGACTGACTTCAGGCGCCAATTTGGTTTTACCATACTTTTTGCCAACAAAATAGGCGGATATATCGGCCAGCCAGATCAAGACCAGGAAATACATCGTCATTTCAGCGCCATAAAAAGCGCGTAGTCGTGATAAAAATAGCCATGCGAACAGTAAGATGAAACAACCGAGCAAAGCTTTGTAGCGGAGTCTGAATTCCAGTTTTAATAAATCTGCCGACGCATTGCGAATCAACAGCATGATTAAGATCCAGAACAAAACCGGTGGAATGACCAGCCATTCAAGTATGCCCGAGTAAGTTCTGATATCCGGTACATTGAAACCTTCCATGAAACTGCTGATGCTTGTCCAGTCAGCACTTTTAGCGCGTTGGTAAACTGCCTGTTGGCCAAGTTCAAGAAAGCGCGCGCCAACCTCAAGAAATTGAGTCCAAAAAAACAACCATGCCATTGGCAAGAAGATCGCCAGGAAAAAATAGAATCGGCGCCGCGTTGTATCAATGCCGATAAGACCGGCCCATTCCCAGGCCGCAAAAAGAGTCAGCAGTCCAATCAGCAATGAAAAATATTCTGCGGGTAATAAAAATACCGCCAGCGCAATCAGAAAGGCCAAAATGGAGGCTGTTATTATTCTTTGTAGTAACATGTTGTAGTCGATTTTTAGTTGTTCTGAAGGGATAATGGGTTAGTGATTTGCTCGCTGGTATGGCCGAAGCGTCGCTGCCGGGTCTGAAAGCTTTTGATCGCATCATCAAGCGAGTATTGATCGAAGTCCGGCCACAGAATTCCGGTGAAATATAATTCTGTATAGGCTAACTGCCATAATAAAAAATTACTGATGCGTTGTTCGCCGCCAGTTCGGATAAATAAGTCGGGCTCAGGCAAATCGGCTGTCGATAAATGCTGATTGATCAGCTCATCATCGATAGTTCGGCAAGAAAGTTGTCCGGCGGCTTGCTTTTCCAGGATTTTCCGGGCTGCCTGACACAGATCCCAGCGTCCGCCGTAATTGACCGCGACGACGACGGTTAAGGCTTGGTTGTTTTGCGTTAGCAATTCGCTTTCAGCCATTATTTTTTGTAACTTGTCGGAAAAGGCTGAACGTTCGCCGATAAAACGCAAGCGGATATTGTTTTCATGCAGTTCGACGATTTCTTTTTGCAAAGTCACCAGAAAAAGGCTCATCAGCAAAGAGACTTCTTCTTCCGGGCGGCGCCAGTTCTCGCTGCTAAAAGCAAAAAGCGTCAGCACCTCTATTTTCTGTTTAACACAATGCTCGACAATTTTCCGTACTGCCTTGACGCCCGCCTGATGGCCCATGGCGCGGGGCAACAATCTTTTTTGCGCCCAGCGGCCATTGCCGTCCATGATGATGGCGATATGGCGCGGATAGTTATTCTCTGGAGCTAATTTGCTTAAATCATCAAGGGCCATGATAAAGTCTCGGCTAGATTGACAAAAGGTCAGCCTCTTTTGCTTCCAGTAGCTTTTCTACGTCCTTGATGTATTGATCGGTTAATTTTTGAATTTTTTCTTCCGCAGAATGCGCTTCATCTTCAGAAATCATTTTTTCTTTCATGGCGTCTTTGATTTCTGAATTTGCATCGCGGCGTATATTTCTAATTGCAACACGGCCATTTTCGGCTTCGTGCCTGACTATTTTAACCAGATCGCGCCGGCGCTGCTCGGTTAGCGGCGGCAGAGGAATGCGAATGACCATGCCGTTGGTTGCTGGGTTTAGACCCAGGTCTGATTTCAGAATGGCTTTTTCGATCACCGGAACCATATTTTTTTCCCAGGGCGTGATCGAGAGGGTGCGCGCATCTTCAACGGCAATGTTGGCGACTTGGGATAAAGTCGATTCAGTTCCATAATAGGAAACGCTGATTTGGTCCAAAAGACTGGGGTGAGCCCGGCCGGTTCTGATTTTTGAAAACTCGTGTTTTAAAGCTTCGATGCTTTTGCTCATGCGCGTTGCGGCATCTTGTTGAATATCGCTAATCATGGTTAAGATCCTCGTTCTATCAAAGAGCCTATTTCTTCGCCCTGCATAAGTCTCATGACCGCGCCTTTGTCAAAAATGTTCATGACACGCATGGGTACATTGTTGTCCCGGCACAATACCAATGCTGTTGTATCCATGACGTTTAAGCGTTGGTCGAGGGCTTGATCGTAGGTTAAGTAGGAGTAAAAAACAGCGTCTTTTACTTTTGCAGGGTCGGCGGAATAAACGCCTTTGACCTTAGTGGCTTTGATCATCAATTGAGCATTGATTTCGATTGCTCGAAGGCTGGCGGCCGAATCAGTGGTAAAAAAGGGGTTGCCGGTGCCGGCTGCAAAAATGACCACCCGGCCTTTTTCAAGATGCCTTACAGCCCGGCGGCGGATATAATCTTCACAAACCTGGTTGATCTTCAAAGCCGACATAACCCGAACTTGCTGGCCTAAATATTCCAATGCGTCCTGCATGGCTAAAGCATTGATGACTGTGGCGAGCATGCCCATTTGATCGCTAGTGACGCGGTCCAAGCCGTCCGCAGCTTTTTCAGCGCCGCGCAGGATGTTGCCGCCGCCGATGACTAAACCCACTTGAATGCCGACATCGCACAACTCTTTGACCTCGCTGGCGAGGCGTTTGACGATATCAGCATCGATGCTGCCACCCGCTTCGCTCATTAATGCTTCACCGCTCAATTTCAGCAAAATTCTCTGACAAATCAATTTCGACATAACTATATGATCGTGGTTGTGTTGGAGTTTGGCGTTGCTAGGCTATAAATTCGGATTGTTCTCTAAGTTTACCGCTGCATCAATTAATATCGAACTGCATCGCGAATGCAGGAGTATTTTTGCTCCCGCATTCGCTTGAATCGGGTTAAATTCGATTCTGCAGCATTGGGCTAAAGTGAAATAACTGAGCTTAGCCGACTAATGTTAACTGCCTCTTACCTGAGCCATCACTTCTTCAGCGAAGTTTTCTTCTTTTTTCTCTATGCCTTCGCCGACTTCAAAACGGACAAAACGAACTACCGCATTGCCTTTCGTTGACAAGAGTTTGGCAACCGTCATTTTGTCGTCTTTGATGAAAGGCTGACCCAGCAAAGTGATTTCGGCTAAAAACTTCCGGATTTGGCCGGCAATCATTTTCTCGATGATATCAGCGGGTTTTCCGCTTTCAGCCGATTGGGCTTGAAATATTTCTTTTTCTTTGTCGATAATTTCCGCAGGCACCTGGTCTTCGCCGACATAAGCCGGTTTGCTGGCGGCGATATGCATCGCAATATCTTTGCCCAATTCGTTATCGGTCTTTGACAATTCTACGATGACGCCAATTTTGCTGCCGTGCAAATAACAGGCGGTGCCCCCGTCAGCGGTGTGAAATTTTTCAAAACGTCTTACCGTGATATTTTCGCCCAGTTTTGCGATCAAGCTGCGGCGGGTTTCATCGACAGTAGCGCCATCAGTTAAAGTCAGCGCCAAAAGTGCCTCATCGGAAGCGGGGTCGGCGCTTAATAAAGCGTTTGTGACATTATTAACAAAAGCAATGAAGTCTTCTGATTTGGCAACAAAATCGGTTTCGCAATTAATATCGACCATGGCGACGGCATTGCCGTTGGCGCTGGTTTTAACGCCAATCAAGCCTTCGGCGGCAATTCGGCCCGATTTTTTGTCGGCCTTGGCTAAGCCGGCTTTACGCATATTTTCAATTGCCAATTCCATATCGCCATTGGCTTCCACCAGGGCTTTTTTGCATTCCATCATGCCGGATCCGGTTCTCTCTCGGAGTTCCTTAACCATTGCAGCGCTAATACTCATTTTACAGGTTCCTCAATAATGTGCGGTTATAAAAACGCCCCCATTAAGGGGGCGCTTTTATTCAGTTTAAACGTGGGTTGATCAAAATACGCCTCTTAAGCGTTGAGTTCGAACAGCCATTCGATCACTCGGTTGAGGCTTCTTCAACAAAATCATCGGCTTTTGCAGACAAACCTAAAGCAGCGGTTTTGGCGTCTAAAATTGCTTGGGCGGCGCTTTCGCAGTAAAGTTTGACAGCCCGGATAGAGTCGTCATTGCCGGGGATAACATAATCAATTTTTTCGGGTGAGTTGTTTGAGTCAACTACTCCGACCACAGGTATGCCTAATTTGTTAGCTTCACTGATGGCATTTTTTTCATAACCGACATCCAAAACAAAGATGATGTCGGGAATGCCTTTCATATCTTTGATGCCGCCCAGGCTGCGCTCTAATTTTTCCAGTTCGCGCTCGATGCCCAATGCTTCTTTTTTGCCGAAGCGTTGATACAACGTGCCGTCAGCCTTCATGGCCTCCAATTCCTTGAGGCGGTTAATCGATTTCTTGATGGTTTTGAAATTGGTCATCATGCCGCCAAGCCAGCGGTGATTGACATAAGGCATGCCGCAGCGTTTAGCTTCTTCTGCGACCACTTTGCGCGCAGATTTCTTGGTGCCGACGAATAAAATATTGCCTTTGTTTGCCGCCATTTGGCCCAGATAGTTCATGGCGTCATTGAACATCGGAAGCGTTTTTTCCAAATTGATGATATGGATTTTGTTGCGCGCGCCAAATAGATAACCGGCCATTTTCGGGTTCCAGTAACGGGTTTGATGCCCAAAATGCACACCCGCTTCTAGCATTTGACGCATGGATACTGCTGCCATTAATTTTCTCTCCTAAAGATTGCAACCGGAATTCAATCCGGCATGGGTTACGCCTCGGCTTATCCCGCCTGATAACCGCATAATTCCGTTATTTTCGGTTTGCGCGGCACCCAATCAGGTGTGACGATAAACGTGAGTATTAATAAAAATGAACTTAACTTTATACCATACGAGCTTTTTTTTTACAAGAAGGCATTCTCTGTTAAACTCACGCCTAGTTATTAGGCGCATGGCTAAAAGGCACAAGGTTAAAAAATAAAAAACCGTAAGCTTTTGGACAGACTGGGTTGTTTGCGTCTTTAGGCTTAGACTCTGCACTAAAAAAATGTCCATTATCATCAAAAACCAAAGCGAAATAGAAAAGATGCGTATAGCTGGAAAACTGGCTGCTGACGTATTGGAAATGATTGAACCCTATGTGATACCCGGCGTCTCGACTGACGAGCTGAACCGGATTTGTCACAATTATATTGTTGATGTGCAAAAAGCGATACCGGCGCCTCTTAATTACCACGGCTTTCCAAAATCAATTTGCACCTCGGTTAATTATACGGTTTGCCATGGCATTCCAAATGACAAAAAACTTAAGCCTGGCGATATTGTGAATGTCGATATCACGGTAATCAAAGACCAGTATCACGGCGATACCAGCAAAATGTTTTGTGTTGGCGAAGTGAGCCAGCACGCCAAGCGTTTAGTCAACGTTACCCGGGAAGCGATGCTGTTGGGCATCGAGCAAGTTAGGTCGGGGGCGACTTTAGGTGATATCGGCTATGCCATTCAAAAATATGCCGAAAGCAATCGCTATTCGGTGGTCAGAGAATTTTGCGGTCACGGTATCGGCAAAAATTTCCATGAAGAGCCGCAGGTACTTCATTACGGCAAGCCGGGCGAAGGCGTCAGGTTGGAGGCCGGCATGATTTTGACGATTGAGCCGATGCTGAATTTGGGTAAGCGCCAGGTCAAGGTATTGACCGATGGCTGGACGGTCGTTACCAAAGATAGAAGTTTATCGGCGCAATGGGAGCATACTGTGCTGGTTACCGCAAACGGTTATGAAATATTAACCTTACGTCAGGAAGAAAAGTGAATCCTACGCATTTAGGGCTAAGCTCCGAAGTTTTTACCCAAAACGATAGTCTGCTGCATTTTAAACAGATTTTGAAACAGCAGGACGCCGAACTTAGCCTAAAGTTTGATCCGCACGCTTCTGTTGCCAGGCTTCTTGAAGCGCGTTCTGATTTTATCGATGCCGTGTTAACGGTTTGCTGGCAGCAATTTTTAGCTTGTTATGGTGCACAGTTGGCGTTGTGCGCGGTAGGCGGTTATGGCCGGCGAGAATTGTTTCCTTATTCGGACATCGATATTCTGGTGTTGCTGAAATCCGAAAACACTGCCGATTTTCAGGAATCGCTGGCGCATTTTTTTACTTTTCTGTGGGATATCGGGCTAAAGCCGGGTCAAAGCGTGCGCACGATTGCTGAATGCGTCGAGGTGGCCAAGCAGGATCAAACGATCATGACCAGCCTGATGGAAATTCGTCTGATCACCGGTGACTCGGGGCTTTTTGAAGGCTTAAAGGCTGTTACAACCGTGGATAAAATCTGGCCTTCGAAACAGTTTTTTGCGGCCAAAATGGAAGAACAGCACCAGCGTTATTTGAAATATCATGATACGGCTTATAACTTGGAGCCGAATATTAAGGAAGGTCCTGGCGGCTTGCGTGATTTACAGGTTATCGCCTGGGTTTTTAAGCGTCAATACCACATGTCGCGGTTCAAGGATTTGGTGAATTATGGTTTTTTGCTGGAGTCTGAATACGCCGAGCTAGTGTCTGCCCGGGATATACTGTGGCGGATTCGTTACGCCTTGCATCTTTTGACCAAACGCGGTGAGGATAGGCTGATTTTTGATTATCAGCGTGATCTTGCGCAGCGTTTCGGTTTTTCGACTGAAAATCAGCGTTATAACGAAGATGTCGAGCAGTTTATGCAATTTTACTTTAAAACTGTTCTGGGGCTTGAGCGGCTGAATGAAATGTTGTTGCAACTGTTCAATGAACGTTTCCTGAGTGATCAGAACAGCACGGCGGCGTTGCCGCTCAATGATAAATTTCTGATAGTTAACGGCTATCTTGAGGCCGCCGATGATCAGATTTTCGAACGGCAGCCAGAGGCCTTGCTGGAAGTGTTTTTGACCTTGCAGCAAAATTCGGCGCTAAAAGGGGTTCGCGCTACCACGATTCGCTTAATTCGCAAAAGTCTGCATTTAATCGACGAGCGGTTTCACGCAAACAAATTAACTAATCGTTTGTTTATCGAAATTTTTCGTCAGCCCAGAGGCATTACCCACCAGTTAAGGCGGATGAACCGTTATGGCATCTTGGCGGCTTATTTGCCTTGTTTTGCCAATATTGTGGCGCGCATGCAATATGATTTGTTTCATATTTATACCGTGGATGAGCACACCTTATTTGTCATTCGCAACTTGCGCCGGTTCTCTCTGGACAAACATAATGATGAGTTGCCGTTTTGCAACGATGTTTTTCTGTTAATTGCAAAGCCGGAAATCTTGTATTTAGCGGCTTTGTTTCATGATATCGCCAAGGGCAGAAAGGGCGATCATTCGACCATCGGCGAAGATATTGCCCGCAATTTTTGTCTTCAGCATGAGCTTTCTACGCACGACACCAATTTGATCACTTGGCTCGTTCGCCATCACTTAATTATGTCGATGACTGCGCAGCGAAAAGACATCAGCGATCCGGATATTATCCACGAATTCGCGCAAAAGGTGGGTAGTGTTGAATATTTGAGTCATTTGTATTTATTGACGGTTGCCGATATTCGGGCGACGAATCCTGAGCTTTGGAACTCGTGGAAAGATTCTTTGCTGAAAGAGCTGTATACCTCAACTCATAGCGCTTTGCGCCGGGGCCTGCAAAATCCCTTGGCTTTAGCGGACCGGCTCTTGGCGAACAAAAAAGAAGCCAAAGAAGAGCTGGTCAAGTTAGGTGTCTCAGAGGCTGTTATTGAGCAATCTTGGCTACATGCCAGCGATGATTATTTTTTGCGCTATTCGCCTGACGAGATTGCTTGGCATACTATTGCGATCGCCTCATCAGATGAAAAGTCCTTGCCTTTGGTTTTATTGCGTCCGCAAACGCAACGCGGCAGCGCCGAGGTTTTTGTTTATGCCTTGAATGAAGGGCCCATTTTTTCGATCAGCACTGCAACGCTGGATCTATTGGGGTTGACCATTCTGGACGCCCGTATCATGACCATGATGGATAATTACGTGCTCAATAGCTTTCAGGTTCTTGAGCAGTCAGGTCAGCCGATTAATGAGTTATTCCGTGAACTTCATATCTGCCAAAGTCTTCGGCAAAACTTGTTGCTTGGCAAAGTCAAAGGCGGCAAAAATATCAATCGCCAGTCAAGGCAGGCAAAACATTTTCCGATTCCAACCAGCGTGAAATTTCTTGCCGACCCATTGGCGCGGCATACGATTATTGAACTGGTGACGACTGATCATGCAGGGTTGCTGTCAAAGATCGGGCGCGCGTTTTTACAACAAAATATCAATTTGCTCAGCGCAAAAATTACCACGATCGGTAGTCGCGTCGAAGACATGTTTTATGTGACCGACCGGAACTCGCAACCCATCGAAGATACTAACGAGCAGCAAAAAGTTCGTGACTCGATCTTGAAAATATTGGGCGCATAGCGTGGATCGTTGAAGCTATTAGCTTGAATGATAGCTTGAATGACCTATCGTGTGCGAATAGGTGTTTAAAAGTGAAGTCGGCGATTAACAACGAACGGCCGGAATAACTGCTGGCAAGCGGCTATCTGCAATCTGTATAAGTTAGAAAAATTCGAAACAAAGTTAAATATCGTTAATAATGGCGTGTTTTTTCTAAAAAATGGTATGTCTTACAGGTTATGAGGCTGGAAAAAATAAAGCTTTCGGGATTTAAGTCGTTTGTAGATCAGACAGTGATTCCGATTACCGGAAATTTGACCGCCATTGTTGGGCCTAATGGTTGCGGCAAGTCCAACATTATTGATGCGATTCGCTGGGTGATGGGTGAAAGCTCAGCCAAACATTTGCGTGGTGGCAATATGACGGACGTTATTTTCAACGGTTGCGCGACCCGAAAGCCAGTGGGTTTGGCGTCGGTTGAGCTGATTTTTGATAATAGCGAAGGCAAGGCTGGCGGCGAGTACGCGCAATACGGCACGATTGCCATCAAACGCCAGGTCAGCCGTGATGGACAGTCGCTGTTTATGCTGAATGGTGCGCGCTGCCGACGTAAAGACATCACCGATATCTTTTTGGGCACCGGTTTGGGTTCGCGCAGCTACGCCATTATCGAACAAGGCACCATATCCAGGATGGTAGAAGCCAAGCCTGAAGAGCTTCGAGTCCATATTGAAGAGGCAGCGGGAATATCGAAGTACAAGGAACGCCGTAGCGAAACCGAAACGCGCATGAGGCATACGCGAGAAAATCTGGAAAGACTTGATGATTTGCGCGAAGAAGTCGACAAACAGCTCAAGCATCTGCAAAAGCAAGCAGAAAAAGCGGAGAAATATACTGAGCTCAAAAAGCAAGAGCGCCAGTATAAATTGGAGCTTTTAGCTATGCGTTGGAATAGTTATCAGTCGACAGTGATCCAGTTAGAGCAGAGCTTACAACAACGGGCTGACGAGCATAATCGATTGTTTGGCGAAGTGAAAGTTGTTGGCGGCGCAATCGAGACGAAACGCGCCGAGCATAAGGCGCATCAGCATCAAACTAGTCATGCCCAAGCCGAGTATTACACGGCTGTCGCTGAGGTTAGTAATTTAGAGCAGGCAATCAAGCACAATGAAAGCAATTACCAGGCGGCGCAACAAGAAATCGGTCGCTTGCGGCAACAAGCCGATCATGCGACGATTGAGTTGGAAGCAGACTTGCAGCAGTTAGCCGCCATTCAACATGATTTGGCGATAGCGGAAAATAATACGGTGCTGGCTAATGAAAAGCTGGAGGAAATTTTGCTGATTCAGCAGGAATACCAGCAACAGCGCCAGGTTTGGCAAGAACAGTGGGAATCCTTTCACAGCGAAAGCGCGCGTTATAAAGAACAGGTCGAAGTTCAGCGGGTGCGGATCAATCAGCTGGAGCATTTGGGCCGGCAGTTGCAAGGGCGTCAGGATAAATTGCAGGCTGAGCAGCAGAATTTGGCGTCGAGCCAGTTGCAAATGGAGCTTGAGGTTTTGGATGCCGGTATTGAAGCCATGGAAACGCGGCGCTCGGAGTTCCATGATCAACTTGAACAATTGCAGGCGCAGATTCGTGAGCAGCGGCATCAAGTCAAACATACGCACGACGATTTGCATGAACGTCGATCGGAAATCCAGCATGTGCAGGGAAAAATCACATCGTTGGAATTATTACAACAGCACGCGATGGGTAAGGATAACCAACATCTCGGCGCTTGGCTTCAGTCCATGCAGTTGAATGATCATCGGCGCTTGGCGGAATTTTTGGAGGTTGAATCAGGTTGGGAGCGGGCGGTGGAAACCGTACTAGGCGCTTATTTGGAAGCCATTTGTCTGGAAGATGCCGGTCAGATCATTGCTGGCTTGCCACATTTGCAGGACGAATGTTTAACTCTGGTTGAAACCCGGTCGGTTAAAACGCGCGAGTCGAAAGCGCTGCCGACTTTACAGGATAAAGTAACGGCGCCTTGGGATTTGAGTTCTTTGCTGGCTAGTGTTTATTGTGCCGATAATTACGTAGATGCGCGCGCTGGGTCACAACCGTTAAAGCCCTATGAGTCGGTAGTGACGCCTGATGGCGCTTGGTTTGGGCCAGGCTGGGTGAAAATCGTTCGAACTCAGGATAGCAAAACCGGGCTATTGCAGCGTGAAAAAGACTTGCGTTTGCTGAAGCAGCGGCAGGACGAGCTGCAGTTGGAAATAGCCGCTTTGGAAGATCAGCTGGAAACCACTGAAGCCAGATTAAAGCAAGCCGAGTCAATGCGTGAGGTGGCGCAAAAAGAGCATACTCAATTAGGCGCAGAACTTTCCGCCAAAAGCGCCGAATACAGCGCTCATTCCGCGCGATTGGAGCAACAGCAGCGGCGTTTGGCGCAAATTAACCAGGAGCAGCAGGATATTGCTCAGGAACTAGCGCATACTGCCGAAACCCTTGCCGAATGCCAGCTAATATTGCAAGAAGCCGAGTCGGTTATTACCGGGCAAACCCAAAAAAGATCAAGGCTTGACTCGTTGAATCAGGATTTACGCGCTCGACAACAGCTCAATGAAGAAAGCGTTAATGCCGCTAGGCAGCAGGTTTTTAGTTTCAAATCGCAAATTGAGTCTTTACGTTCGGCCGAAGCATTAACGATAAAACAGATTGAGCGTTTGAAGGTTCAGCAACAACAGGCGGTTCAACGCATGAGCGAGCTCTTGGATAGCGCTAGGCAAACCCTTGAACCTCTGCAGGATGAAAAAAAGCATTTGGATCAATTGTACAGCGATAAAAATCAACTGGAGGCCCGCTTAAAGTCTCAGCGTCAAATGCAGGACGAAATTGAGTTGACGATCACCCAACTATCTGAGCAGCACGTTCGATTACAGCGCGAGTTGGAACAGCAAAAGGAAGCCTTGGATAACACGCGCTTTGAATTGCAGGAGTGTAAGGTTCGTCAGCAAACCGTAAATGAGCAATTACGAGAAATTAATGCGGATGTCGATGAAGTTTTGCAACATTTGCCTGAGCAGGCGGAAGAACGGCAGTGGAAAAGCAAGGTTGATGAATTAGGCAATCAGATTGAAAGGTTGGGCACGATCAATCTAACTGCAATAGAAGAATATCAAACTCAAGCGGAACGGATGAGTTTTTTGAATGAACAGCATGCCGATTTGATTGAAGCTCTGCAAACGCTGGAGCAGGCGATTAATAAAATTGATAAAGAAAGCAAGCTGCGTTTTAAAGAAACATTCGATAAAATAAATAACGGTTTACAGGAAAAATTTCCTAAATTATTTGGCGGTGGGCAAGCTTATCTGGAGTTATCCGAAGACAATTTATCGGAATCTGGGGTCAATATCATTGCTCGGCCGCCAGGAAAGAAAAATAGCTCCATTCATTTGTTGTCGGGCGGTGAAAAAGCCTTAACGGCGGTTGCGCTGGTGTTTTCCATTTTTGAACTGAATCCGGCCCCGTTTTGCTTGCTCGATGAAGTCGATGCGCCTTTGGATGATGCGAATGTCGGGCGGTTTTCAAAAATGGTTGAAGAAATGTCTGAATCGGTACAGTTTTTATATATTTCCCACAACAAGGTGACCATGGAAATTGCAAAGCAATTGGCAGGGGTAACGATGAAAGAGCCGGGGGTTTCTCGGATGGTCGCGGTGGATATTGAAGAAGCAGTGAGTTTGGCGGAAATTTAAATGGACAAAGAAATTTTAAGAATAGTAATTATTGCAACCGGCTTGGTTGTCATTATGGGCATGATATTCTGGAGCTATCTAAAAGGTAAAAAAGCTGAACGGGAAAGTGATGTTTTATTCGATAAAACGCTGCCGCATTTTGCTGGTTTAAGCGCATCGTTGAAAGGCCAGCAAGTTGATGCGCCTCATGATGATTTCGATATTATTCCATTGGGGCCAGCCGGTTCGTTTAAAAAATCGGATAGTTATTTTGATGAAACAGATAGCGATGAAGGGGATGACGACATAGACCCGGTCCCGCGTCTGATTACGCCTAGTTTGATTCAGTTTAGTTTGGTCGCTAACGCTGATGAGGGCTTTAATGGCGCTGAATTGGCCAAAGCGTTTCAGTTGGTGGGTTTGGAATATGGCAGCATGAAAATCTACGAGCGAGTTGACGCTAGCCGCTTGGTTGACTTTGCTGTGGCGTGCATGGTTGAACCCGGCACTTTCCCCGAAACTGATCAGGAAAATTTTTTCTGCCCCGGGTTGGTGTTTTTTATGCAGCCGGGCGAACTGGAAAACGCTCAAGCGGTTTTTGATGATTTTGTTGAAACGATACGCTTGTTGGCCGAGCAATTGGACGGCGTTATTTGGGATCATCAAAGACAGCCATTAATCGAAGAAACCGTGCAAGCGATTCGTCGCAGCTTATAAAGCATCGCTTTTTCGTTAACAGCATCAAGCTAGATCATTGAGTGTGAATGCGCTTTATCAAGAGTTAGTTGCCAAAATTAATCGCTGGGATTACGAATATTATGCGCTTGATCATCCATCGGTGCCTGATGCTGAGTATGATCAGACATTTCGAAAACTGCTTGAACTGGAAGCAGAAGATCCGCGGCTGATTACGCCGGATTCGCCCTCGCAACGTGTCGGAGCCAAGCCAATCGAGGGCTATGTTAAAGTCGCTCATAAAATTAGAATGCTGTCTTTAAGCAATGCTTTCAGCATTGAAGAGACCTATGATTTTTTCGATAAAGCGGCCAAGGAGTTGGATGTGCCTGTGGCTTCGCTGGCTGTTTTTAGCGAACCGAAACTTGATGGCCTTGCCATTACCATTCATTATGACAAGGGTTTATTCAGTTATGCCGCTACGCGTGGCGATGGTCAGGTGGGCGAAGATGTATCGCACAACGTTAAAACCATTAGGTCGGTGCCGTTAGCGCTGACGATTCAAGAACCCCCCAAAAAACTTGAGGTCAGAGGGGAAGTGTTCATGAGCAAAGTCGGTTTTAACAGACTGAATGAATCGATGCAGCAAAACGACGGCAAAAAATTTGTCAATCCCAGAAATGCCGCCGCCGGAACCGTTAGGCAAATGGATCCGAAGATCGCCGCCGAACGGGATTTGCAGTTCATTCCTTATGGTATTGGGGACTCTGACGGTTTGCCCAAATTTAATTTGCATTCCGAAATCATCGATTATTTACACACTATCGGCTTTAAAAAAAATCTGCATTGCCAAGCCTTTCTCGGAAGCCTGGCTAATTTTGAAAGCAACTTTCAGGCATTGGAACGGATCCGAAATCACTTACCGATGGAAATTGACGGTATTGTTTATAAGCTGGATTCTCTGCATCAGCAAAATACCTTGGGTTTTATAGCGCGAGCGCCAAAATGGGCTATTGCAAGAAAATTTCCGGCGCAAAATGCCTTAACTCAGTTGCTGGCTGTTGATTTTCAAGTGGGGCGGACTGGCGCGTTGACGCCAGTCGCAAGGCTGGAGCCGGTTTTTGTCGGTGGCGTAACAGTAAGTAACGCCACACTGCACAACATGGATGAAATTGACCGCCTGCAGTTAAAAGTGGGCGATCGAGTCGAAATTCAAAGGGCAGGGGATGTTATCCCGAAAATCGTTAGAGTTGTCGAAATCGGTCAGGATAGGCAAGCGATCGTTATGCCAAGTCGATGCCCGGTTTGCGATTCCAAAGTTGAAAGGCTGCCGGGACAAGCAGTCTTTCGTTGCACGGGCAGCTTGATTTGCCCGGCTCAGGGCGCTGAACGGATTCGTCATTATGCGTCCCGTAAATGCATGAATATCACCCATTTGGGAAGCAAGCTGATCGAAATTCTTTATGAGCGCGGAATCTTAACAACGATCGCCGATATTTATTTTCTCAAGGCCAGTGATATTGCTGCTTTGGAAAAACAGGGCGAGAAAAGCGCGCAAAATGTGCTGGATTCAATCGAGGCATCCAAGCAAACGCAACTGAGCACTTTTATCGCAGCCTTGGGTATTCCTGAGGTCGGTGAGGAGGGTGCGAAAACGATTGCTAATTATTTTAAAACACTGGCGGCCATTCAAACGGCCACCCTTGATGAATTGTTGCAGGTTCCGGATATCGGTCCGGTGACAGCAAGAAACCTGCTTGAGTTTTTTCAAGATGAAAAGAATCAGGCCATTATTGCAAAAATTATTGCCTCTGGCGTTAGATGGCCTGAGCAGGCAAGTCAGGTCAGTCGTGAGCCTGTCCTCAAGGGGCAAATCTGGGTATTGACTGGAACTTTGCAGCATCTGTCGCGTCAGCAAGCGAAAGCATTTCTGGAAAGTTTGGGCGCCAAAGTAAGCGGATCGGTTTCGAAAAAAACCGACTGTGTATTGGTTGGCGCTGAAGCGGGGTCTAAATTGGCGGCTGCTCAGTCTTTCGGTATTCGGATCATCGATGAAGCAAGCTTCTTAGCCAAATTTGGCGCTTTCCAACAATCGGCAGAGGCCGATTCTGGGTCCAGCGCCAATTCGCCAGTGTGATTGATTAATGCACTAATGTGATGAGTGTTGCTGTGATAATCCGGTAACGTCGGTTCGTCTTAATATGTAGCGGTGAGCTTGCTCACCGGAAAAGCGTTCGCCGTTTTCGTCAAGTTGGGTAAGCATGTCTTCGCCGACTAAAAAGTACTTGGTCGCTGAGCTTTTGCGCGGCGTTAGCACAATTGTGCGTTCTTGCGTACCCCAAGTAAACTTTCCTTTTTCGACAAACTCTCTTTCCGATTTGCCAATATATTGTGTAATTAGGATATAGCTGTGGTTTTTGTTTAAACCAAGCGTGGTTTTAACGCCTTTACAGTCGTCACAGGGCAAAAAGCCGAAATACATGCCGGGCCAGTCCAAGTTATCGTGTGCGGCATGGCTAGTGTCATGATTAGCGCTGGTTGATTCTTCAGCGGAAGCGATGGCAGAGAGCGTGCAGAAGTAGGTGAATAAAATAAGTGACAGAAAAAAATTGAGTGATCGCATAGCTAAAAACCTCGGAATAATAAAGAACTCGCCCACGGCAAAATTGGGTAAGCGCACCCGTTTCAACGGAGGAAACGGTAGGCGGCAATAACGGGTTGTCAGTTGGAAAATCCATTTTAAACGAAAAAGCGGTAAAATTGCTCGCATTCCGCAGTATCAGGTTCAGGTCGTTATTGCCAAAGGGATAGGACGACACTGCTGATAGATAACTAATGCCGGCTTTGTTTCTTGAGTTGTGTTGATAACTTCGCTAATGAGAGGCTAAAGCGATGCTGCAAAGGCAATAATTGGGCGTCGAATTTAGCAAACAAAGCAAAGGTTATCGTTAAGTGCCGTGATAGTAACCGCCAGGTGAACCGCTTTTGCCTGTTGTTGTCGGTGCGGATTCGTTAGGCAGTTCTTCCATTGGTGGAAGCCTTTCATAAATGGGCGTAGGGTCGCCATCCAATTTTTGTAAAGCATGGTTTAAGGCTTTCTGGTCGAATTCTGGCAAGTCCTGATTATTCGCTTTGGTAATAAGCCCAAGTGCCATTTCATAGCGTTGATCTTGAGTCATTTCTTCGCCTTCTAAATCAGGATGAGCTTCGATATATAGCACATTGTCCAGCCAGCCGACTTTAATCGGTTGTTTTACGATATACACGGGAGTGCCGATTTTGACTGAATTGTATAAGGCTTCAATATCTTCTGGGTACATGCGAACACAGCCGTGGGTAATTTGCATGCCAATACCGAAAATTTTGTCAATATCAGTGCCATGTATCCGGTACTCTCCTGGCAGGGCGAGATGTAAAGCATAAGCGCCTAACGGATTGTGAGGGCCTGGCGGAACTATCGCTGGCAAAGGATCGCCATTTGCCGCGTGTTCTCGGCGGATGGATTCAGGCGGGTTCCAGACCGGGTCTTTAACTTTTTTGGCAATTTTGGTTTTTCCTAAAGGCGTTTTCCAATCCTGTCTGCCAATGCCGTGCGCATAGGAAAAAACTTGAGAAGCTTGCTGTCCTTTAGGTGCGGGCGGATAGTAATACATCCGGTATTCCGAAATATTTAAAGTGACACCATCGCGAGGTGTATCAGGTAGTATTCGTTTGTTCGCCAGGCGTACGATCGTACCCTTTTTAATTTGCCAGCGATCTAGTTCTTGGTTTAGGCGGACGACTTCCATTTGTCCTAGCGTAAAACGTCTGGCGACATCCAGTAAAGTTTCGTCCTGCTCCGACCGGGTTAGAGGAACATTGTCATGGTACTGAATAATGACGCTGTCATCTTTATTGGCGGGCATACTATAGGCGGTTGCATGCGCGTAATGACCAATGAATATGGTTAATAAAAAAGTTGAAGCTAATAGTTGATTGTTCATCAATAGACGGGTGGTTTAGTAGCAAAATGAGGCTAACACATCAGGTTCAGCGGATTTAGTTCCTACTAAGGATAGGCAAACATTAGAAACCTGCAATTACAAAATGTTCATAATACCATGTAAAAGAAAGAAGAAACTCATCCTCTGGGCGCTTATAAATGAATGCCAATTTGTGGCAGCAAGCTATCGAAGGTGCGGCCATGACTATTTTCACCAATCGCATGCATTTTCCATTCGCCTTGATGCCGGTATAGTTTAGCCATGATTTGCGCTGTATGAGTGCCTTGTGCCGATAGGGTGTAACGGGCAATTTCCTGGTCAGTGTTGCCGTCGACAAGTCGGCAAAAAGCATTCTCGATGGCGTTAAAAGTTTGTCCGGTAAACGAGCAAACCGTAAAAACCAAGGCTTTCACATTTGCGGGCACTTTGTCCAGCGCAACGATAATTTGCTCGTCATCGCCTGAGCCTGCGCCAGTGCGGTTATCGCCGGTATGGATAATGCTGCCATCCTGGCTTTTTAACTGGCGAAACCACACGGTATCAAGCACTTTGTTGGCCTCGTCAAAAAGAATGCACGAGGCATCCAGATCGATCGAATCATGACTTCGATGATTGCCGAACAGACCTTTTAACAAGCCGCCGCCAGTCGGTTGTTGTTTAACATCCCAGCCAAGTCCCATAACGACTTTGCTTAAGGAGCCGCCTGCTTCTTTGGCTAAAGAAATTTTTTGTCCTTTTTGTAAATTGATGGCCATTTTAAGTTGTCCAGTGATCGAGCAATTTTTTTGTCAAGCTTGAAGCCGTTAAATATTGACGCCGAAAGAAGCGGCTAATGCCCCCAGGCCGCCAGCATAGCCCTGGCCGACGGCTTTAAACTTCCATTCAGTTCCAATGCGGTAGATTTCGCCGAAAATCATCGCGGTTTCGATGGAAGCATCCTCACTCAGGTCATAGCGGGCAATTTCCTGGCCGTTTTCTTCATTGACGATGCGAATGAAGGCCCGGCTGACTTGACCAAAATTTTGCTTACGTGCGATGCCTTCATAGATGGTTACGGCAAAGACAATTTTATCCAGATCGGGTGGAATTTTTGCCAGCTCGACCTTAATGGTTTCATCGTCGCCTTCGCCGACGCCGGTCAAGTTATCGCCTGCATGTTTAACCGCGCCGTCGGCGACGGTTTTGTTGTTGTAAAAGCAGAAATCATTGTCTGATCGGACTTTGCCATCCATTTTTACCAAAAAGGCGCTTGCATCCAGATCAAATGCGGCGCCATCAGTGACGCGCGCATCCCAGCCCAGGCCAACGAGGATTTTGTTTAAGCCGGGTGCTTCTTTAGTGAGATTTACGTTGCCGCCTTTAGAAAGAGAGATTGCCATCTTGAGTTTCCTGTTTAGTTATAAGTGGTACAAAGATTAAAGGGTGGAGGTAAGTTAAATTTGTGGTCAACTGGTTAACGCAGATTGTTGAAGCATGCTGAAAATTTCAATGGGTAAGACTTCTGGATGCAGGCTTGGTTCCGAAAAATGGGGCTTAATCAGGAGTAGATCAGCTCAATGCCCTATTGGTAAATTATTGGTCAAATTTCACTATACTTTATTGATTTAGAATCGACTTAGACGAGGTTTATAGCTAGCTTAATAATGAAATTGAGACAGTAAATTATTTCACATTAACTTTTCAAGGCAAACTTATGTTTAAAGAACCGGTAAAAGCACAGAATTCCATCAATGTTTTGCCCAAAAAGGCGCTGTTAATGCCGTTTATCGATGATATGGATATTGAGCCTATTTTCGTAAGTTATACTCGTTATTTTAACGATCAAGTAGAAATCTCAGAAAGTAACAAAATTAAAGGCCAAAGCACAATAAGAGCTAAGTCAGAATTACCGCCCGGTACATTGATTTTTGTTCATACCGATCAAATAAAAGTAAGCAATACCCGCACCTCGATACAAATTGGCAATAACCAACATGTAGAGCCTGGACCTTATGGAAGCTACACCAATCATTCCTGTGAGCCTAATGCCATGATTGTTTCAAGAGCCAGTTCTGAGTCTGGTTTGGCTGCGATCGCCTTGATTACCTTCAAGCCAGTGAAAAAGGGTGAAGAAATTACCTTTGACTATGCCAGTACTGAAAGCAGAGTGACTGCAAGCGCCAAATTATCCGCTTGTCTGTGTGGCTCGGCGAACTGCCGGGGCAAAATTGGCGGATTTCATGAGATAACAGAAGCTGAACAACAAAGGCTGATTAAATCGGGTCTGGTTGCCGACTATCTAGTCAAGCAAATGTTATTAAAGGAAAAAAACGCTAAAATGGCACTTTAATTTGAGAAATGAGCGAGGATAAGCCGACGAAAATTATTAACTTTCAATCTCGACGCAGTTAACAATCCTACTATACTTCAAGATCAGGCAATAAATACCTGATCTTTCTAATAATTATTAAAATTATAACAATTCAATGAAAAGAAAAAATTTTTACTCCGATGAAGAGTGGGAAAAAATTCTTCAATTCACCCGCCCTTTGCCGACGCCGCTTATCGTGATCAATTTAGACAGGGTCAGAAGGCGGTATCAGGAACTGATGGGTCATTTTCCGGGCTGTCAAATACATTATCCTGTCAAAGCGAATCCGGCAGCGGAAATTCTGGATTTGTTGCACAAGCTCGGCTGTCATTTTGATGTGGCTTCGATTTATGAGATGGATAAATTGCTGGGACTGGGCGTTGCAGGCGAAAAAATGCTCTATGGCAACACGATTAAAAAAGCCAGCGATATTGAATACGCTTATCAAAAAGGCATCAGGCTGTTTGCCTCTGATTGTCAGTCGGATATTGACAATATTGCCGCCTATGCGCCCGGTTCCCGCGTTTATGTGCGCATTCTAGTTCAAGGTGGCGAAACGGCTGACTGGCCTTTATCCAGAAAATTCGGCTGTCATCCGATGGGCGCTGTAACCTTGCTGGAAAAAGCGTCAAAGTTGGGCTTGGTGCCATATGGCATTTCTTTTCATGTGGGCTCTCAGCAACGCGCCGTATGGCAATGGAATGAAGCGCTGGTATCGGTGGCGAGTATTTTTCAATTGGCCAAGGGAAAAGGCATCGACCTCGAACTGGTCAATATGGGCGGTGGATTGCCAGCCAGCTATGTCAATAAAACCCATAGCATTCGGGAATATGCGGTAGAGATAAACAAATATTTACGGGAAAATTTTTCCGTTCAGATGCCTAAAATAATTCTGGAACCTGGCCGGTCGATTGTCGGCAATGCGGGTACTTTAGTCAGCGAAATCATTACGGTTTCAAAGAAAAGCCGCTCCGACAGTCACCGCTGGGTTTATCTGGACGCGGGCAAGTTCAATGGCTTGATTGAGACTATGGAGGAGGGTACAAAATACCCGGTGGTGATGGAAGCTGAAAATGAAAAAAAGCGTGTCGGCGAGGTGATTCTCGCAGGCCCAACCTGCGATAGCCTTGATATCATGTACGAAAAGGCGCGCTATAAACTGCCCCTTTCCATTCGCTCGGGTCAGCGGCTATATTGGCTGTCGGCAGGCGCTTATACTTCCAGTTACGCCTCAGTTGAATTCAATGGCTTTCCATCGATAAAATCCTATTTTATGGATACGGGCTGACTATGCCTTTAAACAGTGCTGCTGGAGCTTCATTCTATTGGAACAGGAGCTTATTTACCGGACACCCACTTCGAGAATTTTATCGCAATAGGCTGATAAGTTCAGGCGTTAGCCGCAACCAGGTGTATACTATTTAATTTTTAAGAAAGACTAAACAAAGGTAATTGCGAAAATTTAACAACGACGACGATTAATGTCGAATCAGTTGATAAGTTAGTTGTTCCGCACCGTTTGTTTTCCTTTAGCCGTTTAAAACCATAATTTTGATAAAAGATTGGTGTTTATGGCAAACACTGCGATTTTCAAAAAACTTTGTTCGCTTGCCTTGCGAAAGACCCAATTTGGCAAGCAACATCTAGCTGGTAAAAAAATGTTTAAAGTGTCCTGCGTTAATGGCTTTATTTGTTACGTTTTTTTAGGTGTGTTCTCAGCACAGTCCTATGCGTTTGAAAAAATGGCTGTTTCAGAATCAGTTCAAACACCGAGTGAAGATCCTATTACAGGATTTATACCGAGTGTGTACACAGGTTCAAAATACGAGCAGCCTGTTACCAAAGCGCCCGCTTCGATCAGCATTGTGACCAGTGATGAAATTAAAAAATACGGTTACCGCAATTTTGGCGCTATTCTGGCCAGTCTGAAAGGTTTTTATAATACCAGTGATCGTAATTATAACTATGTTGGCGTGCGTGGCTTTGGTTTGCCGGGCGATTATAACAGCCGCTTGTTGCTGCTGATTGACGGACATCGTTATAACGATAATATGTTTGATTCTTTTTATGTCGATGAAGGTTTTCCGGTTGATGTAGACTTGATCGAGCGCATTGAGGTCGTTAGAGGGCCAAGCTCGTCGTTATACGGCACCAGCGCTGTTTTTGGCGTGATCAACGTTATTACCAAACGAGGAAGAGATTTTAAAGGCGCTAATGTAAAAGCATCCTATGGCAGCAATGATACGTATAAAACCAGTTTTAGTTATGGCAATCAATTTAGCAGCGGAATAGAAGCATTATTTAGCGGTACTTTTTTCGATAGTTCCGGTTATAACCGTTTATATTATAAAGAGTTCGATCCGAATAATCGCGCATTTGATCGTACAATTAGCGCGCCTGACCCCGCCCACGGTAACAACGTTATACAAACCGCCTCAAGTCTAAACAATGGCTATGCGATTAATAGCGACGAAGAGTTATCAAGACGTTTGATGGCTAAACTGACTTTTGGCGATTTTACTTTGCAGGGGCTCTATGTGAATCGCCGTAAAGACGTGCCAACCGCGTCGTTTAGTACGTTGTTCAATGTCAATATGGAGAACACCACTGACGAAGCGGCTTTTTATGAACTGAAGTATGATCGCTTATTCGAAAATGGACTGAATATCCAGTCCAGACTCTCCTACAATTGGTACCGTTATAAAGGCGATTATCCGGTGCATGATCTCGAAGTCACGCCAACTTTTTTGGGCTTGAATAAAGAATTGTTCGACGGTCAATGGTGGCGCGCCGAATTGGAGGCCAGTAAAATGATTTGGGAGGATCATCATTTGATTGTAGGCGGCCAGTACCAGGATAACTTTCACCAATTCCAAACCAATTACGACATTAGCACCAAAGTCAGTTCTCTGGCGGATACCTATCAGTGGGCTTTGTTCATTCAAGACGATTACTCCATCAGCGACCAACTGACGTTCAATGCGGGCGTTCGTTATGACTATTTCAGCATTTTTGGCTCAACTGTTAATCCAAGACTGGGGCTCATCTACAACCGCGACGAAAATTCGGCCATAAAACTGTTGTACGGTACTGCATTTAGAGCGCCCAATCAATACGAACTGAATTTTGTTGGCGCCGGCATCGTCGCAAGCAATAACTTGCGCCCGGAAAAGCTGGAAACAGTCGAATTGGTGCTGGAGCATTATTTTTCGCCACGTTTGCGCGCAGAGCTCAATCTTTTTCATACCGATATCGAAGATATTATTTATTTGGAGTCTTTAGGCGATAATCAGCCTCAGCAATACCAAAACGTTGGCAATATTGATTCCAATGGCTTGGAGTTGCAATTGGAGCAACCCATAAACGATGGCTGGCAATGGCGCGTCAGTTATTCTTGGCAGGAAAACAGAGATAAGGCAACGGGTCAGCGTTTGAGCAACTCGCCTGAGCATATGGTCAAATTCAATTTGATTGCGCCTTTATGGACAGACAAGCTGTTTTTAGGCTATGAGTTGCAATATATGAGTGGCAGAAAAATGGCTCAACCGCTGGACCATGTCGGTGATTATGTGATCAGCAATTTAACGGTATTTACGCAAAACTGGGTAAAAGGGCTGGAACTTTCGGCCGGCGTCTATAATCTTTTTGACGAGCAATATTTTGACCCAGCCTCTGATGCACACAGACAAAATGGAATAGAACAGGACGGACTGACCTTTAGAATCAAAACCAGCATTAATTTTTAGAGGCTTATGCGTCTAAAAGTTATTGTTTTTCAGTTGCTTTTGTTAGCTCTGGTTATCATGACGGTGCCAGCTCGTGTTGTGGCTGATCAGTCAAAAACTGTGCTGATTGTTGCAGCGTCAACAGAAGAGCCCTATAAAAATGCCGTTGCCGGTTTTAAACAGCAATTATCGCTCACGCAAAAAGTTAACTATAAAGAAATAGTTTTGGCGTTGCAGCCAGATGCGGAAAAACAGCTGATTTCTGCCGTCAAGGATTACCAGCCCGACTTGATTTATAGCGTTGGCGGTGAACCGACAGAAGCCGCTGTTCAGAGCACGACTTCGATTCCCATTATCGCCACAATGACGTTAAAAAATGCGGCCTTCTCTAAAGTCAAAAACATGACCGGGGTATTTTTAAACTATCCTTTGGCGATACAGTTTGAATGGTTAAAAAAGTTTTTTCCACAACAAAGGAAGATCGCTATTTTCTTCAATCCTGCAGAGAATGGAGAAACCGTTCAAGAAGCTAAAAAAATTGCCAAACAAAATGGATTAGATTTGATGTCTATTCCTGTTCATTCGCCGAAGGAACTCCCTCTCGCCCTGGATCAGTTGAAAAACAATGTAGAAATCTTATTAGCGATTCCGGATGGCGTTGCGATGTCTACCAAAACAGCAAAAGAAGTTTTGCTGGCTTCGTTTAGGAATATGGTGCCGCTTGTCGGGCTTTCCGATAATTGGGTTAAATCGGGCGCTTTTTATTCATTGTCCTGGGATTATAGCGATTTGGGAAAGCAGTGTGGTATTCAGGCTGATAAGTTGTTTAACAATACCTCCATTCAACAGCTTCCGGTTGAGTACCCGCGCAAGATTGCTTATTCGATCAATACCAAGATTGCTGAGCATATGAATATGGAAATATCTCAGACTTTACTAAAAAACGCCAAGCTAATTTTTAATTAACGCAGCCAATGAAATCGATTGCGTCCAAATTCAATTTGCTCAGTATTTTTTTGATCATGCTGACCGCTTTGTTGGTAAGCAGTTATTTGATTTGGCTGCACCAACTGAGCATTTTTCACAATTTCTCTCAGCATGGCAAAGAAATAGCCGTTATGCTGGCAAAAAATATTGAATATGGTGTTTATACAGAAAGTGGACAAGATATCGAGCACTCGCTGCAAGGACTTGAAAAAAATCCGGATATTGCTTATCTGACCATTTGCAATAAAGATCATAAAGTATTGGCGGAAAAAAATTTTTCGAAAATTTCAAAAATACCTTATTTGACCAAGACGCCTCAATTTTCCGGTACTGAAAAAATTATCAATGAGCATTACATTGATCCGCAAGACCATAAAGATTACATCAATATCATTACCCCGGTTTATATTAGAAGCGCGGAAGAAGCTGATGGCTTGGCCCTGGGTTTATCGAACGTCAAAGTCAAGACCGAGCAGCCGGAGATCATTGGCTACATTCAGATGGGCATCAGCCAATCCAGAATTTACCAGGATTCCAAACAATTTTTGGTACAGACGCTTCAAATTGCGCCTTTTGCTGTGGTGCTCGGTATTGCGCTGACCTTATGGCAAACCCGGCGCATTATTTTGCCGATCAAAAAATTGGTGCTTGCAACGGAAGCGATTTCCAGTGGCAATTTCGGCAAGGAGATAAAGCTGCAAACTAAGGATGAATTGGGCGATTTAGCGAACTCATTCAATGAAATGTCGCAAGATTTATTGGTTTATAAGCTCGAAGTCTTGTCGCATCGTGAAACTTTGGAAGAACAGGTTGCTCAGCGCACGATCGATCTGCAAAAAAAAACCGATGAGGCGATTGATTTGGCGTATAAAGCCGATGCCGCAAACAAAGCCAAAAGCGAATTTTTAGCCACCATGAGTCATGAAATTAGAACGCCTATGAATGGAGTGTTAGGCATGACAGAGTTGTTGCTCGAAACTCAATTGGACATTCGTCAGAAACGTTTAGCCAACACGGCTTTCCGCTCTGCGGAGTCTTTGCTTGCAGTGATCAACAATATCCTGGATTTTTCCAAGATTGAGTCGGGTAAATTTCAGCTCTTAATCAAAGAGTTTGATCTGCGTTATCTATTGGAGGAAACGGCGGAATTCTTATCCATGCAGGTTCATAATAAAGGCCTTGAGATGATTTTGAATCTGCCGCACGATTTAAATTTGATTGTCATGGGTGATCCCGAGCGCTTAAGACAAGTCTTAATTAATTTGCTGGGCAATGCCTTCAAGTTTACCGAACAGGGTGAAATACAGCTTAAGGTTAGCTGGGTTGATCGCCCCCAGCCCGGGCAGCCGGTGACGTTGTTATTTGAGGTCAGCGATACGGGTCCCGGAATTGCGCCAGAGCAACAAGCGCATATCTTTGAAAGCTTTACTCAAGTCGATAGTTCGATTACTCGGCGCTATGGCGGCACTGGTTTGGGCTTAGCGATTTCGAAACATTTAGTTGCTCTTATGGGTGGAACGCTTAAGTTATCCAGTCAGCAAGGCCAGGGTTCTTGCTTTTATTTCACGCTTAGCCTTGACTACAGCTTGCAGCCTTCGATTAGCAAGGCCGATATTTCGGTTTTACAAAATCTGCCCATCTTAGTTGTTGACGATAACGCCACGAATCGGGAGATATTATTCGATCAGCTCTCGCGCTGGGGTGCTGATTGCCAATGCGTCGGCAGCGGTGAACAAGCCTTAAACTGTTTGTTAGACGCCGCTATTCGCAATCAGCCTTATCAATTGGCGATTTTGGATTGGCATATGCCGGAAATGGATGGCGTGTCGTTGGCGCGAACCATTTGTTCGGATCGTCATATTCCCACGCCGACTATCGTCATGTTAAGTTCGGACCATATTTTTTGGGAAGTTGATGAAGATTATCAGCGCTTCATCAGCGCGTTGTTAAACAAGCCGGTTACGCAACAAAAATTACTGGATTGTTTACTGGAGTTGCTAGGTGTATTAGATTACCACCGAAAAACTACAGCGACGGGTGTTGCGATGTCTGTTAGCGGGTCATACAAAACAGTCAACAGAAAACTATTGTTAGCCGAAGATAACCTTATAAACCAGGAAGTCGGCGTGGGCATCATTCGCGCGCTCGGTTATCAAGTGTATGTCGTGCAAAACGGAAGAGAAGTCGTTGATGCTTACAAAAACACAAATTATGATTTGATTTTGATGGATTGTCATATGCCGGAAATGGATGGGTTTGAAGCAGCAGCCAAGATCAGGGAATTTGAAGCCAGTCAAGATTCTCAAAGACATGTTCCTATTATCGCGTTGACCGCAGATGTGCAAAAAGGCATCACCGAATTGTGTTATTCGGCTGGCATGGATGATTATTTGAGTAAGCCCTTTAGCAAACAGCAATTGCAAGACATGCTGCAGCAATGGCTGCCGCTGGTGATGGCCGGAGAAGACGCCATCGTCATGACGAGAGATAGCTTTGCTAGCGATGCAAATAAACCGCTGAATTCATTACAGATAAATAATACGGCTATCGATTCGTTGCGAGCAATGACGACAGCGGCTGGGGAAAGTTTACTGAACCGGGCGATTGAATTATTTGTCAGTTCTGCGGCTCAGGAAATCAACAAAATGAGAATGGCGTTAACTGAAAGCGATGCCTTGTCATTAGCTCGAATCGCGCATAGTTTTAAATCGAGCTGCGCCAACTTGGGGGCTGAGTCTTTGACGCAGGCCTGCAAGTTATTAGAAGTGTTGGGTAAGCAAAATCAATTGGTGGGCGCCGATGAATTATTGAAAAAAATGGAGCTCGATTTAGATAACGTTCTTGCGGATCTGAAAACCAAGGTGGCGCCTATTCAGACATCGGCAAGCGAAAGCCAGGCGACGCCATTACCCAACAGCCGGATTTTACTGGTCGATGACGATATTAATTTTCGCTTGTTGGCGACAGAAGTTTTACGCGCCGCCAGTTTTATTGTCGATGAGGCGTCAAGCTATGCTGAAGCGCTGGAAAATATCCAGCGCCATGTGCCCGATCTGATTTTACTCGATGCGGTGATGATGGGGGTCGACGGTTTTGAAGCATGCCGCCGGTTAAAAGCGGATCCGTCGATCTCAGATGTGCCGATTATTATGTCAACAGGTTTGGGCGATACAAATTCCATTAACAAGGCTTTCGACGCTGGAGCGACTGATTTTATCGTCAAGCCGTTAAATTATCCGATACTGATTCATCGCTTGCAATTTACCTTAAGGGCGAGCCAAAACATCGCCGAATTGAAAAGCAAAAAATTACAGCTGGCGGCCGCTCAGCGCATAGCGCGGCTGGGTTACTGGACGTGGGATACCCGGCAAAATAAGTTTTCCATTTCAGAACATCTAGCCAGCTTGTGCGAAATAACGCCGGAAACCTTCAACGGCACTCTGGAGGGCTTTTTAAGCTTGATTCACGCCGAAGATCGAGGCTTTGTCAAAGACATCATTTTGTCGGCCAGACATAAAAAAGCCATTCAGCATCTGGAGTACCGGCTGGAGTCGGCCTCTTCGGTTATTATTTTTGTGCATCAGGAAATTGAAGCGAATACTGATCAGAATGACTTCATTATCACCGGTACGGTGCAAGATATTACCCATAAAAAACAAACCGAAAAGCAAATTCATCGCCTAGCCTATTTTGATAACTTAACAGGTCTCGCCAGTCGCTCCTATTATCAGGAGCGCATCGAAGACATGATAAAAACCGCATCTCGCCGCAATGAGCAATTTGCCTTCTTATTTTTGGATCTGGATGGATTTAAGGATATTAACGACAGCTTTGGACATAATATTGGCGATCAGTTTTTGAAATCGATCGCCCAGCGGATCAAACTAGTCATTCGTGATGTTGATTTTGCTTCGCGTATGGGCGGCGATGAATTTTGCATCATTTTAACTAACACTACAGATGATGAAAGCGTGTCTGAAGTGGCGACCCGCTGTCTACAAAAAATCAATCAGCCGTTAACGCTAGACACTCATCAAATCATTCCCCGGGTTAGTATTGGCATAGCGATTTTTCCCCGGGATGGCGGTAGCGAAACCGAGTTGATGAAAGCCGCTGATACTGCGATGTATACGGCCAAACAAACCGGCAAGCAGCGTTTTGTGTTTTATAGTCCGGCTATGGCTAGCCAAGCCATCTCTCGTTTACGCAGCGAGCAACAACTTAGGGCCGCTTTTGAACAAGAGCAGTTCATTTTGGAATATCAACCGCAAATTTCGATGATCACTGGCCGTGTGGTCGGCGTTGAAGCGCTGGTGCGCTGGAGACACCCGGAAAAAGGCGTCGTGCCGCCGAGCGAATTTATCGAACTGGCAGAGCAATTGGGTTTGATTGTTGATTTGGGCAATTGGGTGCTGAGTCAGGCGGTTCAGCAAATCGTGCGCTGGAAGGCTATGGGCCTGCCGTATATCCGGATTGCGGTCAACATATCGCCACATCATTTCAAATGCGCGTCTTTGTTGCATACGGTGCAAAGCTTACTGGATAAGGCTCAGGTGCCGGCCGAATATCTTGAGCTTGAAGTGACCGAAACGGCGATGCAAACCGAAGGTCATATTGATAGCTTCAAGCAGCTTAGAAAATTGGGCGTCAAAATTGCCATCGATGACTTTGGCACCGGTTTTTCCTGTTTGGCGTCATTAAATCAATTGCCGCTCGATTGTTTAAAGATTGATAAGATATTTGTCGATGACGTGCTTTATAACCCGCATACCTCATTATTGCTGGGCACCATCATTGGCCTAGCTAATGCCTTGGGTTATACCTTGATTGCCGAAGGTGTCGAAACCAAAGAACAGGCACTGGCGATGCATGGTTTAGGCTGTCATATCATTCAGGGCTATTTTTTCAGCCGCCCGGTCGCCAGCGAAATCATACCTGATTTGCTGCATGTGGATTTCACTTTGCAAAAAGACATCTTTCAGTTTTCCGGTTAATGGTGTACCGAGCGTTTTATTCTGGGCAAAATTTCTAACGCCGAGTCCGCCATGAAAGGACGCGTTGTCAGTCATGCGACAATCGATGGCTTGACGGGCTTGCTCCTGATTATGAGGGCTTCCGTTTCCGATTGAATAAAACGCGGATAGTCATGGCTTGCGTTTATTTCTGGCGCGTCGCTGCGGGTCAGGCTGTTTTGCCGATGTAGCGGGCTGGGCTTTTTTCGGGTGCCGGTAATCTTTTTTGCCGGTGCGGGTATGTGGAGTACCTTTTTTCGGCGCATCGACGACTTTCAGCGAGACTGGCTCATAGCCGGTATCGGCGATTCGCGGAATTTCGCGCTTGAGAAATTTTTCAATTTCCGCCAGTTGCCAAGCTTCTTCAGGGCATACCAGCGACAGCGCTTCGCCATTCAAGCCGGCACGTCCGGTACGGCCAATACGGTGAATATAATCTTCGGCGACCAGAGGCAGATCAAAATTGACGACATGCGGTAATTGGTCGATATCCAACCCGCGAGCCGCAATGTCAGTCGCCACCAGCACCGCCACTTTGCCGGTTTTAAAATGCTCTAATGCTTTGGTGCGCGCCCCCTGGGTTTTGTCGCCATGCAGCGCCGCTGCACGGATGCCGTCTTTAATAAGCTGCTTTTCCAGGCGGTCTGCGCCGTGTTTGGTGCGGACAAACACCAGAACTTGTTGCCAGTTACCGCTGCCGATCAAGTAAGAGATCAGTTCTCTTTTGTGTTCTTTGGCAATGCCATAAACACGTTCTGAGATCGTATCGGCGGTTACGTTCGGCTTAGCGGCGGTGATATCGACCGCATCCATCAGAACGGTGGCGGCAAGCGCTTTGATGGCAGGGGAAAAGGTGGCCGAGAACAGCAGATTTTGCCTTTTTTTGGGTAGATGGTGGATGACTTTGCGAATATCCGGCAAAAAACCCATGTCAAGCATCCGGTCGGCTTCGTCCAGAACCAGGATCTCAGTGGATCTCAGATCAATGGTTTGCTGTTGAAGATGATCGAGCAGGCGGCCAGGCGTCGCGACAATAATATCGCAGCCTTTGCGCAAACGGCGAATTTGCTCGTTGATGCTGACCCCGCCAAAGATTGCTTCGGCGCGTAAAGTCATGTAGTTGCCATAGGTTTTTACGCTTTCATGAACCTGCAGCGCCAGTTCCCGTGTTGGCGCCAAGATCAATGCCCGTATTTGTGGCCGCGCATGCGAATGGCGCGTGCGCTGCTCCAGCAACTGTAATAAGGGCAAGGCAAAGCCAGCTGTTTTTCCCGTTCCCGTTTGTGCGCCCGCCAGCACATCACGGCCGGAAAGAATAACCGGTATCGCTTGTTGCTGGATGGGCGTGGGTGTTTGATAGCCTTGTGCGGTGACGGCTTGCAAAAGTTTTTCGGATAATCCGAGTTGTTCGAATGTCATCAAAGGTCAACCGCCCGTCTTATTCATATAGCGTAAAATAACCGGTTGTGCGTGAAGATTAAATTCATGCTTCTCGGGTTTAATTTGCATTGCATCGACGATAGCTTGCTGTAAAATGCTTTGCTTGCCTGGATGTGTTCGAACGATTTTTTTTAAATCAACCGAATGTTCGTTGCCAAGACAAAGCAATAAGCGGCCTTCAGCAGTTAAGCGAACCCGGTTGCAGCTTGCGCAAAAGTTTTCGCTGTGCGGTGAAATAAAGCCCACCCGGGTTTGGCTGCCAGCGACTTTATAATAATTCGAAGGGCCGCCGGTTCTTTCGGTGCTGGCCAGTAACTGAAAGCGTTGACTCAGGTCGGCTCTAATCTGAACGCTGGGATAAAAAACGGCGCCTCGGTCGTGATCGTTAATGACGCCTAAAGGCATTTCTTCAATAAAACTGATATCAAGTTCATGGTCGAGGGCAAATTGCACGAGATCGCCAACTTCAGAATGATTGCGGTTTTTTAATATGACTGCATTAATTTTAATGCGCTCAAAGTCGGCTGATTTAGCTGCCTCAATGCCTTTGAGCACTTGCTGTAGGTTACCGGTTCGCGTTAAAGCGGCAAATTTCTCCGCATCCAAGGTGTCTAGGCTAATATTGAGGCGTTTTACGCCGGCTTGTTTAAGCGCTGTCGCCATCGTCGTCAGTTGCGAACCGTTGGTGGTCAACACCAGTTCATGCAAATTTTCCAGCTTGCCTAGTTGAGTTAAAAGATCCAGTACGCCATTTCTGACCAAAGGCTCGCCGCCAGTGATTCTAATTTTCTTGACGCCTAATTCAACAAAGGCCTTGGCGATGCTTTGGATTTCCTCTAGCGTTAAAATTTGCGCGCGCGGCAAAAATGTCATCTCTTCTGCCATGCAATAAACGCAGCGAAAGTCGCAGCGGTCAGTGATGGAAATTCTCAAATAATCAATTTTGCGGCCGAAACGGTCAGTCAATTGACGGGTAGAAGAGAGGTCAGGCATAAAACGGTTTGAAGCTTCGGTTGTTAAGATTGTTGGGTTTAAGGGCCGGTGACTAAGACGGCGGCAGTTTCAGTATTTTGCAATGGCGTAAGCAAGCGGAGCCGAAGCCTTTTGTGCCTCTGCCGAAATCGTTATAACCGAAAATTGCCGCTTGTCCAGTTGCCCGCACCATTGCGCAACAGCTTGGCTTTCAGTCTCGCCGCCCGCATGTCCTGGGTAGGTAACGACGGTGATGACGCCCTGCTTTGAGACCAGCCGGCAGGCTTGAGCTAACGCAAGTAAGGTCGAATCGGTTCGAGTGATCAGCGTTTTATCGCCGCCCGGCAGGTAGCCTAGGTTAAACATGATGGCTTTGATTTTCTGCTGGTATTGTACAGGAATTTTCTCCGTCATGAGCGCATGGTTCGCTTCGATTAAGGTCAAGCAAGCTGTCAGATTAGCCGACAGCAGTTTTTTGCGCGTGATTTCAAGCGCATTGGCCTGAATATCAAAGCCGAAAACGTGACCGCTTTTACCGACGCGCTGAGCTAGGAACAAAGTGTCGTAACCATTGCCAACGGTCGCATCGATGGCGATGTCAGTTAGCTGAAGATGATCTTTAATCAGGCAATGGACTTTATTAACCAGTGACATTTGAGCTGAAACGCTGGATTGAACAAGTTTTTAGAAGTGGCTTTTCCTGCATCAGCGCATCGGCGAAATGGCTCGCATACCAGGGAATTTGCAGACTGCCTTTGGCGCCAAAACCATTGAATATAGCCAATTGACGATAGAGCGGATGGCTGCCGATGAAAGGCTGCCGGTCTATCGTGCAAAGGCGGATGCCAGCCTGGTGCTCGTGGATTGATGTCGCGAATGCCGGTGCCAGCTGAGCCAGCGACCTTAGCAAATGGTCCTTGGCTTGTGTCGTTGTTGCTGAGTCAAGGCAGTCACGTTGAAAACTTGCGCCGAGCCGGACTGTATTTTGAGTGCACGGGATTAGCCAATGGCCAAAATTGATGATAGAGTCTGGAAAGTCAACTTGATGGCGCAACGTTAAAATTTCGCCTTTAAGCGCTTGCCAAGGCAGCCAGTTAAACCAGGGATTTCGGTAAAGCTGATGGCCCTCGCAGAAAATAACCCATTTAGCTCTGATGTGCCGCCAGCGGGCTGTTTTACCTAAATCAAGTTCCGAATAATCAAATTGTTCGCGAAGATAACAAGCCTTGCCAATAAAAAATTGAGTCAAGCTGTTTAGCAGGCCCCGGGTATCTAAAAAACCGGTGTTAAGTTGCTCAATTGCGCCAAACGAGCTTACAAAGAGTTTGTTCGCGCTAGCCGGTTCAGAGTACTTGCTCAAATAGGGTTGATAGTTTTTTTGCGTCAGGCGCTTTTGGCAATTCTTGGCTTCATGCTGATTTCGAAACACGCGCAGCATTGGTTTCTGATGATAAAACGCTTGCTGAAAAAAGTTTTCGAGCTGACGGTAACAAGTTTTCGCCGCAGGCAATAAAAAATCGACTTCAGACGCTTTGGCAAAGCGCATACCGGTGATCGGGTTGATTAATCCGGCAGCCACTTTTGATGCGTTGTCTTGGCCGTTATCGATAATGACAATCTTGGAGCCTCGTTGAATCAGCGTCCACGCCAACAGGCTGCCTGAGAGTCCTTGGCCGATGATGAGAAAGTCGGCGCTTATGCTCTGGCACATACCCAAACATCTACTCTTTTAACGCCCGATCTTTTTAGAATGGCCGATAGTTCTTGTGCGGTTGCGCCGGTGGTCATGACATCATCAACAATGGCGACATGATAGGCAGAAATGGGTTTGGTTAAAGAAAACGCATTTTTCAGGTTTTTTCGCCTTTGTTTTGCGGTTAATTGGGTCTGGTGCGCAGTATCCCGACATCGTTGGCAATGCTTCAGGGTCAATGGAATGCCTAATTCTTTGGCAACTATCTGGGCAATTTCAACGCTTTGGTTGAAGCCGCGCTGTCGGTATCGGTTTTTGTGTAGCGGTACCGGCAAAATTAAGTCAGGCTTTTCTGCATTCGCGTCAAGAAATTCCGCCAGTAATAAACCCAATAAACGAGCATGCGCATAGTGAGCGTTAAACTTAAGTCCCGTTACCAAATGCCGAATAGCGCCTTGATGCAGAAAAGGCGCGTAGGTTCGGTCGAAGGCTGGCGGAAGGCTTAAACAGCGCCCGCAAATCGCTAAAGCGGTCGTTGCCGAGGATAGATTTTCCGCGCATTGCAAACAGCCGGCATGATTTCTTGGCAGATGTCGGTAACACGATGCGCACAAATCAAAACGGCCATCACCACGATTGCCGCATAACAGGCAAGTAGGCGGAAACAGGAATTCCTGTATAATATCGAGCCAGTTGTTTCCTTGTTTCATAGTTTTTAAGTTGACAAAATAACGTAGATCGAACCCACTAATAAATCACGCAATACTGTAGCCGGAGATGAATAGAATGTCAGCAAATCCAGTCGATACCCGTTATTTTCCGTCCTTGATTCGTCAGGATTGGCAGCTGGATGAAGTGCAAGCGCTGTTTGACCTGCCGTTCAATGATCTGATTTATCAGGCGCAAACCGTGCACCGCAGGTTTTTTGATCCCAACGAAGTTCAAATCAGCAGCCTATTGAGTATCAAGACCGGTTCTTGTTCAGAAGATTGCGGCTATTGCCCCCAGAGTGCCCGTCATGACTCGGGTCTCAAGCCGGAAGCCTTAATGCCGGTTGAAGAGGTTATTCAAGCGGCGCAACGCGCAAAAGCTCAAGGGGCATCGCGATTTTGCATGGGCGCGGCCTGGCGTAAGCCAAAAGACAAGGATATTGACCGGGTGGTGGAAATGATTGAGGGGGTTAAAGCCCTGGGTATGGAAACCTGCGTAACCTTGGGAATGTTGACCGATGAGCAGACGATTCGCTTGAAGCAGGGCGGCTTGGATTACTACAATCACAATTTGGACACTTCGGAAGATTATTATTCCGAAATCATTACCACTCGAACCTACCAGGATCGTTTGGATACTCTGGAACGGGTCAGAGAGGCCGGAATCAATGTCTGTTGCGGCGGTATTTTGGGTATGGGCGAAAGCGCGGTCGACCGAGCCAAACTTCTGATTCAACTGGCCAATATGCCCAAGCAGCCGGAAAGCGTGCCAATCAATATGCTGGTTCAAGTAGAGGGCACGCCATTGATGGGCGTGGAAGCGCTGGATCCCTTTGTTTTTATCCGTACCATTGCCGTTGCTCGAATCATGATGCCGGCGTCGCGTGTACGCTTGTCGGCAGGCCGCAACACTATGAGCGATGAAATGCAGGCCTTGTGTTTTCTTGCCGGCGCTAATTCGATTTTTTATGGCGATAAATTGTTAACCACCGATAATCCGATGACGCGTCAGGATAAAGCCTTATTCGACCGGCTGGGAGTTTATCCGGGCGGTTCCAGTTACGTTTGATGAGGCTGCCGTTTCCATGTCTGGCTGATGATTTAGCCAAGCTTGCCGGGCAAAGCCTTTATCGCACAAGACGCATTATCGAATCGCCGCAAGGCGTGATGCTGCATATAGATGGCAAGCAGGCGATAAATTTTTGCAGCAATGACTATTTGGGTTTGGCCAATCATTCGGGCATTGTTGAGGCCTTTAAACGAGGTGTAGATCGTTATGGTGTGGGCAGCGGTTCGGCCCATTTGGTCTGTGGCCATAGTGCGGCTCATCACGCTCTCGAAGAAGAGCTTGCTGAGTTTACTGGCCGCGCGCGCGCACTCGTGTTTTCTACCGGTTATATGGCTAATTTGGGCGTGATTTCAGCTTTGCTGGGCCGAAGCGATACGGTGTTGGAAGATCGTTTGAATCATGCCTCATTACTGGACGGTGGTTTGCTGTCCGGCGCTCGTTTTCTGCGTTATGCTCATGCCGATGTGGGCGATCTCGAACGTCATTTAGCGAAGGCTTCAGGCAATAAACTGATTGTGACCGATGGTGTTTTTAGCATGGATGGCGATTTGGCACCTTTAGCGGCATTGTCGGCGCTTGCGGCAAAGCATTCGGCCTGGCTGATGGTTGATGACGCGCATGGCCTTGGCGTGATCGGAGCGCAAGGCGGGGGCGTTGTTCAGCAGTTCGGACTGCCATCATCGGAGGTGCAAATCTTGATGGGCACTTTGGGCAAAGCTTTTGGCACATTTGGCGCATTTGTCGCAGGCTCGGCTACCTTGATCGAAACTCTAATCCAAAAAGCCCGAACCTATATTTATACGACCGCGTTGCCGCCGGCTGTAGCGGAGGCGACACGGGCCAGTTTGCGCATTGTCCGGACAGAAAGTTGGCGACGCGACAAGCTATCTGCATTAACCCGGCATTTTCGTGCCGGCGCTGAGCAGCTAGGCCTCCAGCTTATGCCTTCGAGTTCAGCGATTCAAGTCCTGGTGATCGGCGAGAGTGAGAAAGCATTGGCGCTTAGCCAAGCTTTGCTCGACAAAAGGATTTGGGTCAGCGCGATTCGCCCCCCGACCGTTCCTAAGCATACCGCCCGATTGCGCATCACGTTTTCTGCACAGCATGAGCCAAGCCACGTCGATCAATTGCTGGACGCGCTTGCCGAGGTGGTCCGATGACTGGATTGCATCAGGAAAGCTTTGGTCAGGGCAAGACGATCGTGATGATTCACGGCTGGGCGATGCATTCCGGTATCTGGCGCGATTTTGCCCGTGACCTGGGCCAGCGTTACCGGGTCATTTGTATCGACTTGCCGGGTCATGGCCAGAGTGAGAAATTGTTGCCTTTTACCCTGGCGTCGACTGCCGAGTTGGTGGCTAATTCAGTAACTGAACCTGAATGCTGGTGGTTAGGTTGGTCGTTAGGCGCCTTAGTGACTTTGGATATCGCAGCGCGTTTTCCGCAGCGCTGCCGCGGGTTAATTTTGCTCGCGGGTAATCCGCATTTTGTGCAAACAGATCGCTGGCCGGGTATTCGCCTATCGGCGCTAAAAGCGTTTAGTGAAAGTTTGGCGGCTGATAGTCCAGCTACGTTATTACGTTTTTTATCATTGCAGATTAATGAAACGCTTGATTACAAAGAGCTGGCCAAGAGACTAAGAGCGGCTATTGCGCAGTGTCCCACGCCTGATCACGATACCTTAGAGCAAGGTTTGCAGATACTCAAAGCAAGCGATTTGCGCGCCGCTTTGGCGGCGTTGAAGCAGCCGGTTTCGGTGATCTTGGGCAATCGGGATACATTGGTGCCGGCTGAAGTGGGCTATCGAATGCAACAACTGCTCCCGGAATTGGAGTTAAATGTTCTCGACAAAGCGGGGCATGTTCCGTTTTTATCACACCGTGAGCAGATATTGGCGCTCATTAGTCATTTTATGGAAAGAACATGAGCGGCGCTTGTTTATTCGATAAAGCCAAACTGAAACAGTCATTTGGCCATGCATCGGTCAGTTATGATTTGCACGCCGATCTTCAGCGCGAAATAGGATGCGCATTGTTAGAAAGCGTTGATTTGTTGCAATGCCAGGATGTTTTACTGGATTTAGGCTGCGGCACCGGATTTTTTACCCGCGAGTTATTACTTCGGTTAAAAGATTCTGATGCGGCGACAGTGGTGGCTGTGGATATCGCTGAAGCAATGCTGCACGAAGCCCGGCGCAAACTATCGACGGCTGATCGTGTAGGCTATCTTTGCGCGGATGCAGACTATTTACCTTTCGCCAAACAATCGCTTAATGCGGTGTTTTCAAATTTGGCGTTTCAGTGGTCCTCTAATCCAGAAGCTTTATTTGCCGAGCTATTTCGCATTATCAAACCCAAAGGTTTGCTGGCATTTTCAACGTTTGGCCCAGGAACCTTGCAAGAACTCAAAACGGCCTGGTTAGAAGTGGATGGCTACCGACACATCAATGAATTTTATCACTCGGAGCAATTGAATGACGCATTGCATACAGCAGGATTCAGCAATATCTTGATAAGCGAGAAAACTTATTGCCGCTTTTATGATTCTGTATTGGCATTGATGCATGAATTAAAAAAACTGGGAGCGCAGAATGTGTTATTTGGTCGCAGCAAAGGCCTGACCGGTCGGTGGCAAATGCAAAAAATGATAAACGCATATGAGAAAGAACGCGTTGGAGGTAAAATTCCGGCCACTTTTTCGGCTATTTGGGTTTCGGCTGTCGCTTAGCCCAAGATCATGCAGCAAGGTTATTTCATAACGGGTACGGATACAGGGGTTGGCAAAACCTGGGCAGCAATAGCGCTGATGCATTATTTTCGTAACCAAGGAAAAACGGTTGTTGGCATGAAGCCGGTTGCTTCGGGATGTTGCTTTCAAGAAGGGCAGTGGCGTAATGAAGACGCTTTGTTGATGCAGACGCATGCTTCCGTTCCGCTGGCTTATAACTTGATAAATCCTTATGCCTATGAAGAGCCGGTTTCACCGCATATCGCGGGGCAAAATAATCCAGTTGAACTCAATACGGTACAGAGTTGTTTTGATGTATTGCAAGACCGCGCCGAGATTATGATCGTTGAAGGCGCGGGTGGCTGGTACACGCCGATTAACGTTCAACAGTCGATCGCTGATCTGGCAAGGATGCTGGCTTTGCCTGTAGTTGTGGTGGTGGCAATCAGGCTTGGCTGCATCAATCATGCGCAATTGACGGTTAGGGCCATTGAGCAGGCTGGTTTGAATTGCGCAGGCTGGATTGCGACTTGTTTGGATTTTTCAGTGTTGCGGTCTGAAGAAACTATGCAGACACTAAAGCTTAAGCTCAATGCGTCCAATTTAGGTATTCTGCCCTATAGACCAAACGCTGACTTCAACTTTTTTGCGCGGCAGTTGAGGCTGTAATACTGCTTTTGAATGACCTGTAGATTGTTAATAGGCTTTTTCATTTTTCTATGAACAGGATTTCTGAATGCTAGAGCGTTTTAAAATGAGTAAAAAAATTGGCTTGTTATTCGCTTTCTCGTTGGTCGCGTGCTCAACGACTCGGCAGCTCGCCGTTGACTTTCCATCGCTCGGGAGTGATGGTGATCGCCCGGAAAAGACCAGTGTCTTGCGACGATTACAGCCGGTTTCTGGTTTCAAGCTTATTGATGGCGATGATTACTACATTCGAGTGATTTCGACCTTTGATTTCAAAGGCGATAATATTCTAAAGAGTGGCTGTAATTCGATGGCGCCTTCCTACGAAAAAAATGATTTATCTTCCACGCTTATTTTCAGTGTTAAGAATGAGGTTCTGAAGTTAAATTATGATACGCCAGGATTTTCCTATCAGGCGGGCACAGGAAAATGTAATTATAAGTTTGACGCCAAAAAAAAGGTTTTGACGCCATGGATGCGTTTGAATACGGGCAAGGATACAGTGATTGATTATAGTTTTTATTCGAGCGCTACCAGTGACGTGGACGTTTCCGGATTGTTGGGCGATGTGACTGCGGCCAGCAGTTTATTGTCATTTACTGGGGTTGGTCTAGGCGTTTCCATTGCCGGGCAAGTAGCCGGACAATGGGCGCAAAACCAGCCTAAAATTGTTCCAATTAATCCCGAAGCCTCTCAAGCGTCTGCTCAAGCCACTCCGGTGGTGGTGGCGAAAAATAGCGCCGAATCGCATACGCTTCCGTCTTTAGTTGATTATTCCGGTCCTAGCGGCGCCTTAAACCAAACGATTTTTACGGTGCATGCGATCGAAGAAGGTGGCCTCAATCTGTGGGGGTCGGCTACTCAGCCTATAGGCGAACTCAAACTTTTTCCTGAGATTATTTCGTCCTTGTTGCTAAAATCGGGGGCTGACGGCGTACCAGACGCACAGGATCTGAATTTCGATGAAATTACCTATGCGCCGATTCAGTCAGCAAAGGGCGAAATAACGCTAGGACAATTACTTGAACAATCCAGTCATCCGAATAAGCCCAATTTAAAGCCGAAATGGTCTGATTATGCCGATGTAATCAACAATTGCCGGAAAATAAAATTGTTGATGAAGGAGTTGGGTTTTAACAAATTCGACCGCAATGCCTTGCTGTATTATTTCTTAAACAACAGCAGCGATTGGAAAAATTATAACCTTGACCGGCAAAAGACCTTGGTTGACGGATTGAGTTCAAAGCTAATCGCGTCCTATCGAGCTAAAGATTTTGCCGCATGTTTGAACACAGATGATTTTCATGTCATGAAGGCCATGGGTTTGGCTGTCAATTCTCAGAGTGATTGGGAGCAAATGGGTGAATCGAGTCTGAAAAAAGAGCAACTGTTTACCCCGTTAAAGTCGATCGAGCGGCAATTGGTTTCGGTTTTGCGAAATACCCATGCCGATGAAATGGAGCGCCAGCTTTATCCTTTATTGACCACTGCCAAAGGCGGCGATGGAACGGTGTTATTACAAAATCATCTCGGTGATTTTGGTTTGGAAACCCTGTTGAATACATTTGCGGGTTCGGTGTCCACAACTATCGCCGCAAGTCCATTGCCGGCGCCAAGCCCTGTACCAGCGCCGCCGGCAGCTAGTGTAGAGCAGGCTAATTCGGTAACAAAACCGCCTTCGCCAGCAAACGCAGTGTCCCCCATTCCAGGCGAAGGCTTAATCGTTAATGCCAAGCAACTGGCCCGCGTTTTTTCGAGCTTGCTGATACATGAATTAAGCTGCGCGCGTCCCGCCGCACAGTTGTCAGCAGGCCAAGTGGGTAACGCCGGAATTTTGCTGTTCACGACACAGTCAGGAAGTTCGCGTGCTAAAGGCGGCGCTTTGGAATTTGAGTTTTCTCAGGGCAAAATCATTCGCATGGCTTTTCAGCTTTCGACCCACCGTGATTTTGAGCAAAATTTGCTGGATTATCCGGAAGTTGGTGGATGCCGCATTGATCCGGCTTTTGTCGCAAAGCTGCATTAGGCAGGAAGCATTGAATTTGGTTTTGCTCCCTAAAGACTCGGCCAAAGGGGAAGCGTTAGCCGCCAAAGCATTTTTAAATCGTTATCTCGAAGAAGTACCATTGACTCCCGACGAACAGCAAATCGTTAAGGGTGACCTGAAAAAGCTGGAAGTTATGCTGGATAAACTAAAAAACGTCCCGACCTTGGATGGCAGAACCCCTCGATTTAACCGTCGCTTCTATCCGTTTAACGCATTCCGCTCTCTGCTCGGCATAGCAGGTGATGTAGTGGCGCCAACCTACGCCGAACTTTATTCCGGCAAATGGACGCACCCGAGCTGCTCATCCAACAAAAGGGCATCAACCGGATAAGCACGGTTTTAACTTCTCTTTTCAGGATCATCGAATGATGCTCTTGTGCGTGTGTAATTTCAAGCCAATTTTTTCTGTAACTATTCAGCCACAGATCAACACGGACAAAACAGATTGCTTACATTGCTTATTATAAACAAGCCGTTTAAACATCGGCTCATTTCCAAAATTCATCAGCAATCCCCGCTCAATCGCGGCCGCTTTCAACGAGTTGAGTAACGGTGATTCATGGGCAGGCTCAAGGCAACAAACAGCATATTTTAGTTGATCAGTGCGCATCTGCGCCAAACCGTGGCTGAATAGTTACAAAACAACTTAATATGGGTTTTGGCTAATGGTTATCAAAAAAGGGCGGATTAACCGCCCTTTTTTGCTGCGCTAATTACTTTTTAGCTTCTTGAGGAACTTCAGGTTTGCTTGCGGCTTCTGGAGACGGCGCAGGTGCAGCAGGCTTTTCTTCAGCCTGGTTTGCGGCTGGCGTTGCTGCGGCCGGAGTCGCTGTCGGCTCTGCGGGTTTTGCGGCTTCCGTCGCTGCTTGTTCAGCGGGGTTAGCGGCTGGGGATGCCGCTGCTGCAGCTGCAGGTGTTGCGGCAGGTTTTTCTTCAACCAGCGGAATCAAAATTTCTACTTTCGCTTGTTTACGCAGCGTTTCCAGCATGGTTTGAATTTTTTTCCGTTGCAGGAACGGCTTTAATTGTTCCTTGACGGCTTCCAGAGGAGGCGGCGCTTGTTCGCGTGAATCTTCTTTCAGAATAACATGCCAGCCAAACTGAGTTTGCACTGGTGTTTTGCTGTATTTGCCTTTTTCAAGCGCGGCAACCGCTTCAGAAAACGGCGCTACCATTTGGCCTGGAGAAAACCAGCCTAAATCGCCGCCGTTTTGTGATTCTTTGGCGTCCAAAGAATGTTTATTGGCTAATTTGGCAAAGTCTGCGCCTTTGTCCAATTCGGCGATGCGGTCTTTGGCTTCTTTTTCGGTTTTAACCAAAATGTGCCGCGCTTTATATTCAGTGCCTTTGTCGCTTGCGACTTTGCTGTCGTATTCAGCCTTGAGTTCAGCGTCGGTAACCGGATTTGCTTTCAAATAGTTTTGCAAAGCGGCTTGAGTTAACAAGCTTTTTTTAGCGACTTCCAATTGTTTCAGCACATCCGGGGATTTATCCAATTGTTTTTGAGTGGCGTCTTGCACTAATAATTCGCGTTGCACCAGCTCTTCGACCAATTTTTCTTTCGGGAAGCTTTGGCCATGGCTGCGCTGCGCAATTTCTTTTTCCAGATCTTCAAGCGCAGATTTGGCAATATATTGGCCGTTGACTTCAGCGATGGCATCAGCTTTGCTTACGGTTGGCGCAGCTGCTGAGCTGTTGCTGTCAGCGGAGTTTTTGGGATTACAGCCTGCAGTCAAAGCAGTCAGTAGCGCGATTAAGGGTATAAAAGTTTTTTTCATTTATGAATTTCCTTTGGTTTGTTCAGAAGGTGAAAGAGCATTAATGCCTAAGGCATGAATTTGTTGTTTCAGTAGGTCGCCCAGCGCCTGGTAAATGAGCTGGTGCCGTTGCACCAGAGATTTACCTTCAAATACCTCGGCAACCACTGTGACATGATAATGGCCGCCCCCGCTTCTTGCGCCAGCATGGCCGGCATGAGCGGCGCTGTTATCGATGATTTCCAGTAGTTCGGGTTTCAGCGCATCGTTGAGAAATTGCTTGATTGTGTCAGAGATCATTGTGGAAATACTTTTTTAAAAGGTTTAACAGTCACTTTTGCGTAGACGCCGGCTTCAAAGTAAGGGTCTTGTTTGGCCCAGGCTTGCGCGTCTTCCAAATGATTGAATTCAGCGACGATCAAGCTGCCGGTAAAGCCAGCAGGTCCGGGATTTTCGGTGTCGACAGCCGGGTGCGGCCCGGCCAAAAGTAAACGGCCCAAGTCTTGAAGCTGCTGCAGTCTGGCGATATGCTGGGGTCGCGCTTCCAGGCGCTGTTCCAAGCTGTTGGCATTGTCCTCGGCGATAATTGCGTATAACACGGTTATTCCTCGGTTTCTGGGAGATATCTATAGAGAAAAATCACCTGGACAACGATAAAAATCACAGTCAGACCGGGTACGCCAAAAGTCTTGAAAGTGACCCAGTCATCGGTATTGTACCGATACATGACATAGAGATTCAGAAAACCGACGCCGATGAAGAAAACTGCCCACATCAGGTTTAAGCGCTTCCAGACAAAGCCAGGCAGGGTTAAATTGGCTGACATCATGCGCTCGACAAATGGCTTTTTTCCAACAAATTGGCTGCCTAAAAAAGCAACGCCAAATAGCCATTCGACAATCGACAACTTCCATTTTAAAAAGCGCTCGTCATGCAGATAGATTGTGGCGCCGCCCATCACAACGGCAAGTCCTAAGGTAATCCATTGCATTGTCGTGACCTCGCGATATTTGAACCAAGCGAGCGCTACGCCAAGGACAGTGGCGGCTATCATAACGCCAGTGGCTACGTAAATGTCATACAGTTTGTAAGCGATAAAAAATAAAACGATGGGAAAGAATTCAAAAAATTGCTTCATTGCAAATAAAGAAAAATGTTAAGCGTAAATATCAATTTTCGGCGTTACGTTGCCGAATTGCGGGGCAAGAAGAGTCTGGTTGATTTCCTGGCGATAGGCATTCAAGGCGCGTGCGGTTTTTGTGTTTTGCGGTTGCGAAAAAGCGCGATCAAACTGATCAGCGGCTAACCTTTTGAGTTCAAGAGAAGGCTCGATCTGTTCTGAAGGGTAGGGCGCAAGAGCAGATTGAGAAAAGTTATTGGCGTGCGGCGAACTCGTTGCAAGCGATTCAATTTTATTCGGCGTGCTGTTTTGCTTAGCAAATGGATGCTGTTTTAAAGTAGCCGAGGTAAACGATAAAGAGGAGCTATGAATTCTCACTGAGACTCTATTAGGCGCCATGCGGATGCAATAACTTCTCTAGTATAGATTTTTTATAAAAAAATGTATACTTTAAAATTCATGCTGTTGGCAGATGAATTTAGATTTTTCGTAATTGTTTAGCCTGCTTTTTGGAGATTTCATGGATAAAACGACTCAAACCGAACTGGAAGCAGCTGCTTTCAGACGCTTGGTTAAGCATTTGCAACAGCATACCGAAGTTCAGAATATTGAATTAATGATTTTGGCGGATTTTTGTCGCAATTGTTTAGCTAAATGGTATGTCGCGGCGGCAGAAGAGCGGGGTGAATGCGTTGATTACGAACAGGCCCGCGATATGGTTTATGGCATGAGTTACCAGGAATGGCGCGAAAAATACCAACGTGAGGCGACGCCCGAGCAGTTGGCGGCCTATCAACGCAGACAACAAGCCAAATCGGCGTAATTTGCCGCCTACCTAGTCGAAGGGTAGTCGTTCTAACTTAACCTGACAGTGGCTGGTTTTTTTAGAGGCGTTCTTAATAGCTTTATTTTTTTTCTCTCGAAACCAATAGTTTATTGACTTGCGCCATATCATCGGCGGTAAGACTGCTTGCGGCGTGCTTGAGTTTCAGGCTGTTGATTAAATAATCATAACGAGTGCGGGAATAATCGCGTTTGGCGCGGTACAAGTTGCGTTGCTCATTCAGGACATCCACCATGGTTCGGGTGCCGATTTCAAAACCTGCTTCGGTGGCTTCTAGCGCGCTTTGCGCAGACTTAACACTAGATTCTAGCGCTTCGACTCGGCTCATATTGGAAGTAATGCCCCGGAAGGCGTTTTTCACTTGACGCCGTATCTCACGTTTTTTCGCATTCAGGCTTTCTTTGGCTGCAGTAAATTCATAACTGGCCTGGCGTGTCCGAGAATTGACTGCGCCGCCTTGAAACAAAGGTACATTTAATTGCAAGCCAACGCTTTCGGTAGTACCGCGTAAGCCAAAGGTGCTGTTATTATCCGTTTCCCCGTAAGAAGCGACGATATCCAGAGTCGGCAGATGATTAGAACGTTGCAAGTCAATGGACTTGCGCGCGATTTCTGCCTGATTGAAGGCGGAGATAATGCCTAAATTGCTGATCTCGGCGTTTTCGCTCCATGCGCTAATGTCAGCCGGTTCCGGCTTGATTAGCGGAAGTTTCTCGGTAATCGGGTCGAGAATGGCTTCAGTTTCTCCAATAATTTCTCTTAACGCTTCTTTTTGATTATCCAGATTGTTGCTGGCTTCAATTTCGTTGGCAAGAGCTTGGTCAAAGCCAGCTTGCGCCTCATGAACATCGGTGATCGCGATCAGGCCAACTTCAAAACGCTGTTTGGCTTGTTCAAGTTGGCGGGCGATGGCTTCTTTTTCAGCGCTAGCAAATTGCAGATTATCTTCGGCAGACAGAATATTGAAATAGGCTTCCGTGGTCTTTAGCATCAAGTTTTGTAATTCGGCTTGATAAGCCGCTTCAGCCTGAGCGATTTTATTATCGGACTGGCTAAGCTGAACCCAGTGTTCCCAGTGAAACAACGGCTGAGTTAAGTTGATATTAAAGTTGTGGTTCCAATAGTCTTGCACGCCAACCCCCTGGAACGTGACTTTTTTATTGGTCAGTCGGTTTCGGCTGCTGGCTGCGGTTAACGCGACAGTCGGCAAAAATTGGGCAATACTTTGGTTTTTGGACTCGCCAATCGCCAATTGATTCGCTTCAGCCTGTTTTAACAGCGGATTGTGCTCCAGCGCTAGTTGGTAAATCGCGGATAGATTTTGTGCCGTTGCAGTTGTGCTGGCGAATGTAATGCTGAGGATGAAGCAGGGCATTTTACTGAAGTTGAATGTTTGGCGCATAGATTGAATCGGGCTGATAGCCTTGGCTTTGAGAAGCATTATTTTTTTTAAAGCGTAAGTGTTATAGTCTGGAACTGAATCCCTTGTTAAAAATAATAACGCATGAGTCTGATATTGAGAATTTTCTTTTTACTGATTGTGGCTGCTGGTCTGACAAGTTGCGCCAGTTTGGGCCGAGGTATGGTCGAGGCTTTTTTAGACAAGCAAGTTTCGGTCGATACACGGGTTTGTGAAATTTGGGGTAAACCATTTAACGGGCTCTGGCCATTTCTGGATAACAGAAATGGCAAAATGAAAGTGCTGATGGTGCATGGGGTGGGCGATCATTTGCCCGGCTATTCAACGCAATTTGTCGAAAAACTGGCCAATGAGCTGAATTTAACGGCAATGTCTGCGCAGCAAAAAAACATCAATTTAACCAGCCGTCTGGATAATACAAAAGACTTGGGTAATTTGCGTGTTGTTCGTTTGCTGGATAAGCATAGAACCAAAGAACTGCTGTTTTATGAACTGACCTGGTCTGCCATTACGGCTAAGCAAAAAGAAGTGCTTGCTTACGATAATTCGGGCGAGTATTCATTTAGAAGAGCCAAAATCAATGATCTGATGAAAAAGTTTTCCAATGATACGGGACCAGATCCGATTATTTATCTCGGCGATAGCCGGGAAGACATTTTGGTTTCTTTTGCCCAGGCGTTTTGTTGGATGAGCAAAAGCAACTGGCAGGATTTGCCTAACGATGTCAGGCAGACCTGCTCGTTTAATGATGATACTGCCGCTGCCAACATGCGGATTGATCATTACGCGATCATTTCGCATAGTTTAGGCAGCCGGATAACGATCGATGGGCTGCAGCGCATTGCGTCTCTGGTTGATCAGCGTGACCCTGACTTTCGCTTAGCTTTGCAGCGCAAAGAAATACCGATTTACATGATGTCGAATCAATTGCCGATGTTGCAATTAGGCCGTAAATTGCCGGAAGTCAGTCATCAGAAAGCAGCTTATTGTCAGATCGGCGGCGAAAAATACCCGCAGCGCATTGTCGCACAAACGCCCATTATTGCATTTAGCGATCCAAATGATTTGTTAAGTTACGCGATTCCGCACGGGTTTGTTGAGAAGTACCTGGATTCCAGGCTTTGCTTTGACGTTACCAATATCAACATTAATGTGGCGGCGATTTTTGATGCTTTTGGCTTAGGTAAGTTGGCCAATCCGCTTGACGCTCATATCGGCTATGACACCGACGATCGGGTGGTGGCCCTGATTGCTAAAGGAATAGGCAATGCTGAAACGGCGCCCATGGTAAAAGAACGTTGCCGCTGGGTCGAAACTATCGATTAGACTTATTTTCATTCGGTTTTGCGTTCTTTATAGCGGTATTTGTAAGCATTGTGACGGTAACTGTTTTTGAGTTGGTGAGTTACCGTCACAATTGACGGCATGTCAACGAATCTTAACGGACTCTATAGGCCTAAAAAAACCCGCTAAGCCTAGATAACTTGCGGGTTTGTGGGCTTCTTTGGACTTTTTAGAACACTAAAATGGCGGAGAGAGAGGGGTTCGAACCCTCGATACGTTGCCGTATACACACTTTCCAGGCGTGCGCCTTCGACCACTCGGCCATCTCTCCTAGATACTCGGCTTAAAGATATAAGTATTTGAAAATTTTAATCTAAATTCTCATATAACGCAATCGGTTTATAGACTGTTTGCGCTGGCGAGCATTTCGAGTTCGTCCCAGCGCTGGTAAGCGTGTTCTAGCCTGTTTTCCAGTGCTTTGAGCTGATTTAAAGCATCCGCGACGGCAGCTTGGCTACTTTGATAAAATTCTGGCGAACTGATTTTTTCGTTCAGCGCGCTCTGTTCGAATTCAAGGTCTTGTATGAGTGTGGGTAAGTTATTCAGTTCTTGCTGCTCTTTATAATTGAGTTTTTTCTTTTTGGCAGGAAGGCCGGATTTTTCTTGTTTAGCTGGATTGGGTGATTTTGCTTTAATCACGTTTTGTTTATTCAACGTATTATGATTTAGCCAATCAGTATAGCCGCCAATATGTTCCTCAACGGTTCCAGCGCCATCCAAAACCATTACGCTAGTGACAACATTATCCAAAAACTCGCGGTCATGACTGACTAACAACAAGGTTCCATCGAACTGAACCAGCTTTTGCTCAAGCAACTCAAGCGTTTCAAGATCAAGATCGTTGGTTGGTTCATCCATGACAATTAAGTTAGCTGGCTTGGTAAATAAGCGTGCCAGCATTAGGCGGTTTTTTTCCCCGCCAGATAGGCTTTTTACCGGTGATCTCGCTCTTGCCGGAGCAAATAAAAAATCGGCCAAGTAAGACATCACATGGCGCTTGTTGCCGCCGATTTCGACAAAATCATTGCCGTCGGCAATGGTGTCCGCTACCGTTATATTAGGGTCTATTTGCTGCCGCAGCTGGTCAAAATAAGCGATTTCAAGCTTGGTGCCTTGCTCGATGCTGCCTTCATCCGGTTGAAGTTGTTGTAAAAGCAGCTTTAGTAAGGTCGACTTCCCGGCTCCATTTGCACCGATTAAACCAATCTTATCGCCCCGTTGTATCAATGTTGAGAAATGAGAGACGATGAGCTTATTCGGGTAAGCAAAGCTGATGTCCTTTGCTTCGATGACTTTTTTGCCGGATGTTTCGCCGCGATCCAGCATGATTTGGGTCAAGCCCTGCCGGTTACGCCGCTCCGCTCGTTCCCGGCGTAATTTTTCTAGGGCTCTGACTCGCCCTTCATTGCGCGTTCGACGAGCCTTAATGCCTTGCCGTATCCAGACTTCTTCCTCGGCTAGTTTTTTATCGAATTCGGCATTTTGATTTGCTTCATCTTCTAAGGCGTCGGCTTTTCTTTTCAGATAATCTTGATAGCTGCCTTGCCAAGAGCTTAGTTTGCCGCGATCCAGATCAATAATTCGGGTAGCCAGTTTTTGCAAAAAACTGCGGTCGTGGGTGACAAAAAGCACGGCGCCCTCAAACATCAGCAGTTGTTCTTCCAGCCAAGTGATGCTTTCAAGATCAAGATGGTTGGTCGGCTCGTCCAGCAGCAATACTTCGGGTTCGATAACCAACGCCTTGGCCAAAGCGACTCGGCGTTTCCAGCCGCCGGAAAGTTCAGAGATTGCTAAGTCGCCTGGCAAGGCAAGCTTACTCAATACGGTTTCTACGCGCTGCTGAAAATGCCAACCGCGCTGGGATTCCAGTTTGTGTTGTAAATCACCCAGCTCTTGAATCGATTTGTCATCGTGCTGATTCAGCGCCATCGAGAGCGTGTGATAGCGAGCAATCCAGCGGCCAAGATCGCCAAGGCCGCTGGCGACCGCGTCGTAAACGCTTGCGCTTTCAGGCAGTTCTGGCGTTTGATCCAAAAAGGCCAAGCGTAACTCGGGCTGTCGCCAGATCTCGCCTTGATCGGGTAATAGGCTGCCGGCGACTATTTTCATCAGTGTTGATTTGCCTTCGCCATTTCGTCCCAGCAAACCGACCCTCTCGCCGGCATCCAGTTGGAAATCGGCTTGTTGCAGCAGCGCATGCGCGCCGTAAGCAATGGCTAAATTAGTCAGGCGAATTAACGGCATAATGGGACACGTGATGGGAATTGGCTGGCCATTATACAAAGAAAAGCGAGTAATTTTTCCGGTCTTTAAAAGTTGTTAATGAGGCGACCATTAGTCGCAAAAAAGGGGGGGCTAAATATTAAAAAAATTAGGCTAAACTTGTTGGAGCGCAATCTTAATACTTTACTAACGCTATGACTAAGACCGCAGTTTGTCCGCAAAGTAGAAAACGCTTATTTCTTTCTTCATTAGGAATCATCATTGGGGTTTTCAGTTTTTTTGAAACTTCGATCATGATTGTTTTCGAAGAAATAAAGAAATGGGGAATCTTATTAGACCCCTACGTTGAGACTGCTGTAGACACACTAGCATTGTCTTTGTTGAGTGCGCCTTGTTTGTGGTTTTTTTCTTTTCGACCGCTGGCTATCAAAATCGAACAGGAACAAGCCAAAGTCGAGGAAAAATCAAAGCTTAACGCTGAACTGCATATGGCGCTGGATGTGCATGCGCTGGTTAGTATTGCCGATAATCGTGGACGGATTATTCACGTTAACGATAAGTTTTGCCAGATATCCGGTTATTCGGCGGCAGAACTGCTGGGTCAAGATCACCGGATCGTCAATTCGGGTCTGCATGATAAAGGCTTTATCCAGAATTTATGGCAGACGATAACGGCTGGCAAAATTTGGCAGGGAGAAATCTGCAATCGCCGTAAAGATGGCGATTATTATTGGGTTGACAGCACCATCGTGCCGCTGCTTGATAAGGAAAACAGGCCGTTTCAATATATTTCCATTCGCCGGGATGTGACGGTCCAAAAAAATAGCGAGCTAAAATTGCTAGTGCTTCGACAAGCTCTCGACGCTAGCAGCGAAATGATAGTGATTACTAATGCGGATGGTCAAATCCAGTATGTAAATCCCGCTTTGTGCAGTTTTACTGGCTGGCGTGAAGAAAACTTGCAAGGGCGTCATGTTAGTTACATGGATAATCCTGATGCAGCTGCGGCTACGCTTGCCGATATGCGAAATGCGCTGAAACAAGGTAAACCTTGGTTTGGCCGTATTCAGAACCGGCGTTTGACCGGTTCATCTGATCACTATCTCAATTATTGGGCTGAGCTGAGTATTACCCCTATCTTGAACAATGACAAGGCGGTGACCGGCTATGTGCAGATTCAGCGCGACGTTAGTGAACAAATCGCTAGAGAAGAAGCCATGCTTGCCGAGAAACAAGATGCTGTGGCACGTATAGCTATTGGTGAAGCTTTGCAACAATTTGTGCCCTTAGAAGATCGATTCTTACAGATTTTAACAACGCTAATGAGTTTGCAAGGCTTTGATCAATTTAAGCAAGGCGGCGTGTTATTAAAAGCGCGTGGTGAAGATTATTTTGAGCCATTTGTTTTATCAGGCGAATTTAGCAACGATTTCGTGCAGAGCCTCCAGCGTTTGTCTATCGATGATAATTTGTGCGGTCAGGCCCAGACCCAGCTATTAGGTAATCAGATCATTTTCGGTAATTGCTTGCGTGATTCAGGTTCTGTAACAAAAACCGAGTTTGGTATGCTTCATGGTCATTGTCTGATACCGGTTATGTCAGGCGGCGTTCATTCGGGCGTGTTATTTTTAAATACCAACTGGGATTTCACATTTACTGAATCCCGTTTAACGATGCTTACTCAAATAGGCGAAATGATGGCTCTGGCATTATTGCAGGAACAAGCCCGATTAGCGCTGGAAGAATCCAGAGATGCAGCTGTACAGGCGGCGTTAACCAAGAGCGAATTTCTTGCCAACATGAGCCATGAAATTCGTACCCCAATGAATGGCGTATTGGGCATGCTGGATCTGTTAAAAGATACAATTTTGTCCCGTGAGCAGTCGGAATTGCTCGATACGGCGGCCAATTCGGCAGAAGCTTTGCTCGACATTATCAATGATATTCTGGATTTTTCTAAGCTTGAAGCCGGCAAAATTGAGGTGGAAAAAATCGAGTTTGATTTACCTGTTGTGGTTGAAGAAGTCTGCACCTTAATGGCTAACCGCGCTCATGCTAAAGGTTTAGAGCTGAATTGTTTTGTGCCGGCAAATTTGCCCCGACGTTGGAATGGCGATCCGACCCGTATACGCCAAGTGCTGACCAATTTGATTGGTAATGCGGTTAAATTTACTGAAAAAGGCGAAGTTTCGATAAAAATTATCGAAAAGCCTTTTGCTGAACATCATTCAGAAATTCGCGTCGAGATTCAAGATACTGGTATAGGCATAGCCCCCGAAATACAGGCGCGGCTGTTTCAGCCATTTTCGCAGGCGGATAGTTCAACGGCGCGCCGCTATGGCGGAACCGGGCTTGGTTTATCAATCAGCCGTGATTTAGTTCGCTTAATGGATGGAATAATTGGTGTCGATAGTGAGCAAGGCAATGGCTCCAGATTCTGGTTTGCGCTCCCCCTTCAACCAGCCGAAAGCAGTATTAAAGCCAATGTGGTGGATTTAACCGGCCAACGTGCGTTGATCGTCGATGACAATGCTACGAATCGAATCATTTTGGAACATTATTTGACACACTGGGGCTTATCTGTTTTTCAAGTTGATAATGCCGTTTCAGCGCTGGAGGAGCTTAATGCGGGAATATTGAGGAATGAGCCCTATACTTTGCTACTGTCCGATTTGCATATGCCTGATATGGATGGTTATGACTTAATCAGAGCCGTCAATAAAAACCCTGCGCTGCTTTCTCTATCGAAGATGATTCTCACTTCCGGGAGTTCCTGTAATGAAAGTGAGCGGGCTGCTTTAGGCATTTCGCATTGCTTGCTCAAGCCGGTGCGGCAAACACATCTTTTTGATGCAATCGTTAATTCGCTGCAATCGGCGAGTCGGCAGGAACCCAATAACGAGAACTCAAAATGCCCAGCAGCTGATTTTTCTGGCAAGCGCGTGCTGGTTGCTGAGGATAACAAAGTTAATCAGAAAGTTATTTTGGGCTTATTAGCTAAATTTAATCTGCAAGCCGATATGGTTGAAAATGGACAAGAGGTTTTGGATCAGTTGTTTCTGAGGCCTTATGATTTGGTTCTGATGGATTGTCAGATGCCTATTATGGATGGGTATGAAACTGTCCGATATATACGCGCTCGTGAGCTTAGCTTGGATAATGCTACTCGCATGCCGATAATTGCTTTAACCGCGCATGCGGCTGTTGGCGAACGAGAAAAATGCTTGGCGGCCGGTATGGATGATCATCTTAGCAAGCCGATCTCTCGAAAACAGTTGGAAGCGCGGTTAAGGCAATGGTTTGGCTTAAGTATGGAGCATCGTACTATGACGGAGGAAAGCGGCAAGCAGACGTCTGAAAAGGCGCTGCTGTGGGATGAGCCTCAGGCGCTTAAGCGATTGGAAGGCGATCAAGAGTTACTTGCCGATATCATTGAATTGTTTCTCGAAGAGTCACCTACGCAAGTAAGCGCATTAAATGAGGCTTGCCAAAAAGCCGACATCTTGGCATTAGCCGAAACCGCACACAAAATTAAAGGGATGGCCGGGCATTTTTGCGCCGATGTGATTGTTTCGTTGGCTGCTGAACTAGAAAACAAAGCGCGAACCAATAAATTGGGGGATTTTAACAGGATGGCTGAAGAATTAATAAGGGTTACAAAGGAGTTGACAGAAAATTTATCGCTTAGGAGAGGCAAGGTTTATGAGTAAAGAGTTTAATTTTTTTGAACTGAAAGCGGCAGAACGATTACCGTCGCCATCCGGAACGGCGCTGGCGATCATGAAGCTGGTGCAAAGAGATGATGCAACTGTTCAACAGGTTGGACAGCTGATACAGACCGACCCTGCTTTGAGCGGCAGGATATTGGCGTTTGCCAATTCGGCGGCGTTTGGCGCACGAAGACCCGTCGCCAGTATCCAGGACACCGTTGTTTTGGTTGGTATAAGTGCGGTGCGCAACTTCTCATTGAGCCTGTCTTTAATCGGCAAATATAGCCCAGGTTATTGCCAGGGCTTTGATTATTCGGCTTATTGGGCTAGATCATTGATGGCGGCGGTTGTAATTGCGGGCATTATCGCCAGGGATCGCACGGCCTCTCCGGAAGAAGCGTTTACTCTAGGCTTATTGAGAGATATTGGCAGCCTTGCATTGGCGACTGCTTGGCCTGAAAAATATAGCGAATGTTTAACCCAGGCGCGAGGAGCTCAATTACTAACGCTTGAGCAGGAACAATTTGCGGTTGATCATGAGTCATTAACCTTATTGTTACTCGACGATTGGGGCTTGCCTGCTATTTTTCTCGACGCATTAAGACTGAGTCGCCAACCTTCAATTGATGCTTCAGATACTACCAGGACCGCTCGTCTTGCCAGGCAACTGGCGTTTGCCAGTCAACTTACCGATTATTGCCAGGCTAATGATGAACTGAGAACACGTTTATTGCCGAAGCTAGAAGTAGAGGCGGCGCTCCATGCGCTGGATAGTGGTTCGTTGATCCAGTTGGCGAATGATCTGTTTAACCAATGGCAAGAGTGGGGCAAAATTATCGGTATTAATACTGATCTTCGCACTAATCCGAATCCTGAAATTGCGCATTTAATGGATTCTGCGCTAATGGGTTTGGATATCTTGCTCGTTGACGATGATCCGATGATTTTAGCCCGATTAGCAAAACAGCTGACGGGATCTGGGCATCGTGTTGAAACTTGCAGGGATGGGGAGTTGGCTTTGAAACGGGTGATAGAGCAAAAACCACAAATTGTTATTACTGATTGGCGCATGAAACCGATGGATGGTGTGCAATTATGTAAAACATTGCGAGCGTCGGTGTTTGCCAAAGACCTCTACATCATCATGCTGACTGCTACTGAAGACGAAGACGCTTTAGTAGAGGCTTTCGATGCTGGTATCGACGATTATGTGGTCAAGCCGGTTAGTTTACGCGTGTTATTGGCGCGGATTAGAGCGGGTCAGCGTATCAGTGCTTTACAGCAAGAATTGCTAGAAGACCGGAAGGAGTTGGAGCGTTCCACTGCGGAATTGGCTCTAGCAAACAGACGATTACAGCATCTGGCGCATACCGATTTACTAACTGCTCTGCCTAATCGCCGCTATGCTTTGAACAGACTGGAACAGGAGTGGAGCAGCGTGCGCCGATTTAACCGGCCATTAAGCGTATTAATGCTGGACCTTGATTATTTTAAGTTAGTTAATGACTCGCTCGGGCATGATATTGGCGACCAAGTTTTGTCCCATGCGGCAAAGATTATGCGCGAGACTATTCGGACCAATGATGTCGCTTGTCGCCTGGGCGGTGAGGAATTTTTAGTCATTGCTTCGAATACTGACAGTGCTGCGGCCTTACTACTAGCCGAACGTATCCGTAAAGCTGTGGAATCGCAGCAAATTAAAGTTGCAGCGTTGCCGCGTCCCGTTACGGTGAGCATCGGCGTCGCAAGTTCAACAGATTGTAAGGTGGACTGGAAAGAGCTGGTGAAACTTGCGGATAAGGCGGTCTATAAAGTCAAAGAAAAAGGCCGAAACGGGGTTCACTTGGCATCAAGAACGATTGATGTCGTTTGATAAGTTGATGTGGTATGGATTTACGACGGCTCTGTTTTTGTTTCTAATCCATTCACTCCAAGAGCCGGGATAAAGTTTTGATCCTGCTAGGCCACAATATTCCATAGCTAATACATTATGACAGGCGGTTACACCAGAACCGCACATGTGAACGATTTGTTTCGGCGATTTATCGCCCGTCAACTGAAGAAATTGGCTGCGCAATTGTTCAGATGACAGAAATAGTCCGTCGTTATTCAAATTCGTCTGAAAAGGTCTGTTTATAGCGCCAGGAATATGGCCGGCAACCGGATCTATCGGCTCTGACTTCCCTTGGAAACGCTCGCTAGTTCTTGCATCGACGAGACAAATCGATTTTTTAGCCAAGCCATTTTCGACATCTAAAGCATTTATCCAGTCAGAGAGGCTGGGATAGGGTCTAAACAGTCGTTGCTCTGGAGTCGGCAAACAGGTTGTTAAGGGATAGCCTAATTGGCGCCAATGTTGAACGCCGCCATTAAGAACAGCGACTGCTTCGTGACCAAGGTAGCGCAATAGCCACCACAAACGCGCCGCAAACGCCCCAGCCGAATCATCATATACGACGATTTGACTGTTATTAGAAACACCCCATTGTCCCAGCTTATTGACGAGTTCAACAAAATTCGGCAGCGGATGACGGCCTGTAAAATCGCTGATCGAAGATGATAAATCTCTATCTAAATGAGCATATCTCGCATTTCTCAGATGGCCCATTCGGTATGCTTTTGCGCCGGTTTCGGGGTCCGCTAAAGAAAAGCGGCAATCAACCGTTATCCAATTGGGGTTATTCTGATTGTGTTTTAATGCTTCCGCCGAAATAAGTGTGTTGTATTGCATGGTTAAATTCCCAATAAAATAATTTTGCCGATATGCTGGCTGCTTTCCATTCGTTCGTGAGCCTTAGCCGCATCGCCAAGAGCAAAGGTTGAGTCAATAATGGGCTTTATTTGGCCTGTGCTTAATAACGGCCATACCTGGGAGAGTAGTTTTTTGGCTATTTCAGCTTTAAATTCCAGTTCGCGGGGTCTTAGCGTTGAGCCCGAAATGGTTAGGCGTTTGAGCATGAGAGTTAATAAATTGATTTCTGCTTTTGGGCCATTTTGTATTGCGATTTGCAATAATCGAGCGTTTTCACTCATGCACTTTAAATTACGGGCAAAATAATCGCCGCCTATCATGTCGAGAATAACATTAACGCCTTTGTTTTCAGTAAGTTCAGTAATGGCCTTAACAAAATCATGAGTTTTGTAATTGATAGCCGCGTGGGCGCCAAGTTGCAAACAATACTCGCATTTTTGGTCTGAACCGGCGGTAACGATAACGCGGCTGCCAAAGCTTTTGGCAAGCTGAATCGCAGTTGTGCCAATACCGCTGGTTCCGCCATGGATTAAAATGGTTTCGGTTGGTAACAGATGGCCTATATCGAATAGATTACTCCATACGGTAAAATAGGTTTCAGGCAAGGCGGCAGCTTGAATCGCGTTAAGCCCGAGTGGAATGGGCAGACACAGAGCTTCTTCTGCAAGGCAGTATTCGGCATATCCGCCACCCGTCACCAGGGCGCAAATCGAGTCGTTTATGCGCAAGGACTGGACCATGCTACCCAGCGAAACAACCGTTCCGGCTATTTCCAGTCCTGGTATATCCGATGCGCCAGTTGGTGGTGGATATAAGCCTCTACGCTGCATGATGTCCGGTCGGTTAACACCTGCGGCGGCGACTTTGATCAGCACTTGATGACCGCTTGGTTTGGGTGTCGGTCGCTGAGTAAGCTGTAAAACCGAGGCTTCTCCGGGTTGTTTGATTTCAATAGCAAGCATAAGTATGTTTGCAATAAATAGACAAATGATCTCTAAAATGGGTGTAAGGCCAGGACTAACATATTTTATAGAGTCAATATTACGATTCAACTCGAGTTTTTAGTGGAGTGGCTTTCGTAATAATGATAATTTTTTATAAGCAGATAGGTAACAAAGTGATTCGTGTAGGTATTGTAGGGGGAACCGGTTATACCGGTGTTGAGTTATTACGTATGCTGGCAATGCATCCAAAAGTTGAGATTGGTATTGTGACTTCCCGCTCGGATGTTGGTTTGAGAGTGGATGCGCTCTATCCAAGTTTACACGGGGCTATCGATACAGAATTTTCTGCACCCGATATTGAAGCTTTGGCGACTTGCGAGCTTGTGTTTTTTGCTACGCCGAATGGCACGGCTATGCTAATGGCCAAACAATTATTGGAGCGTGGCGTTAAGATCATTGATTTGTCAGCTGATTTTCGTTTACAGGATGCTCAGCTTTGGGCGCGCTGGTACGGGTTGGAGCATGCATGCCCTGAAGTGATAGCTGAGGCTATTTATGGGTTGCCGGAAGTCAATCGGGATAAAATTCGTAATTCAAGGCTGATCGCATGTCCTGGGTGCTACCCTACGGCCGTTCAGTTGGGTTTGCTGCCATTGATAGAACAAGGTTTAATCAAACATGATCAGATCATTGCCGATGTGAAGTCTGGCGTTAGCGGTGCAGGGCGCAAAGCAGAATTGGCTACGTTAATGAGCGAAACGGGCGAGAGCTTTAAGGCTTATTCGGTGTCAGGTCATCGGCATCTTCCTGAGATCATTCAAAGCTTAGAACGCATTGCTGGCAAAACGGTTAACCTGACTTTTGTGCCGCATTTGACGCCTATGATCCGAGGAATACATGCAACCATCTATGTACAGGTCGCTGAATCTGTCAGGGATATTCAAGCTTTATTTGAGACACGTTACCGTAATGAGCTTTTTGTTGATGTCTTGCCAGCAGGTTCTCATCCCGATACGCGAAATGTAAAAGGCAGTAATCATTGTCATATTGCAGTTCATCGACCGCAGGGTGGAAAAACGCTTGTTGTTCTCTCGGCCATTGATAATCTAGTGAAAGGCGCAGCCGGTCAAGCCATTCAAAATATGAACTTAATGTTTGGTTTCCAAGAAGACATGGGTTTACAAATGCTTTCTTTGTATCCATAAATCTTGACTGAATAAGTTGGGATAGCCATAATTCAACCTTATTCTTATATTTTTCCTCGATCTATAGATATGGCTAATCCAATTATATTTACTGATAGCGCTGCAGCGAAAGTGAGCGAGTTAATTGCCGAAGAAGGCAATGAAAATTTGAAATTACGCGTTTATGTTTCTGGTGGTGGGTGTTCTGGGTTTCAATATGGCTTTACTTTTGATGAAGAAGTTAACGAAGATGATACGACTATTGCGAATGGCGGTGTGACCGTTCTAATTGACGCCATGAGCATTCAATATTTAACCGGTGCTGAAGTTGATTATAAAGAAGATGTTTCAGGTGCGCAGTTTGTTATTCGTAATCCAAACGCAAAAACAACCTGTGGCTGCGGGTCTTCTTTTTCGGCGTGATCTTAGCTAAAAGCGATTAGAAAGAGTTTCGGATTTAGATTCCCTTTTTAATTTAAAGGTAAAGTCCCGGTTTTAGCTAATAAGCTTCTTGCTTTTGTTTGGTAAAGCTGTGCTAAAAGCGGGCGCGCTTGTGATTTAAACTCGGCTAATTTATAGTCGGCTAAAGGAATCATTGGCTGATTATTTAAAGTAGTCGGATTGCGATGAACGCCGTCAACTCGAAACTCATAGTGCAAATGGGGGCCAGTGGCTAATCCGGTTTGGCCAACAAAGCCAATTACTTGGCCTTGTTCGACAGTGTCACCCTCTTTTAGACTATGTTTAAATCCTGACAGATGGGCGTAAAGGGTTTGGTAATGTTCGCCATGTTCGATTATTGCGACCTGCCCATAACCACCTTTACGACCCAAAAAAATGACTTTGCCATTTCCGGAAGCTTTAACCGGCGTGCCTGTCCTTGCTGCATAGTCAACGCCTTTATGCGCGCGAATTCGATTTAACACAGGATGTCTGCGGTGAACATCAAAGCCTGAGCTTATCCGGATAAAATCGACAGGGGCGCTTAAAAAAGCTTTGCGCATGGGTTTGCCTTCTGGGCTGAAGTAATTAATTTCACCCTCATTATTTTGGTATCGTATTGCGGTATAGGTTTTTCCATGAGTCACAAATTCAGCTGCTAAGATTTGCCCGTCAGTTGAATTCTTCTTTTCGTAGACCACGGTAAATTGGTCGCCGTATTGCAGGTTAGTGGCAAAATCGATGTCCCATGCAAAAATGGTGGTCAATTGGAAGATTAACTCATCAGACAATCCGGCTTGGTAACCGGCTTGAGTCAATGAAGATTTCACAATGCCTTGAACGCTGTGGAAATGGCGCTGTTCAGTTTCACCGGAGGCGTTGCCAAAAGTGTTATTAGAAGGGCTAATGAGTGAATGAATTCTACGATTATTGAACGCTGGCGTAGTAGCAGTATTGTTTTGAGTTTGAGGTGTTAGTTCCTTTTCAATAACGACCAGAGTAGTTGGTATTGCTTCGGTCTTTTTGAATGGCGTAGCTGTTTCTAAAGTCGGCCTTAATGAGCGGTGTTTCTGCTGTTGTAACGACAATATTGGCTTTTTGTTTTTGAAATGTCCTGTTGTTGCTTTGCTATGTTCTTTAACTTGCTTTAGTGCGCGGTGAGTCTGTTTTTTGTTAGGCGCCGGAGAAAATTTGGCGCAGCCATCTTTCGTGACCAGAATTAAGCTAATTCCGATAAATAGAGTTAAATAAAGTTTTTTCATGGTCGGTTAGCTGAAAAATTTATTACCTAGTAAAAAACTAATTCAAGTCCGCTGATTTTATTTCGCCATTCTAAGTGTTTTTGAATTTATCACCAAATTATAGGTGATATAAAATTTTTTGTATGGCGCGAAAATCCGGTTGTTTTTGTCTTTATAATAAACGGATAAATCTGTTTAGTTTGGAGAATCAAATTGCGCGATGATAATTTAACTCATCTGTTAAGAGGGACTGATGAGGTTTTGGTTGAGCAAGAATTGAAAAAAAGATTAGAAGAAGGAAGGTCTTTGCGTATTAAGGCGGGCTTTGATCCTACTGCGCCTGATTTGCATTTGGGGCATACCGTATTAATTAACAAATTAAAGCAATTCCAGGATTGTGGCCACCAAGTTTTATTTTTGATAGGCGACTTCACTGGCATGATAGGTGATCCGACTGGAAAAAATGCGACCCGCAAGCCCCTGACGCGCGATGAGGTTCTGCTAAACGCAAAGACCTATGAGGAGCAAATTTTTAAGATTTTAGATCCAGAAAAAACCCAAGTTATGTTTAATTCAACTTGGATGAACGCATTGACTCCGGTTGATTTGATTCAGCTTGCGGCCAAACATACAGTCGCCAGAATGTTGGAGCGAGATGATTTTAGTAAGCGATTTAAAAACGGACAGCCGATAGCAATTCACGAATTCTTATATCCATTGGTTCAGGGATATGACTCGGTTGTTATGAGGGCTGACGTTGAGTTAGGTGGTACGGATCAGAAATTTAATTTATTGGTGGGTAGGCAATTACAGGAAGTGTACGGCCAAAAGCCTCAAGTGGTTATAACAATGCCGATATTGGAAGGATTGGATGGCGTTCAAAAAATGTCCAAGTCATTAAATAACTACATCAGCATTGCTGATCGGCCAGATGAAATGTTCGGCAAAATTATGTCAATTTCCGATAAGCTCATGTGGCGTTATTTTGAGTTATTAAGTTTTCGATCAATGGCGGAAATCAAATCTTGGGTTGAAGCTTGTGAGCAAGGTGCAAACCCTAGAGACTTCAAGGTTAAGTTGGCGCTAGAGATTACTGAGCGCTTTCATAGTCGCTTTGAAGCGAATAAGGCTTTGGAGAGCTTTCAAGCGCGGTTTCAACATGGTGCGATGCCGGATGAAGTGCTTGAGTTAGAGTTAAAAATTGGCATGAGCAATTATTCGATTGCAAATATATTAAAAGAGGCTGGCTTGACAAGCAGTACGTCTGAATCGATTCGGATGATTAACCAGGGAGCTGTGAAAATTGATGGTGAAAGAATTTCAGATCCAAGGCTTCTTCTGGCAAGTGGTGCTAATCATGTGTATCAGGTTGGTAAGCGGAAATTCGCGAGAGTTAAATTAACGATGTAATCTAGCTTGGCTTTAACCTTCCGCTTTGCCATATTTGCTACAACACCGGACAATTAATTTACTCCCAACAAAATTAAAACCCTATCTTGACAGGGATGATTAAGTCGGTAGAATAGGTAGACTCAACGGTGCGGAAGTGCTGGTTCTTTAACAAGCGGATCAAAATAATTTGTGTGGGTGCTCAGGCGATTTTAAGG
>Ga0233425_10000486_pt1 | contig 103196 bp, 108 predicted proteins | sample Watercolumn_Towu_2_FD_181712 | JGI IMG/M metagenome (GOLD analysis project Ga0233425, IMG submission 181712) | Freshwater microbial communities from Lake Towuti, South Sulawesi, Indonesia - Watercolumn_Towuti2014_140_MG | ecosystem: Environmental > Aquatic > Freshwater > Lake | place...
GTCAATATCTTCTCAATAGTCATTTCTTGCGATTTCGAAAGCATATAACCATAATCAAATTGAACAGATAATTGCGTGCTGTATGGTGCTTGATTCATGGAAAACATGTCCTGCTCTGCCATATCTTCATTGACAATGCAGCGGATATAATCTTCTCCATCTCCTTCTAAAATAAGAGGATTTGGACTGCATTGAATAGTATCGTCATCAACAGGCTGTAATTCTTTACCTGTATCTGGATCATAGCCATTAAATGTGTAGGAAAGTTCTTCGCTTGACAGTATAAAATTTTTCAAAAAAACCATATTATAATCTCTGGATGTTAAACCTGTTGCAGTGCAGGCATGCTCTCTCTTCTCTTTGTTGATAATTTTTCCATTCCCGCTATTGTCCACATAAATGGTAAACATCGGCCGAATATAGCCAGTTCCTGTAGGAAGCATCGTACTTTCTATTCGTGTAATGACAAGAGGTGCACCTTGGCCGCTTAAGCTAATGTCTGTTGCCTCACATGCACCAGGAAAAATGTTCATTTTATTGACATCAGTGTCAATACAAACATCTTGATTCCATTTAGTTGTGTATTCATAACATGCTGTTGCAACAAAATCAACATCATGCTTTTCACTCATTGTTCCAACAGATTTTGCTTTTGCCGGATAGGAGAGAGTCATAGTGCCTCCTTCATAATTAAAAATAGATTTTCCCTCTAAAGAAAACCATTTTGTTTTGTAGGGATTTGCAACAGCAACAGAATCCTTGAGACGTTCAATATTTTCCCGTGCTGTTTGAATTTTTTCTTTAAGTTCTCGCTGTGCCTCAGAATCTGACGTCTGGCTTAATTGCGTTGTATATTCCTCAATGGCAACAGTGTAATCATCAATGTCGCTTTTCACAGAAAGGCTGAGTTGATCCACTGCATGAAATGTGGAGCATTCATTATTTTCATCAACGAGACAAACATAATCATCTTCAAGGGACAATGTTAAGAAACCGCTCAATGTGTGTGCACCTGCATTTTCCATTTCAATTGCAACTGTGAAGGGAGTATCCTCGTAGACAATTTCAGGAGGATTTTCCTCAAGAAACAAAAAATCAAGGCCATCTGAACCTTCCCAGAATTCTTCGCTCGATGTATAGATAACCTGTTGCGTGCCACAGCTAGAGAGAAGAAAAAAAACAGTGAAAAGTGTAATAAGAGTGAAAAGCTTTTGCATATTATTCCTCCAATCCATCAAGTTGCTCCTGTGTATTCCATTCTATTTGAACCTTTGCATAATCTGTTCCTAAAACGCCATAAGCACTTTCTACTGTGAGAAGATTGCGAACAATAAAGCCAGGTAACCCATCTTCAGCACAGGTTCCATACGCGATGTCTTGATGCCATTGTATTGTACAAAAGTCATCAAGATCATCAGGATTATTAGGGTTATTGGCAAAGCTAAATTCTAAAGCACCACCGAGGAGACCTGAATCATACGTCACGTATAAGACACCTTCAACGAGAGCAGTCGGAGTATCTTCGAGGAGCTGCGGACTATTGGAAATAAAAGAAGAGAGAGATCTATATTTGATTTCGCTGTTTGTTGTGTCAAAAAAGATCTGCGCAGGATAATCATCAAATGTATGCCATCGAGCAACAGAGTTAAGTGCAATAGTATCAAGAAAAGTGGCATCATACATCAGATATGCTGTTGCAACAGTATGAGCAGTTTGTACAAATGCTATTTTAAGGTCTTTTCCAGCAGATGAAGCAAGAGTCACTGCCTGCGAAGAACCTTCATTGAGAGAACTGTAATCATAAGAAACCGATCCTTCTATAAGCAGAGCATCTGCATTTGATTCACTCTTTTGTTTACTATCATCAAGACCAAGTTTGCCACAAATTTTGTTATAATTCGCTACTTTAGTCGCATAATATTCTGCCTCTTCAGTATCTGAAGAAAGTCCATAAAGTTTACTAAAATAAAGCGCAGCACGTTCAGAAATATCTGATGAAGAAAGCTGCTGTAATTGCCATGCACCCATACGAATGTTTGTCGGAGCATCATACTTATACGAGCTATAATCATCACCAAGACCAAGCCCTGCAGCTGCTTGAACAATAAGTGGTTGTGTTAACCCAAACAAGCCCATCCTGCCATCATCATAATATCGAGGATCTGCACCAGAAGTCTGTGCAATAATGCTTGCAAGCGTACAAACAGGAACACTTGAAGCATCTGCTGCAGAAAAGAGTGCATCACGATAATGATAAAAAATATATTGCAATGCATCATCTTCTTCTCCTGCGCTAAATGTAGGAACAGAACTACCAACAGAAGAAGTGGTCACATCTTCTCCGGAAATCGAAGAAGCACGAGCATCTTCTGCCTCAGCAACCTTAACGCTGATATCATCAACAATTTCATAATTGTAGCGTGTTTTGACATAGAAGTAATGCGTTGCAATAGGGGTCGCACCAAGAAGGCCAGAAACATCATCAACGTTCAAGCGACAGCTGATAGTAATAAACTCTTCAATATCCTTATATGCATCTTTAGCAACATCCAGTGTGTATGCGTTGTAGCCAGTCAACTGTGTTGTACACTGCTCTTCAATGCAACTGCTGTCCCCAGCACACTCTTTATTGAGCTGTGTTTCATAGGCAAGTTCACTTTCCACACAATCATCAATAGTATATTCTTCCCAGTCACTATCTGTGCATTGTGCAGTGTCAAGGGACATCGCGTCAGGGATCAGTAAAACGACTTCTTCAAGAGAGGCAATTTTTCCACCCCAGCCATGAGCACTGTCAAGCGTTAAAGCAAGCCGAGGTTTGACAGTATATGTTTCACTGACACCGATGAGTGCTTGTTCAGGTCCCATGCCAATTGCAACAGGGCCATTGGTATAATGGGCAACAGGATCTTTATCAGTAATTTGATATTCATCAAGAAGATCAATTTCTTGGCGTGTTGCTGCAGTGATTGCATCTCTGTCAGCAAAGTAGCGTTTCAAATAACCAATGGTTTGGAAATTAAAGCTTACGTTGTAGGTAACTTTGTTTGTTCCTTCTGGAAGTTGGTCAAAACTGCAGTCAAGTTCTTCTTGCTGGAGATTTTCCACAGTAAAAGTTTCATCAGGGTACACAGTGCCGCTGATTGTATTTTTCTCCTGGCCAGCGTAACAACCGACGTTGACATGGATAGCATCATCAAGGGTTCGAGCAGAAAGTGTTGCATAAACAGTCACTGGATAATATTCTTCAAATTCATTTTGTGATGCTTTGATGTTTTCTAAATAAACGCCTAATGGCTCTTTCTCATTTTCTTCCACAACACCGTAATAATATTCTCCTGTTGCTTGTTTCATGCGCATGGAAAAGACTGCATGGAAATTGCTGAAACCATCATAAACACCATTGAAAAGCATTTTCCAGCCGTCGATTGCTTTGTCCGTCATAAGTCCTGCTGCGTAGAAGCGATCAGCACCTGCAGTGTCAAGTTCAATGTCGCTAAACTCAACCATACTCGTTCCAATGAAATAAAACAAGACACCAAGCCAAAAGATGAGAATAAGCCATCGCAGCCATTTTGACAGGCCATAAGTTATATCTTTGCCTCGCCATGCTGTATAATAAATCCAAGTCAAGACAATAAGGCCATTTGCAAGATAGAGATGGAGAAAATCAAGACCATGCAATGCTGGAAGTGTTGTAAGATAGGGAAGAAGGATCTCAAAAACAAGAGCAAGAGAAATGAGGATTCTATAATTATCTCCATTTCGTTCACTGGAATCAAAAATAAAGAATATCACAAAAAGGATCATGAAAAAATTAATCCAAATGAGGTAATAGAGTGTTGGAGTAATGAGGAATAATTTTGCAAAGTGATAGACAATTGCAAGTGCAAGAAGCATGGTATTGCTGCCCTGAGTAACATGTGCAGGCGCAGGATTTCCTGTTCCCCAGAGCGCGTGGGCAAAAACTTTAAGAGGTTTTGTGGCAAGAGAGAGAGGCAGTTGAACTGCAGGATGTGTATATGCAACCCGGAAAATACTTGGTCGCTGCCAGGTAACCCTGCTCATTTCAGCTGCGCGTTGTTCATGGCTCATCTGAGGGTATCCGGTTTTAAGCTGCTGATATTGCTGTTCAAGAGCAGCACGTTCTTGAGAAATTCGTTGCGATTCCTGATTTTGAGTGCTAAGCCACTGACGAAATTCGCCATTCTCCCCAAACTTTGAACTGATATGTGCAAGCGGCCCCCATGACCCATTTTTAACAGATTCCCAGCCGTGAAGAATCTTGTATTTAGATTGTGTAAGGAGTGTGGATGCCCAATCTGAAAATGCCATGAATAAACCTCTTTTTGTGAGGAATAGAGTAATCACTATTCCAGACCTCTTTCAGAGAAAAAGCAGTATATATATGTTGCTAAAATGTGAGAGACAAAAACAAACACTAGCCAAAATAGTGTGTCCAGTGGGTTTATTGTCGGTGAAGAAAGAGCACTTCCTCCATTGGACACGTACACGTGAGATATATAAAGGACAAACACATTTTATTTTTTTATGACAGAACAAAATACGCTTGTTGTCTTTCAAAACAAAAGAATAAGAAGAATTTGGTATAATAACGAATGGTATTTCTCTGTTGTTGATGTTATTGAAGCACTAACAGAATCAGGAAGGGCAAGAAAATACTGGTCAGACCTTAAAATAAAACTAAGTGAAGACGGATTTGAAGTGTCCGAAAAAATCGGACAGTTGAAGTTACCTGCTGAAGATGGGAAATTACGTGAAACAGATTGTGCAAATACAACAAATATGTTTCGTATTATCCAATCAATCCCTTCAAAAAAAGCAGAACCATTCAAGCAATGGCTCGCACAAGTGGGATATGAATGGAAGCAAAGAGGAGTAAAAGAAGATAAGGAATATGCAATTCTGACGAATGAGATATCCAAAGCAACATTTGGAAAAACCGTTGATGAATATAAAGAATTCAAGAAGCTCAACAAAGAAAATCTTCGAGATCATATGAATGATTTAGAGCTTATTTTTACCATGCTTGGCGAAGCAGCAACAACAACAATAGCACGAGGGAAAGATGCGCAGGGATTTGGTGAGAACAAAGGTGCTGCAAAAGAAGGAGGAAAAGTTGCTGGAGATGCAAGAAAAAATCTGGAAGTTGCGTCAGGAGAAAAAATAGTGACTCGTGGGAATTATCTAGAAGAAACAGAGCAAAAGAAACGAATGAAAGCAAACAAAACTACTCCTCTTCTTCAGCAATAACAACTTCCATTTTTCTAATTTCTAATGTTCTTGTAGGCTCAATTTTGATAGAATTTGTTCCTGGTTCTATATAATCAGTAATTTGTCGTTCATAATCAATTTCATACGTATCAAGATAAAACTTGTGGCCGTTCACATACACATCAGCAGTTTTTCGTTCAGTATCATCGACAAAAGTAAACTGTATCCAGAGATCATAGTCAGGGAAAAATTCATAGACCTCTGTAATATCTGATGTTCCTTCAGAAGGACAGAATTCAGAGAAGCTCTGGCCTTGGCTTTCATAACCTGTTGGGCAATGATCGCATTCATCTTCACTTAAACTTGTTTCGCAGACATTGCTTAAGCCATACTGAGGAACTTCATCACACCAGAAATTATCCTCATCTTTATCAAAGCAGCAATCCTTGTCATAATACGTACTGCATCCTTCTGGGCAATCGCCATCATGATCATCACCACATTGTTCTTCACATTCATCAGGTGCATAGCCATTTTCATCTTCATAGCCTGAAGCACACGTGCTGCATTTGCTGGTATCTGCCTCGCTGATTTCTGCACAGCGAGCGTCTGCATCATCTGGTGCAACATCACACCAGTATTTGTTTCTTCCTTCAAAGCAGCAGTCAGGATCATCATCTTCATTGCAACCGTTTGGACAATAGCCATCAGTTTCCCCGCATTCATAGCTGACAGTAAAGCGTTGCCGATCAAATTCTTCGCTGTAAATAAATGCATCTTCATCAACCTCAAAATAATAGGTTGGAAATTCCTGCTCAGAAAGTTCTGTATTCACAGAAATACTGTAAATCAAATATTCTCCTTTTTCTGCCTTAAACAACAAATAATTGTCTCCTGCAGAAAGTGCTGTTTGAGAAAATTCAACAACATTAATTTGTTGGCAGTCGGGAATTGAAGAATAAATAAGGTCATTGTTGACAGTAATTTTCAATGCACCAACTTCACGTGGATTGCAGTCTGGATAAAAGTATAACCTTGCGCGTTCAAGATTAAACTTTTCAGTGTCTGAAACTGTAAATGTAGTCTTACTCATTTGTTGGCTGACATCAGTCACGTCACCTGTAATCTGCAATGTGTCTAATTGGAACTCATTGGTTGTCCAGAATTTATAGCCAACTGGACTCACCATAAATTCAAGAATATTGACATCAGAAAGCATGGAAGAAGGAAGCTCAAGCGGTTCAACAAATCCTTCAGAGAGTTCCTGATCTAGAAGAAGGTTTCCGTTGAGTTTGACAATAAGGCGTCCTTGTGCGCTTTGAACATTAAAAGAGAACAGAACATTGTCTGTATAGTCAGGATCATCAAGAGTGAAAGTAAGATTCCTAAATAATTGATCAAAGATTCCATTTTTGACATAAAGGGAATCTTGAGAAAAGAGAACTGCCGATGCAGTTGTTGTGTAAAGATTCACAGCAGAAAGTGCATGCTCGTAGGAGGATTCCTGAAGATAATAGACTCTGCCAGGACTTTCAGAAATGAGGGGTTCACCAAGGAGTGAGAGCACTGTTTCTTGAGGATCTGCTGTAGTTGTTGTAGAATCAGCGCCATAGCGTGAGCTTGAAGGATAGGTATAATCATCTTGAAGCAATGCTTCGCGATCTTCAGCAGGCAGGAATAAGATATACAAGAGAATAAATCCTGCAATAAGAACAACAAGTGTTGCTGCAGAACTTGCGCTTTGTGCTTTTCTCTTGCTATATCTCACAATGTCACCTTTTTTCCCGAACGATAAAATAATAACTACTAGAGAGATTTCTGGAAGTAGAGATATAAAAGGTTTTCTAAAAAAACAGTTCTAAACATTTATTAACAATACATAATATCTCCATTCATGCGAATCCTTCATCGTGACCTCAAACAAGGAAAAGTAAAAATCAGAGTAGATAATCTTGATGATCTCTGGTATCTCAGTGCAATCATTGAAGAGAATGATCATGTTGCAGGCCCAACAGAAAGGAAGATCAAAGTAGGAAGTGGAGGAACAGAGAAAAGCCAGCAAGTGGTAAGAAAAATAGTTTTTATTGAACTCAAAGTCGAAAAAGTAGAATTTCACAAATATGCAAACATTCTGCGGGTTTCTGGAAAAATTACAAATGGCCCAGAAGATGTCCAGCGAGGAACGTATCACACGTTCAATGTAGAGCAAGATACAGAAATCACCATCAGAAAAGAGCAGTGGCTAAAGTACCAATTTGAAAAACTCAAAGAAGCAACAGAAACAAAGGCCGCAAAAGTCCTTTTATGCCTCGTCGATAGGGATGAAGCATTTTTTGCCGCAATGAAACGCTATGGCTATGAATTTTTATTAGAAATGAAGGGAGAAGTGCAGAAAAAAGCAAGCCCAGAAAAAGTCAAAGCAACATTCTATCAAGATGTTGTCAAGCAGCTGGAAGAATATGAGAAGCGATACGAATTAGATAAGATCATTGTCGCAAGCCCAGGATTTTGGAAGGAGTATTTGCAAGAAGAGATCAAAAACAAAACAATTGCAAAGAAGATTGTACTTGCAACATGCAGTGATGTGAGTAAAACAGGGTTTGAAGAAGTGCTCAAGCGCCCAGAAACACTGAGTGTGTTAAAAGATGATAATATAGTCAAAGAAATCAATTTGGTAGATGATGTCATGAAAGAGATCGTCAAAGAAGGTGCTGCTGCATATGGGTTTAAAGAAACAGCAAAAGCAGCAGAGAATGGTGCAGTCAAGGAATTATTAGTAACAGATGCATTAATTCAAAAAATGCGTCAGGAAAATAGCTTTGGAAAATTAGATAAAATCATGAGAACAGTAGATCAGGCAAATGGCAATGTACATATTGTCAGTGCAGAGCATGAAGGCGGAAAGAAGCTTGATGGTCTTGGCGGAATTGCAGCAATTCTGAGATATAAGATGAATTGGTAGGAAAATCACACAAATTATTTAAACTATGTTTGCTTTCAAAACAATATGGCACAAAAATTTAATGTAATAATAGAGAAAGGAGAAGATGGATATTTGCTTTCAGAAGTAGTAGAGTTACCTGGATGCCATACACAAGGAAAAACAATGGATCAACTCCTTGAAAGAACAAAAGAAGCAATTGCATTATATCTCAAAGTCAAAAAAGAAGAAAGACCTACAACAAAATTCTTAGGTTTTCAGCAGATTGAGATTGAAGCATGACAAAACTGCCATTACTGACAGCAAAAGAGATGGCACGCGTTCTTAAAAAACTTGGCTTTGAATTATTGCGACAGGAAGGAAGCCACATGTTCTTTGAACATCCTGATGGAAGAACGACTGTTATTCCTAACCATGGTGGTGAAGAGATTGATAGAGGCCTTTTGAATAAGATAGTAAAACATGATTTAGGAATGGAAAGAGAGGAATTTATGAAAAATGTATGAAAAAAAATGTCATGCAGTTTGTAGCCTGCCTTCAACGCGATAAACAATAATCTCATCATTCATGAACAAAACAGAAAACTGAGAAGCAAGCGCATTCGCCAATATATTCAACTCCTCCTCGCTCAGATAATTTTTCTTCACGCAGCTATATTCCAGAGAGATTCCATCATAAGAAGCGCTTTTCTCAACTATTTCATCAACAGTTTTCATTGCAAGATTTTTCCTGAAGTCATTCATCACAGAGTTAGAGAAATCAGCATGAATATCAAATCCAAGCAAAAACTTCTCTTCTTTGCAGAGACTTAAAACACGTTTTCCAGTAAGATGCTCATGCATCCACATGTACCCTTCCAATTCTTGCACAGAACTCCACGCAACACCAGGCGGCCATTGTGCAGTCTCAACAACATATTTAGGATACCAAGAAGTGTACAAATTAAACGTATCAAAACCAGGAATGCCAAAAATGCCAAAAAAAAGAAGCAAGAGAAAAAGAACTGCAATAACACGAGAATGAATTTTTTCAAAAAGTGTAACAACAAAAATACCCACAAGCAGTGCGAGAGGAATCGAAACATACGCCCAGAAGCGATGTGTCAAAATGCTCAACGGTAAATGGCCTCCAAGCAATCCTATAAAAGTCAACAGAAACCAAAGAACAACAATAAGTTCATACCGCTCCAGAACAAAATATTTTTTCCAATGAAAAAAAGTATAGAAAACAGCACAAATCCCAAGGACAAAAACAAGAACCCCAAAACCAGTTGGCTGATCAATTTTAGTGATAATTGGAGCAATCAAAAAATCAGAAAGACTATACGCCGGGTTAATGTATTGTTCAATCGCAGTTTGCGCTTCACCAACCTGTGTAACTCCACCAAAGCCACCAGTATGGCTATAAAGAATAGTTTCCAAACCATGGCGAAACAATTGCTGTCCCCAATACAAAAAGCTTAAGGAAAAACCAAAAAAGCCCACAAGAAAACTCCGCGTAAAAGAGTTCATTGTAATGAATACCTTTTTTTTATCAACAGTATCAGAAAAAACAAAGAAAAAATTCCAAAAAAGAGTGCTGATAAAAAAAACACCAAACAGAATAGCAACAAAAGGATGTGTCACCATTTCCGCAGCAATAAGAATAATTGCAGGAATAATGTATCGTTGGTCAGAAAAAGAACGAACAGCAAGTGTCAATGCAGGAAAAAATAACACAAGTGCAAGCGTATGACTCCAAATAAAATGGCTCATCCAGCTTGGCAATGCAACAAGAACAAGAGAAGCAATAGTTGCAATTTCCAAGCCAAACAAATCACGAGCAAAAACAAAAAAGAATAATATTCCAAGAACAATAAGAAGCACATTAAAGACTTTTAATGTCAAAAACACGCTTTCATTACCTTGATAGGCAAGTGCAAGAAGTGCATCATAACTTGGTGGATACGGTTCAAGGTAATGAGAAATTGCCTCTCCACTCGCTTGATAATATGTTTTCTCTTCAGCAATATATGTAACAGCAATAGCGTGTTCCCAAGGATCATCATCTTCTAAGTAAGGATATGCAAATGCACCGACAAGAAATGTGTAAGAAAGAATGACTGTAGCAAGAACAACAACCCCAAAACAAAGTATTTCTTTTTTTGTATAGGTAGAAAACAAAAAAGAATTTTTGAAAGAGGAAAGAAAACTATTCCAATGAAAAACAACAAAATGGAGAGGACAAAATAATGAAACAGCAGAGAAAATTCTATAATCCAAAGGAATATGAAAAACATCAAAGAGAATAATCAAAAGAACAAGAAATCCTAATCCTGCACCAAGATAAAGAAGTTTCCGGATGAATGGAGTATCAGATTCAGAAAAAGAAACTGGCGAACAATAAAAAAGTGAAAAACCTAAAAAAAAGAGAAGAAGAAAAAAGAAGATAATGCTCACGAGCAAGAGGATGTCAATCATTTTGGATACACAGTAAGGATTTCATCACCAATATAAGTTTTTGTATTTTTTCCAAAGGAATCAAGAAATGGAACAAGTTCTTTTTCAGGAAGAATCACAATGCCATCAGGGTGATTTCTACCATCATATTCACCGATCCAGCGTTCTAAAAACGTTTTCCGGCGAAAATCACGAAGCATACGATACAATTTACGTGTTTCCTGCTGCGGGTTTGCAAATGGCTCCACAATAATGAGTCCTTTTCCAGCTGCTGCATAACATTTTTCCACAAGTTTCTTTTCGTGTGGATGAATGTGATGCAGAACACCGCTCAGCACAATATAATCATACTTTTTTGGAATTGGTTCTTGTAATGCGTTTATTTCCTGAATCTCAATTCCATTTTGTTTGCTGAAACGAACAAAGTGTGGGTTCGTGTCCCACGCTTCATAGATGCAGGATTTTTTTAAATACCGGGAAAGCGTGCATGGACCTGCACCGACATCAAGAAGAGTACTGTTTTCTGGAATCTGTGTAGCAATTGCCTTGTATATTTTGAGATAAAAAGTGCCGTTAATGAGCAGCATACCAAGATCATAAAGGCGTGGATGGAGATACCAGAGGGAAAAGCCAACATTTTTATGGTGATGATCATATGTTTCTGCCATAAAAAGAAGAAACAAAAAATAGTTTAAATGTTTTCCTAATCAAAAAATCGAAAGCGGACAATCGCCCAGAGCACCAAAAAACCATCCCTAAAAAAGCGAATTTTCTTTCCCTCCGCAGTAGAACGAGAGTGATAACGCACAGGAACTTCAACAGGCTCATATCCACTTCGAATTAGCTTCGCAACAAGTTCCCAATCAAGATCAAAATAATTGCTTTTGAAGCGTATGCCAGAGATGCAATCTCGTCTAAAAACCTTAAACATGGTTGCAGGATCAGTAAGCCAGACAAAGTAAAGCAGATTAAAGAGAAATGTATAAAAGAGGCCACCAAGGTTCAGCAGCCGAGCATAAAAAAAGTAGCCTGCATATTTGCGAATACTCCAACTTTCTTTTCCCAATGGCCTGCTGCCAAGCACAAAAGAAGCCTTGCCAGAAAGAATTGGCACTAACAAGTTCCCATACTCTTCTGGATTGTACTCAAGGTCAGCATCCTGAATAAGAATAATATCTCCAGTTGCATGCTGAAATCCAAGCTTCAGCGCATTTCCTTTGCCACATGGTTTTTCCTGATAAAATACCTTAATCTCTTTTTTCTTTTCATATCTCTCTATTATTTCTCTACTGCCATCTGTAGAATTACTTTCAACAATAATAATTTCTTTTTCTATTTTTGGAAGTTTGACAGCGAGCACACGATTTAAAAGTTCACCCACAGTTGCTGCTTCATTGTAGATAGGAATAATGATGGAAAGTTTTTGTTTTTTTTCAGACATAAAAGAGTGAAAAGGAAGATGATTTAAATAAGTTTAGAGAAAAACTACTTCTTCCTTTCAAACACAGCAACCATCTGCCCAATCGGCAAAGAGATGGGAATGTTTAGGATAAAAGAAGGCAATAATTTTCCAATAAATGCAAAACAAGAACTCACCAATGGAATTCTAAAAACAGAAAAATACGAAATGAGATAATACAAAGTTACTGTCTTCCACGTTGATTGGCAAAGCAATAAGCGAAATCCTTTTTGTTGAAGTTGTAATGCAAAAGATTTTTTGGTGTAAAACAAGACATGGTCTTCTTTGTATTCCAGCCAATGTTTGCCAGAAAATCGAGCAATGAGGGAACCGCAATCAGGCATGATCACAAGAACAATACCATCATGAGAGAGCATAGTATCAATATCAGAAAACAAGTTTTCTTGATCTGCAATATGCTCCAGAGAATCAAAAAAAACAATGGAGTCAAAGGAAATATCCTTTTTTTTGATGCCAGCAAACGAAGAAAAAATACGGCCATTTCCTATGCGTTGTTCAGAAATCTGCTGAGCAAAAGGAGAAACTTCAATGCCATAGACATCATAACAAAAAGCATCTTTTTGAAGAAAAGAAAGGAAATATCCCAAGCCGCAGCCAATTTCAAGAACTGTACCGCCTTTTTTATAATGGTGAAGAAGCCTGATAAATTTTTTTGAGACATACCATTTTGATTGGCCAACGAGGTGATCTGTTTCTTTGCTCCAACCCCATATTTTTTTATAATAATCAGCATTGTAAAGAGATGCATCTTCCTTTTTTTGGAGAGTTTTTTTCTGCCACATGCTCCCGCACTTTTTGCAGCAATACATGGGAATTGGCTTTACATTTTCCAAAACGCCTTTTTCATTGCAGACAAAACATATATCAATCATAAAGACAAAGAGAAAAAGAATGAATTATAAAAGTTTACACAGAATCTTTAAAAAAGAACAAGCATTTCTCTGTGACATGACAATAAGCCACATCACACTCTGTACAGACAACGCAGCAGTAGACGCATACATCCTCGGGAAAGGACATGCTGTGCCTGTTTTTGCAGACCAATTTAATGTTCCATTAGCACAAATTGGTTCTATTGCAGATGGAATAAAGGATCTTGAATTTCTTGAAACACCTGACCTTGGTTTGATTGGTGCACCAGCGAATGCACAACCTCAAGTAAAAGAACGAGTTGCTGCGAGAGGCGGCCATGTTTCAGCATTAGAAACGTTCGCTGCATTTGAAGAATTCTATGCAATGGCTGGAGCACAAGGAATAACGCATATCATCTCAGATAGAGATGGAGTTTTGAAAGATGGAAAACAAGCATGGGCAACTGAGTTCAAGGAGCTCACAAGGGAGATGGGCTCTCCAGGAAAACCATATGTTGTTGTTTTGACTGGTTCATCACTTGACCAAAATCTGGATTTCGCGCGAGAATATGGACTTGATGCTTCTTTGAAAGCAAATTCTGCAGTGAGACAGCACCCATATCTTCTCCTCGTAGAAAATGGTATTATTGCATATGATGTATTAACTGGAGAAACAAGAAATGGTGTCCAATCATTGAATCCAGAATTATTGGCAAAACTCAAAGGATCATTTGAAGAAGAAGTCATGCGACAATTGCGCAAGACAATTCTCCCAAGATTTGGATTAAAAGAAAGTGTAGTGTATGATGATCAGAGAGGAGCAGTCTATGTTGCTCCAAAAGAAGCAATGGTCTCTTTAAACATTCCACGAGAATTTGCAGATGGAAGAAAAGACTACAGAAAATCACCAGAAGCAGAAGAGCTACGGCAAGCAATGCTTGGAACTATGAGAACTGCTGCAGAAAGAGTGGAAATCGCATATAGAATTCTGCAATGATATTTAAAATAATTATTCCCCAAAATGTTTATACTCCCCATACGTAAAATACCCTTGAACATGTTTATCTGCACAAAGAGCAGGGAGCACATCACGTTCTAATATTGCTGTTTTTTTGGAGAAAAAAGAAAAAAGTGTTGGCTTGCAGACATAGATGCCAGCATCAATAACACTGGAATGGCCAGCAACATTTTTTTTATACGCAACAATCTGATCACCCTCAAGTTCCACAGTATTATATCCTTTGGAAGAAGCAGAAATAGTCAGTCCAATAGTCACAACTTTATCTGACCGAAGATGAAAATGAATCATTTTTTTGAGAGAGAATAAATTCAGTGTATCGCCGTTCAAGAGAACAAAATTACTTCGGAGTTCATGTTGCAAAAGCTGCAATGCATGAACATTTCCTTTCTGCTCTTTTTCCAAGATCAAATGAAAATCAAGCCGTGATTTTCGAAAAATGGACTGGACAGTTTCCAATTGATAATGGTTGCTTGTAATCAAATAGACATCCTCAATCCCATTTTCCTGCAAAAAAGCAATCTGTTTTTCAAGAACAGTTTTTCCATCAACAGTATGAAATAAGAGAGGAATATGGTTTGTCCGGAGGAGCAGAACAGCCTGCGTAATGTACTGCTTCTCCAATGCATGCTGCAACAAGATGCTGATTGCCTGGCTTCTGGAAGTAACGCGAACATTGTCAATGGTAGAATCAATCATCTCCAGCAATGGCTTATCAACGCTTATTGCAATCTTCTCTTTTCGCATAGTTTCATACTCAGTCATACCACATATATAAAGCTTGCGGATCGTCTAGAACTTTAATCCATAACCTTTATATAACGCAAAAAAGCCCATGTTAAGTATGAAGCATTCATACTGAGGGATGAGCGAATGAAAGCAGTAATTCTTGCAGGAGGCAAAGGCACGCGATTGATGCCATTGACAAAAGATATTCCGAAGCCAATGGTAAAAATAGGAAATAAGCCGCTTCTGGAATGGCATGTCCTTCTTCTAAAAAAATATGGAATTACAGAAATAATTATGTGTACAAATTATCTTCATGAAGTGATTGAAAACTATTTCAAAGATGGTAAAGAGTTTGGTGTGCATATTCAATATTCAAGAGAAACAGAAGAAATGGGAACAGCAGGCGCAGTAAAGCTTGCAGAATCTTTGATAGGAAACGATGATTTTTTCGTAATCTTTGGCGACGAAATCCTCAGCATCAATTTGCTGCAAATGGCAAGATATCACGCAAAACATAACGCAGAAGCAACAGTGCTTGTGCATGAATCAAATCATCCTATGGACAGCGATCTTGTTGAACTCAATAATGAAAATAGAATCACGAGAATTTTTCGAGCAAAAGAAGGAGATATATTTCGACCAGTGAATCTGTCCTGCTTATATGTCATGAAAGCAGCAGTGCTTCAAAAAGTGCCATTGGCATTTGTAGATTTTGGAAAACAGGTATTTCCAAAACTTATCAGTGAAGGAATACACCTTCATGCGTACATAACAGAAGAGTATATCAAAGATGTTGGCACGCATGAGCGCTTGAAAAAAGTAGAAGAAGACTTAAAAGCAGGATACATTTTTGGTTTGCCAGACAAAGAGGGAAGGTATGTATGATTATTTCAAAAACCCCGTTTAGAATTAGCTTTGCTGGTGGCGGCACTGATCTCAAGGCATTTTACAGTAAAGAGTACGGATGTGTAACGAGTACATCCATAAATAAATATATGTATATTGCAGTGCATAAATATTTTGATAAGAGAAAAATCCTGCTGAAATATTCAAAAACAGAGTTTGTAGAAAGTATAGAAAAAATAGAGCACCCTATTTTCAGAGAAGCGTTGAGACTTGTAGGAATTGAATCAGGAATAGAAATCACAAGTTTCGCAGACATTCCATCCGGAACAGGGTTAGGCAGTTCATGCACATTTACTGTTGGATTGTTGCATGCGCTCTATGCATTTAAAGGAAAATTTGTTTCTGCTGAGCGGCTTGCAAGAGAGGCTGCACACATTGAGATAAACATTCTTGGTGAACCTATAGGGCCGCAGGACCAGTATGCTGCTGCGTTTGGAAACTTAAATCATATTCGCTTTCATCCAGATGATAAAGTAGACGTTATTCCTATTATTTGCGATCCGGAGACAAAAACACAATTGCAGAAAAATCTGCTTTTGTTTTACACAGGAATAACACGCGCAACAAAAGATGTTCTCGCTGAACAAAAAAAGAACACAGAGAGTGACAATAAGAAATTTGAGAATCTTCAGAAAATGAAAGCACTTGCAGAAGCATTACAGGATGCGTTAAATCAAAATAATCTGATGCAGTTTGGAGAAATTTTACACAAAGGATGGCTCCTCAAAAGAGAACTCGCTTCTTCAATAAGCAATCCTGAAATTAATCAATATTATGATGCTGCACTCAGCGCAGGAGCAGTTGGTGGCAAGCTTTTAGGCGCTGGTGGTGGCGGCTTCTTATTATTTTATTGTCCAGAAGAGAAAAAGCAAAGTGTTATTGCAGCATTACCGTTAGAGCAAGTACCTTTTGAGTTTGATACAAATGGAAGCAAGATCATTTATGTGGGAGATAAATAATAAGAGGGATGCACATGAAACAATTTAGAGAAGAATATTTTAAGAAGCTGATGGACGGATTAAATAATGTTCCAGCAGAAGATTTTGAGAAAGTAGCAACCATTTTGCTGGATGCATGGGAAAATAATAAACAAGTATTTATTTTTGGCAACGGAGGGAGTGCTGCAACAGCATCGCACTTTGCCTGCGACTTAGGAAAAGGAACACTGGATAATGTGTATGACATGCGAGAGAGAAGATTTCGAGTGATGTCATTAAATGACAACATGAGTATGTTTTCTGCGCTAGCAAATGATACCCATTATGATGATGTATTTGTCCAGCAGCTGCGTCATCATTTGGAAGAAGGAGATGTTGTTATAGGAATTAGCGCATCTGGGAACTCACCTAATGTTGTCAATGCGTTAAAACTTGCAAAAGGAATGAATGCGAAAACAATTGGCTTTCTTGGATTTGAAGGAGGGAAAATGAAAGCACTGTGTGATGCAGTACTTCACTTTCCAGAAAAAAGTTATCAAAGAAGTGAAGATGCGCATTTAATTTTTGAGCACCTTCTTACATCATACATTTATGAAAAAAAGAAAGAACGCGTAGCAAAAAAGAAAAGAGAAGAAAGTGACGAGTAATGCCTGATGCAATTATTTTAGATAGAGATGGAGTACTTATCAAAGACAAAGGATTCATGCATAAAGTTGAAGAGCTCGAATTCTATCCGAGAGTCATTGAAGCACTGCAAAAAGTAAGCAAAGAAACAAAAATAATAATTATTACGAATCAGGCAGGGATTGCAAGAGGGATTTTTACAGAGCAAGACTATAAAAAACTCAGAGACCATATTCATAAAATATTCAGAAGAAATAATATTGTGATTACTGCAGAATATTTTTGCCCCCATCATCCAAAAGGAACAATTTCAGAGTATACAAAAGAGTGTAGCTGTCGAAAACCTGCATCAGGATTATTTGAGCAGGCAGTGAAAGAGCACAATCTAAATCCAAAGAATTGCTGGTGCATAGGTGATATGCGCAGAGATATTATTGCAGGGCAGCGTGTAGGAATGAAAGGCATTATAGTGAAGACTGGTTTTGGAGGAGAAGGTGGAGAGGGAGATCCTATAAAGCCAGAATATGTTGCAGAGGATTTGTATGATGCAATAAAATTCATCAAGAAGCAAAGAGACTGATGTGAGGAAGAAAATAATGAAAGCATTTGTTACAGGCGGTGCAGGATTTATTGGAAGTCACATAGTGGATAGGCTTATCAAAGAAGGCCATGAAGTGACAGTGTATGATAATTTCTGTACTGGCAAAGAATTGTTCATCAAACATCACAGCAACAACCCAAAATTCAAGCTCATAAAAGGAGATATATTAAATGCAGAAAAGCTGAAACAGGAAATGCAAGAGCACGATTTTGTGTTCCATCTTCAGGCAAATGCCGACGTGAGAGGAGGAATAGCGAAAACAAGAATTGATCTTGAGCAAAATACTATTGCAACATGGAATGTGGTAGAAGCAATGCGAGTCAATAACATAAAAAAAATTGCATTTGCAAGTTCTGCAACAGTGTACGGCGAGCCATCAACATTTCCAACACCAGAAGATAACGAGCTCATCCAAACATCATTGTACGGTGCAAGTAAGCTTGCAGGAGAAGCAATGATCCAAGCATACTGTGAATATTATGACATGCAGTGTTTCATTTTTCGCTTTGTTTCATGGATTGGCGAGCGTTATACACATGGTGTTATCTTTGATTTCATGAAAAAACTCCAAAAGAACAGCAGCGAGCTTGAAGTGTTAGGAGATGGAAACCAAAAAAAATCATATCTCTATGTTGGAGATGGTGTTGAGGGGATTTTCTTTGCAATACAAAATTTCAAAGAGAAGAAAAATATTTTCAACCTAGGCCATACAGAGTTTATGAATGTCCTGAGAGTAGCAGATATTATTTGTGAAGAGCTCGAACTGCAAAATGTAAAGTACAAGTGTACAGGAGGAACCAGAGGATGGAAAGGAGACAGTCCATTCGTGCATCTTGATATCACAAAACTCCAGAAACTTGGTTGGTCACCAAAAACATCCATTGAAGAGGGAATCCGAAGAACAGTGCGATATCTCAAACAAAATCCAGAGGCGTTAGAGAGAAAAGAGGGAAGAGAAGTATGAAGATTCTGATTATCAAGCTTGGGGCATTGGGAGATGTCCTCAGAACAACGTTTGTTGCGCGAGGATTAAAACAGAAATATGGAAAAAATAATTGTACAATTTTCTGGCTCACAAAAGAAGGAGCAGCAGGAATGTTAAAACAAAATGAGTTTATTGATTACATTATTGGATGGAAAGAGCGGGAACAACTTCTTAAAGAACATTTTGACTGGGTTCTTTCCTTAGACGATGAAGAAGAGCCATGTACATTTGTAACCAGACTCAGTACAAAGAGGCTTCAAGGCGCATATATGGACAAAGAAAACACGCGAAAATACACAAAAGATGTTGCTGGATGGTTTGGCATGGGAATTTTACGCCCAGAAAAACTAGGTGGAAAAGAGCGTGCAGATGAGCTTAAAAAAGAAAACAGGAAAACATTTCAAGAGATATACATGGAAATGTTTGAACTTCCAAAAAACGTGGACACAAAACCAATTTTGAATCTAACCGTGGAAGAACTGATGTATGGCCAGAATTTTCTAAAACAACACAACATCACAGAAAAGAATAAAGTGATTGGAGTAAATACAGGAGCAGCAGACAGGTGGTTATTAAAGATATTTACTATTGAAAAAACAGCAGAGTTATGCAATACGTTAAAAGAGCGGTACAAAGAAAGCAAAATACTGATTCTTGGTGGGCCAGATGAAATAGAAAGAAATAAAGAAATAAAAGCGCTTTGTCCAAATCAAGATATTATCAACGTAGAGCCAGTGGCAGATATTTGTCTTTTTGCAAGTATTCTAAATATATGCAATCTAATAGTAACAAGTGATTCACTTGCATTGCATCTCTCTCTCGCACAAAATAAACAGACAATTGTTTTCTTTGGGCCAACATCTCCGTGGGAAATAGAAATGTTTGGATTAGGAGAAAAAGTGTACAAAGAAAGTAATTGCTTGTGCTGTTATAAGAAAACAACAGACAAAAGACCAAGCTGCATTGATCTTGTCACACCAAAAGACATCTTTGAAGCAGGAGAAAGAATGCTGCGATGAAAAAGAAAGAAAAAAATAATGTGAAACCATGAGACAATTGAATATAAACCCAAAATATCTTCCAATAACTGTGCAAGAAGAAATAATAAAGAGGACAATGGAAGATGCAGAGAGAACAAAGCGTTGGGTGCTTATCTTTGTTATTGGCACAAAACCTTGTTTCTACAAGTTTTATGGGTCAGTTATTGAAGCAGAAAAAGCAGCTATTCCATATATTATTCTAAACTCAAATCAACATTATGACAGTACATTGACGTACGGTGCACAAGAGTTTGATTATGCAAAAAAGATTGCAGTGGATTTCAACATTAGGGGTGATCTTGCAGAAAAAGCAGCAGAGTTAGTAACAAAAACAGCATGGCTTGCAAAGTATATAAAAGAAAAGTGGCCAACAGTAACAGCAGTGCCTGTTGTGCTTGGGGATACAATTCTTACTGCAACAGTTTCTGCTGCGTGGATGTTTACAAGAAATGAAAAAGCGATACATAATGAAGCAGGCCTTCGTTCAATGACACCGCAAGTAATGAAAGAAGCAGAAAAAGTGAGCTCAGAAGAGTTTATTCAGCGACAATATACAGATCAATGGCATCTCCAGACAAATGAGCCATTCCCAGAGCAATGGGATACGTTTGTTGCTTCAAAAGGGTGTGAATATTTGTTCACCCCACTCGAACTTAACAGGCAACATTTGTTGAGAGAAGGGCATCCAGATGAAAAAATATGGATAACTGGCGGAGTAGTTGTTGAAGCATTGGAAGCAAGAAAACAAGAAAAGCCAACAGAGAGTATATTCACGGCATATCCGCAATTAGAAAATGATAGCTGGGTAAGAGTGGATATTCACAGAAAAGAGAACCAGATCAAAGGAAGAACAGAAGCAATAGTCAAAGGAATAAAAGAATTAGTAGAGAGAGGGCATAATGTCTGTTTTGTAGAAATGAATACAACAAAAGATTCCTTGCACAAATATAATCTTATGCATGTTTTTGAAAGGTTAAAAGAAAAAAAGAATTTTCTCTACACCCCGTTGTGGCCAGAGTTCGCAAATGTTTTGGAGTTTTATCAATCAGAGCATTGCCTTACTGCGTTGACAGATTCTGGTGGTGTTCAGGAGGATATGAATTTGCTGCACAAGCCATGTATTACTGCGCGGTTTAACACAGACCGTCCGGAAACAGTAACATTGGTAAAAAATAATGTTCTTGCACCGCCAATCAGTGCTTCATTTTTTGCAAACACTGTTGATGCAGTCTGCAAGAATGATGCGCTTCTTAAGGAAATGACAACGCAACCAAACATCTATGGAGAAAAAGTAGGAGAAAAATTCATAGGAATTCTAAAAAGTTTTATGGAGAAAGGAAAGAGGCCAATGAATTGGGCACATAACGATTTGGGATATGATATAGAAGAGGAGAGAAAATGAATCTCCTGAATCATTGCCGTTGGCTTGCAAAAAAAGGGCTAGACGCAGTATGTTTTGTGCTGCTCCTTCCATCATATCTAAGGCAAGAGAAAGAAATAAAAAAAGAAAAGATAAACAAAATCCTCCTCATCAATCTCCAAGGAATAGGAGATATAGTAATGACAACACCATTTCTCACAGCACTACGAAAAGAGTTCCCAAACGCAGAAATCCATTATCTGTGTTACAAAGGAAATGGAGATTTGCTGGAAGGAGACAAAAGAATAAACAAAATACTCAAGAGAAAAGAGGATAATATTTTCAGCAGAGATTTCCTAAACACAATGAAAGAAATAGAACAGAACAAGTACAGTCTTGTCATTAATCTGTTTCCCGCACAGCACAGTGCACTCCTTGCTGTGCTCAGTAATGCACCGTATAAACTAGGAAATCTCTACAGTACAGCAAGTACAAGTAATAATTTAAGAGTAAAGAGAAAAGAAAAAACGTGGGATGGAAGAAAAAATGCAAAAAATATTGCAGAACAGCTAGAGCTAGAGGAATATAACGAGGCAGCATTAGATATTAATGTTTCCAATGAAACAAAAAAAAAATGGATAGGAATAAATCCAAATGCAACGTGGATTTCCAAAAATTGGCCAGACGAGTATTGGCGCATGTTTATAGAAAAACTGCTAAAAGAAAGAGAGTACAAAAAGCATCACATTGTATTGTTTGGTGGTCCCAATGATAAAGAGCATACAGAAAAGATAAAAGAAGAAGTACAAAAGAGAGTCTCAATAGAAGACAGAAAAAGAATACAAAACATCGCAGGAAAACTACAGCTCAAGCAGACAGCAGCAGCCCTAGAGAAGATGGCACTCTTTATCACAACAGATAGTGGGTTGCTTCATATTGCAGCAGCTGTAGGGACAAAAACAATAGGATTATTTGGTTGTACGAATCCAGATATTCTTGTGAGAGGAAATAAATGGGTAGAAATAGTAAGTAGATACGATCAATGTCCTGCAAAGTTTCAGTTTAATCACAATAATGAACCTCCTGATTGGAAGCAGGAATGTATGAAAAGAATTTCTGTGGAAGAAGTTTTAGAAAAGATAAAAAGTTTAGAGAAAGTAAGAAAGTTAAAATAAAGCGTAAATAAAAGGCGACACTGCGCTGCTTTGTCCAAAAATAATGAGAACACTAACAAAGAGCAACATGATGATAATCGGCAATAGCCACCAGACTTTTCGTACTTTCAAAAAGTCCCAAAGTTCTCCAAGAAAAGATTTATTTTGGGATTGCGCAGCTGAGTTATTTTCGTCCATGCAAATAAGGACAAAGAACCACTATTTAAAACTAATCTTTCGCAAGCACTTCACTGTCCCACATATCTTTTGGATTATCATCGCGTTTAATTAAAAATCTGCCAAGAACAAGATAATCAATGCCAGTGCCCATCATGCACCTATATGCATCTTGAGGGCTGCAGACAATAGGTTCACCACGTATGTTAAAAGAAGTATTAATAAGAATAGGAATGCCTGAGATTTTACCAAATCGTTTAATAAGATCATAATAAAGAGGATTCTGGTGCCGATGCACTGTTTGGAGCCTGCCGCTTCCGTCTGCATGGGTCACAGAAGGGATTTTGTGATGCCATTTTTGAAAGATAGGATAGACCATGAGCATATAATCAGTTGGCTCAGGAAGAGGATGGTCAACAGAAAAGTATTTTTCCGCATCATCAGCGCAAACAACTGGAGCAAATGGCCTGAATTTTTCACGATGTTTCACCTTCTCATTAAGCAATTCTTTTGCTTTTGGGTTCATTGGATTTGCAAGAATACTTCTGGCACCTAATGCGCGAGGTCCCCACTCCATACCAAGGTGAAACCACCCAATGACATTATTGTTGTGAAGTAATGCTGCTGTCTGATCAAGAAGTTCTTTATCGCTGGAAAATGTTGTATATCTAATGCCAGAAGAATCTAGAAAAGGTTTGAGAGTGTGTTCAGGAAAAGAAGGGCCAAGATAGGCATTATCCTGCACATAATTTCTTTTATGACCAAGAAGAGTGTGATAAATGTATGATGCAACACCAATAGAAGTTCCACCATCAGAGGCATTTGGCTGAATCCAAACGTGTTTGAAGGGTGTCGTGCGAATAATTTTACCATTATAAACGCTATTAAGAGCAACACCTCCAGCTAAAACAACAGAAGAAAGTTTTGTTTCTTTGTGGACATGGCAAAGGATTTTCGTGATAACATCTTCAGTAATAAGCTGAACTGCAGCAGCAATGTCCTTATGTCGTTGTGTCATCGCACTATCGCGTGCCGCAATAGAGCCATCCAAAAGAGAGCAAAGCAAACGAGAAGGCATTCTGTCAGCATAATGAAAAATAAAATAACGCATGTCAAGCCGATAGCTGCCATCATCTTTAATGTCAATAACCTGAAGAAGTTTTTTGTAATAAGGGTTTGTTGCACGGTTCATGTCTCCATACGCAGCGAGTCCCATCACTTTATATTCAGAATTATTCACGCTAAATCCAAGATATGCAGTAATTGTAGAATAAAGAAGCCCAAGGGAATGAGGAAACACAATCTGCTTCTGAAGATGAATATCACTGCCATTTCCAATGCCATACGTTGTTGTTGTCCATTCACCAACACCATCAAGTGTGACAATTGCTGCGTTGGAAAATGGGCTCACTAAAAAAGAGCTTGCTGCATGGGCTACATGATGTTCAACAAAAAGAATATTTTTTTTGTATTTGAGCTTTTTACGAATCGCACGAACAACACGAAGTTTTTCTGTGAGCCAGGATGGGATTGAAGATAAAAAAGTTTTGAGGCTCAGAGGAAACATATGAAGATGTTGATACAAAACGCGTTCAAATTTGAGGAATGGCTTTTCATAAAATCCAATGTAAGAAATATCATCAATAGAAATATTTTGGCTTTGCAAGCAAAATTGAATTGCATGGATAGGAAAAGAAGAGTCATGCTTTTTTCTAGTAAAGCGCTCTTCCTCAGCAGCTGCGACAATAACACCATCCTTTAATAATGCAGCAGATGCATCATGGTAATAACAGCTGATTCCTAAAATGTACATAGTAGACCCTCAATAGACACTCAAAATTGTCGATAATATTCTTTTATTGGTTTTTTTTTCAAGTCAAGATGCTCCCAATATGTTGCTGCTTTTTTGTCGAGGTGAAGGGTAAGGAATTGTTTTCCAGTAATTTTTGCAATAAGAGAGCTAAACCCAACACCAATAATGTAAACAAAAAAGAGAAGAAGAGAGTTGACAAGAAGAGATAACCGAGAGCTAAAGAGATGCATCCCTTCTTTAAAGCCAAGAAAGAATGGACGAAAAAAATGAAATATGTTCATAGGAGATACCTCGCAAGGAGAGCAGCTGCACAAGCAATAGGAAGAGTAATAAAAAAGATGTGAAAGTATGTCCATGAAACTGGAATTTTAGCAGTGAAAGAAAGAACAAAGTAAAGCACTGTGGAAAATAGAAAAAAAGAAAATAAATATCCTGCATGTTTGCCAATGAAAAAAGACAAGGTGTTGGAAGTCTCAACCATAAAAGAGTGAATAAAGGAACGGTTTTTATAGTTTCCGTTAATTCAAAGCGTAGAGAGCAACATCATCCTGCACAGTAATAAGAGTTCCGTATTCTGTGACTAATGTAATCCAAAAATTGTAATATGAGTGTTATAATAATTCTCAAACGTTATATATGTTGCGCCATCTGTGGTGTGGTGTCGAACAAGAACAACATGAGTAACTCCTTTTGCTAAGAGTGCTGTTCGAAGTTCAGAAGCAAAAGTGATTGAAGGATATAATGTCCCCATATCTTTGAGTTTCCCATAGCGTTCTTCCAAGCTGATAGGCGGCATGATAAAATGGATGCGAAGAGGTTTCTGCACTTTTTTGAAACGAGGAGGAATTTTGTCCATAAAAAAAGGCAAATCCCTATGGTTTATATATATTTATAGAGTAAGAAACCGCGCAAAGTATGCTCTTAGTTCACAAGCTATTTAAAGAAAATAGGGTTTTTCTGAGTCATGAATGAAGAAAACAGCACAGTCGCATTCATCTACAAAAACAAGTGTCATCCAGTTACACAAACCTATGCAGATGCGATAGGAGCAGTGGAGTACAAAATAACAAATCCAATAAATGCGATATGGCAAGGAGTCACAAAACCAACAGACAAGTATTATTTTGTAGAGTCAGTTATGTCTATGCTCTTTCCCATAACAAAGCGATTTTTGGGAAACAAAGTAACGATCATTTTCCGATGTAACGATGGATTGTTTGGAGAAAAAACAACAGCATATCTTGGAACAAAAAATCCACTGAAAAAATGGTTTCTCCAATTCCTCATAAAACACATTGACGGAATCAGCGGCGAAGCAAAAATGCAGGAAAAAGAAGCGCTGCAATGGACAAAAGCACCCTTCGAAGTATGTGAATCTTATGTAGAAAACAAACAAGCATTAGAAGAAATCAAACCAAACCTAAAAACAAAGACATTTTTGTTTATTGGGGAATATCGACCACCATACGACCACAAAAACGTAGAATTTTTGCTTGAAGTGTTTAGACTGCTGCCAAAATACAAACTCATTATCATAGGAAGAAACACAAAGCAGCTCCAACAAAAAGCAGCAGAAAACGTGTACATCCAAGATTATGTTGATGCAAAAGAACAATATTACCAAGATGCAACGTATTACATCCATTTGCCTAAATATGAAGCAGGGCCAATTACACTTTTAGAAGCAATCAGCGTAGGATTGATTCCAATAGCAAATGACCATGCAGGGCATCATACTCTTGTCAAGAGAGTAGATTCAAATCTCATCATCAACGCAGAAGCAACAGCGGAAGAAGCAGTGAAGAGAATACAAGAAATAGAAAAGATGCCGCTAAAAGAGAAAGAAAAAATCTCTAGAACATTTAAAAAGCTGGGAAGATCCCACTATGGAAAAGAAGAGATGACGGAGAAGTTTCAGGAAACATGGCAACGACTACTACAAAAAATAGACTGAATTTTGGTTGTGGAGAAAAAATTCTTTCTGGATATGTGAATGTAGATATTGTAAAGCGTCCTGGAGTGGATAAAGTAATTGATCTGGAAAAAACACCGTTGCGAGTATTTCCTGCAAGTAGCATAGAAGTGGTGATAGAAAAATGATACAAGAACAACAGCAAAGAATAAGCATTATTGGAATAGGCAGAGTAGGTTTGCCTTTGGCATTAGTTTTTGCAGAAAAAGGATTTTTTGTGTATGGCGTTGATGTGGACAAAAACAAAGTACTTGTGGTCAATAGTGGCAAGATGCCATTTATCGAAGAAGGTGCAGATGTATTGCTGGAAAAATGGAGAGGGAAAAGTTTTGTTGCAACAACAGACTTTCAATATGCAACAGAAAATTCAGATACGATTGTATTGACGTTAGGGACCCCTGTTGATGAGCATCTCAATCCAATTTTTAGTCAAATAGAAGCAGTGATTAGAAACATCATCTACAATCTCCATGCAGGCCAGCTGATCATACTACGAAGCACAGTTTCCCCAGGAACAACAGAGTATATTAAGCGCTACATTGAAGCAAATACAAAGTGGAAAATAGGAGAGGATATATTCCTTGCGTTTTGCCCAGAGCGCATTGCAGAAGGAAAATCAGTAGAAGAAATCCCACAAATTCCCCAAATCATTGGAACATTGGATAAAAAGAGTGCAGAAAAAGCAGAGCTTGTGTTTAAGAAACTAACGCCGCAAATACTGCACAGTGATGCGCGATCTGCAGAGCTTGCAAAACTATATTGTAATATGTATCGATACATCAACTTTGCAATTGCAAATGAATTTATGATGATTGCGCAGCAGCATGACCGTGATATTTACGAAATAATCAATTTGGTGAATAAAGATTACAAGCGTGGTGGTTTAAGAAGTCCTGGATTTACTGCAGGACCATGTTTGTATAAAGATGGATTTTTTCTAGTAAACAGAACACCGTTTGCAGAGCTTATTACAACATCATGGAAAATTAATGAAAGTGTTCCTGGCTATTTGATTGAAGAGATAAAAAAGCAGACAACATTGATCAACAAAAAAGTTGCGATTTTGGGCTTAGCGTTTAAGAAGAATATTGATGACAATAGAAATTCACTTGCGTATCGCGCAAAGAAAATATGTATTGCAGAAGGAGCAAAAGTCACCATTCATGATCCATTTTTGGAGCCATGTGATTTAAACAATGTATTGCGGGGAGCAGATCTTGTCATTATTGCAATGGATCATGATTATTATAAGAAAGAATTAACGTTGAACAAAATTACAGAGTTAACAAATAAAGAGACACTTGTCTGTGATATATGGAATATTTTCTGCACAGGAAAAGTGTTCAATAAATTGAAGAAACCAAGTGCTGAGAAGTTGTTGGAAGAGAGTAGTGGAGTGGAATAATAATAATTTTATAAGAAAAGGAACTATCAGTGATATCATATCATGACTATAATTTTATGGATTTTCTCTTGTTTCTTCTCTTGACCAGAACGGTACATAAAATAAAAAACTATAAAAAGCTTTCCTAATTCTTTTGCCTTATGCATAAACTTTCTATTATTATCCCCTTTTACAATGAAGAAAAGACATTATTGGAACTGATTGAGAAAATATTTTCTTTTGACTTTTCTTCACTATGCCTTGTCCCTGAGCTGATTCTTATCAATGATGGAAGCACAGACTCAAGCCATGAAATAATAACTGCTCTTCTCAACAAAAAACCACAAACTGCTTTGCATTATTACACGCACTCAGTCAATCGTGGAAAGGGAGCTGCGTTGCGCACAGGCTTTGCGCATGCAACTGGTGATTTCATTCTTGTTCAGGATGCGGATTTGGAATATGACCCTGCTGAATATTCTGCTCTTCTTCTTCCTCTTCTCGAAGGTAAAGCATCTGTTGTTTATGGTTCACGTTTTCTCTCTAAAGAAAATCTTAGTCGTGAAAAAAACATGTACATTCTTCACTATTTTGGAAATAAACTTCTCACAACTGTTACTAATCTTTTATATCAATCTCATCTTTCAGATATGGAAACTGGCTACAAAGCCATGAAAAAAGAGGTTCTTGATGCAATAACCCTTACTGCTGACAGATTTGAGATAGAACCAGAACTTACTGCAAAAATTTTACGTCATAATATTCAAATACTTTCTATTCCTATTCGTTTTAACGCGCGCAGCTTTAAAGAAGGAAAAAAGATAACATTTATTGATGGAATTATTGCTCTATGGTGGTTGGTCAAATGTCGATTCTTCAAATAATATTGGTGATTCTTTATGCTTCTTGAATTTTTATCTGCCTTATTCTTCTTCATTCTTATTTTTTATAAGATCAAGAAGTTCCGGAATAGTCTCCTCTGCTTCTCCGCGAACAACAAAGTCAACACCTTCCTGCTCAAACGCACTATTCGGGTTTACTGTGACATGCGGACCACCAATAATAGTTACTACTTTTGGAAACAGCTCTTTTACTTTTTTTAAGATATTCATCGTGATGGTAAAATTTGCAGTAACTGCGCCGATCATGACTATGTTTGGTTTTTCTTTTTCTATTTCTTCATAAATTTGTTTTTCCTGAAGCTCATGCCCAAAACAATCCAGAATTTTAACTTCATATCCTTCCCTTTCTATGACTGCAGCAAGAATTCCAATTCCTAAATTTGGGCATTTTGGTCCAACTGAATCCAACTTGCCATAACTAAACTGGGGAACAATGCATAATATATCACTCATAGTATTCGCTCCTGCTGCCTATAAAGAGATTCTTGGCCTTTTTTAAAACTTCTGATTTGAACACACTTTGGTTAACTCGTCGAAGAATTTGCTTAGCAGTGAGTTTTGATCTATATATGACAAACAATCTTGAATATTTTCCCGAATAGCTCTGACTGTTTTAGAGATATAGTTCCTGGTCTGAATTACATAATGCAGAATATTAATCAGATGCAAATGGGTTTCCCACTTTTGTGGGTTTGTCGACATGAATGTTTCTAAATTGAGAAATTGCTTTGCATCTTTGAAGAATTCTGGAGACTAAGAAAAGAAGACTTCAAAAGTCTTTCAAAGAGAGAAATGGCACAATAAGTATTCTTTGAAGCAATCGCTGAATTTATTCATAACACTCTTCCTGACGAACCTCCAAGGAGGAAGACATAAAGTAATTCATACTTTATATACCATGGAAAAAATTCTAAATTATTTTATTGCAATGGTAATATATGTAGTAGGACCATTTTTATCAGTATAATTTGCAAGACGATAAATGGAGTTGTTAAATATTTTCAGAAAAGGAAGTTTCCATGTAAGCATTTCCCAGACAAAAAAGAATCTATTACCGAGAGGTTTTATTTGGATGGAAGAAAAGCTCTTGAATAATATAGTCAGACCATCAGAAGTGTATCTAAAATAATCCTTTGGATCTGGATGGTAGGGATAAAGAAAAGGTGTAGAAATAAGAGCAATTCCACCTTTTTTAAGGATCCGATGAATTTCCCGAACAACGCTATGAGGATCATGACAATGCTCAAGAAGTTCTGTTGCAAGAACTGTATCAAAAGTATCTTTTTTCAGCATAAAAAGATCATGTGCATCAGCAACAATATCAGGATTATTTTCTTCATTAACATCAACACAAAGATAGGAAGTATAAAGCATTTCTTTTTTATAAGGGCTGTTTTTGCCTCCAAGATCAAGAACCTTACCTAGGTTTCCTTTCTTAAAGAAAGAAATAAGCTCCTGATCTAAAACAAGTCGTACAATTTCTTTCATTTTACGCACTTTTAATAGGATTTGCCATAAGCATCATACGTTGAGCAGAAAGTTTAAGAAGGTCTTTTCCTGCAATAAGGCTTCGTTTAAAGTCTGCAAAATTCCACATTTCTTTGAGTTTCCGTAATATGAATTTAGGCCTTGAACATTTCACTTGTATGGTATCTTTGGAGTTGAATGTGGCTATCAGCGGGGTATTGATCGCCTTAAAAAGTTTATTACTCTTGAGCAGGTTGAGCGTGCTGTTGCTCTTACTAAAAAAGATAATGCTTCTGCAGCCGACTTCGTACATTTTATGCAAAACATCTTCTTTGACATTACTAAGACGAGTGAGACACTCCCAAGTAACATCGAGAATTTGAACAGAATATCCTTCTTTTTGAAGAACAGCAGCAATAGAAGCTGCACAAAGTGGTGGACTCCTAGAGCTTAAGCTATCTAAAATACCATAATAAAAAGGAGGAGCAACAAAAAGAACATCTAGCTGTTTTACTTCTGCCATGAAGAAAAGAGGATATATGGTGAATTTAAACTTTACTATGATTTTTTCCGGCTTCATCCAAAAATTCTGAGTAGCTAGTTTTCTGTGCAAAAAATAACAACAACGATGGCGGCCTACGGACAAAATTCTGTTGCGAAGCCAGAATTTTGTCCTACGGGGCACTCCGAAGGAGCCAACCCTCGCCCCGTCGGCGCCATGTTGTTATTTTTTGCGAGAGCTATCGCTGCTCCCCCAACTATTTTCTTCAAAGAATTTTTAGGTTCTCACCCACAACGGAATATTTTTCTCCTTTGCAATTTGAATGGCAACAATAATTCTCACATTGTATGCAATAAAAATCATTGCCATTTCTCTCCTTCTCGAATACCAGTGTTTAGAATGGAGTTGATCTCCATATCTTCTTTTCAGAGCAGAAAAAACACATTCCACTTTACTTCTTTGATGATAAACTCCATCCCATATCGTCGGAAAAAATTTCCAAAGACGATATGCGTATGCCCATGGATTCAATCCTGTTGGGTTTGCATTCTTTTTGAATGGACAAAAGAATGCTCCCAATTTTGAAGCAACGAAGTTTGTGTTTTTCTTGCCGCTGTATCCTTTGTCTGCGATAATTAATCCCAGCTGGCGAAAGCCGGCTAACAATTTTCGAAGAAAAGGCGAATCATTTTTCTTCGAATTTGTTATGCGAAAGTTTGCTATCAGTAAACTACAATTACTGACGGCAATGTGGATTTTATCGCAGTCTTTCTTCCTTATCTTCTGGTTCGTTCTTATGCAATACCAAATGCTTCTCCCAACCAGTCTAATTCCTGATGCATCAAGCAGCAAATCGACAGGTTTTTTAATCCATGCGTCTATTAGCTTCTTGTTGAACTGATTTAGTAATGTTAGGCTGATCATTAATGCATAGTTATTGACGGTGCTTTTACATGGGAGCTTGGTCAATCTTAACATTTCCATCAGCTTTTTGTCAGTTCGCATCTCGGATTCGTAATCCGCATATCGTTTGCGGAGAAGAATCCGCAGAAGGCAGAGAACCAAAACGATTCGATAATCGTATGGGTTTCTGCCTCTGCCAGAATTATCTGGTGCTGGGAGAAGAAGGGCACAAGAAAGGAGAACTTGCGTTCCTTTTTCCAGTATGACTCGACATCTTATCGAGTCAAGTTGTGGGTTAAGCCGCATGTTCGGCTTTCCCATTTCTTTTTCTTAGAAGAAGCTCATTAATTTAATTTTTGGATGAAGCCAGAGCTCAACAAAGTCTTAAAAGACACAGATATTGTGATGATCGCGATGGATCATGATGCGTACAAAAAACTTACCCTAGAGAAAATTGGTGAGCAAACCAATAAAGAAACAATTGTTTGTGACATCTGGAATATTTTCTGCACAGGAAAAGTGTTCAATAAATTGAAGAAACCAAGCGCAGAAGAGTTATTGGAAAGAGTAGAAGAATCAGCAGAAGAGAATTGAAAGAAGAACACAAATAACTATATAAAAAAGAAATTCTTCCATATATCTATGAAAGCAAACGCAGCAAAAAAAGACTTCATAATTTTTCCTCTCTGTTTTTTTGTGATATTTTTTATACTGTATAAACTACAATGGATTGGGTATCCATCATTTCAGGCGCCTTTCATCCAGACTGCAGATTATTGTCTTGGATATCTTGCGTCAGGAACGCTATATGGGGGACAACCATACTGTTTTCAAGGTCCAGTAGTGTATATTACCGCAGCAGTACTCCAGTTTATATTTGGTCAATTAGAAAGAGGGCTTATTTTTTCTTATTGTATAAGTATTTTTCTTGTTGCAGGCGTAATATTCTTGATAGTTTTCCATGAAACAGCAAAGAAGCGCTTTTTTCTTGTTTCCTTCATTATTATCTTTGTGTTCGGAAAAATATTTGTCCAGGATTTTGCAACTGTTGTAGCACTTGTACTTGTTCTTGCAGGGTTTTATGTATTCCAGTATATGAATTTTCAAGGAAAATATGCAATTGCAGGACTTTTATTTAGTTTATCACTTTTTTCTAAACCCCACAACACACCGTTTGTAATTGGTCCTCTATTGTTCTTCTGGCTCTATAAAGGATACAAAGAAAAAGCAATAAAAGAAAAGATAAAGCCGCTAATTGCCCTCTCCCTTCCCTTTTTTGTGCTTCTCGGAATTTTTGTGTTAGTTTTTCCAAATTTTATTATGTATAATTATGTTATTCATACCTATAATCCAACAGTCCAATCAATCTCATCTATTTTATGGGAGCTTGTCATATTTAAGTATTATTACAATGGACTTTTTTTGCTCCTTTATATTGCAGTATGGATTGCAGCATTGCGCTGTTTTTTTTATAAGAGATTCGATGTCTTTTCTTTTATTTCAAGCATCAGCTTTCTTGTGCTCGTTATAGTCGTAGCAAACAAGTTCACGCTCTATCAGCTTATAGACCAATATCGCTATTTTTCTATGTTTGTTCCTTTTTTCCTTGTTGAGATGTTCATGTTTGGAGAAGAAATCACAAAAAATCCAGGTAAAAAAGTGGTTCTTCTGTTTAGCATTTCTATAGTTGGTATTGGTTGCATACTTTGGCTTTTGCTAAGCGGCCTGACTATGAATGATTTTATTATGAATAAAGGAATAAACGAGCAGAAAGTACTTGATAGAATTAAACTTGAGCTTGAAATGCCGCTTCTTTCAATTCCACAACAAAGCGGAAAGATATTTGTCTCAGAGAATTATTTAGAAAGATATAAGTTACTCTTTGAAGATAACCCATTCAAATATATAATAAAAGACGACATCGTGAATTACTGGCTAGAATCGTATGATAGTAGCCATGATCCTGATCTCGCTGTTGCGAATAACTTTATCAAGATAGGAATGTTGAGAGCAGAGGAGCTCAATGGATATTTTAACATAACTTCAATTAATATTAATGACAGCCAGCATATGTCCTCTATAAACAGCAGAGAGTACACTTTAATACTGGTAAAGCCAATAGATGAGGTGATAATAAGAAGAGTTATGGAAGAGAATCTTAAAATGGGGTTTAAACCAACATATTGCTCTATAAATGTGCCATTTTATCATGAGGGGTTTAATAATAGCGAATACTTTTATATCGTGTTATTATTTTATGACCCTGAACAATGTGCTTTATTTTTAGAAGAAATGAAGGAATATTACACAAATGCGTTTGACGCATTATGCGAACGCGGGGAACCATTTGTGGAGATTGTAGAAAGTTCCCTGCTTTACAAAAATATTCAAATGGAAAAGACGTGTAATAGTGCCAGCAAGCTTTTTCTTTTGAATAGTGGGCTAAGAATTTCTGCATTATTTTTCATCATTCTCATTTGGCTTTATTTAGTTTGTATTCTTACTAAAGTATTAGTACTTATGTCTCAAGAGATGTTTAAGAAAACAAAGTGATTCAAGAAATAGGTGAAGCTTAGATTTTCCAAATCTTCTTTCATAAAAGACAACAGGAACTTCTGCAATCCTATACCCTTTTTTCTGAACCTGGAGAACAGTTTCAAAGAGCATGAGATTCGTTTTTTCTTGAACACAGATGTCTTTCCAGACAGAACCAGGTATTGCGCGAAAATTTCCAGAGAAATCATGGACAGGAATATGGAAAAGCGTAGTGATAATCTTGTTGCCGCAAGAACTAAGAAACCATTTTATCTTTGTTGCCAGAAGCTGTTTCTCATAGCCACCATGCAATATATGCCGTGAACCGAGAACAAGATCATACCCATCACTTATTTTATGAAGTAAAGAAGGTACATCTTCAGGTAAAAAAGAAAGATCAGCATCCATGGAGAGAATGATATCTCCTTTCGCAGAGGTATAGCCAAGATGAAGTGCAGCACCAATTCCTTCTTTTTGTTTCTGCAATACCATAATGTTGTGGTATTCCTCATTCATCTTTTTGCAAGCATGAGCAGTACCATCTGGACTGAAGTCATCAAAAACAATTATTTCCATAAGGACAAAGTGGTCAAGCTTCTGAAACAACGCTTCTAGTCTTGGGATAAGAATGCAAACATTATCCACCTCATTATATGTAGGAAGGATAATGGAAACGCTCTGTGTGATGATCTCTTTTGTTTGTTTTTTTAGCATTTTATTTTACGCAGAACCTTCACAGCCGCCACTTCAACCTTAACACATACGGCAGCATCTTCAACTCTCGTTTAAAATCAAAACTGCTTTGTTTGCCAAATTTCCAGGGAACTGAGAATTCATCTATTTTGTAGCCTAATTTTTGTGCACGAACTAACAACTCCACATCCCAAAACCAACCACGAACAAAATGGTCATCATAGCTCATCGCATCAAGGAGAGGAAGTAATTTATCCTTGCGAAACGCCTTAAATCCGCATTGATGATCTGCAAGTGTTGAACCAAAATAAAAGCGCATAAACCAGTTATAGAAAACACTGATCATCTTGCGTCCAAATTCTCGTTTTGCGCGAACACCCTTGTATCTGCTGCCAATCGAGATGTCATTCCCTTGATCGATACCAGAAATAAGACGAGGCAATGCATTAAGGTCAGCAGAAAGGTCAAGATCCATAAACGCAATAATACTACCATGTGCAGTATAAAATGCATTTGCTAAATTTTCGCGTCTGCTTGGACCATTAGAATAATATTGATAACTAATTTCTTTGTGTTTTTCTGAAAGGGATTTGCCAAGAAGAGGAGTGTTGTCATTGCTTCCATCATCAACAATAATGAGTTCAAATGATTTTTTCAGAGCAATGAGCATGTGATAAATAAGGAGAATGTTTTTCTCAAGCCGTTGTTCTTCATTATAACATGGCACAAAAACAGAGAGTGTTGGCTTCATGAAGCATCACCTGAGACATCACGAAGATCAGAAAGAGCAAAAGAATCATCCATGACATAGAAGTCAAAAGTTCCTTGGGTATTTGTGTAGGTCTTTGCAAGATAAGGTGTTTTATTGACAGGAAATGTTTCAAGATCAAAAACCCCTCCTTTTTCCAGAACAAAGTAATACGGAACAAGATCATCTCCTTGAAGGACTAGACCAATCTGTCGGATATGATATGTCTGCTGGATATACTCCCAAACATCTGGCTTAGATTGCACAGTGCCAATGCCAGGACCATAGAGAACAACCCAACGAAACTGAAGCGTTGCTTCAAGCTCTTGAAACCAAGTAAAATTTGTAGGAATTTCTTCTATCCCATAGCGATGTGCGTGCCAGAGAATGCCAACAGATTGGGAAAAGATGCCATCAATAAAGACACGATCTTTTGGATCACTGTGCTGATAAATAAAATCTCCAGCTATGTCTTCACCATAATAAAGAGTATCGAAAACTTGATTTGTTGCAGCAGTGAGAGCACCAAAGGAAAAGAAAAGGACAAGGGCACTCACAAGAAACGGAAAAAGCAATGGCACATGAGCGAGAGGAGCTTTAAGAGGAGGAACTAGGGAGAAAAGTGCTTGGTGAAGAAACTGGCCAACAACATACAATGCGTATGCAGCAGCAAAACAAACAAGAGGTAAAAAGACAAATTGATAATATGCATGGCCACGAAATTTATCTGCAAATGCAAAAATATAAACAAAGATAGAGAAAAACCATGCAAGCAGAAATCTGCTGAACAAGGAACGCCAAGTAAAGAGAGCAAAAAAGACACCAATCAAAAAGATCCAGAAATACCAGGCAGTAAAGTTGTCAAGAACAAACGCGCGGAGTGCAGGCATGTATTCGTTCCAATATTCGATAGTAAGCGTGCGAAGAATGTTGTGTGCAACAGCACGGAAGCTTTCAGTAAACCCGCTTGTTCCAACAGTTGCTGCGCCAGGCATCACCCATTTGGAGAAAAAGACCCAGAGGGGAAAGAGAACCATAATTGAGAGAAATATTCCGATAGCTTCTAAAAAAATTCGTCTTGAAGAAATAAGTTTTTTGTAAGGAACAAAGAAAAGGAGTGGAATAAGGCCAATTGCATTAGGGACTTTTAATAAAATTGCAATGAGCATACAAATACTAAAAATGAAAAAATGTCTTTGTGAATTTTCACCAAAAAGCATTTTTTCTCTCCACTTGAAGAAATAATAGCTGCCAAGGAGAATAAAAAACAATGCAGGCGCTTCTGGCTGAACATTGCGGCCAAAAAAAACACTTAAAGGCATAAGAGTAAACAAAAAGCATGCGAACAGAAGAATGAATTTATTTTCAGTGAGCTGGCGCCCAACAAGATACAAAAGAGGAATGCAACTCACGGAGAAAAGAATAATGACAAGCCGTGCTGCCCAAAGTTTAATGCCAAATGTCCACCAGAGAACAAGAATGATCCATGGAATAAGGGGAAATTCATACTGCGTAAAATAGCCATGTTCCTGACTTCCTATCCAGTATGTTTCTGTGCGAAAATAATCCAAAAATTCATCTGCATTGTACATAAACTCTGTGTAGGGGATGTACTGATTTTCTTTCATATTGTGGTAACCAATGACTGGAAAATCCATGTGATAAGAGCGGAGATAAAAGCCGTAGAGCATGAACGCGAGAAGGAGAAGAATGACATAATGTTTTTTGCAAAAAGAGAGAAGGCTGTAAAGATCTATTGTTACTTCTTTTGATTGGTTTTCCTGCTGTTTTATGTTCATCAAAGAAAGGTCAAGAATGATGTTTTTATATGTTATGGATGAAAAAACTTTATAAAAGAAGCGAGAATTGTCCATGCTGAGGGATAGAATGCGAATTATTGTGACAGGGGGCTGCGGGTTTATTGGCAGTGAAGTGGTCAAACAGCTGCTCCAAAAAGGGCATCATGTTATTGTTCTGGACAACCTCAGCAAACCAGAAAGCAGCATCAAGCAAGGCTATGAGTTGCGAAAAGTAGATTTGACAGAAAAAGCTGCGACAGAAAAAGCGTTTGAAGGAGCGGATATCTGCATTCATCTTGCTGCAAAGATAGGAGGCATTGGCTATTTTCATAAATATCCTGCAACAATTCTCAGCGAAAATAACAAAATGTATTCATCTGTGTTTGAAGCAGCTGCAAAAAATAAGCTCAGAAGAATGGTGTATGTTTCCTCATCAATGGTCTTTGAATCTGCAACGCATTTTCCAAGCAAAGAAGAAGACATAAAAAATATTCCTCCACCAGTTTCTGCGTATGGCTTTTCCAAACTCGTTGGGGAATGGTATTGTTACTCGTTTTGGGATGAATACAAGCTTCCGTTCTCAATCTGCAGGCCATTTAATGCGTATGGCGTTAATGAGTTTCCAGGGGAAGAGATTGGATATGCACATGTTATTCCTGATTTTGTAAAGAAAATTTTGAGTGGGCAATATCCGTTGGAAATTTTGGGTGATGGCCAGCAAACACGCTGCTTTACACATGTCAGCGATATTGCAAATGGAATCATCACAGTGGCTCTTTCGCCAAAAGCAGAGAATGAAGATTTTAATGTTGCAAGTCCAGAAGAAACAAAAATGATTGAGCTTGCAGAAAGAATCTGGAGGATTTGTGGTAGAAAAGAAGCATTTAGAGTAATACATGGCCGAGGGTTCAAATATGATATCAAACGCCGTGTTCCTGACACAACAAAAATAACAACAATGCTTGGTTGGAGACCACAAGTACAATTTGAAGAAGGCCTGCAAGAAGTAGTGACGTGGTTGAAAAAAGAATTGGAAAAAAAGAATGAAGTGTAAAGGAAGAGAGTATGAAAAAAGAAAAAAGAAAAAAAGAAGGTACAAAAAGAGAAGCTGTTCCTGAAATCAGTGTTATTATCGCCTCATTTAATGAAGAAAAGAATATCAGGGAAACCATTGAAAGGGTCTATAAAACAATGCCAAATTGTGAGTTGATTCTTGTTGAAGGAGGAAATGATAAGACAATAGAGATTGCACGAGAAGAAAAAAAGAAGCACCCGAATATGATTATTATCCATAACAAGAATGATAAAGGAAAAGGGCATGGGATTCGCATTGGAATTCAGGAAGCAACAAAGCCAATTATGGCACAAGTGGATGCAGATTCACAGTTTCCTCCAGAAGAACTTCCACAGTTAATCAAGCCGATTCTTGAGAACAATGCAGATATTGTGTTTGCATCACGATTTGTAAAGGGATCAACAATTGAAAAAGGATCGCTCACAAGAATGCGAAGGCTTGCAAACTATGTTGTTTCTGGTTTTACATCGCTTCTTTGTGGCACAACATTAACAGATGTCAATGCAGGATTTAAGGCATGGAAAAGCAATGTCATTAGGGATATAAACATCCAATGTAATCATTTTGGCTATGAGCCCGAGATTGCAATTCTCGCTGCAAAGAAGAGATACAAGATTGTGGAAGTGCCAGTGAATTACAAAGGACGCCAGCGAGGCATATCAAACGTAAAGCTCATACGAGATGGGATAATCATTCCTCTCTTTTTATTAAAGACAAAGTTCTTGAGGTGAAAAAACGACTTACGAGCACAACGTGCCTGAAGGTCGTTTTTTATATGCAAAACAAAAATGCAGAGAAAGAGTTTTTTGATAATGCATCAAGTGCTTCCCCATGGACAACGTTCAACAAGCATGGGCAAGAGCAGATATTTAAGGTATTCGAGAAGACAGTGCAACCAAAAGCAGGAGAAGTTGCTGTGGACATGGGCTGCGGCACAGGAGAATTTTCTATAAAGCTGAGAGAGTATGGTCTCAACGTGACAGGAATTGATATCTCTGAGAAATCAATTGCATATTGTAATAAGACATACTGTAACAAGACACACAAAGACAAAGGCGCAGAAATTTCATTTGAAGTCCAAGACATTGAAAAAACAAAATGGAAAAATGAAAGCGTTGATATTATTTTTTTAGGGGGCGTTTTGCATCATTTTCCTAGAAGAGAAAAAGTGTTTGAAGAAGCATACAGGATTCTGAAAAAAGGAGGAAGAATCTATGCTTTTGATCCAAATTATTATAATCTCATTATCTGGGCATATAGAGAACTGCTTGGAGTGAAAACACAAAAGACAGAAAATGAAGTGCTGATAAAAGCAGCTGACACTGATGCAGAGCTAAAAGCAGCGGGATTTCAAACAAGAGATGTGAAAGCAACTGCGAGCATGACGTTTGACATCCGTTATTTCAAGAAACTTGTTCCGTTTCCATTGTGGTATGGAGCATACTTCTATAATGGTATTGAAAGAACAATGCAGTACATAAAGCCATTGCACGAAAAGCATGGATCTTTTGTTATAACCTATGCGAAGAAGTAAGAACATGGAAGAAACAACAGAAAAGAAAGAAGGAGAATGGATAAAAATTCTTGGAATTCTTTTGGTGATACTCTTCATTCTCTATAAAGCAGAAGCGTATTTTGGATGGATTGGATACAGAGAAACATGGACGATTTGTATTGATTACATGAAGCAGGGAGTTTTTTGGAGTGGCCAACCGCACTGTGAAGGGGCATTGCTTCCATTTTACATTATTGCAACGCTGGATGCGCTTGTCGGAAGAGAGTATGTCCAGATTGCAACAATCATTTTTTCAACAATAATTTCCATAGTCTTTTTCCAGCTATTTTGGAAAGCAGTACAAAGAGAGAATCTTTCTCAAAAGATTTTTTTGCCAGCACTTTTGTTTGGATTATTATTTTATATCAATAGTGTGACAAATCTTGAAGCAGTGTTGAATAGCTTTTTTTTCTTTTGTGCATATTATCTTTTGTTTTACAGTGAGCATAAATGGAAGTATTACGGTGCAGGAGTAGTTCTTTTCTTTTCAATAATCTCCAAAATTAACGTTGTTGTCCAGATTGCATTCCTGTTTTTGTGGTATGCCTATGAAAAGAAGTGCTGGTATTTTGAAGATAAAAAGTTCAAAATACAGGTGAAAAAAGAGGTGCTCTGGGGATATCTCCAAATGCTTCTTCCCATTGCAGCAGGATTTTGGATAGCAACAATGTCCTATGAGTATTTCTGGATTTATTCCTGGCATGTGTTTACCAACCAAAACATAGCGTTATCAATATTTGAAACACTCAAACAAATGATTTTCTTTGATATCACAAAAGCAGATATTATCTACATTCCAACAATACTGATTGCACTTTTAGGAACATATCTTTTCTGGAAAGAGAAGAAAGTGTACGCACTGATCAGCGGCCCTGTGTTTCTGTTGGCAATTTTTTTGATTATCCGTGCGTTTGGCATTCAGTTTGCAACAGGAGTGCGCTATTGGTCAGTAATTTTTCCATTTACAATATTCTGCATCCTGCGATTAAAACAACGTTGGACTGAAGCTCCAGCAAAGCATGTGATGCAGGGAATTTTAGTAGTGCTTCTTGTCTACCCTGGTTTATACCAAGGGCCATTCCTCCTTAAAGATGATTTGAGTTATATTGATTCGATGAATATTATTGACAAAGCAACAGAAAGCTGGCAGGAAAAAGATGCATTGATTAAACAGATTCATTATGGATATAGTGTTGTGCCAGCGCAAGAGGGCAGAATTTTGATAGAAGATGACCCTGCAGGATTTAAGAGAAAAATAATTTCGTATGGAGCAAATATTCCTTATGACCAAGTAGACTTTCTGACAAAAAAATATATGGAGTCCCATCCAGATATTTGGGGATTTCCAAGGTATCAGGAATTGTTGGGAGAAAATCTCATATATGAAACAGCAACAGAAAAGCTAAATGAGAAGGAACAGGAAATGATCACAAGGATAGAAAATGGAGCATATAGCCTGATCATATTTGGCCCACCTGAATGGGCAATTACACAAAAAATACTGGCCAATCTGAATAATGAAACAATGAAAGAATATTGCCAGGTGCTTGTCCCAAATAATGTGTGGCTAACAGAAGGTGGCTGGCATTATAGTTATTTCTTTTTTAGAGAGCACGAAGATTGCCAGGAGTTGCTGCAGAAAATGGCAGTGTATTTTATGCAGCAGTATCATGAAATTTGTACAAAAGATGGAGCAACTGCAAACATGATAAGAGATATATTAATACAAAACGGAGTTGCATTTGATATGATGTGTTCTGATGGAGGAGCATCATTGGAATACTTGAAAACAGGGGAAGGAATAAAGAGAGTAGAGATCATCTGTATGATTGTTTTGTTTGCGCTTCCATTGTGTTATGGATTTTGGAAAGCAAAACCAGAGCAAAAAAGAACGTATCTTTTGATGCTGGGAGCTCTTGGAATAATGCTCCTCGTCATCATACTGTTTATAGGAAGTGAGATACCATGAAAGAGAACATTTCTGTGTTTATTATTACAAAAAACGAAGAAGACAAGATAGAAAGATGTCTCCAACATGTAACGTGGGCAGATGAAATAGTAATTATAGATAGCAACAGCATAGATAAAACAAGAGCAATTACAAAAAGATACACAAAAAAAGTATACACAAAGAAATTTGAAGGGTATGGACAACAAAAGCAAGCAGCAATTGAAAAATGCACAAACAACTGGATACTTGAAATCGATGCAGATGAAATTGTACCAGAAAAACTGCACAACGAAATAAGGCAGCTTCAGGAAAATCCGGGAAAAATGAACAAGTGTGCAGCATATATTATAACACGCCAGGAATATTTTTTGAAGAAACCATTAATGACATCAAAAATTCCCCGCCTCTATAAAAAACAAAGCGTTCGATACACAGGTGAAATACATGAACGCCTGCAAGTGAATGGAAAAATGGGATACCTTAAAGAAAAGATAGAGCATGAATCAGATAGGTATGATACTATTGCAAAAAGAGTGGATAAAATTAATGAGTATACAAAAACAGAAGCAGAAAAGAGAATAAAAGAAGAGCCATGGAGCATCTGCAAAGTACTTATAAAAATGACGATAATGCCTTGCGGATATTTTTGCTGGCTCTATGTAAGAAAAGGGCTTGTTTGGAGAGGATATCGTGGGTTAATCTGGTCATTGCTCACTGCATATTACCATTTTTTGATTTATGCAAAAATTTATGAGTACATTTATAAAAGTAAAAATAATACACTAAAAACATGCGAAAACTCAAAATAGAATACCATAAAGCAAAATGCATTGGTGCATTTAACTGCACAAAAATAGCACCAGAAGAGTTTGAAGAAGAAGATGGAGTGCAAGCAAACCTCATCAACATAAAAGAGGAGCATGGGTATCAGACAAAGATAGTGGAATGTGATGACAAAACTGCGCAAAGGATTATTGAAGCAGCAGAAAAATGTCCAGCAAATGTGATCAATGTGATTGACATAGTCACAAAAGAAAAGGTTGTGGATACCACAGTAAAAGTAAAAGAGAATATTCGGGAAATTAAAGCAGTGTATGATGATATGAAAGAATTTGTTTTGGATGAGAAAGGATATTTTCTTATCAGAATCATTCCAGAGAAAAAAATGATTGAAGTAGGATTTTGCGGGAAAAGAAATACAGTAGAAGTCAAAGTCTATGGAACAAAACCAATTGAAATATATCAAACAATCCTCCGTGAGAAGATCATCGAACGGCCTGACCATGCAGCGTATTTGGGAAGAGAATTGCAAAAAGCTTATATTGCACTTGAGCTTAATATACCTTATATTCAAGATGATGAACTTGATGGAAAAGCAATGAAAAAAAAAGAGGCAAAACAGTGAAAATCCTTTTAATATTTCCACCGCAGAACCTAGAAGCACGATACAGCCATAATATGGGAAATGTAGGTGGCTTTCTTCCACCACTTGGACTTTGCTATATGGCAGCAGTGTTAGAGCGAGAAAATCATGAAGTCCGCATTATGGACTGTCCTGTCAATGATTACAGGATTAATCACATTATGGACGAAGTGCGCGCATTCCAACCAGATATTGTAGGCACAGCAGCAATCACGTCGCTTGCAGAAGTAACAAAAGGGATTTGCGCAGAAATTAAAAAAGAGTTCCCAAACATGACGATTATGGTTGGTGGTCCACATGCATCAATCATGCCAAAAGAAGTTGCAGAAACAATGGCAGTGGATATTGTGCTTGTAGAAGAGGCTGACGGAAAGATTGCAGAGATTATTGCAGATCTTCCAAAATATAAAGAGATGAAGATTGTGCATTGTGGGAAGGTAAAAGACCTCAATACGCTTCCGTATCCTGCGCGCCATTTAGTGGATATGAAAAAATATACAAGTCTCCCAAACACATACAAAACATCACCAAATGTTTTTCAAATGGTCACCTCACGGGGCTGCCCGTATACATGCACATTTTGTTTTGATGCAAAAGGAACATTCCGGCAGAGATCTGTAGAGAATGTGATGGGCGAACTCAAATTGCTGAGAAAAGAATATGGCATCAAAGAAGTTGCATTCTGGGATGACATTATGACATTAAACAAGAAGTGGATGCATGATTTCTGTGATACTGTAGAGAGAGAAATGCCAGATCTTGTGTGGAGTTGTTACACACGATTAAATCTTGTGGACAAACCACTGCTCATGCATATGAAAAAAGCAGGTTGCTGGAATATTTTCTTTGGAATTGAAGCAGGAGACCAAGAATTATTAGACAATATGAAAAAGCTCATGACAATTGACCAGATGCGTCAAGCAGTGCGTTGGGTTCAGGAAGCGGACATTGAGATTCGCGGCTCATTTATGATTGGTTTGCCTGGAGAAACACCAGAAAAAGCGAGAAAAACAATAGACTTTGCAATTGAATTAGAGCCAGATTATGCGCAATTTTCTATCACCACACCATATCCAGGAACAGAGCTTTGGAATACCTATGAAAAGTGGGGGACGTTGGATAAATCGTTCAAAGATTATCATGGTTGGTCTCCAGTGTTTGTCCCTAATGGGTATAAGGATCGAAAAGAACTTATGGATATTCACAAAGAAGCGTTTAGACGATTCTATATGCGACCGAAATATGTCGCGAAAAGATTGTCAAGACTTCGGAGTTGGAATGACATCAAGCGATATATGAATGGTACACGAGTTGTTCTTGGAATGTTAGGCAGAGAGAAGACAACAGGATATTGATGTTAAGAGTTTAGATTTTGCTTCATAAGCTTTTTAAAGAAAAACCTAGTTTCTTGAAGGATGAGAGAACAAAAGCCGATTGGTGAGCTCACCCTCTTTTTTCCTGCATATAATGAAGAAGAAAACATTGCAGGATGTATAGAAAAAGCAAAAAAAGCAGCAGAGAAGTACGTGGAAAAATGGGAAATTCTTATTGTGGTCTATGAAGGGTCAGTTGATAAAACAAAAGAAATTGTCACATCATGGGAAAAGAAAGACAAGCGAATAAAGCTGATCATCCAGCCGAATGAACGCAAAGGAGTAGGCACAGCATACAAGATCGGATTCGAAACTGCAAAATACAAAAACGTGTTCTACTGTGATTCTGATAATCAGTTTGATCCAGAAGAGATCAAGCGCTTTCTCCCCTACCTTGACGAGTACGATATTATTACAGGCTATCGCATTAATAGACAGGATGCAAAAGGAAGAATTTGGGCATCACAAATATACAATATGCTCATGCGACTGGTGTTTCCTATAAAAGAAAAAGATATTGATTGTGCATTTCGTTTCGTAAAAAAAAAAATATTTGAGAAGATAAAAATTACAGCAACAACAGGAGTGATAACTGGAGAAATGCTTGTAAAAGCAAGAATTGCAGGTTTCAAAATCACACAAGTTGGTGTGACACATTATCCAAGAATTGCCGGAGAAGCACGCTTTGAAATGCCTGCTGGCTTAAATGTTCCAAAACCAAAAGTAGTGCTGGAGACGATAAAAGAGGCTCTTGCATTGCGAAAAGAACTCAGGCAAGAAATGAAAGAGTATAAGAAAGGACAAAGAGAGAAGAAGAAAGAAACAAAAGAAGGATTTTGGGAAGAAACAAAAAACACGTGTACTATTCTTTGGCATGTTGTTTTATGGCGAGAGTGTCCATTATGTAAAAGTGCTGTGCGAGAAAAAGATTATCCTGAAGATTTAACGCAGTATGGGATGTGCACAAATCCAGCATGTATGTGGGGAAAGGCAAAATGAGCTCAAACATTCATAAGACAAAGGAGTATTTTGATGCAAACCCAACACATTTCAAGCATGCAGTAGATGAATACCCTATAATGTACAAAGAGGCAGCGGAAAGAATTAATAAGCAGATCAAAGGGAATGTTCTCGATGTTGGGAGCGGAGGAATACTGAATTACGATATAACAAAAGCAAAAAAAGTATTTCTTGTGGACATAACCACTGCAAATAAAGAACGGGCAACAGAGAATATTATTTTTGTGAACAGTGACATAAGAAAACTAGGAATAAAGACGCAACAAGTTGACATTGTCATTATGCAGCACCTTTTGCATCATCTTGCGGATAATACATTGCAAAAAACATTAAAGAATTTAGAAGAAGGATTCAAGGAAACCCAGAGGGTAGTAAAGAGAGGAGGGAAGATCATGATTGTTGAAGGGTGTGTTCCTCCAACGCTTGATTATCTCCAGCGAGTATTATTTCCATTAAATAAAAGATTGTATAGATGGCTGTTTTCTTTTCCAATGGTACTGCAGTATTCAAAAGAAAAAATTACAATGGAGCTGAAAAAAGCAGGGTTTGATATAGAATCTGTTGAAGTGATACAAGATGGGGATATATTGCCTATATTTGGATTAAAGCTGGCAAGAAAATATATTCCATTAAAGCATTATTGCATTGTAGCAAAGAAAAGAAGCTAAAAGAATGGTATGTCTTTAGCACCCAAAGATCAAGTATGGAAAAAAAAGAAATAATTTTTTTGAGTATTATCATGATGGTTGTCTTTATTGGACAGCTCTCCATAGCAGACCGAGTTCTCTTTGGCGATGATTATATTTTCGCAGGGTTAGCAGAAGAGAATGATTTTTTCTTTAGAGAAAATGCACATCCACCGCTTCCTGTCTGGAGTGATATTTTTTTAACAGAGATACTTCCTTTAACAAATAGAACAATGCGGCTAACATCAATTATTTTTGCAACCCTGACAATCGCCCTTGTTTATTTTCTAGCGAAAAATATTGTTGGACAAAGAGCTGCATGGATTGCAGCACTGCTTGTAGGATTATCTGCATGGCATATCCGAGCATCTCAAATGAACAGTGGTTCTGATGGAGGAATGTTGACGTTCTTTTTCTATCTAACCATATATTTTTTTGTGCAATATGTAGAGACACAAAAGACAAAGGAGATAATTAGTGCAGGAGTTGCATTTGGCTTGACAATGTTGAGCAAAGAAACAAGTGTATTGCTTATTCCCACCTTAGGATTTTATTATGTTTATGTATTATGGAAAACAGAAAAAAGTCAACAAAAAGAAGAATGCAAAAAAGCAATAAAAAATAGCATAGGAATCGTGCTTATTGCAGGAATTGTGTGGAGCATTTTTCCATTATTGGATTTTATCCACAACAATGGACAGAGCGTGAATGCAATTTTAGAAAGAGCGAATAGTGCAGTGAGTGAGGGTGCAGCAGGGTATAGTTATTGGTTTATGACTGCATTTTCCACCTTCAAACTCCTTCTATGGTCAGGACCATTGTTGTTCTTTTTACCGATCGTTTGTATGGTGAAAAAGAAAGAATGGAAGCACGAGTGGATTTTTATTTTTCTGATCATAGTCAGCGTGCTGTTTTATTTTATCATCACCCCGCCAAACCTTGATAGAACAAGATATCTGATGATCACAATTCCTGCACTTGCAATACTGTGTGCAAAATATATAACACAACACACAGAAGAATGGAAGAAGAGAGAATGGTTTTTGGTTGGAGTATTGAGTATTGGGGTGTTTATTATATTTTTTATCATCAATCAGCATGCAGTTGTTGTTTCGTATGAAAGTGAGCAAAATCCAATTGCATTAATCAAGCAAGGAAATCTCAATTTCTCCATTCCAGTATTTACAGAAACAGATAATTCTGGCTTTTTGCTGCATTTTTGGATTTTTGTTGCAGTTTATGGGATAACTGGGCTTGCATGTGTGTTTTTGTTTGCAAAGAATAAAATGCTGGGAAAAATAGCATTGATTATTTTCTTAAGTGTCAGTAGTGGGTATAATTTTATTGTTGCAGAAGCGTATGGATTGCATTGGTCAAGCCCGAATTATAGCGAAGGGATTAAAGAGATAATAGTGTATGCACAAGAGAATGACCTTCAAGAACCACTGTATCTTTTGAAGAATTATGAACTGCAATGGTATTTGAGAGATAAATATGAGAATTTTGTGAGTGACTACGGAATTTCTGAAACAGATGCAGTGAAGATAGAAGACCTTAAGCAGGAATTAGAGCAGCATGGTGGCACCATTATTTTTACAGATATGCCACCCATGGATAAAGAAGGATTGTTATCGCAAATGATTCATGAGCAGTGTGTTGCTGAGTATGCTGTTGTGGATAAGGGGATTGAGATTGGATTGGTGCTTAGTTGTTAGATTTGAGATGATGATATTTCTCCTCAGTAAATGTGATTATTTTTCCTGCATATTCTTTATCAAATCTTTTTCCATAATACAAAATTCCATTTCTAAAATATCTAAGTTGATCTAACAGCTGAATATCAAATTTGACGAATTTTTTGATCTAGTGATACAAGGAAATTGTATTGCAAAGATATACATGCCAAAGGAATTACGAGAAAGAATGGATAAGCTGTATAGTTTTACAAATATGAGTTTTGCTGTGATTGATGAACTTACCAACATAACATTTGCAAACTATCCAATAAAAATATTTGTTATGAGAGATAAAGAGATGGTGCAAGAGATAAAAGAAAAACTAAAGCTAATAAAAAGATGAAATTTAATGTATGCTCTGCACTCCCATCACAAACCCTTTCCATGTCACAAACAACGTCAAGAACCAAACTAAAGTATAGACAAAAGGAACAAGCAATAATCGCCAATCAGAAACATGCTTGAGAACATTCAAATGCGTGACATTCGCCAAAACAACAATAACTCCCAAAAGAATCAAACTCACCACCATATTATAATAAAGAAAAATCACAAAGAACACAAAAAGAATCGTCTTCACCAAATCATAAAAAAGCTGAAACCCCATCCTAAAAAAATACTTCCTATATAAAACACCCAGCGCTTCATGACAGCGCAAATACGTCTTTACAAATTTCCATAACGAATCATTATGCGGTGCATGAACATGAGAAACAAGAGCATCAGAAACAACAAACCTGCCATACACGCTCATCTTCATAAACAAATCCGCATCCTCGCCAGCAGTCAAATAGGTTTTATTATCAAAAAGGCCACACTCTTCAACAACAGAAGTCTTATACGCAGTAGCCCGTTCGTGAATAGTCTTTTGCGTCTTCAATTCAGGTACAGCGAATACTTTATGCCAAAAAGAAAACTGCTTCCAAACCTCAAGAGGCAATTGTTGCTGAGACGCAGATAACACCACATGCGGATCTTGAAATGACTTCATCAAATCACGTAACCATTGCTCACCAACAGGGACACAATCCTGATGCAAGGTAATAACATACTCTGTTTTTGCTAAAAGAATTCCTTTATTCAATGATCCTGCAAGTCCCAAATTCTTTTCATTTTTAATGTAGGTAATCCCACGAGGCATTTGCTTTAATCTATCATTATCCCCATTATCCAACGCAATAATAGTCACATTGCCAGTATATTTCTGTCTTTTCAAAGCACCAACCACAGTATCAATAGGTGCAGAGTGTGTTGGTATAACAATTGTTACTGCTGGTTCATTTGATTTTTTTCTTTGCTTCATTATCCTAACCCTCTCTCCTTAAAAAACGCATCAACAGTCATGTTCATATATGTAATATGTTCTTCATTCAATCCGGGATATACGCCAATAAAAAATGTGTTGTGCATGATAAAGTCTGTATTCTCCAGAGAACCAACAACACGACAAACAATTCCTTTGTATGCAGGCTGACGTAATAAATTTCCCCCAAACAACTCGCGTGTTGAAATTTTGTGGTTCTCCAAATATGCAACAAACTCTTTTTTTGTAAATGGAGCATCCTTGCGAACAGTAATCAAATACCCAAACCACGAAGGGTCTCCACGTTTCTCTGGTAAGATCAAATACCGAGCATACTTCTTAAAGTTCTCATCCAAAACAGAAAAATTTTTCTTACGCGCAGCAACAAAAGAATCCACCTTCTCAAGCTGTGCAACCCCAATCGCTGCTTGAATATCAAGCGGCTTCAAATTATATCCTATGTGCGAATAGATATATTTGTGATCATAACCAAATGGTAAATCTCCAAGCTGCCAGCTAAAGCGCTTGCCACAAGTGTTCGCAACACCTGGCAAGCACCAGCAAGAACGCCCCCAATCTCTTAGTGATTCCATTGCTTTTTTGAGAACTGGTTTATCAGTAAACACCGCTCCTCCTTCACCCATCGTAATTTGATGTGCAGGATAGAAACTTAAAGTGCCAATATCACCAAATGTTCCAACATGCTTCCCATCAATCGTAGTTCCCAACGCATCACAACAATCCTCAATAAAAAATAAGTCATGTTCTTTTGCAAATGCAGCAATTGCTCCAGCATCGTGTGGCATGCCCAGTGTATGCGCAACAATGATCGCTTTTGTGCGAGGGCTCATTGCTTTCTCTATGTTCTCGATAGAAATATCATAGGTCCCTAATTGAATGTCCACAAACACAGGAACAAGATTGTTCATAAGAATAGGATTAACAGTAGTTGGAAAACCTGCAGCAAGAGTAATCACTTCATCACCTGGTTTTAATTGCTTCTCTCCAAGAAGAGGGGAACACAATGCAGAAACAGCAAGCAAATTTGCAGAAGAACCAGAGTTTGCGAGTAAGACATGCCTAACCCCAATCTTCTGTCCTAATTTCTTGCAAAACTTTTGATCCCATGGACCAAGTGTCAACCAGAAATCCAGAGAAGCGTCAACAGCATTCATAATTTCCTGTGCATCAAAAACTCTGCCTGCATAAGGCACAGCAGATTTGCCCGGAATAAAAGGATCAGGAGCAAATGCTTTCTGATAATAGTTTTTGATAGAATAAACAATTCGTTTTTTTAAGTCGTTTCCTTTTTGTAATCGTGTTGCTTTCATCTCCTGTAATGCAGCAAAGGGAGTTTTGAACACAAAGCCAAGTTCGAGCTGAATCTTCGAACAAACTAAACCGCCTTTACGAGGTCTATTTGCAGGCTGTTTCAATTCTTCTGTACTAATAGGTGTAATCAAATTTCTATCTAACCCAAAGACAAGCGCAATTTTTTCTGCAAATTCCAAGCGAGACATATACTCTGAACCCGCGGTGTGATAAACACCTGTTTTCTTTGCTTCAGTCAATAAAACAATTGCCTGTGCAAGATCAGAAACAAAGGTTGGCGTTGCAAATTGATCAGAAACAACAGGGCTTTCTTTTCCTTCTTCAAGGACTTTAATAAATTTTGCAACAAAGTTTTTGCCAGCAGCTTCCCAACCAAAAACAGTGGTTGTTCGTGCGATGCAACCGAGCGTTGGTAATTTCTCCAATACATATTTTTCTACATCTAATTTATGCTGTCCATAAACATTTAATGGCCGTGTCTTTGCGTTTTCCGTATAAGGTCCATCATTGCCATCAAACACATAATCAGTAGAAGTAAAAAGATAATACGCATGATGTCTTGCGCACCAGTCAATGACGTGTTTTGCACCAAGAAAATTAATCTGCTCAGATGCAGTAGGGTTTTGTTCACAAAAATCAACCCAAGGCTGCGCAGCAGGTTGTATGACTGCGTCTGGCCGAAGAATATCCAAAACACGATCAACATCTTCTTTGCTGCTGATGTCAAGTTTCAAAAGGCCAGAAACAGGATTTTTGCAATACGTTCCAAAGACTTCATGATTTGCAGAGAACAACGTGTATAATTCATTGCCAACAAACCCGCTTGCTCCAATAATAAGGATTCTCATCATAGCACCTAAAAATACTCTGCTTCACGAACCTTGTAAAAGTCATAAGTTTTCTCTAAGCCTAAACGAAGTGATGTTTTCGGCCACCAGCCAAGGAGAGAATGAATTTTTGCAGGGTTCACCACAAAATCACCAATTTCGATTGCTTTTCGTGCAGCATCCCATGGTTTTTTTTCAATAGCCATAGAAGAGCCAGTAACAGAAAGAATTGTTTCACACATGTCAATAAATCGCGTTTCTTGGTTGCTGCCTAAAAAAAACATCTCACCAAGTGCTTCTTTTTTCTGTGCACAAAGCAGCAATGCATCAACAACATCCTGCACGTAATTGTAATCGCGTGTTTGCAATCCTTCACCATTAATGCTAATTTGTTCATTGCACATTGCTTTCCGTAAGAACCAATTAACAATGCCATAATCTCCATGTCGCATATCTGCGCGCTCTCCATACGTATTGTTGATGCGAACAACAGCAGTTTTCATACCATACAAGCGATGATACAAAAGATAATACTTCTCCACAGCAAGTTTATTCACACCATTGACATCAACAGGATCAGTAGGATGTGTTTCAGTAATAGGTTTTATTACCATTTTACCGACAGCACCGCGTGTTCCAGCATAAATCAAAACAGCATCTTTGTTGAAGTGCCGAACAGTTTCCAGCACATTCATACCTCCACGAAGGGTGATGTCAATGTCAAGATGCGGATCTTTGACAGAAATAAGATGGCTGACTTGTGCAGCGCAGTCAAAAATAATATTCTGTCCCACAATCGCATTCTTTAGTGATTGAATATCTCTCGTATCTCCTTTGACAAAAGTGATTCTATCACGAATTTCTTTGATGTTTGCAAAATTCCAGCCATAAGGATCAAGGCATGCATCGTAGATAGTAACGTGAGCACCAAGTACAACGCACCGCTGCGCGATATTACTGCCAATAAAGCCAAGTCCACCTATCACAAGAACCTTTTTTCCATTCATTCTGTCAAGAGTATAGTTTGCGTTCATTTTTTACCAAAAAAATTCATATACCATGCAATTGTTTCTTGCAGTCCTTCTTCAATACTATACTGTGCTTTCCATCCTAAAAGACGTACTGCTTTTTCGCTGGAAAGATACTGCACAAGAATTTCTGCAGAAACAGTATTTTGAATGTCTGGCACAAGCGAAGAACCCATGACTTTTATAATTCGTTCGACAACAGCAAGCACAGAAAGGCGATTGTTCGTGCTAAAATTAAATGCCTGTCCGTGGACATCAGAGCGATGAAGATGCTCTGCAAGAAGAATGTAGCCCGCAATAACATCTTTGATGTAGATGTAATCACGAACATACGTGCCATCACTTCGAATAATTGGCTGTTCATGATCATGAAGAGAGCGAATAGTGCCAGGAATAATTCTGTTGAAATTCAAATCTCCACCACCATAAATATTGCCGCATCGTGTGATTGCAAGTGGAAGGTTGTAGGTTGCATAATACGCTTGTGCGATCATGTCTGCGCATGCTTTTGAAACATCGTAGGGATGTACTGCAAGAAGCGGCATCTCCTCAGTATAAGGAAGAGTTTTCTGTGTGCCATATGCTTTGTCAGTAGACGCAATCACAATGCGCTGGACAGTGCCAAGATGCCTGCACGCCTCGAGAAGCACCCACGTTCCTTTGATGTTAGATTCAAAAGAAGAAAGCGGAGAACGGTTTGCAGTCTGCACAATTGTTTGTGCACCAAGATGGAAGACTGTGTCAATTTCATATTCGTTCAACACGCGTTCAACAACAGCAATGTCAATAAGATCCCCTCGCACAACAGTAAGATGCTGGAGTGTTTCAGAAGAAAGCAACAATGATTCAGGAACCCAATCACGAATGAGCACAACAACAGATGCTCCTTTTTGAACAAGCGCTTCTGTGAGCCAGCTTCCCAATAACCCTGATGCACCGGTGATAAAAACGCGTTTATTTTTCCAGGAAAACATCATGTTCACATCCAAATCTTCCAGGGTTTTTCATGATTCCAGAGATCATTAAGGTGCACATAATCTCTATATGTATCCATACACTGCCAGAATCCATCATGTTGGAACATTGCAAGCTGCTGTTGTCCAGCAAGTGTTGGAAGTGTGGTAAATTCAAACATATGGTCATCAAAGTGCGAAAAAATCTTTTTGTTAAAAACAAGATATCCACCATTAATGCGATCATTAAGCAATGGCTTTTCAATAAATGCAGTGACTGTGTGATCATCAGCAACACGAAGTGAGCCATATTTGGAAACAGGTTTAATGCCTGTAATCGTGCCTAATTTTCCTTTGGTTTTGTGAAAAGAAAAAAGCGCCTGCAGATCAACGTCAGAAACACCATCGCCATACGTCACCATAAAATCATCATCAGCATCAAGATATGGTTCTATCAGTTTCAAACGTTTTCCTGTAAAAGAATTTTCACCTGTATCAACACAAGTAATGGTCCAATCTTCATCAGCAGAATTGTGAAGAGTTAATGTGCCTGTTTTCAGCGCAAGAGTAAAATTTCCAGTATATGTTTTATAGTTGAGAAAATATTCTTTAATCATGTCTCCTTTGTAGCCAAGACATAAAATAAAGTCACGAAAGCCGTAGTGTGCATAATGCTTCATAATGTGCCAGAGAATAGGTTTTCCACCAATTTCCACAAGCGGTTTTGGCTTGTACTCTGTTTCTTCGCGAAGCCGCGTTCCCATCCCACCACATAAAATTACTACTTTTGTCATAACTACACCGCATATCCTTATCGAGTGTAAACAACAGGGCATTTATAAAGCTTATTGAACAACGTTCTAAGGGTTCAGAACACTGCGGACGAAAGAAGATTTTTGATATCCTGAAGACGAATTGTCTTTGTAATAAAGAGCAAAAAAACATAAATCAGCAAAAACAAAAATCCCCCAATCAATGCTTCAGCTATATTATTCCAAGGAATAATTTTTTTAAAAAGATGTAAAAGAAGAGAAGATGCAGAAACAAAAATACTGCTGCGGAACCAGATAGTTAATGGGAATGAGAAGGAAAAGTGTTTGAGAAGGCCATACGTTGAGGTAATGAAGAGAAGAAAATAAGAGAGAGAAGTAGCAAGTGCTGCACCAATAATGTTCCAGTGAAAGAATCCAACAAAAAGAATGTTGAGAAGCAAGTTCAGAATGCAGAGAGAAGCAACAGTTTTGGCAATGTTCGCTGCATGGCCCATACCTGTATAAATCACATTATTAAAAATTGAAAAAGAATAAAAGAGCGTCCCAAGAGAGAGAAGTTGGAGTGCAGGAACTGCAGGAAGATATTTTTCAGAGAATAAAAGAGAAATGATGTATTCTGGAAAAAGTGCCATACCCACAGCAAAAGGAAGAAGGATGACAAAAAGGTATGTATACGCAAGAGTAAGTGCCTGGGTAAGTTTTTCAAATCGTTGAAGTGCTGCTAATTCTGTGACAAGCGGAGCAAAAACAATAATGACTGGCCTCATAAAAAAAAGAAGTAGGAGAGAAATAGGAAGAGCAATGTTGTAAAGTCCAACATCCTGAAGAGAAGCAAAATAGGTCAGCAAAAGAGTATCGGTTTGTGTTATGATAATCCATCCGAAGCTGGTAAATGCAACAGGAATAGAATAACGAAGAATGCTCAATCCTTCAGTTGTGTTTATTGTTTTCCAGATACGGAGAGAAAAAAGACGCATTTCAGGGAAAAAAGAAAGAATGTACGGATAGCTGACAAGAAACAAAACAAGGTTGATTACTGCATACGCGATAACAGGAACGTATAAACTCACCTCATAGTGAAACCCAATGAAACAGAGGACAAGAACGATAAGGATCCGTGCAGCATCTAAAGCAGTGTACCATGTTGTTCGCTGAAATCCAAGAAGAATATATGCGCAGAAAGTAAAAAGAGGTGTTGTCAAAAACCAAAAGATAAGGATAAAGAAAAAAGAAGGAACATGGACATTATGAAAATAATAGAGTGCAATAAAATCTTTTCCAATAAAGAAGAGAAGTGAGAAGAGAAGGGAAACAACAAGCTGCCCGGAAAGAACAGTAGTCACAACAGAGATGAGCTGTTCTTTTTTCTTCTGCTGAAGAAGTTCAACAATTCGTTTTGTTGTTGCTTGTTCAATGCCAAGATCAACAAAGAGCATAAAGAATCCAAAAAGAGAAAGGAGGCTGTAAAAAAGGCCATAATCTTCGATAGAAAGTTCCAGCGCAAGTGTTCTTCGGAAAACATAAGCAAGAAAAGCACCAAGAATAATGAGAATGAAAGAAAAACTTATACCACGAACAACACGTTGAAGATACATAAGAGAGAAGAACAAAAGTTGCTATAAAAAACTTGTGCATAAGAGATGATAGAAAAAAAGGAACAGCTATCCATACTTCCCACACAACAGTGCAGTACAATATGAAACGTGGGTGTTCTTGACGGCTGTGTTCGAAATGGGAACAGGTAGAGCAACACCACTATGGCCGTTCACAGATATGTGGGTAATGGTTTTATTTATAAAGGTTTTGTCAAGTTGAGCAATTGCCTAACAATTTCTCTATGTTTTTGAGCGACCTCTTTATCTCGAATAATGATGATCTTAATAGGAAACTCCTTATAGGTCATCGCAAAAAGATCAGAAACTTTAGAAAAGAGATTCATATTGCTAGAATAAAGAGTATCCATCAGAAAAATTCTAGAAACTGGAGTGGCCGTTCAAGCAGTAAAACAAAAAAATAGGATTCCAACAACAATCTACGATGATGAAAATGAGCAGACTAACTCGTTAGAGAGATTACAATATATAACATTTCTTTTAGGAGGAAATTATGTTGCAGGATATACTTCTAAGTTAAGATATACTATTTCCAGAAGTTTTCCATTTTATGAGCATATATTGACAATGAATGGCTATCCTACATTAATAACTCAATTGCGTGACCCATAGAATTCAACAGCATAACCTATTTAAAGCAACCAAACCTTCTCCGTCTCATGAACATTGCTATTTTTGGCTCTGGATATGTTGGTCTCGTAACAGGAACCTGCCTTGCAAATCTAGGAAATACAGTCACGTGCATTGATATAGACCAGCAGCGAATTGCAAACCTGCAAAAAAATATTCTTCCTATTTATGAACCAGGATTGCAAGAATTGCTCATAAAGAATGTCCAGGAAAAAAGGCTTTCGTTCACAGCAGATGCTGCAGAAGCAGTAAAAAATGCAGAAGTAATTTTTATTACAGTAGGAACCCCACAAGCAGCAAATGGCGAAGCAGATCTATCGTATGTTTTCCAAGTAGCTGCAACAATTGGACAACACATGAACAACTATAAAGTCATTGTGGATAAAAGCACAGTTCCTGTTGGCACAGCAGATCATGTGCGGCATATTGTTCTTCAGCACCAGAGAGAAAAACATCCATTTGACCTTGTTTCAAATCCAGAGTTCTTGCGAGAAGGAGAAGCAATTTATGACTTTATGAATCCTGACAGAATTGTCATTGGTGCATCATCAGAAAAAGCAAAAGAAATTATGATTCGCTTATACAAAGGATTAGAAAGGACAGAAAAACCAATTTTTATTACAGACATAAAAAGCTCTGAAATTATAAAATATGCAGCAAATGCGTTTCTTGCAACAAAAATCTCTTTTATGAATCAGATTGCACAGCTTTGTGAAAAAGTGGGTGGTGATGTCAAAGAAGTGGGAAAAGGAATTGGGCTGGACAACAGAATCGGATCCAGATTTCTTCAGGCAGGAGTGGGATATGGAGGTTCCTGCTTTCCAAAAGATGTCCAAGCACTCATACACACAGCAGAGCAAGCAGAGCTTGACTTTAGTATCCTTGAAGCAGTGCATGCAGTCAATGAACAACAAAAACAATCATTGCTTCCCAAAATACAAAAACTTGTAGGAGATCTTCAAGGAAAAAAGATTGCACTATTAGGACTTTCGTTTAAACCAAAAACAGATGACATTCGTGACGCTCCTTCAAGAACAATCATCAACCAGCTTCTTGTAGCAGGTGCAAAAATCACAGCATATGATCCTATTGCAATGGAAGCAATGAAAAAGCATTATACGCAAATAACGTACTGCCAAGATGCGTATGAAACAGCAAAAGATGCATCTTGTCTTGTCATTGTCACAGAATGGGACGAGTTTAGGTATCTTGACCTCAAACGAATAAGAGAGGTCATGAAAGTGCCATGTATCGTGGATGGAAGAAATATTTATGATCAAAAAGAAGCATGCGCTTTGGGATTTCAGTACATTGGTGTAGGAAGAGGAACAACATGAAAATTCTTGTCACAGGCGGTGCTGGTTTTATTGGAAGTCATGTAGCCGATAAATATATTGAGGAAGGACATGATGTTGTTATAATTGATAATTTAACGTCAGGAGATAAAAAAAATATAAACCCAAAAGCAATATTTTACAACTGCGATATTACATCCAAAGAACTTCTCAACATTTTTGAAAAAGAAAAACCAGAGGTCATTAACCATCATGCCGCGCAGATGAATGTGAGAAAATCAATAGAAGATCCCATGTATGACGCACAAGTGAACATTCTTGGCCTGTTGAATGTTCTTTCCTGTGCTGCGAAAACAAAAGTGAAACAGTTTATTTTCATTTCATCTGGCGGTGCAATCTATGGAGATGCGCCGACTATTCCAACACATGAAGGAATTATACCTATGCCTCTTTCCCCATATGGAGTAGCAAAACATGCAGGAGAGTGGTATGTGCAACTTGCTGCAGAAGAGCATGGATTTACGTATAGTATCCTCCGTTATGGAAATGTGTATGGCCCAAGACAAAACCCTGAAGGAGAAGCCGGTGTTATTGCAATATTTATTGACAATATGATAAAAGAGCAGACAGTAACAGTGTTTGGAAATGGAGAGCAAACACGAGATTATGTGTATGTTGCAGATATTGTTGCTGCAAATAGTCGTGCATTAACTATTGAAACGAGCGGGATTTTTAATTTAGGAACCGAAACAGAAGCATCTGTTTTAGAAATTCATTCTATACTTCAAGAAATTCTTTTAACAAGAAAGGAACCAGTGTTTGCAGAGAAACGAGCAGGAGAGGTGTTTCGCAGTGCCTTGAATTGCAGTGCAGCACAAAGGACGCTAGATTGGAACGCAACAATTTCTTTAAAGGAAGGAATAGCAAAAACAGTGCAGTGGTTTAAAGAACAAAAAGGAATAGAAAAATGAAAACAGCAGTTATAACAGGAGGAGCAGGATTTTTAGGAAGCCATCTCTGTACATTTCTTCTTGCAAAAGGATATCGTGTTATTGCAATAGATAATTGTATTACAGGAAATAAAAAAAATATTGAACATCTCAAAAACAATCCAGAGTTTAGTTTTTTTGAGCATGACTGTACAAAAACACTGCTCATAGAAGAACCAGTAGATTATGTGCTGAATTTCGCAAGTCCCGCATCACCAATCGATTATCAGAAAATACCTATTGAAACATTGTTTGTTGGAGCGTATGGAACCCAGCACGCATTGGATCTTGCAAAACAGAAAAATGCAGTATTTTTGCAGGCATCAACGTCAGAAGTGTATGGAGATCCGCATGTGAGTCCGCAGCCAGAAACATATTGGGGAAATGTGAACAGCATAGGGCCTCGTTCATGTTACGATGAAGCAAAACGATATGGAGAAGCGTTGGTGATGGCATATCGCCAAAAATATAAGATGGACACAAAAATAGTCCGCATTTTCAATACGTATGGTCCAAGAATGCGAATAGATGATGGCCGTGTAATTCCTGCATTTTTGAATGAAGCATTGACAGGAAAGCCGTTGACAATTTTTGGTGATGGAAAGCAAACAAGAAGTTTTTGTTTTGTGGATGATCTTATCGCTGGAATTTATGCATTGTTGCTTTCCAAAGAGTATGAACCTGTAAACATAGGAAATCCAAATGAGTTTACCATCCTGGAGCTTGCAGAAAAAATTCTGAAAATAACAGAAAGTAAAAGTCAAATAGTGTTTCAACCGCTCCCTATTGATGATCCAAAGCAGCGAAAGCCAGATATTACCAAAGCAACAACACTATTGCATTGGGAACCAAAAATAATGCTTGATGAAGGATTGCAAAGAACAATTCCTTGGTTTAGAGAGCACTTGAAAAATAAAGACATATATACTTCTGAATAATGAGAAGGAAGATGAAGCATAATAATCTTGTTATGGCAATACTTCTATTTTGTTTTTTTATACCAACAACGCTCGCACAAGAGCCAACAGATGTCTATCGTTATGAAGAGCTCACAATACATCTCATCATTACAGGAGAAATTATAATAGAGAAAGAGAATTCAGCAGCAGTTGCAAAAGAAATAGACCTTATACTAAAAACAGTGCCAATAGAAGACACAAGACAAGATGTAACAAGCATCACAACATCTCCAGAAGCAACAGAGACAGAAGAAGGATATGCATATGTCTGGAATAATCCTTCTGAGGAGGAACTTCCGTTTAGGTTTGATGCAACTGTCCAGACAACAGAAAAAAAGACAAAAATAGCAAAAGAAATAAAATTTCCTTTAGAAGAAGTCCCAGAAAGTATTCAAACATATCTTGAAGAAACAGCAATGGTTGATGTTAGTAATAAAGAAATAAAAGAGACTGCAACAGAGCTTGCAGAAGGAGAAACAAATGCGCTTGTTGTTGCAGTGAAAATTGCAGATTGGGTGCAAAACAATATCGAATACAATCTCACCACACTCACAGCAGATGCTGCACAATCTGCAAGTTGGACGTTGGAAAATAAGTATGGTGTTTGTGATGAGATGACAAACCTCTACATTGCACTTCTAAGAGCAGTTGGAATTCCTGCACGATTTAGTGTTGGTATTTCGTACACAAATTCTGAGTTGTTTAGCAACCCATGGACCCCACATGGTTGGGCAGAGGTCTATTTTCCTGAGTATGGATGGGTTCCCTTTGATGTTACATATGGACAATTTGGGTTTATAGATGCAACGCACATAAAGTTTGGAGACTCGTTAGACGCAAAGCAGGAAAGTGTTGAATATAAGTGGACAGGGAGGAGTATCAATGCAGCAGTGGACGAAATAAAGTATGAAGCAGAAATAGAGGCATATGGAGAGAAAGGAAAACTTCCAATAACAATTGAAGGAGAAGTCTATAAAGAAGAGACAGGATTTGGTTCTTATAATTATATTAAAGCAACAATAACGAACAATGCGAACTACTACCTTCCACTCCAGCTGCATTTAGTTTCAAGCAAAGAGATAACAATAGAAAACAAGAAACAAACAATTGTGCTAGATCCACAAGGAGAGAAAACTATATTTTGGCCAATCCACATAACAGAAGAGTTAGATCCACAATATGAGTATACGTTTGAAACAATAATATACACAATCACAAACCAAACAGAGACAGTGACTTTTCAAGCAAATCCAAAGAAGCAAGTATACACAAAAAAACAAATAGAAGAAAGCATAGATGCACAAAAAGAAGAAGAAGAAAAAGTATATTCTAAAGATGTAGATGTAGAATGTATGATAGGAAAGAAAGAGTTTTACCGAAGTGAAGATATAATAATCATGTGCGTGCTCACCAATAAAGGAAATACTCCACAACAACTAAATATGTGTGCTGAAGAGGAGTGCAAAAAAATTGGTGTTGGGATTGCAGAGCAACAAGAGATAGAATTTACCAACCTAGAGAAAACAATAGGAACACACATAGTATTCATAAAAGCAGAAAATGATGACATACAAAAAACAGAAGAAATTGAATACAGAGTAGTGGATGAACCAAATGTGAAAATAACAGTAACAGCACCGAAAGAAGCGACAAAAGCGGCAAATGTACCGATGGAAATTGTTGTTGAAAAAATATCTGAACAAACACCAAAAAATGTAACAGTGAGAATAGAATATCCAAACAAGGAAAAGTGGTGGAATATTGAAGAGATTTATGATGCAGAGACAATAACAGAAACAATAAACACAGATGAGCTTAGAAGAGTAAATAATAGAATAAAAGTAAATGTCATATATCATGATTTTAATGGAGAAGAGTATAAAACAGAAGAAGAAACTTCTATAACATTGACAAACTTGACTTTTTTTGATAAGCTTAAGAGATATATTCTTTTAGCATTAGGAATGTAAACCGCAAGACGGTAAAGAAGGAAGAATCAACAATAAAATTTAAAAACTTCAAGAAGTAAATGCGATGAATGAGCAAAAGATGTCTTATTTGTGAACAAGAAGCAACGTATGCAATAAAAAATACAAAAGATTATTACTGCAAAGAGTGTGCACAAGATCAGTTTGGGGATATTTCTTATTTAGTGTCTATTGAAAATGATAAAGGGCTGCAGGAGAAGAATGCTATTGAAAAGATGGAAGAAGAACAGGAAGTCCTTAAAGAAGATAATTAATGCTTGACAATACATTCTCGAACAGAAAAGTTTTTTCCACAATACACACATTTTTTCTTTTTTCCAAAAAGAGTGCATTCTTTAAGAGGAAGATATTTCATGCGATGATGACAATTAGGGCATTGAAGAAGGAATGGTTGTGGCATGGGATTATTCTAATGATGTGCTTTTTTCTTATGTTTGTGTTGTGGATCTTTCTGCTGCATTTTTTCTGCGTCTTTTTCATATCCTTGAACAAAAGAAACTTCTTGTGGAGAAACTTCATCGTCATCAACGAGTTCTTGCCTATCAACTGCAGAATCTAATTCCTGTTCCTCTGTTCCCTCTTCAACAGCTTCTTGATGTGCTTCGCCTGCATTTGGTTGTGTAATTTCTTCTGTTTCTGGAATAAGATCTTCAGGACTTTTTTCTTCTGTAACAATTTCAGGAAGGTTTGTTTCAGGAGCGCCTGCATCAGCAGCAGCGCGAGCTTCTTCTAATTTACGTTGTGTTTCTTCAGATTCTTTGACATGAGCAAACATTTCGCGTGCGGCTTGCGCATCGCGAAGGTCAAAGTAATCAAAAAACTTCTGTGTTAGTTTGAGCATAAATGTTCTGCCATATTTTTCTTTCACTAAAAAACCCATTTTTTCAAGTTCTCCAATGTGTTCATATGCTTTATTAGTACGAATAGCAATGACTTCACTTTGAGTGATTGGTTGTTTCCAAGCGATCACAGCAAGCGTTTCCATCATGGTTTTGGTGAGCTCGGTGTTAGGATTAATTTTACGAACAATAGAAAGGTATTTTTCTCGTGTGGTAAGTTTCCATGAATCTGCTTCTTGAACAACCATGACGGGGCTCTCTCGGTCTGTATATTCTTTTTGGAGTTCAGCTGCAGCTTCCTTGATTGCAGCAGAGGAAGAAACAGTAAGATGGAGCTTTAATTCTTCAATGGTCATCTTTCTTCCAGACGCAAATAGTAATGCTTCGATTTGGTTTTTGAGCTCGTTGGTCATGAGGAAAAACATCCTTATCTTTCTTTATATGTTTTTCTGATTTCCTTGAGCATTATTTTTAGTATTTTTTCAGGGCTATTTTCCTCAGTATTAATAACTAAAGATGCCACCGGCTGTTTATCTCGAAATTTTTTATGAATTTTTCTAATAGTGCCTACTTTTGCTTTCCCGCTCCTTTCTTTATCTCTTTTCAAAGCAGTAAGGAAAGTGCAATATAAAGAAAATTCATGTATTTTATATTCATATTTTAAAGCGTCTTTAAGAAAGAAGTCAAAACACATTTCCTGAGTAAGAATATTCTTTTTTTGTTTCATCGCTTCTGTTATAAGAAAGCGGCTGACATGACTACTCAATTCCTTGCGTAATTTTTTTGAAAGAGGTTTGAGCATCTGCTTAATGTAGGCACGATCAACAAAAACATAATTTTTTAATTTTGGGCGAAGAAGAGCAAGAGTAGTGCTTTTGCCAGAGGCAGGTGGTCCATTGATGATAATGAGTTTTTTCATATTCAATTGATAATTTGAAGCACCTGCTTTCTATTTCTTTCTTCTGTATTATTTAAAAGCAGATTTTCTCTTTTAAAATATTTTATATATTCTACCTTTCTTTGAACATAATCAAATGTTAGGAGCTCTCTCTCCAAATCATATTCATATTTTATTAAATTAATACCATTAAGAAGAAATATAGACCCAATAAGTACAGAAAATATTTCTAAGAAATGATTAGGTAAAAGAGTAAATTGAGTGGGGACTATAATGAGAGCGATGCCTAATAAGACAAGAAAGACATCAAACCGAATTTTCGTGGGAATTTCCATTTTACGAAAGATGTTTATAGATTTCAAAGCGAAACCAGGCAATTGCTAAAGAGATAAGAAAAAAGATGAGGGCAAAGATAGGTGCATTCAGAAGAGTATAAAAAATAACTGCAGCAATTATTGCAACAAATTGTATAACTTCTACAACTATTTTTTTATTGACCATATTTCTTCTATCTCTTTTCCTTGTATTTAAATTTTCTGCCATTCGTTCACCTTAAAAAAAAGAAGAAAAAGCACAACAAAGTGTGCTCAAATATCCTGCAATCCACCTTCAGTGACGTAGAACGCAACTTCTGCTTCTGGTAAGTTAGGGCTATCAACGAGTTTTGCAACTCTGCTTCCTTTCTTACCTTTGCGGAGATAGATTCTAAAAGTGCTTGCGTGTCCCACAATGTGGCCTCCAATAGCTTGCGTTGGATCACCAAAAAATTGGTCTGGCTTTGCCATGACTTGATTCGTCACATAGACACAGATATTGTACGTGTCAGCAAGCTTCAATAAGGCGTGCATGTGTTTGTTGATTTTCTGTTGTCGATCCGCAAGTGTTCCACGACCAACAAATTCCGCACGAAAGTGTGCAGTGAGTGAATCCACAACAATCAGCTTGACATTCAAATGCTGTTGGGTGATCATTTCTTCAATTTTATCAACAAGCAACATCTGATGATCAGAGTTGTACGCGCGACCAACCTTGATTTTCTTCAAAACAGCATCAACATCCATTCCTTTTGCAGCAGCGAGTTGTTTGATACGTTCAGGTCGAAATGTGTTTTCTGTGTCAATGTAAAACACAGCAGGATTTTCCTCTCCTTCAACAGAGAGTGCATTGACTGCAAGAATGTGGCCAATTTGTGTTTTTCCTGCACCAAATTCAGCATAGATCTCTGTGATTGCACCTGTTTCAAAGCCACCAGCCATCATTGCGTCAAATCCTTTATGGCCAGTGGAGATCTTTACCACACGCTCACGTTTCTGCATAACTTGATCGCCGCTTTCAAAGCCCATATCCAAATTATCTCGTGCAGCGTTAATTATTTTTCGAGCACCAGCTTCAGAAATGCCGGTTGCCTCAACAATTTCGCCAGGAGTTGCAACAGCAATAGCCATCACTGTTCCAAAACCAACTGCGGTTAATTTTTCTGCAGTTGCCGGGCCAATGCCTGGAAGATCATTGATAGTAATCTGCTTACCAGTCTTTTTTATAGGTGCAGCTTCTTCAATGTCTTGTTTTTCTTGCTGAAATTGTTCTTCATCAAATCGTTCTTCCATTGTTTCCTCAAATACTTGTTCTTGCTTACGCATAGGTATCTCCTCCAAATTTATATGTTCTTTCATCGTGAAATAAAAAAATAAAAAAAGATTTAGGCAGCTTCTCCTTCTTCAGCACTGTTGTTGAGCACAAGGTATTCGTAAGCCTTATTGACCACAACTGCGACCTTTGGCAGATCATTGATGCGCAGAGAGTTTGTCGTTTTCCAGCTGCCATCTTTATCTTTGTAGCTTCTCTCCAAAGAAATAGTGCTGTATGTTGTTGGCTCTTTTCCATCAAACTCTTTGCCTGGATTGTCCCAGACAGTTGCGCTGACTGCGCCTGCTCTGAATTTTTTTACTGGTCCTTTTTTTGTTTCCATAGTTCCACCTTCCTTTCGGTTTTTATTTCAGCAGTGCAGAACTTTGATGCATTGCTGCACTTTTCTTTCAAAGCTCCTGCCTGTGGTGTAAGAATAATAATGAACGAAGTTCTTTATATATCTCACAGCAGTGTGTCCAGTGAAGGCTATGCAATAATGTTACCGAGAATAAGAGCACTGGACAAAAGGGTTTGTCCTGTGGGAGAATGAGAGCGAATGAATCATGGTAGGTATTGTGCTTTAGTTTTATATTCAGAGTCTTTAAGTTTTTCTAATGCAACAGCTAATGCACCTTGCACAGGCATTCCGAGAAAAAGACCAAACTCTGATAATACTTCTTTAATCTCATTAATATGTTTTCGACGAAAAATTTTGGTTCTAAGGAGATCTGCTTCTGACATTGCAACAAGGTGAGCCATATAAGAAATTTCTGCCTTTACCAAGCGATTATGAGTAGCAAGGCTAAAATCATAAGAGTCAAAACTATTATAAAAGTGCTTATCCTGTGGCGATTCCACACCATAATGTTCTAATAAAGCAGACAAATACGGTGCTTCAGGAGTTCCTTGCAATCCAGCACCGTACTTTTCTTTCAAAGCAGTTACTTTTCCTTTCAGAAGGTCTCGTTTTGTTGGATCAGCATCAGCAAGAGGTTCTACAAGAGCATCAATGGAACCATTCTACTCCAAAGAACGCAATGCTGCAACGTCCGTTAAAAAATTAGTCACGACTTGTGCTAAAGCTTGATATGTCATAGATGCAAGAAATAAAGAGCCATTTATAAGTTTTATCTAAATAACCACCGTAGAGTGGTATTTCTGAGAAAATTATTTCCTTTGCTGCAATCTTTTCCTGCTTTCTGGTTGAGAAAGATAATTTTCAGAAGAAGTGATTGGTCTTCCCAACTCTTTTTCTGTTTCTTTACGCGCATTTCCTGCAATTCTTCCACCGCGAAGAGCAGTACCTTTATTTTGGCTAAATCCTTGCGCATCTTCTTCTCGCGTGAGTTCTGTGGTAACCCGTTCACCAAGCATGGTAAAAATAAGCTCCAGATCATTCATATGATCGCGCAAATTTTCTTTTTGTAATTTTTTGAGATCTTTGTACTCCTCTACTGTTTTGCCAAACGTTGCTTTGGAAATTTCATTGGTTAATATTGCAAACTCTTTTCCTTCTTCAACGCCACGATCTTTCCATTCATCAGTCAATTCTTGGCGTATTGCAATGCTCCGCATTCGTTTTTCAATCCATTCATCAGAATAGCCTTTTTGTCTGTATATTTCTTTCATTCGCTGTTGTGCCAATTCTGGATTTTCTATTTCCTGTACACGCTCATAGCCCACTTTTGCGAGCCATTGCTTGAAAGGTTCTGCTTTTTTAGATGGAATGGATTGGATAATGCGAAAGATTCCTTCTGTGTTGGCACAATTCATTTGTTGTATTCCACCAATGGTTTGTATGGAAAGGGTATGGACAATTTGTCCCCACCCTTGTGCAAGAGGTTTGTCTCTTTGTTTCATTTTCTGAACATAACTTTTTGGATCCTTAGAGTCAGTAAGAACTGAGATTATATCTTCTATGACAAACCACCATTGATTATTATACCATTGCCTTCTAATATGCTTATTTTCAAAGACAACAAGAGATTTTTCTACCATAAAGAAGGTGTACATCAAGTCCTTTATATATCTCATAGCAGCGCGTCCAGTGGGGTTTGTGCAACAAGTTTACCGATAATAAAACCACCGGACAAAGTGGTTTGTCTTGTGTATTTTTCAAAATTCTCAAAAAACATAAATATTTGGTATTTGCTATGAGTGTCATGGGATCATTCTGCTCTTCTTAGGGATACTTGCATTCCTGCATTGAGAAGGTATTTAGCATATTAAAGAAGGAAAGAAAGTGATGTAAAAATATAGGACACATTTGAAAAGATGGAATAACCTCAATAACATTTTAAAACACCATCTATTCCTTCCTATCCATGAACCAAGCATACAAAAAACTCATGGAAAAGCAGCAGTATCTCTTTATCGGAGAGCACTCTGCAGTCAAAATTTGCGGCTGGACAAAGAAAGCATTGCAAGATGAGGGCATGTGCTACAAAGGAGTGTTCTATGGAATTAACTCCCATCGCTGCATCCAGATGTCTCCTGCGATTAATTTCTGTGATATGGATTGTGTCTATTGCTGGAGAGATAGAAACAACAGCAGTTTCGGCAAAATAGACAAGCCAAAAGAAATAATGGAAGCTGCAATACGAGCACAACGAAAACTCCTGACTGGCTATAAAGGCAATCCAAAAACAAATCAAGAGCTGATGAAAGAATCAAAAGAACCGATGCATGTTGCAATCTCCCTCAACGGCGAAGCAACGTATTATCCCCATCTCTCAGAATTAATCCGTGACATCAAGCGAAGAGGCTGGAGTAGTTATTTGGTCACGAATGGCATGCTTCCGCAAGTCTTAGAAAATTTAGAACTCCCCACGCAACTCTACATCTCGTTAGATGCAGCAAACGAAGAATTACAAAACAAAATTACTCGATCCATGCATAAAGACAGTTGGCAACGCTTGATGAAAAGCCTTGATATTATGAAATCGCTCAAAGGCAAAACAAGAACAACATTACGATTAACAGTAGTCAAAGGGTTAAATGATAGAGAACCTGAAAAATATGCAGAACTTTTTATGAGAGCAAATCCTGATTTTATTGAAGTCAAGGCATATATGTTTGTCGGCGCAAGTAGAGAGCGTCTTGAAATACAAAATATGCCGTATCATGAAGAAGTAAAGGCGTTTGCAGAAAAGATTGCACAATTTTGCCCATACAAAATCAGTGCAGAGCAAGAAGCATCACGAGTCGTGTTGATGACAAAAGAAGATTCTGCACCACGATTCATTGATTTTGAAAAATTGAAGCAAGAATACATCGCACAATTTGCTCAAGAAGCAGAAATACCTGCAAATCCGGAGCTGGACACACTCGTAACAGCGTATAGTGAGCAAGACCAAAAAGATATTTCTCAGGAAGAAAAGTTTATTCCGATCAGTGCGGTTAAAGTGAAGGTATAATTCAAGCCATAAGGTTATTTTAATTTCCTCGCTCTACTGTTTTTAGTGCAATTGATTTTTATGGACAATAAAACTGCTTGGCAGCATAACGAAATCGTTTAGTGGATTTCTATCAGAAACTTCTTTTCTGCAAAAACGTTCATCAAACATATCTATTTTAAGTGAGTTTATTATTTCTGCTGCTTCCATGAAAGCAAAATATTCTTCAATCTTATCTCCATGTATTGCAACTTTACCAGTAAAAAAGTTTGACATAAAAACACCTCTCACATATCCACAATCATTCCCTGCGGTCCAGGATTCATCAGTGTTGTATTCTTAATATGCTCAACAGCACCAGCAGATTCGTGGATATGCCCACTAAACACAAAATCAATTTTATGTTTCAAATAAAAATCGCGAAAACTTTTATTCCCGCAATGCTGATCGCCAATACCATCAACTTTTGATCCATACGGTGGTCCATGAAATAACAAAATAGTTTTAGCTGCTTTTCCTTCTTTGACAATAATTTCCTTATATTTTTTCACGCCTTGAACAAATCGTGGAGCATAGATATTTTCAAATGCCTTGTCCCGCAAGCTAAATCCATCGCCACCATAGCCAATAAAAATCAAATGCCCAACGCGGAGCACTTTTTTGTGGACAAAAAGAACATTCTCTAACTTCAATTTCTGACAATCAGCTGCAACATCAGCAGCAGATTCATGATTCCCATGAATAAGCAAACAAAGCTTTCCAAGATCATCCAATCTTTTCAAAATTTTTTGCTGCCTTTGTCCAAAGATAGTGAAATCTCCTAAGCAAATAAGTAAGCCAACAGACTTTGCTTTTGTTTCCAATTTTTTGAATGCAGCATCGCTACCATGCATATCAGCAAAAATAAGCACTTTCATGAAACCCAATTAATGAAATACTTCTTTATATAACCTATGGAGAATGAAACAAAGAAGTTTGACACATTTGCAGAGTTTCTGAGATAATTAAGCAAAAAATGCCACAATGTTTTTAAATGAAAAAACGATTCCTGGAGATAAGAATTATATAAATTATAAGGTACAAAAATGGTTGCAAATACTGTAGATGATCTCTTGCATGGACAAAGAGATCCAAGTTGGATATTTTTTGAGCACGTCAAACCTATTGTAGAAGCGTTTTTAGGTTCAGAGAAAAGAGTAATAACAATTGACGATGTTTTTGAGACTCCAAAAAAAAGAAGGGAAGCAGAAGAAAGAATAGTGAGAGAAATTGATGAGTATTTGCAAGAAGGAATGCCACATCTTTATGCAACACAGCAGTTTTTTGATCCGCTGATAAAGCGCCAGAAAATAAGAAAACCAACAGATAGGGAAGTGGACATCCATTTCTTTGCAAATGAAGAAAAAGGAAAAAATATGCAGAGCACATTTATTGATGCATATGCAGCACATGTAAAAAGAATAAGAAATCTTGATCAAATGACAGAAGAAGCAGTACAAAAATTAAATGATGGAATACAAACCGGCCAAGCAAGACAGATTATTGATCCGTCACGAAGAATTTATCTTGCCTTTCGACATGGTGCGTTAACTATTTCAGAAGAACAAATACCACAAGTAGTTGTAGAAGTGAAACGAATCAAAAGATTGCAGAGAATGTGTGAGAAATTCAGCAGATATATGTGCCTAGGAATACTGAACTATGAAATGCTTATAAAAGAACTAAAAGAAGGTGATGGAAAGCCGAGGGAACTAAAGAAGAAGATAAGAGAAAGTCTTGGAGCAATGCATGCTTATGGACTAAAAACTCCTTTTGCAGAAAAAGGAAGTGAATTCCACAGAGAAAGACCAGATATCATGGAATTTTTAATGATGCATTCTAGAGTAAGTGACATTTTAGGTACAATATATGTTGGACGTTCACGGAGAGATGCGCTTGCGTTGATGGGTCGCCTAACTGTAGGCAAATTTGAAAGGAGTGGAGAATATGAAGTACTGCGGGGACAAAGACTACGGTTAAAATGCGGACAGTGGCAATACGTTCCAGATTTTATTATAGATGACCATATGAAAAGTACTGAGAATCTTATTCCTGGAGGAAATATGAATATCTTTACCTATATGGTTCCAAAGATAAATTACAGCAAATTTAATATAAGAGTAGATACAGGAGTATATGGGTTAGCAGACCATATAGAAGAGATTGGCGTGGGAAAAGCAAGTCACCTAAGGTATGAAAGAGTACAGCAAGGGATTGTTGAAGGCTGGAGAGAAAGTAATCCAAAACTCTATAAGCTATACAGAACAATTTGTGAAGCACTTTTTCCAATAGTGGAGCAGATTAATTTGGAAAGATATCCTTTATATGCGTCACCACGACAACTCCAACGAGAGACAGGAGCAGAGGCAAAATGACCCATGTCCAATATCAGTGTAATGGCTGCTATCTCCTCACTGTTGATCCGCGAGGAAGAATAACATTCCCAAAAGATGTGAGTAGGGGATTAGAACAAAAAGTACACGCAACAATAGTGGGAGATTCTGATATTGTGGTGAATGCCTATGGAGTACAGTATCAGCAGCAGTGGGTATATGTAAGCAGAGAGCATACAAGGCAAAGAAAAACAATTGTAGAGATAAGAGAAAAGATAAAGCAAGAAGACGCTGAAGCACCAGAAGTAGTATACAAAGCAGCATTACTTGAGAGAAAAGTACCGATAGATCCTGCGGAAGAAGCGAGAAAGATTGTGACAAAATTGTGGCAGTACCAACAGGGAGGAGAAAGAGTGCAGTACATGACAGTCCATCTTTATCTTGACACAGTGATAGAGAGAATAAGAAGACAGCAGAAAAGCCAAACAGAACTGGAAACTGTGACGAGTGAAATACATTGCAGTACGCAGAGTTATGAAATAGATGCACAAGGAAGAATTTGCTTAGGAAAAGATCACGGGATAGTACAAGAAGCGTTACAGGGAAATAGAGAGCTTGTTCTTTTAGGAATGCAAGATATGTTTGTTTTTATGACGCCAGAGCAAAGAGAAGCATTGCAAAAAGCAGAACCAAGATTCATAAGAGACCATCAAGTAATCCAGCTTGTCAGACCTTAACATCCATAATAATCCATCAAAACAATTTTATCAAGTTCATCTAAATTCTCAACAAGATAAAATTTGCCATTGCCCAATTCCACAACGCGTTCTGCAAGTCTTTTGCCAGTTCCATCGAGCTGAATCCCAATAAGAGAAACAGTCACTCCTGCAGCAACAGCTTTTTCAACAGCATCAAGGGTTGCTTGTAAAGGATCATTACCAATCGTTGGCAGTGCATCAGTTAATAATAACAAATGTTTTGTTGCATCATGAGAAGGAAAAAGTGGAATAGCTTCCATGATGCAAAGCGCAAGGTCTGTTTCTTTGGAAGGGTGTGCACGAGTAATCTGTTTAAGCAATAAGCCAAAATCAGCAGTAGGCGCAACAGCAGTTTGAATTTTTTGTCCAAAAACAATAAGGCCAACTTCATCTTTTTCTTGAATTGCCTTAAATGCAAGTGCAACCCCTGCTTTTTTACACGTCGCAATTTTTTGTCCTTTCATGCTGCCGGAAGAATCTAAGCCATAAATAATGGAAACCTTTCCTTTTGCTTGCCGGGTAAATATTTTCATGTCATCAAGAAGAAGCTTCGCATGTTGCCTTCGAACAGCAGTCTTAATGCTTCGTCGAATTGCAATGTCTTTATAGCGATCGCCTTTATGATATGCACGAATATCAAGCGGCGCACCATAATGCGATTGTTTTTCAAAGAATTTTTCCCCAAGAAGCCCCTGTGCCTGGAGCTGATCTAATTCTTCAACATACAGCTCCAGAGCAGCAAGTTCAATTCCTTTTTCAGTAATAGTGCCATGTTTGTCAATCAAACCTTGTTCTTGCATTCCTTCAAACTTTTCCTGCATTTTTTGCTTCAGCTCACGCTGAAATTCAGGAATTTTCACATTTTTTTCAACATATTTTTCATCATACCCAGTCATTTGCCGAATGAGTTTATCACCGTACAACTGTTGTGCCATTTTATAATTCTTCACCATTTTCTCAAACATGAGATCAGGAGTAAAAGAAAAAAGAGATTGATTGATGGAATCTTTAATGATTTTTGCCTTGTCAATGACAGACTCATTATTTTCAAGAATAGAATGCATGAGTTTATCTTCAACATGTTGAAACGAAAGTTTACCGCTATGCTCTTCTATTTCTTCAAAATCTTTTATAGACGGCTTCTTCTTCTCCTGCTTGTCAGGGGCCCTCGCCTTTATCCTCATCAAATGAACGTTGATCCAACGCTTGTTTTCCTAAACCAAAAGAAGAATATTCCTCAAGCTCCTTTTGCAGGAAATCATGAGGTGTTTGAAGATAACGAATGCTTGGTTTGAGTTTAATGCGATGACCTATCACAGAATGCATGACTGTGCGGACATCATCAAGAGAAACCTCTTCTCGATTATGAAGAAGTGCAGTGCTTTGTGCACGTTCGTAAATGCCGATAGATGCACGAACGCTGGGCACTTTCTCTAAATTTTTGTTATCGCGCAATTCACGAACAAAACCAACAAGATAGCGAAGCAATGGTGAAGGAAAAGTCACGATCATTTTGTGTGCTTTTTCAAGCACAATTTCTTCCTCCAGTTCATGCGTTTCTGGATAAGTCATGTACAACATGTCCATTCTGTCAAGAAGCACATCGCTTAAGCGTTCTGTGTTTGTATCTTGTGGATTCATGGTTGCAATAAAAATGAATTGCGCTGGAAAATCAATATCATACGTTCCAATTGTCACAATCCGCTCCTGAAGAACCTGAAGAAGCGCATTTTGCAATTTTTCAGGGCATCTGTTGAGTTCATCAAAAAATAAGACACCATTATTTGCTTTGAAGATTTTTCCAGGAGTAAATGCCTGCATGCTGAGTGGTCCAAATTCCAATGCTTTTAATGGATCTATATCACCAAAAAGATCTTCAACAGTAAGGTCAGGACTTCCTTGGATGCGAATAAACCGTTCGCTGCCTTTCACTATTTTTGTTTTGACTTTTTTGCCAGATTGACATGCAGGACACAATGGTTGTTTTGGAAGGCAATGATACAAACAATCATTGACGTCAAGGTCTGGAAGAATCTGTGCAACACTTTTTGCGAGGGTTGTTTTTCCAATGCCTGGCGGACCAAGAACAACAATGTTTCTTCCCATAAGCAATGCAGATTTCAAATCTTCTTTGAGTTTTTCCTGGCCAATAATCGCAGGAAAGATGTCTTTTTCAGTGAGAAACACTTTTTGGAATGCAGATAAGGTCATGAGCTAAGGAATAACAAGCAGTGATATATAAAAGTTTAGAGAACATTTATGACGGTTAGTCGATCAACATTCTCAATATCCCAATCGAACAGCAAGCTATGGTGTAGTGGGGCACGAAACGCAATTTCGAAATAATCGCCAAGCAACACCACACACAAGGGATCCCACTACATGTTATTCAATCTATTATGAAGGCGTATAAATTAAAGAATGAAATTAAGCAAATATTCCATAATATAGCGAACCTAGATCCACTGAGATAAAAAATGAAATATTCACATGCTCTAAATGTTATTATGACCCTTTTGTCCCACAATCAAGCAGCACATTTAAAGCAAACTGTCACTTAACAGCAATAAGAGACAGCAAACTGCCTCATAGAGAAAGAAACATTTATAAAAAACAATCGTGAGAAAAATGGTAGCAGGTTTAAGTTTAGATCAAAGAGTAGGTGATTATATGTCAGGAGATGGCGGTCATAGTGCGCATGGAGGTAGTCATGGCACTCATGGTGGACAGCCAAAAGGAAAAAAAAGAGGCAAACATGAAGTAGCAAAAGAACACCAAGACCTTTATGATAAAATCATTGAATCCTTTGATCCGGAATTTCATATAGCAACAACAAAAAACCATAATAAAGCATATGGAAAAGTTGTGAGTGACCTTGCAGATAAAACATATGAGACAGAACATGAAGCAGCAAAAGCATTGACAGATGTGTTGATTAAGTATAGAAAAGAAGCAGGGCTTCCGGTAAGTGATAAAGACGAGCATAAACCACATATTTACAATGAAGTCCGCCAATTGATGAATGCTGCAAAACAAGGAAAGTTTGGTGATAGTTTTAAAGATTTAGAATCAATGTACAAGTCAGGAAGATTAATGCAATTTTTTAATGCGATTCATCAGAAAGAAACAACAGAAGCAATTAGTGCAAAAGTATCATATAACTTGCATGAGCTCATCCCCGATGATCAGGATCCAGAAGTGTATCAAGGAATATTAGGAGCACATGGAAATTATGTAGGGCATAAATTTAGTAAAGGTGATCTTGCTGCAGCAGGTAATAAGCCAGACTTAGTGGATAGAATGCTGAAGCAATATGGTGTAGAAGTAGATAGAATGATTACAGAAGCAAAGCCAAAGAAAGGTCATGATGGACATGGAGCAGATCATGGCGCAGGACACCACTAACTCTTTTCTTTATTCAATTTTACTTCTTCCTTTTCACAATCGTTCCATTCTTCTCAGCAACAAAGTCAACAAGTGTTGATGGATGTGCCTTTTTAGGGCCTTCATAAACAATAAAGCCAATCTTTTTTTTCAGAGAACCTGGAATATCCGCAAGCACACGCATGTATGGTTCACCACTGATATTAACACTTGTCGTGACAATTGGCTTTCCATACTGAGCAACAACTGCAGCAAACCAATGTTTTGGAATGCGAACGCCAAGAGTATAGTCGCCAAGATGCACTGCAGAAGAAACAGCTTTTTTATTTTTCATACGCAAAATTAATGTATATTTCCCAGGAAGTTTCCCTAACCAACGCTTCACATGAGCATCAACAACACAATTTTCCAAAATCCAGGCTTGAGAAGGGACAATGACAGAAAACGGTTTGTGCTCTCGATGTTTCAAAGCATGAACATGGCGAACTGCTTTGCTATTTGTTGCATCACAGCCAATACCATATATTGTATCAGTGGGATAAATAAATGCAGAGCCTTTTTTAATAAGAGGAAGATATTTCTTTTGTTGTGCAAGAAATGCCTTTTTGTGAATGACAGTCATGAGTAATATATAAAAACACTTGTATTTATGCTTTTACATTACAAGGGGTGTGGAAATCCTTAACAGAACTGTTTATTATAATTTTTGCTACTTCAAAGAGGATTTCTACACAGCCCACTATTTCTATGAAATAATTTATATATTCACAAGAATAAAAACCATGCATGGCAAAGAAAACAGTTGGAAATATTAATGGCTGGGTATTTATTGGTGTTGGATTCATAGTCATTGCAGTCTCTATATTTTTCTATGACACACTAAAAATGTTTGTTGCAATTGGAGGAATTATGACACTTTATGGTATGGCAAAAATATCATATGATCAATTCAAGGCAAAGGTGTTTCCAAAAGAGGAAGAAGAAAGCCCAGTAGATTTGGATAAAGCAGTAAATCCCTACATTCAACAGGAAAAAGCAAAGCGAGCAGCATATGAACAACAGATACAGCAACAAAGATCCCAACATGCACAAATGCAGAGACAGCAACACGTACCACAACACAAGCCAGTGCACCATCAAATACAGCAACCACATCCACAACAAAGAGGAAAATATTGCCACAACTGTGGAACATTAATTCATGCACATCATCGATTCTGTAATGCCTGTGGTGCAAGAGTTTCGTAAAAGCGGGATTTTCCACTCGTGTTTCACCAGTGGCTTCGCCTCGATTTTCCAGTTCGCTGGAAAATCACGAGGAAACTGGAAACCGACCAGAGCGAAGCGAGCATACCATCCTGCCTCTGACTGGTAGTGGCCAGTTTCCAGTTGATTTTTGATAATCCTTATAAACTTCTGAAAACACCAAATCCTAATGGGAATATTTGATAATATGCTCAAATCAGGAGAAAGTCTCTTTGTTAATGAGTTGGCACTGGATTTTTCTTTCCAACCAAAACTCCTTCTCCATAGAGAAAAAGAGCAATTTGCAATTGCAAACGCAATACGGCCTTTGTTTGCAGAGCGCACAGGAAAAAATATTATGCTTTATGGAAAGCCAGGGATTGGAAAAACGCTGGCAGTGCTTCATGTCTTCAAAGAACTAGAAGAGCAGCATGAACAGATTTTGCCAGTGTACATAAACTGCTGGCAGAATAATAGTACGTATAAAATTGCAATTGCGTTATGTGAAGCAGTAAATTATAAATTTTATCAAAATAAAAAAACACATGAAATTTTCAAGGATCTCCAGGAAACATTTAATAAAACAACAGTTGCGTTTTGTTTTGATGAAGTAGATAAACTGGAGGATTTCGATTTTCTCTACACACTTATTGAGGGGGTGTACAGGAAAACAATTATTCTTATTTCAAATTATAAAGAGTGGTTTACATCATTAGATGAGAGAATACGATCCAGATTGCGGCCTGAATTGCTAGAGTTCAGAGAATATGCGCCAAACGAAATCAATGACATTTTAGAGCAGAGAAAAAGTTTTGCATTTAAGCAAGGAGTACTGCAAGAAGACGCGTTTGTAGAAATACTAAAACACACAATCGAACAAAGAGATATTCGTGCAGGACTGCATCTTATGCGAGAGGCAGCAGAAGCAGCTGAAGAAACAAGCTCAAGAATAATAGCAAGGCAGCATGTGAAAGACGTGCTTCAGAAGGCAGCAGAAGCATATACAAAAGAACCAATTGAATTGGATGAAGAGTGTCGAATAATTCTGGAAATAGTTAAAGCAAATACAGGCCAGAAAATAGGAGATATTTTCAAGAAATATGAAGATGCTGGAGGCAAACAATCGTACAAAACATTTAGTAGAAAAGTACAAACACTTGCGTTTGGAAGCTTTGTCACACTCAAAAAAACAGCAGGTGCAGGAGGCAACAGCACACTTGTGTATTACCAAATGATAAAAAGATTAAGTGAATTCTAAAGACAAGAACAGCTACTTCTTCACCAAAAATTTCTTTCCATTCATGTACGGAACAAGAACATCAGGAATCTTAATAGTTCCATCCTTTTGTTGAAAATTTTCCAAAATCGCAACAAGAGCACGACTTGTCGCAACACAGGTCGCATTTAACGTGTGTGGAGGATAATTCTTTTCCTTACCTCGAACACGAATTCCAAGCCGACGTGCCTGATAATCAGTGCAATTGCTGCAGGAAACAACCTCACGATAGGCATTCTGCACAGGATACCATACCTCTATGTCATATTTTTTTGCTGCGACTGTACCTATATCACCAGTGCAGATGTTGATGATACGAAAGTGAAATCCAAGAGATAAAAAGAAATCTTTTGCATTCTGAAGCAGTTGTTCATGAAATTGCCAGCTTTTTGATGGCTCGCAGATAACAATCTGTTCAACTTTATTAAACGTATGAACACGAAAAATTCCTTTCTCATCCTTGCCATGAGTTCCTGCTTCTTTGCGAAAGCATGAGCTAATGCCACAATGCTTTAATGGAAGCTGTCCAAATTCAAAAATCTCATCCTGGTACATTGCAGTCAGTGGATGTTCTGATGTTGCAATGAGATAAAGGTCTTCTCCTTGAATCTTGTACATGACATTTTCAAAATCTGTAAGGTCAGTAACCCCTTCATACGGATCGCGGTGCATCATGAGAGGAGGAAAAATAGGAGTAAACCCACGCTCCACCATAAAATCAAGAGCATACTTTTGTAATGCAATTTCTAATAGAACGAGATCACCTTTGAGAAAATACTGCCGAGAACCAGAAATTTTAGGACCCCTGTCCAAATCAGCAAAATCAAATTCATGAAGAATATCAACATGGCTTTTAGGGATAAAAGAAAGTATCGGTTTTTTACCAAATTCACCAACAACAACATTGCCTGTCTCATCTGCACCAAAAGGAACACTGTCATGAAGAATGTTAGGAAGCCGTTTGAGATAATAGTTGATTTCATCAATGCGATGCTGTTGTTCAACTTCAAGAGATTCGAGAAGCAGCGGAATCTTTGCAGATTCTGATAAAAGAATAGATGCATCACCTCCTGCTTTTTTGACTTCACCAATCTGTCGAGAGAGAACATTTCGCTTGGTGCGAATGTCTTGGATCTCCACAAGTTTCTGAAGATAAATGGTATTGACAGCAAGAAGTTTGTCAAGAAATCCAAGTTTTTCAGTATCTTTCCGCTTCTCCAGATCAGCACGAACAATCCCTGGATTTTTGCGAATGAGTTCTATATCGAGCATGATAGAAAATAATTCGTATAACTTTATAAAGATTTAGGAAACTAGGCCAACTCTTTTTCTATGATTCTCTTATTTAACTTTCGGAATCTCTGTTGCACATTTCTTTAGAAATAGTTGTATTGAGGTGGGGGTGAAAAAAGAAATATAATCTAAGACCTAAACATGGCTCGATATGCTCCTGCCATTTCACTATCAAGAGCACCACGACGTCTTATCCAGGCTTCTCCTGCTCTATCCACATCTATGAGCCCTTGAGTTATTTCATCTCTTGTTATTGGTGCTTTCAATCTTCTTTCAAAAACAGGATATGATAAATTCCCTACTAAAAAACCGTGCTCTACATTATACATTCCTCTTACTTCTTCTATTGTCATGTCAAGTGTGAGTTCTGGTATTTTATAAACAATTGCGCCTATCCCTTGCATCATCCCATCTCTTATAGGAAGATCATCTAATCGTGCTTCTGGATCAATGTTCTGTATCAACATCGCTTCTACATTTTCATCACGTTGAGCATACCTTACAACTCCGCAATATATTTTCAAAACATTATTTCTTTCATATGATACTACTTTCTCTACACCAGCTCCTAGCTTTTTTATAATCTCTTCTGATGGTTCTTCTACAGTTTTAGAAAATACACCAATTCTTCTTGCAGTTCTCACTGCTCTTATTCCTTCTTCTACTCCGCTTAGATTTATTGTCATAGCTTCAAGAAATTGTCTTTGATTTAAAAAGTGTGCGCTCGCTAGATCAGCTTCTCTCTTTAGAGGATTTTTGAGTATAGGTCGTTTTGCAACAAAGTATAAATAGTAAAAGCACCTTTCTCCCACTATGAAAAATTATATTTACCATACAAGGTACAAAAAGGTACAGAAAGACATCTCAGAAAAAAATGGCAGAAGAAAGTATATTTGTGGAATATTTTGGAGATTCTCCACTAGTGAGAATACTCAATTTTTTAATTTTAGGGAAGGACTTTGATTACTCAATGACAGAAATTGCAGAAGGAGCCGGTGTTGGCTGGACATCGTTTGTTCGTGCATGGAAAGTGCTTGTTGCAAAAAATGCAGTGACACCAACTCGCGTTATAGGAAAAGCAAAATTGTTTAAATTGAATACAAATGATCCGACGATTAAAAAATTAGTGAGATTACATTGGGAAATAATCAAAGAAGAAACAAATAAATCCTTAGCAGAAGAATTATTACTTTAGTGTATCATCAGAATGTGAAAAGTTGGATGGAGTTCTACTTCTTAATCCGCTTCATTCTAAAAACATTCTCTCGATCCATTTCATCAAGACGCATTTGAATAAATTTTCGCTGGACCTCTAATCGAGGAATAATCTCAAACTCCAATGCATTAACACGTCTTTTCGTTTTCTCAATTTCATCAAGAAGCTTCTTAATGCCTGTCTCCACTTCAGCTGCCTCAACAATTTTAGACAAGACATTTTCAAAGGAAACAGATGCATTGTCAACAATACTTGAACTTGCCACTGTCCCATAGCCGCGATCAAAGCCATGATTTTGACGTGCATAACTGATTTTTGGAACAACAACGCCCATAATATTACGGGATTGCAAAGAAATAGCAGGAGCAGATTTCACAGCAAGTGCAAGAGAACTTATTTGAACATCTCCTTCAACAGTCCGTGCAATATTCACAGTAGATAACGCTCTTTTATATTCCTCAGTTAATTCCTGTCGAACAGTTTTTGCCCGCTTCAAGATCTCAAAAAATTCTAAAATCAGGCCATCTCGTTTTTTCTTCAACAAGCTGTAGCCTGATTTTGCGAGTTTAATGCGATTTTTGAGCTTCATGAGCTCGCTTCTGGTTGGTTTAATGTTCTCTGCCATAATATTTTTTTTTCCTCACTTCGTTTGGATGTTAGGATTTTTCCTTGTAATATTTCTCTTTCAGCTTTCCGCTGAGTCTTGTCAATTCGTTTTGCGGAATTGCACCAAAGAGTTTCCAGCCAAGCCCCAAGGTTTCTTGAATGCTTCGATCTTCATCACGCCGCTGCCGTACAAACTGGTCTTCAAACGCTGCTGCAAATTTCAATAAACGAAGATCGCGCTGGCTTAAGGCCTCTTCCCCAACAATCGCAACAAGGCCACGAAGGTCTCGTCCTTCTGCGTAACATGCGTACAACTGATCAGAAACACCTTTGTGATCATCGCGTGTTTTTCCTTCTCCAACCCCTAAGTTCATCAGGCGAGAAAGGCTTGGAAGAACATCAACAGGAGGATATACTCCTTTTCGATGCAATTCCCGAGAAAGAACAATCTGTCCTTCTGTAATATAGCCAGTCAAGTCAGGAATTGGGTGTGTGATATCATCACCAACCATAGTTAAGATGGGAATTTGTGTGACAGATCCTTTTTTGCCTTTGATCATTCCTGCGCGTTCATAGATCATTGCAAGGTCAGTGTACATATATCCAGGATACCCGCGTCTGCCAGGAACCTCTTCGCGAGCTGCACCAATTTCTCGTAAACTTTCACAATAGTTCGTCATATCAGTAAGAATGACAAGAACGTGCATATCTTTTTCAAATGCAAGATACTCCGCAGTGGTCAATGCCATGCGTGGCGTCACAAGTCGTTCAACTGCAGGATCATCTGCAAGATTCAAAAAAACAACGCTTCTGTCTAATGCACCTGTTTCTTCAAATCCTTTCATGAAGTATTGTGCTTCTTCATTAGTAATGCCCATTGCAGCAAACACAACCACGAAGTTCTCTTTTTGCCCAACAACCTTTGCCTGACGTGCAATCTGCAATGCAATTTCACTGTGCGGCAATCCGCTCCCTGAAAAAATAGGAAGTTTCTGACCGCGAACAAGTGTGTTTGTGGCATCAATCGTGCTCACACCTGTCTGAATAAAATCACTTGGCTGTTCTCTACTATAAGGATTAATCGCTGCACCGATAATATCAATGCGCTTTTCTGGAACAATCTCTGTACCGCCATCAATAGGCTTTCCAGCGCCGCTGAGAATTCTGCCAAGCATATCTTCAGAAACACTGATCTTAATGGATTGCCCTAAAAACTTAACACTGGTTTCTTTATCAATACCAGACGTTCCTTCAAATATCTGCACAACAACAAGGTCATTGCTTGTATCAAGAACCTGTCCGTTCTTAATTTTACCATCAGAGAGACGAATAGTAACAAGTTCGCCATAACTCACTGCTTCTGTTTTTTCAACGAAAACAAGTGGCCCTGCCACTCTGGTGATTGTTTTGTATTCCTTCATGTCATCTTCCTCCAATTATGCATGCACATGTGCAAATTCTTTTTCAATCTCTTTTTCAACAGTATCAAGAAGTTCTTTCCAATCTTTGGTAAATTTCGCTTCTGCAATTTTGTCCTTTGCTTTTAATGCAAGAATACTTTTGACATGCACACCGCGTGCAAGAGTCTGTTGAGAAAGCTCGCTGTACTTCAAAATAAGTTTCATGAGTCTGTACGATTTCTCAATAGTGCAGTACGTGTCAATGTCGTGGAATGCGTTTTGCTGGAGAATGAATTCTCGAACAAGTCGTGCAACTTCCAAGACAAGCTGTTCTTTTTCAGGCAATGCATCGCTTCCGACAAGCTGCACAATCTCTAATAATTTTTCTTCTTGTTGAAGAATAATCATAAGTTGTTTAATGACAGTGCTCCAATCTTCAGAAACATTGTCTTTATACCATGGTGCAAGTGCTTCGTGATACAAACTATATGATGTCAACCAGTTAATAGATGGAAAATGCCGCCGCTGCGCAAGCTTTGCATCAAGTGCCCAAAATGTTTTGACAACGCGAAGCGTGTTCTGGGTTACAGGTTCTGAAAAGTCTCCACCAGGAGGACTAACTGCGCCAATAACAGAGATGCTCCCTGTTTTTTCAACACCGAATGGAATACCAATGCCTGCACGTTCATAAAACTCAGCAAGCCGTGTGCTGAGATATGCAGGATATCCCTCTTCTCCTGGCATCTCTTCTAAGCGAGAAGAGATCTCTCGCATTGCCTCTGCCCATCTGCTTGTAGAATCTGCCATGAGTGCAACATCATAGCCCATGTCACGATAATATTCAGCAATAGTAATGCCTGTATAAACGCTTGCTTCACGAGCAGCAACAGGCATGTTGGAAGTATTTGCAATCAATACTGTTCTGTTCATGAGCGGCCGTCCTGTTTTTGGATCTTTCATGTGTGGAAATTCTGTAAGAACCTCTGTCATTTCATTGCCGCGTTCACCGCAACCAATATAGACAATAATCTCAGCGTCGCACCATTTCGCAAGCTGTTGCTGACTTACCGTTTTGCCGGCTCCAAATGGTCCAGGAATAGCTGCGACTCCGCCTTTTGCAAGAGGAAATAACGTATCAAAAATACGTTGTCCTGTGATCAAAGGAGTTGCAGGAGAGAGTTTCTTCTTCAACCGTCGAGCAAGCCGAACTGGCCAATAATGCATAAGCTTGAGTTCAGCGCCATTGTCAAGTCTTCCTATGACTTCTTCGACAGTGTAACTTCCTGATTTCAGAGAAAGAAGTTTTCCTTTAAGATTAGGAGGCACCATAATTTTGTGCACTAATCCCTCTGTCTCTTCTACTTCTCCTAAAACATCTCCTCCTGAAACAATTTGTCCAGCAGAAGCTGTTGCAGTGAACTTCCACTTCTTTTCAAGAGACAATCCAGGTGCATCAACACCGCGCTGGATATAACTGCCCATTTTATCTTCAAGAATAGGAAGCGGCCGCTGAATTCCATCATAAATGCTTGTCAATAGTCCAGGACCAAGAGCAACAGAGAGCGGTTTTCCCGTATTGGCAACTGGTTCTCCTGGTTTAATTCCTGATGTATCTTCATAAACCTGAATAACAACTTTGTCGCCATCAATCTGAATAACTTCGCCCATTAATTTTTCTTTTCCAACACGAACAACATCATACATCCGCGCTGCAAGATTTTTTGCAACAACAACAGGCCCTGCGATTCTGTAAAGAACACCTTTAGAGACAACTGCTTCAGCAGCTGCTGTCGTTGTTGATTTTGATGCTGTTTTTTTTGTTTTTGCCATATGTATTCACCTTATCGTTTGTTTTTTTGAATGCAATTCTTTATTGACTCCACAGATCAACACCAATTGCTTTTTTGATTTTTTTTCGTAATGATTCATTGCTGGATGCAGTTGCAGAAACAACAACAGTTACTGGTTTCACACGAGCTTCAACTACCTCTCTGTGAAGAGGCGAAAGTTGTTGCAATGTTTCTTCATCAGTGATGATAATGCCTATTTCTGGATCAGCAGTATATTTTTCAAAGTCCTCTTTTGGATGCTGAACGTCGATAGAGCGAATTCCTGCTAACCGAAATCCAAGGATAAATTCTGATTTGCCCAATGCAATAATTTTGTTCATTTATTCACCGAAATCGACTACACCTATTTACACAATAAGTTGTGCTGCAAGGAATTCCTCTTCCAATCCTAATTGTTTTCCTTTGATAAGGACGCGAAGGTTGCGCATTTCAATTTCTTTTGCAAACATGTAGCCTAAGAGCGTATCAACGCTTAAGGGAAACTGATGAAGTAAGAGTGTTGATTTTTTGAGCAGCCAAAGATCTAAACTAATTTCAAATCCGTTGATGTTGAGCTCCTCAAGATTACGTAAATGCTTAACAACAAGAGGTTTAAAGTGCGTTGTTTGGAGATATTTGATACTATGGCTCAAGTCTTGAGCAGCGAGCGCACGAAGCTTTGCAACAGAAAAGCGCGATCCTCCTGTGAAAAAGAGAGAGTCCATGTGTTGCTGTTGCCCTGCTCTTTTCAAACGAAGGAGAAGTTTGATGTTGAGCACATCAAGTTCTGCTTGAAAAAACTCTTTAAAGAGTTGATGCTCACCTGAAAGATGTTGAAAGAAAGTAAAAAGAAAGTGATAGTATTCTTGGTCAAGATAATTTTCAAGTGCAAGCAACGACTTTTCTTTTTCATAAAAGACAAGTGCATCATGAGAAGATGCAGGAGAAAAACCTGCTTTTTTCAGGATAGAAGCAAGAGAATCTTGTGTAAGAAGCGCATGAAGTTTTTCTTGCGTGAGAATGCCAGAAGGTAAGAGAAGATGCTGTATTTCTGCTATGCTTTGGCCAGCAGCTTTTCCACGAAGAATTGTTTTGAGATTATAGACATCATAGCGGAGCAAATATGCACGAATGAGATAATTCATATCCGGAGAGCATATCTTTTGAAGTTTTTGGAAGCATCGAATAATGTTTGCATACAACGCACGTTCAGCAAGAGTATAACCAGCATACTCCTTTCCAAGAGCAAGAACATCTTCTTTATAATCAGAATCTTCTAAATACGCAGCAATTTCGCTTCCTTGCATTTTAAGGAGTTTGTCGTAATCCTGTTTTGTATAGAGCATTCCTTTCATAGCCATGACACGAACATAGGTGTACGGATAAAATGCAACACGAATTGTTTCTGGATATTGTTCCTTAAACATAAACGTAAAGCAGTACTATTTTCCAAAAAGTGCTGCAGTGACCTCCTGAAGTTTATTTTCTTGTAAGAGAGCAATAAGAGAATCAAAGCTGTAGTCAAGCAGCAGAGTTCTATCTTTGCTTTCAACAATAATGCCGCCAATCATGTCCTTTGCCTCAACATTGGAGAAAAAGGTTTTCATGAGAGAAACGTCTTGTTTTAAGCAGTATATTTTTCCGATGCTCAGTTGTTTTTTTGCTGCATCAAAGAGACCTGCTAAAATCTTTGTTTTTTCTGCTTTGGGAAGTTCTGCAAGATGGGTGCGAAGTTCCTGAAAGAGTGCATCAACAAGCTCTTTTTGTCTTTGAAGAAGCACTTTTTTTGACGCAAGTTTCATGCTTGCGTAATACTTCTTTTCCAAAGCCTCAAGTTCTTTCTGAAGAGATTCTTGAAGTTCTGTATCAAATACATCAAGAGCACGATGCGCTGCATCCATCTCTTTTTTAGCGTGCTCTTTTGCATCTGCAAGAGTTTTTCGTGCTTCTGCTTCTGCATGTTCAATGATTTCCTGTTTTACATGTTCTAATGCCATACTGCATTATCCTGCCATTCCCATGATGAGAATTGCAACAACAAGCCCAAAGATAACAAGTGTCTCTGGGATAACGGTAAGGATTAATCCTTTCCCAAAAAGCTCTTCTTTTTCAGCGAGTGCACCGACTGCTGCTGTTCCGATAGATTTTTCTGCGATACCACTTGCAATTGCGCTAAGCCCAAATGCAAGAGCTGCACCGATGGAAATTAATCCAACGCCAATACTTACTTCTGCTACCATTGTGGTTACCTCCGTAAAATTATTTTTCCTGTTCAGTTCCAAATGCAATGAAGGGAACTCCTCCTCCTTTATAAAATTTCGAAAAAAACTCCACATAGTGAAGCCGCATTGCATGCAAAAATGGACCAATAACGCCGAGTGCAATGTTAATAGTATGGCCAATAATAAGGATAATAAGGGCAAGCACAAAAAAGATGCCGCCTTTTTCCATAAAAGGAAGTGCAAGATTTTCATTAATAACAACTGCGAGACCAACAGAGCTTAGTCCAACTGCACCAAGACGCAGATAAGAAAGAATGTTTGTGAGAATACTAGGAATTTCCACTAGTCCTTGCACGCCTTCGCCAACAAAGAGAAGCACAGCAGAGAGGACAACAACAGCAAATCCAACAAACAAAGGAAGAGGAATAAGGCCTAAACCAGAAAGAGCGAGAAATGCAATACCTAACTCAAGAATATACCAGCTGATTTTTGCGTAGAATGCATGCATAAAACCATGAGAGATAACCTCATTGATGAATCCCAAAAATAGGCCAAAGTTAACATGAATAAATCCTAAAATCGCACCTAAAACAAGAACCATGGGAAGGGTATTTCCAACAATTTCTACTTCTCCATGAAGTCTGTTCATGAGGCGTGGAAAACTATACACTGTTTCACCATCGTGCAATACCTCTGGATGAAGAGGAAGGCCGTATTGTTCAGAAAGAATTTGTCCAGTATGCGCAGAAACATGTTCAAATCCAAAGTATTCACCAAAAAGCACGCCGAAAAAAATGCTCACCACAGCACTGACCATCATAACAGTGAGAAGATTTCGGCCAGAAGGCATTTTCCACCAAAGCAGCGCAAACAGCAATAACGTCACAAAGCCATAACCAACGTCACCAAGCATAAGGCCAAAAAAGAAAGGGAAGCTAAAAAATATAAAAAAGCTTGGATCCATTTCTTTGTAGCTTGGCAAGGTATAAAGATGAAGGAAAAATTCAAACGGCTTGACAAAAAAAGAGTTTTTGAGAATAATAGGAATTTTATCTGATTTCATAATTTCAAGAATTTCTAAATGAATTTTGTGATGCGTTTCTTTTTCAAGCCCATGCTTCAATCCTTGATATTCTTGTGCACTCACCCATCCTTCAATAAAGAACGCATGTTTTGTTTCTGCAAAACGAAGTGGTGCTTGTGCTTTTGCTGCAGAAGAGGCGAGGAATGATTCCATCGCAACAAGAGAACTTACGTGCGTTGTTTGAAGCTGGAGAAGTTCTTTCTCTGCATGAGCAAGATCTTTTTCAAGAAGCCCGACTGCAACAAGAAGTTTTTTCGCTTCTGCTGAAGAGTCGTGAGAAAAAGAGGAAAGAGGAGGGAAAGAATAAGGCTTATAATTATATTTTTGAAGAATATCATGGATACCAGCAGCATGATGCTGAGGGACAAAGACTGCAACAACGTGTGCATTATCATAAAGAATAGTGCGAACATATGCCTGAGGAGTAAGAGCAAGAAGTGATGAAACCAGCTCTTGATCTGAAGAAACAGTGCCTATAAAAGAAACAAGAGATTTGTAAGGAGTAAGTGCATCTGGAGAAAGATGTAAGGAAGCAAGAAGCTGAAGACAGCTGCTGAGATGCTTTTTTTCAGTAATAGATGATCGAAGAGAAGTGATATGTTGTTGAGCAGCAGTAAACGCAGCAGTAACAGAAGAAAGTGTATGCTGAACAGCAGCAAAAGAGAGTGCTTTCTTCTGGACGTATTGTTCTTGAACAGATGCAAGAACTGGTGCTGGAAATGTTGCAAGAAGGCTTCGAACGTGAAGAAGTAAAGCAGATGTTTTCTCAGAATCTGCAAACGGAGTTCCAATATCTAGAGCATCTGTTTTCTTATGGTCCAAAAGATGCATAAGTTGAAGAGAATAAAGAAGTTCAACTACTGAAGGAAGTTGTGTTTGTGATCCAGTAATCCGAATCTTTGTCATTCGTTCTGTCGTAAACATCATCATCACATATGCATTTCAAAAATGCAGGAAGATTAGTGTCCTTCTTTGAGGAGACGTTTAAAATCCTGCACAAGGAGATAAAGTGCTTTCTTTTTGTTCTGTGTAACAGTAGAAGCAAGATCATCTGCTTGTTTTTCTGCCTTTTTAATATATTTTTGTTGTTCTTTTTCAAGCTCTTTTTTTCGCGCAGCAAGCACTGCTGCTTTCTCGCTAAGGAGTGTTTGTTTTCGTTCTGTAAGAAACGCATCTGCATCGGTTTTTCCCTTTAAGAGGAGCTGTGCTGCTTTTTCCTTCGAATCTGAAACAATAGTGTCAGCATGTGTTTCTGCTTGTCGTATATCACGTAATATTTTTTCCACGGTTTCACCCTCTACAAAACAAATAACAGACTGTATTTTAAAGATAAACTAAATAGTCTATGGAAACTATATAGCTTTTGGGCCAGACGTATTTTCAAGCTCATAATATAATGACCAATCGATGAGTATTTCTGAAAGAGTAACAAGGAGTTCTTTTGCACGTTTTTTCTCGTAGGTTGCAATATCTTTTACTTTAACACTCTCGACGTTTTCTACTTTTTTGATAAAGAGCAAAGCATCATGAGGAGAGAGTGTAAAAGAGTCTGTGCCTATGTTTTCAAGAAGATTTTTGAGGACATCAATGACATCAAGAACTGGTTTCAAAAAAGAGGCATCAAGATTCTCCATAACACTAAGAATGTCAACAAGCCTCTCCAGCTCTTTGGACATGGAAGAGATATAATGGAGTTCAATAGTGCGAAGCTGTGATGAATGATGAAACGTAAATGCTTCTATGATGGATTTATCAAGGAGGAGCTGACTCCTATCTATCTCTTCTTCATATCTGCTCACCAGCTCTTTGTTGTAGTTTTTCATGAGTACAACAAGCATATTTCTGATTTTGCGGAGCATTGTTTTGAGTAATGAACCAAGGTCTTCAATAACAATAGAGCCTTCACAAGTAATAGAATCTTTGTTAATCTCGACAAGTTCAAGGCTAATAAGTTTTTTCTGATGAAGGAGCTTTGTATAATCAATAGGTTTATCAAGCATAATTTTGAAGTGAGAAGCTGGCGTAAGATAACTTGCGATGATGAGTTTGTGGAGAATGTCAAGATCATCCTCTTTAACATGAAGAACAAACCCCTTCTTTTTTCCCTCACGAAGCTCAGGTGAAAGAGTGAGTGTTCCATCTTCGTTAGGAAGAGTGGAGACCTTACTTTTCGATGTAAGTTTGTGTTTTTTGCACCAAGCAGTGGGCAAATACACGTAATGCATGTTTCCTGTTTTTTGTACATTTCGAATATCCATATTTAGTAAGTATATAGTAAGTATTTATATATTTTAATATATTTTAGTGAAAATTGTATCAGAAACTATATAAAAATGAAGCGTAGTAGAAATCCATGGAATCCTATTTCCTTATGTGGATATTGATTCTCTTTGTGGGAACAATTGTAGGGTATATTATTGTAAAGAATGTACTCAAGACAGTGGTGACATTTCTGTTCATCATTTTTCTCTTTGCAACAATAACCATCATTCTCACATATTCAGATATACAGGAAGTAAAGGATGAAATAGGAGAAAAAGAAGTTATCATGCTGATCCATGAAAGCCAGGTATTACTTTTTGGAGATGTAGAGAAAAATCTTTGGGGTGATGAGAATGATACAGAACATCTGGAACTCCAAATAGAGCAAGAAGTGCTTGAAAGGCATGTTGCATTAGAGCGATACAATGCAATCCTTGAAGAAGGACAATATTATAAAGTTGTTGCAATAAACAAATCATTTTATGACACACTACAGGAAGAAATACAAACATCCGATGGAGTAAAGAAAAAGACAGAGCTTCTCGCATTGGTAGAAAACCAAGCATATTCGTTTGAAGTGCGTGCAGAAGCTCTGGAAATCCTCAATCAAGAGATACAAGAGCAGAAAGGGATGCGATATATCATAGAGCAGTATAAAAAAGGAAGTATTGTGGTTTATCCAAAAACAATGGTGTTTAGAATTCTGGAGATAGTACCAACAGATTGGTTGAGTGAAGAAGAAATCAACGAATAAAGGAGAATAGAATAAAGAAGGATAGAATCCTAGTGATGCCCACCACCATGGCCATGATTCTGTTCATAGTTCTTTTTCCAACGAAGAATAAATGCACCAGCAATAATTGCCACTGCTATAATTATCGCTGCAGGAATATAAGTGACTTGTGTAATTACTGGGTATTTATGGCATGCAAAATCACTGCCGCAATAACTGTCACTTGCACAATCTTTATCCAAACTGCATTCTCGTGTTGCTAAATTGATAATTTGAGAGAAGATAATAAAGAGTGCAATCACGATAACTAATGCAACACCAAGGCCGCCAGAGGCTTTTTTAGTGATAAAGAGGTTTTCCATAGATAAAGGGAATAGTATTGAATTTTTAAATCTTCCTCACAAACGTCAAGAATCCGCTATGGCCAATGCTTTGGCTTTTTGGCCGTACTTTTCTGCCTAGGACATCCCATTCTGTTTCACCAATAATAGCAGTCTTCAAATAAAGAAATCCTGGAGTGTTTCGTACTTTTTCCACAAAATCCATCACCTGTGGCACACACGGGCTGTAAGAAACTAAATAGCCACCAAAGGCGAGTGCTGTATGTGCATGGTCAACTGCAAGCCATGGTTCTGGAAGATCAAGAAGCACGAGATCAACGTTTTTCTCATCAATGCCATCATAAATGCTTTGTTTTTTGAGGATCACATTTTTCAAGCCAAGGAAAGCAAGATTATTCTGAACAAGTTTGATGTAATCATCACGGATTTCATACGTATATATTTTTCCTTGAGAACAAAGATGTGCAAAGAAGGCTGTTGCACCGCCGCTTCCTGCACCTGCCTCTACAATAGTCCAATCATTTCCAATACCAATTTCTGCAGCAATAAATCCAAGATCCTTCAATGGAATAATTTGTGCATTGCGTTGAATTTTCCAATATTTGTCAAGGAATGCAGCATCAAGAAGTGTCAATTCAATATCTTTATTGGTTTTGATTTTTGCGCCAGCTTTTGCTTTTGTGATAGGATCTTTGCTAATGAAGCCATCTTTTGTATGGAGATCATTGCCTTTAAAGAGATATTTATGTCCATCAGCATCGATAAGGAGTTTGTCTTTCATGATTAGGAAATAATGCGAACTGGAATATATAGGTTTGGTTCTAGAAAGTTATCGCTGCAACAAATCACGAAATACAGAGAGTGCATGTTGAGTTGGAATGGTAAGTGGAGAAGGGAAATCATCGAATGAAAACCATTGAATTGCCTCACATTTTGTTGGCTCTTTAATTTCCAATCTACCTCCTATTATCTTACAGAGATACTGCGGAGTAACCCAGTGTTGTTTTTCTTCAGGCATAATATCATCAGTAAGACAGAGAAGAGCAGTAATTTCAATATGGATCCCAAGTTCTTCAAAGATCTCTCGTTTGACGCCATCATGAAAGCGTTCATTATAATCAAGAGCACCACCTGGAATTGTCCAATATCCTTTATTATTTTTGCATTGTTGTCCGCGCTTCATAAGCAAAACTTCATTCTTTTCGTTCACAATAAATGCGCCGCAGCCAACACCAATATAGTCAATGCCTGGTTTCATAGGAAAAGGCGAGTATGAGAGAATTAAAAAGATTACGATATGCGAACAACTACTCCTTTCTACTGCAATACACCCGAAAGCCACCTTTCTTAGCAAGTGTAGAAACATTTCCAAATATTTCTTTCATTTTTCTTTCCAGCATTGCACCGCCTTTATTGTGAGAAGCAACAAGCTGCAAGAGTCCATCTGGCTTCAAATAGGAAGGTGCATCAGTAATCAATTTGTACAATAATTCCCGACCAGCATGATGTGGTGGATTGGTAATAATGACGTGAAACTGTTTTTCAGAAAATGCAGTGTACAAATCACTCTCCGCAACAACAACATCAACGTGATTTGTTTTTGCATTTCTTTTTGCTATTTCCAATGCACGCTGATTGACATCAGATAACACTACAGCACAAGAAGGAAATGTTTTTTTGATAGAGATTCCAATGACACCAATTCCACATCCCAAATCTAAAACATCCCGACCTTCCTCAATTTTGGCATTATCCAACAATAATGCAGTTGCAGAATCAATTTTCTCAGAAGAAAAAACACCTGATGCACAGAGAAATTTCATATCTTTTCCGCGATAGGAGAAAGAAACTGTTGTTGTTTTGAGAGGAGATGTTGGTTTTTGAGTAAAATAATGTTCCACCATAACAGCATTATTATATCATGACGTTATAAAGTTTGAGCAAAAATCGGTCAACTGCACGAACAAGTTCAGCACCTTCTCCCTGAATGGTGATGCAATTTCCATTTGCATAAATCAAGGTTGGGCTTCCTGATTTCAAGTAAATGACAGGCTGATCAGTTGCATCACAAGTAATCAAAGGAACAGTTTCGCAGCCAGTTCCTTCTTCCGTGCACGCAGAAACAGGTGCAATGTTAAACGTGGTCACAAGGTTTTGACTTAATTCGCCAGATGCCAATGCAACATAGCCAAGCGCTGGATCGTTTGGACTAAAGGTAAGATAATAGCGGGCACTGGAGTTTGAAATGTTGCTGGATAAGATGCCACCAAAAAATGGATTAATGTCTCCAGTGATAACAATGTCTGTAAGATTTTTTGGTGCAAAGTGTAGAGGAACATTATAGAGCTCCTCTGCAAATTGATTGTAAATTTGCGTGTACCACAACCCATCATAATACACAAAACTATATCCATTATAGACATACTCTGTTGCTGTATCTTTTTGTTCATTAAGATTTTCTTGGTGAATTTCTGTTAATGTTTGTGGTTCTTCAGAAAAGAATCGAGGAATGAGAAAGATTGCGCCGATAATAACGATAAAAAGGCCAAGGGCAATAAAGAATGTTTTTGTGGAATCTTCTTCAGCAGAAGTGTCAGGGGTCTGAGAAGAAGGGGAAGACGTGTGTGTTGTATGGGAATCATGCACATGTTTTGTGCGAATGTGATGGAAAACAGGCTGTTCTTCTTCTTTTTTGTCTTCAACTGTCACAATATCATCATCCCTCCCGATAGGAGAAAAAACAGAAAAGAGTCACCCTTTTTTAAGCTTGTGAAATTATTCCATAATCCCTGCAAGTGTGTACACAACACGATCTTTCAAATAAACCAATTCTTGCCACGTTTGTGCTTGAAGAACAATACAGCCACCGTCTTGGTAAATACGAGTGGTGGTCATATTGTCTGTCTGCAAGAACAATGCTGGCTCAGTTGTTGTTGCGCAAGAAACAATAGGGTAGGAATAACTGTCATCGACATCTGTAATGCCGAAAGAGGCAGTTTTACTAAAGAGAGGAAGATCTTCAAGCGCAAGTTCTTTGCGCAACACTTCAATATAAGGAAGCAATGGATCTACTGGATCAAAGAGAAGAAGAATGTTTGAAGAGGATGAAAGATATTGGACAAATGCAGGGTCAAGAGCAATAGACTCAAGTGCAGTAGGATAAGAATAACCATAAATAGCGCCATAGTCTGATTCGATTTTATATTTGTCACCATCTAAAGAAACATCATGGTCATTGTAGGAAGGCAATGCGTTTGAATCTTGTGATCCTTGCCAGATTGCAAGAATGCTAGAAACCATAAGAAACACAATAATCAAGCTCATGATGTTCTTTTTGGAAAAGAATCTTTGTTCTTCTTTTTTTTTTACCATTGGATTTTCATAATGGAAGTGATTTATATGTTTTCTTGAAATTTTGAAAAATCACACACCAGCAACGCCATGCTTAAAAGATACCACAACATGACAACGCAATCCAGTATGAAGTAATATAATAAAGAGAAACAACGACAACAAAGAATTTACTCAATCATAAAAGAACTCAAAGAAAAAGTGCAATATTACTCGAAAGACCTTTAAAGAAATTCTACTTGCTTCTTAAAACCAACAGAAAGGTATTTCATATCTTTACCATGCCTAAAAACTTTATAGAAAACTAACATTTCTTCATTATCTTTTTCTTCTGGAACTTGAAGCATAAACTCTAATCTTGTTTTTTCTTCTTCAAGATAATACTCAATAACCTCAAGTTCGGGTTCAATGTTCGCAATTCTAAAGATTTGATTATTAATTTTGATTTTGTCATTTACTTTTAGCTTTCTAAGTTTTTTAAAGTCCATAAGAATAAGATAAGTAATTTGTTTATTTGTTTTTCGATCTTTTTGTGTCATACTGTCGATTCGCTCCTCGCCTTCACATAACAGCGATATTAGCCGAAATGTGGCTGTTAAAGAAAACCAACACTCGAAATAAGAATAAATATATAACAGAAGCAAATAACACAACCATCATGAAGCAAATCCCCATCATCCAACTCAAGAATGTTTGGAAAACATACTATATTGGAGAGAACAGAGTAGATGCATTGCAAGGCTTGAATCTTGAAGTGAATAAAGGAGAGTTCGTTGCAATCCAAGGCCCATCTGGCTCAGGAAAATCAACGTGCATGAACATCATCGGTTGTCTTGACCTCCCTACAAAAGGAGAAGTATATCTTGACGGCATCAATATCCAAAATTACACAGAATCTGAATTAAGCCAGCGAAGAGGAAAGAAGATCGGCTTTATTTTCCAACAGTTTAATTTAATTCACACATTAACTGCAGAAAAAAATATTACGCTTCCTATGATTTTTCAAGGAGTAGAAAAAGAAATCCAAAAAGAGCGCGCAGAAGAACTGCTGAAATTGGTCCAACTGGAAGATAGAGGAGAGCATAGGCCAGGAGAACTGAGTGGGGGACAACAGCAGCGAGTAGCTATTGCAAGAGCATTGGCAAATGACCCTGAAGTAATTATAGCTGATGAGCCAACTGGAAATCTTGATTCAAAAACAGGAGAGATTATTATCCATTTTTTGAAAGAATTAAATAAAAAAGGAAAAACAATAATAATAGTAACGCACGACGAGAAGGTAGCAGCAGAAACAAAGCGCATCCTCTCTATCAAAGACGGAAAAATTATTAAAGAAACAAAAAAATAAGAGATAAAATGAAAAACAAAACCATCATAATAACAATAATGCTTTTTGTATCTATCTTATGTATAGAAATAGCAGCAGCAGCAATTCTGGATAGTCCGCATATCAATGCAACATTAAGCTACCAAGATCCAGATCCGGTAGAGCCTGGAGAAACAGTGGAATTGAAGTTTAGCATCAAAAATGATGGGGCGAGTACAGCAAAAACAACAGAGTTTATGGCAGAAGTAGAATATCCGCTAATTCTTGCATCTGGTGAAGATGAAATAAAAAACACTGGAGACATTGCAGTGTATGATGCAACACAGATTGACACAGGAGAAGCAACAGTAAAATACAAATTTATTGTTGATAGGAATGCAGATGATGGAGAATATGACATAACACTCAAATATAGAACAGAAGGAGGAGTAAGCAGAGGAAATTGGATTGCACTTGATCCGTTTAAAGTAAAAGTTGGAGGAAAGGCAACAAGCATAGTAATAGAAGAGACAAAAACAGAGCCAGAGCGTGTTGCACCAGGAGAAGGTGCTGATGTGACGATCAAACTCACCAATAATGGTAATACAGATATTGAAGATGTGACTGTGATGTTGAATCTTCAGAATACAACAGAAATTGCACCGTTAAAAACAAGCAACGAACTTGTGATAAAAGATCTTCCTGCAGGAGAAAGCCAAGAAGTGACGTTTAGTCTGATTGTTGCGCCAGATGCAGCAGTAAAAGTGTACAAAATTCCAGTAAAACTCAGTTATGAAGATCAAAGAAACAACAAATACGAAAGATCGAGTTATATTTCTATTGTTGTAGATGCAGAACCAGAGTATGTGTTGAACATAGAAGAAAATGAAGTTTTCTTGGAAGACCAGGCAGGGAATATTGTGGTGAGTTTGTCAAACATTGGTGTTGCAAATTTGAATTATGCAACCTTAAGCCTTGAAGAAGGAGAATATTATACCATACTTTCAAGCGACACCGTGTACTTGGGAAATCTCGAAAGTGATGATTATGAAACAGCGCAATTTAAGATTTATACAAGCGAATACACAGAGGAACTTCCACTGAACTTTCGGCTTGTGTACAAAGATGGGTTTAACCAAAACTATGATGAACATATAACAGTCACGACAAAAATGTTTACTGGCAGAGAGGCAAGAAGATACGGACTTGTAGAGAATGGAACAGGGATGTTTACCTTCATGCTTTTGATTGCAGCAGGTATTGCAAGCTGGTATCTCTGGAAGAAATATAGAAACAATAACAAAAAGGCAAAATGAGCCAGAAAACAGAGATCCAAGAAAGTGCATTGATCAAATATTGGGAATGTCTAGAGATTGCGTGGATTAATGTCAAGAGGAGAAAATTACGCAATGGGTTAACAATATTAGGCATCGTGATTGCAATTACTACAATTTTTTCGTTGATTTCTATTAGCAATGGGCTTGATCAGGGAATTCGAAAAGAGTTTGAACAAATAGGAACAAACAGAATTTATGTAACATCAACAGGATCAAGTATTACGAGTCTTCAGGGAGGATTAACAGATAAAGACGTAGAAGCGCTAGAAGGAATGAATGAGTTTTTATGGGTAACGCCATATTTAACAGAGAGCGTTACTATTGAATACAATAATAAGAAAAAAGTAGTAACAGCATGGGCTACCACAACTGATGATTTGGAAGCCCGATGGGCAGACATCAATTTTAAAGTAGAAGAAGGACGAGTGTTTGCAGATGATGAAAAATATGTGACGATTCTTGGCCATAAGACTGCAACAGAAATGTTTGATAGAGAGATCCACATAAATGAAAATATAGTGATCAATGAAAAACGATTTCAGATAGTGGGCATTTTTGAAGAAATTGGGAACCCTGAAGACGACAATGTTGTTGAGTTACCTCTAGAAACAGCCCAGGAAATGTTTGGAAAAGAGAATCAAGTGTCAATCATTGAGCTTGTGGTCAAAAAAGGAACTGACATTGAAGAAGCAGCAAAGGAGACAACAAGAGTGTTAGAGAGAAAAAGGGGAAATGATTTGTTTGAAGTGGTCACCCCAGACCAGCTTTTGCAGCAATTCTCAACCATTTTGTTAATTATCAATGTGATTCTTGGCGCAATTGCGAGTATTTCGTTGGTAGTGGGTGGCATTGGAATAATGAACTCCACATATACCTCTGTGCTAGAGCGAAGAAAAGAGATTGGCATAATGAAGGCAATTGGTGCAGAGAATAAATATATCTTGTTTCTTTTCCTTGCAGAAGCAGGCATGCTTGGCCTTGCGGGTGGCATTATAGGAATAGCATGCGGGTTTGGAATTGCAAAAGTAACCCAGTACGGAGCAGAGGCTGCAGGGTTTAAGTTATTGCTGATTACATTAGATCCAAAGATTACTGCATTTAGTATGATTTTTGCAGTTGTGTTTGGTATTGTAGCAGGTGCACTTCCTGCACGAGATGCAATGAAGAAGCAAGTAGTTGATGTGCTGAGGAAATAAAATAATGATCCCAAAAGAATACATTGAATATATCTGGAATAATATTCATGAGCGAAAGATACGTTCATGGCTGACTGTGCTTGGTGTCATTATAGGAATTGCAGCAATAGTGAGCCTTGTCACATTAAGCAGAGGAATGAACACAGCTGTTCAGGAGCAGTTTGAGAAGATGGGCATCTCTTCTATTCGTGTAGTTCCTGGAGGCTTGCATGGTCCACCAACAGGAGGATTGGCGCTCTCACTTGACATCAAAGAAAAGATTGAAGATGTCAAAGGAGTGGAGTATGCAAACCCTATTTTAATTGATTATGCAACTGGAGAGTTTAATAATGAAGAGCAGACAATTATGGTTAATAGTTATGATACATCGCTGAGTGAAAAAGGTTTTCTAGACACTGATTTACAGATTGATGAAGGCCGCTTTTTTAGTCCTGGAGAGAAAGGAGGAATAATTATTGGATATGATATTGCAACAGATTTGTTTGAGCAGAATATTGGACTAAAGAATACGCTTCTGATTAATCAACAGAAATTCAAAGTAATTGGAATACTGGAAGAATCAGGAACAGATGCAGACGACAGAGTTTACATGGGCAGAGAAGACGCAGAAATATTGTTTAATAAAAAAGATGCAGTGAATGTATTTGTGGTTCAAACAACCTCAGGCATTGATACAGAAGGAGTAGGAAAGAAGATAGAAGAAGAGTTATTGAAAACAATGCAGCAAGAGGAGTTCGATGTTTTTACACCAGAACAATTATTGAAACAAATTGGTGCAATGCTAGGTGTTATTCAGATTGTTCTTGGAAGTATTGCATCAATATCGTTAGTTGTTGGAGCAATTGGAATTATGAATGCAATGTTTACTGCAGTTTTAGAGAGAACACAAGAGATAGGAGTAATGAAGGCAATTGGTGCAACAAGAAAAACAATTCTTTTGTTTTTTATGGTAGAAGCAGGAGTGATGGGGATAGCTGGTGGAATTATTGGAACCATGATTGGAACAGGAATTTCGTATATAGTTGAGATTGGTGCGCATCTTGCAGGGTATGATTTGTTTAAGGTAACAATAAATCCAGGAATAATTTTTGGAACAATGTTCTTTTCCTTTCTAATTGGCGCAATTGCTGGTGCATTGCCAGCGGTTCGTGCAGCACGAATGAAACCTATTGATGCATTGAGGTATGAGTAAGATGATAAAGGTAATTATTTTTGATTTTGATGGAGTATTAATCAATGAGTACCAAAAACACTATGAACTCAGTAAGAAAGGAATTAAGAATTTAACAGAAGAAGAGTTTAAGCAGCTATTTGAGGGAAACATTCATACAGAAAGAGAAAAGCTCAAGGAACGACATACCGAGTTTGATATTAAATCCAATTTTGACAAATACAAAGAATCAATCGTTATTGAGAAAAAAATAAGAAATATGTTAATAAAATTATCAAAGAAGTACATTCTAGGAATAATTAGTTCTGCAAAAGAAAATGGGATAAATAAAGTACTAAAAAATAGTGGGCTTGAAAAGATAGTTTCATTTGTGTATGGCTATGAGACGCAAGCAATAAAGATTGAAAAGTTCAAGAGGGTTTTAAAAGAGTTTCATCTCAAAAAACAAGAGTGCATTTTTGTAACAGATACTGTTGGAGATATAGAAGAAGCAAGAAAAAGTTCTATAGAGTCAATAGCAGTAGATTTCGGGTATCATAAACGCAAGAGATTAGAAAAGGCAAGACCATTGAAAATAATATCTTCGTTTGCAGAAATAGAAAAAGTACTGAAGAGCTAGTGTCAAGAAGAATGTAAAAAAGACAAACAAAAATATAAAGCGAAAAGCGATACCATCTTCATGCCATATATCCTTTCCATTGACGCAGGCACAACAGGAGTAACTGTCCTTCTTATAGACAAAGAAGCAAACGTGATTGCAAAAGAGTATGCAGAACTCAAGCAATATTACCCGCAACCAGGCTGGGTTGAACATGATCCAGAAGAGCTTATTTTCAAGACAAGACAGTTGATTGAAAAAATAATAAGGAATGCAAAAATAAGTCCGAAAGAAATTAAAGGAATAGGAATAACAAACCAAAGAGAAACAGTTGTTGTCTGGAATAAATATACTGGCAAGCCTAGTGCTCCTGCAATTGTCTGGCAATGTCGAAGAACAACAGAACGCTGCAATGAACTCAAGCAACAAGGTTATGAAAAAACAATAAAAGAAAGAACAGGGCTTGTTTTAGATCCATATTTTAGTGCAACAAAAATAGAGTGGATTATTCAAAACATCATCAAGTGCTCTTCTCAATCCAGCAGCGCATTTGGTGATGTTTTGTGTGGAACAATAGACACGTGGTTAGTTTGGAATCTGACAAAAGAGAAAGTTCATGTCACTGATACCAGCAATGCAAGCAGAACAATGCTCTTGAATATCCATACAAAAGAGTGGGATGAAGAGCTTCGTACTATTTTCAATATTCCAAAAGCAATGCTTCCAGAAATCAGGCAATCATCAGAAATTTATGGCCACATGGAAATAGAAGGAACAAAGATTCCAATCGCAGGAATTGCTGGAGACCAACAGGCAGCATTATTTGGACAATGTTGTTTTGAGGAAGGTATGGTAAAAAACACCTACGGAACTGGTTGCTTTCTTTTGCTAAATACAGGAGAAAAAGCATTGATTTCAAAAAATCTCCTCACAACAATTGCGTGGACAATAAACAACAAAACAACCTATGCATTTGAGGGAAGCGTGTTTGTTGCAGGTGCTGCAGTGCAATGGCTGCGTGATGGATTGAAGATAATCAAAACAGCAGAAGAGACAGAAGAGCTCGCAAAAGCGTTACAAGAGAATGAAAATGTCTATTTTGTTCCTGCATTAAGCGGCCTTGGCTGTCCGTATTGGGATCCTAATGCTCGCGGATTGTTAATTGGTTTAACAAGAGGAACAACCCATGCACATATTGTGCGTGCAACATTAGAAAGTATTGCGTATCAAACAAAAGATATTGTTGAGACAATGCAACAAGAAGCAGGTATTGCTCTGACAACAGTGAAAGCAGACGGTGGTGCAGCTGGAAATTGTTTCTTAATGCAATTTCAGGCAGACATTCTAAGTGCTTCTGTCGTTGTTCCGAAAAATAAAGAGACAACTGCGCTTGGTGCTGCTTTTTTAGCAGGGCTTGCTGTTGGATTTTGGAAGGATGAGGATGAGATTAAAAAATATTGGACTGTAAAGGAAACATATATTCCACAAATGAACATTGTCAAGAGAAATAAACTACACCTAAAATGGAAAGATGCAGTGAGAAGATGCCAAAACTGGAATAATGAAAATTGATTTATTCTCTGATTTGAATAAGTGGCATTCGTTCTGGGTGCTCCATATTTCTCTTCATCAATTTGAGATATTGCTGCGCTTTCTTTTTGATATTCGTTGTTAATTCTTCGTCAAATCCGAATTGATCAATTTCATGGAGATCAACAGCAGGAAGCACAGTAAGCGATCCTAAAAACTCCCTTCCTGCTATTTTTGCCTGTTGTTCTATTTCTTGTGCAGGTTTTGTTGCAAAGAGTTTGATTGCCTGGAATTTGGAAATGGAGTTTGCTCCTGCTCGCAATAATAATGAAATTCGTTCTGTTCTATCTGACCAGATTCCACACTGGATGTCTATTGTTGGAAATGCGATTCTTGTTTGTGCAATCCACCATGCTTGTTTCTCTGCTGTTGGCGTTTCTGCAGTTGCATATACTGTTCCTTCATGCGGCACTAACCCATAGAAATGTAGTTTTGTGATATGGTACTTTTTTATTGTTTCGATAAGTTTTGGGAAATCTGCTCTTGTTTCTCCCAATCCAACAATAAATGTCATAGAGTTTTGTAGATTCATCTCTTTTGCTAGATCAAACATTCTGTAATACGGCAATGCTGGCTTACTTGGGCACGCTTTTTTGTGGATTTCTTCGTTGACTGTTTCCACTGAACCGACGACTCCTTTGATGTATGGCGCATATTTCTGAAGTACTGGCTTTGGAACAGCACCAATATTAATCCAAACTTTTTCTCCATAGACAATGTTTATCTTTTTGAGCATGTCTGTTACTTTATCCACAGTAAACGCATTAATGCCGCCGCTAAAGAACCCAAATTCCCATCCTAATTTTTTACAGAGCCATGTTTCTGCGAGAATGCTTGCCTCATGTCTGATGGATTCTTCTTTACTGACTTTATCTTTGGGTAGCGCAGACATGTAGCAGAATCCGCAATCGTTTATTCCGCACCACCAGCTGAAAAAGATTGCTCTTTCAAAGCAGGTTGTTTTTGGAAAGTTTTGGCTGTAGATTGTTTCTGCTTTTTGGATTAATGTTTCTGTTTCTTTTGAGAGTTGCATATTGCAGAAAAATGAGGGTGTGTTTTTAATGGTTGTGGGGGAAATTGAATTGATAAAGAACTATCTTTCATATGTTTAATAATACAACAGAGTATAAAAGAGTCATGAAAGAGAGAATTTTTCAGTTTGATCTTTTATGTCTCATATCATCACTCATTACTTTCTTTACTTTTGTTGGGCTTGTTATTACTACTTTGTTAAGTTCAAAGACAGTGTTTAATTCAGAAACAAAGATAGAAGTTATAATGTGGACCCTAAGTATCCTTCTCTTACTGGCGTACATATCTGGAGCGATAGGAATAATTCAAAAAATATTGAAGAAACAAATAAACTTATGGATGATAATTATTGGGTGGATAATGAGTGTCCCTATGTTTTTTATTATACTTATTTTTTTAATTTCAAATATACAGTAACTCTTTCATTAAACAAGAATTCTTGTGATATAATAGACAAATAAGAAAAAAAGCAGTAGAACAACGATAATGTCATAAGGAAACCAAAAAATCTCTGAATCTTCTCTTTCTTTTATAAGCCAAGGAAAAATGCTAAAGATTGCTTTAGAAACAGGTTTTATCTTACTCTTTTGAATATATTGTTCATAAAAGAAAGTAGCTGAAGCAATAAAAAAAAGAGAAATAATGAGAGTCACAATAAAATCAACAAACACTAAAGGAATTTCTTTAGTTACTGACATAGAGGAATCAATTCTATTAACAAAAACCAGAATCATTGAAATGAGAAGTATCAGCGCTAATCCAATAAAAAGGCAATTAGATAATAAAGTAAAATATGCTTTAAGTGGTTCTTTTTTGAAAGAATATAGAGTATCAACAGAGTAACAGCGAAAACTTCTGGACTTACCTTTTTTTAGATAATTATAAGTTGTTTTTATTGCTATAAATAAAGAAAACAAAATAAATAATGTCAAGACATAATAGTAACCAGTAGCCATAAATTAAAATAAGATAATCGCAGAACAACTTTATTAATCTTATGATAATAAAAAGCCCCCGGCGAGAGTTGCACTCGCGACCTGCTGCTTACGAAGTTCGGCACAATATTGTGTGACCAACATTGTTCAGCCGCAATGGCTACTATGCTACGGAGGCATGAATATCAAGATTT